>Ga0209253_10005700_pt1 | contig 10802 bp, 13 predicted proteins | sample FrelakmetBRP12BR_FD_187145 | JGI IMG/M metagenome (GOLD analysis project Ga0209253, IMG submission 187145) | Freshwater lake sediment microbial communities from the University of Notre Dame, USA, for methane emissions studies - BRP12 BR (SPAdes)... | ecosystem: Environmental > Aquatic >... | reverse complement strand
TCCAGGTTTTGCGCCTGCAGGTGAAAGACGGCCACAAGGACCAGGGCAATGAGCCCCAGGCAAATGACGATTTCAAGAAGCGTGAAACCGTGATCCTTCTCGTGTAGGCCGCCTCTCCTCTCAGTTTGCTCACTTCGCTCATGAGCATGCGAGTGGCCTGACCCAGGTCCCCACCGGAGAGGATCCCTTCGATGGGAACGGTCACCAGGACAAAGAAGAGGCTGATAATGAACAGAATCACGGCGATTTCAAAAAGGGAAAAGCGGAGCAATGCACTACTCAGCTCAGCCGATCTTGTGCGTATTGGAAGAGATTGAGCTCAACTATACATAATTGTTTACAAAGACATAAAAATATGCTTAAATGTATTCATCCTTGGAAAACGAACATGAGATTGACAAATTCTATTAGGCAAGCTGAAAGAATCTGAATCTAAGGATGAATCATGAAAACACCCCCCATGGCCGATCGTCGAACAGGATTGGATCGTCGAACAGGATTGGATCGTCGATCAGGGTTTGACAGACGGGAGGCGTATTCTCTGGAGTACTTCCCTAACGGCGGAACTGAGAGAAGAAGCGGAAATGACAGGAGGTCAAGACTAGAGAGAAGATCAGAATGGAGACGGATCACTGACTGGTCAAGCGTCAGTGTTAATCTCATCGGAGCTCCGATCCTTTTGATATGATATCAGCCTACTATCCATTGCCGTCTCCACCAAATATGTAATCCTACGCCAAAAAGTGGAATAAATTTTCTCTTGTAAGAGGGAATTATTACTCATCGGGCCATGGTGTTGCTCTTCGCCTTTCTTAGTCGCTTGGAATAACAAGATTTTTTCGCGGAGAAACAAAGAGATGAATGTTCAAGCGAGAATCTGACTGAAGGAGCGCTGTGCTGTGACCGACACCGATCAGGAAATAACGGTCCGTCTTCCCGATAACGCCGGTAGGCGTTCTGGAATCGAGCGAAGGCGGTTTCAATATACCTCTCACATTCCCGAAAGACGTTCCGGATGTGACCGCAGAAGCGGAATTGACCGCAGAACACTGGAACGGAGGCAGGGTGAAGACCGTAGAGCCGCGCTCGCTTCATCTGCGGATCTCGCACGAGAATAATCGGCCGCATTCCTCCAGTTTTAATTCCGCCTTCCCTTCGAATAAAATTGACAACCTCGCCCCGTGTTATATTTTATTGCCAAAGTACCGTGGCCCCTCACCGATAGCCTGGGCGATACTTAAAGGGGAGAAGAAGACGGGTGTCACGGTATTTCGAATTACTGATCAGCCTTATGCTGGCCCGGTACTTGTTCAACGTGAAACCATGATTCCATCTGATGAAATATGGTTCGAATTGCATTACAGGTTGGCTCGTGTAGCATGCGATGCCATCGATGCAGCGCTGAAAACACTCGATCAAGATGCCCATTTTGCAGGCGAGCCACAGGATGAGTCACAGGCTACGTGGGCTCCGGAGCTAGCAGCGACTGACGGCTATCTTTGTTTTGATGAGTCAGCTGAGGCAATCGCGTTGAGGTGTCGTGCCACATGGCCTTGGCCTGGTGCTCTATCAAGATATGTGAACAAGAAAGGGGAGACTGAGAATCTCAAGATAGTCCGTGCGAGAGCTGGAGCTGCAAGTATTCAGGTTCCTCCCGGTACGATCACTTCGGGATTCAAGATAGCGACGGCGGATGGAGAGTTGGAGATTCAGCATTTGGAATTGTCAGATAGGCGCGTGATACCCTGGCAGGATTTTGTGAAACAAAGGCAGGTCTCATCAGGAGACCGGTTCGAGCCAGTGGCAAGGTGATCATCGGTTAGGTTTCTGACCCCTCTTTTCTATTCGTAGCCCTCAAGTTTAACCCCTCGATCAATTCTTCAATGTCCCACTTAAGTCAAGGCGAATTTTCGGAACGTGCGCTGAAATCAGAACTGCATCGTTCAAGTAGAAGGTGTGAACCAGGTTTCAGAATAAGTAATCACACGTTAACCTCTTGTGACAGTTTTGTGACATACACCTTTTTTTCTGGCCATTTTATTTCCATTGGTTATACTACCAGCATTCTGGAAAATCAAATAGACAAGGGGTTCCAGTTAGTTACCAGAACCCCTTTGAAGTGATGGCTATTCAAATCCACTTGAAGAAGAACAGGCTCGATAGCCTATCCGAAAAAAAAGGATCCTCCTCCCCATTAATGGGGAAGGCCGGGTGAGAGTATCAGAGGAGAGAGAGTGGAATCGAATTTCTTTATCAAAGGGCTCATTGCAGGTTTCGTCATCTGTGCGCCCATTGGACCGATCGGGTTATTATGCGTGAGGCGGACGCTGATGGATGGAAGACTCGCAGGCGTCGCGACCGTTCTTGGAGCTTCGGTCGTCGATGCTCTTTACTGCGCTATCGCAGGACTGGGGGTCAGCTATATTGCCAACTTCCTAAAGAACGAGCACACCGTTCTCCGATTGGCCGGCGGGCTCATCTTGATCGGCATAGGGATCAAGATATTCCTCACTCATCCCACGGAGAAGACACCTGAGGCACGCGGCCACGGGCTCCTTGCTTCTTTTGGCTCGTCACTTTTCCTTATGCTTACAAACCCTCTGGCGATTTTGGTATTCACGGCGACCTTCTCCGCCCTGGGGGTTAGCGGATGGCAGGACGCCTACATTTCAACGGGAGAGCTGGTTGCCGGCGTTTTCGTAGGTTCAGCCCTCTGGGCGCCTATTCTTGTCGCAACCGTGGGGACCTTCAGCCCGCAGCTTACGCCCGCGCAACTCAGGCTCGCAAACAGGATCTCAGGAGCCCTGCTGCTTGGTTTCGGTATCGTTGCCATAGGCTGGGCCTTCTCCTGAGGGAAGAAGAGAAGCTAAGATTCCGCCATTCCCCTCCTGGTGGGCGGGGAATACTTTTCCTCCTTTACCCTTGGGTGTCTGTCTTTTTCATGGATCCGATACTTGGTGAAGAAAAACATAACGATGATTGCGAAAACCGGCGCCAGGAATAAGGCAAGAGACACCATAATCATGACCTCATTCTGGAACATCCTGACTTTGGTCATGGGCACGGCGAGCCGAATGATTTTGCCCTTTTCTTTCGAGAAAAACGCCGTGTAGAGCATATCGATCCTCAAGGTCTTGCTGAAGCGTATGCTGCCCCCCTCTCCCTTTTGGAGAGCCTCTTGGACTTCAGGTCTATCCAACCGCGTTTCATTCCCTGCGGTGTCAATGTCCGATTCGCCGACCACCTTTCCATCCCTGTCCATCAGTGTGATTCGAGCGCCTGCAACGTTTCTGAAAGAATCGCAGAACTTATCAAGGACGGACGAGTCTTCCGTGTCCGGCAGGGACTGAGCCATCACTTTCGCCAGCGTCAGGACCTCCTCTTCAAGATGTTTGGTGAGGCTTTTTTCAACCTGAGCCTCCAGCACAAACCCTGCAAGGGCCACACCGACAACCAGCAGGATCGTATAGATGAAATAGAGCTTCCATACACGGCCGAGCGCGATCATGGTGACCTCCTATGTCATTACTCTGATGAATAGATAAGCCAGCACTCCCCCGGATACCGGCGTCATGATCCAGCCGATGCCAATTTTCGCAAGCATCTTGACGCTCACGGTTTGTACGTCTCCCACAAGTCCTACCCCCACTACGGCGCCAACAATGGCCTGGGACGAGGAGACGGGCACTCCAATTTGAGTGAACAGGTGCAGAGTAAGAGCCTCCGCCAGCACGGCAATGAGCGCAGCAAATGGATCCAGAGGCACGATGCCCTTGCCGACGGTCTCCATGACTTTCCTGCTATAAGTCAGAACTCCTAGAGCGATGCTCAACCCTCCGATGAGAGCGGCCACCTCAGCAGACAAAACTCCGGAGCCCACATAAATCCCTGTGACGTTGGCTACATTGTTAGCTCCCAGAGTATAGGCGCCGTAGCAACCGACAACAATGATCCCTGCAGAGTAAAGCAGGCTTCGGCGAGTCAGGCTAATAATGGTTTTGTCAATAACATATCCCAAAACACGATGAAGTGAATAGGCTGCAAAGCTGGCGCAGATGGGAGTGAAGACCCAGCACGCCACAATTTTGTAGAGCTTTGAGAAGTCCGCTGATCCTATAAGGATTCCGGCTCCGATGAGAGCTCCGATGATCGCTTGGGAGCATGAGGCAGGAATCGCAAGGACGGTCAGGACGGTCATGGTGATTGCGCCGGCCAGAGCGCAATAGAAGGCCTCGGTCGCTGTGAGCCGGGAGAGGTCGCTGACAATGTCCATGCATTTGGGGCCTTCCAGCACCGCTCCGATCATGACGAAAATAGCGGTCAGCCAGATCGCTGTGCGGTATTTGACAATACCTGTCGCATACCCCGTCCCAAAGATGTTCGCAGAGTCATTGGCTCCCAGGCTCCAACCGAGAAAAACACCACTCAGGACTTTCCACATGTTCTGTCTACATCACTCTAATCAGAGGACCCGTCGACTCCTTGCAATGTGTGTGGCATTGGCCGCCGTTTTGGATTACCGGGTGCCGACATTGATGATTTGAAGATGATCGCTGGCATCTTCAATAATGTCGCTGATCCCGGTGAGCCCTGTGAGCAAATCCGACAGTATTTTCCCTGCCCAGAAGTCAGCCACCGGCACACGCTCGGCATCTTTGAACAGAATGAGTTTGATATCATCAATCTTCTTCTCATAGATCCGGATACCGAGGATTTTCTCCCGGAGATCCGCTCCCTTGAGCATGGCTTCAAAGGAAATCAGGAGCATCTCACACATCCTGAAGTTGAGAAGTGCAACCCGGGTGCTCTCCTCTCTGAGAAGTTCGGGAAGCTCATAATCGAGGCAATACTGGGCCGTATCCTTGAGCACGTCAAACACTTCATCTACAATTTCGACAAACTTACAGAGGTCCGGGCGGATGTAAGGCAAGAAAGCCCCTTCATAGATGTGAGAAATCACATCTCTTCTTACGGCATCCGCATCTCTCTCGAGCTCAATCACTTCCCATATGAGATTGCGATCATTGCGTTCCAGGGAATTCTTGAAGATCTCGCAGGCCGTGCAAAGAAGCTGGATGTGCCTTTCGATGTCTTCAGTGACCTGGCGCTCTTTCTTACCGTGAGAGAAGATCTTTTCAAGAAACATGATTTCCCCTTGCTCTTGTCACGAGCTCAGCAGCCATGACATCTAAAAGCGAAATGAGACCAATGATTTTGCCTTCATCGCACACAAAGAGCCTCGCGATATTCGAACGCTCCATGGCTGTCGCCGCATCGTCAAAATCCATGTCTTTATCAATGCAGGCGACAGGCTTCGAAGCGATCTCCGAGACCTTGACTTTCTTGGGGTTTGTTCCTTTGGCGAGCACTTTGAAAACGATGTCCCGTGTGGTGAGAACACCGTAATCTCCCTCCTTGCCGGGAAATCGAACAACCACTGAGCGGATTCGCCGATCCACCATTCTCTCGACCGCATCGTACACGGTCTTGCTCGCATCGATGAACTCTATCTTTGTTGTCATAAACTCATGGACTTTCATTCCTCATCCCCCTAGTGCGTGAGCTCTTATGATGGAAAAAAGATTACCTCGCCCTCACCTCAAACGACTTAACATCCATTGAATACTAGCAAACTTAGGGAGTCAACGTCAAATTTCTCTTTGCAAGTCGTTCCTCTCATCGTCCGGGATGGAGTGGATGGGCCCCATAGCCGACCACAGACAATAGACTACGGACCACAAAAGGCCCATACGAGAAAGCCCTTCTGTTTCATCTTGACCCGATTCTCCACCTTCCCTTATAGTAGCTTTCCCTCAAAGGATGTTCATCACATTTTTTTCGAGGAGAACGATGTCGTGACAAAACGCCGCATGCAAGAAAAGAAAGAGATCGTTGTTCAATCCTTGAGACCCTTCGGCACGTCCATCTTCACGGAGATGACCAACCTTGCCAATGCGCACGGGGCGGTGAACCTTTCCCAGGGGTTCCCGGATTTCGAGGGGCCGGAAGAGGTTCGTGCCAGAGCGGCTGAGGCCATCATGCGGGGCCCCAACCAGTACTGTCCGTCCGTTGGAATTCCGCTACTGCGCCAGACTATCGCCCGGAAGATGAAACGCTTCTACGGACTCGAAGTGGATCCAGATACTGAAGTCACTGTAACCGCGGGCTCTACGGAAGGGATATGCGCAACGTTGCTCGGCATCATCGAGCCAGGGGATGAGGTGATATTGCTTGAGCCTTGCTACGACAACTACCCACCCCTGGCCTCCCTAGCCAAAGCCAAGATCCGTTACGTTCCCTTGAACCTGCCTGACTTCACTCTGCCGAAGGAAATTCTTGCCAGGGCCTTCACCTCGAAAACCAAGGCGATTGTCATCAACACCCCTCAGAATCCCTGCGGAAAAGTGTTCACCCTGGATGAGCTGAGGTTCATTGCCTCCTTGTGTGAGAAATATGACGCTTATGCCGTTGGAGATGAGGTCTACGAGCATCTGGTTTATGACGGCCGCAAGCATGAGCCTCTTCTGAGTGTTCCAGGGCTCAGGCACCGTGCCTTCTCCATCTCTTCCACGGCAAAGACCTTGTCCCTCACCGGCTGGAAGCAGGGGTTCGTGGTGGCAGCGCCTGAATTATCAAGAGCCGTTCGCATAAGCCACCAGTTCATCATCTTCTGTGGTCAATCCGCATTGCAGGAAGGGGTCGCCCTAGGGATCGATTCCTCTGAAAGTTACTATGAGCAGTTCCTCGCCGATTACACCAGGAAGAGAAATCTCCTCTGTGACGGGCTGCGGCAACTCGGGTTCCAGGTCTTTGTGCCGGAGGGGACTTATTACGCCCTCATAGACATCCGATCCCTTGGCGTCGAAGACGATGTCGCCTTTTGCAGAATGCTCCCTGAGAAAGCCGGGGTGGCTGCCATTCCATGCTCATCGTTTTATTTCAGCGGCAGCCCTGCAAGGCATCTCGTGCGATTTGCTTTCTGCAAGAAGGACGAAACCCTGGAAGAAGCTCTCCGGCGCCTGAAAAGATGGAAAGATAATTTGACAGGATAACAGGATGAAAATGATGTTCTTTGTTATTAGTTCTGTCCATCCTGTGATCCTGTCGAAGAAGAGGTGTTGGTGTTATGAAGATAGCAGCCGTGCAAATGGACATTGTGTGGCATGACCGTGAAGCGAACCACATTAAAGCCAGGCGCTTTGCAGAACAAGCAAAAGATGCTGGAGCAGACCTCCTCGTCCTGCCGGAGATGTTCTCCACAGGTTTTTCCATGGATATCTCTGTCACAGCCGAATCCCTCGATGGATCCACACCCAGCCTCTTTCGCGTCCTCGCCAGAGAGATGAACATGTCTGTTGTCGGGGGGTTTGTTCTCAAAGGCAGAAGCGGCCGGCCGCAGAACGTGTCGCTGGCAGTCGGTCCTGATGGGAAAGATCTGGCCCTCTACGCTAAAATTCACCAGATCTGCATTCTCGGTGAAGATGGAAGCTATGACCCGGGTGATCGCCCTGTCCCATTCGACCTTCATGGCATTCGTGCGGCTGCCTTTGTCTGTTATGATCTCCGGTTTCCTGAGCTCTTTCGCGCCGTGGTCGACGACTGCGGGCTCATCATGGTCATCGCGTCATGGCCCTCAACCCGACAGGCCCACTGGGACATCCTGCTCCGTGCCAGGGCGATTGAGAGCCAGTGCTTCGTTGTCGGAGTCAACCGCGTGGGTGAAGGGGGTGGACTTCTCTTCGCCGGTGGCTCAGCCGTCATTGATCCCCTCGGACAGGTCCTTGCCCACGGAGCGGACAAAGAGATCCTTGTCATTGCCGACATGGATCCTGCCAGGGTTAAAGAGATCCGCTCCGCGCTGCCTTTTCTCAAAGACCGCAGGCCCCAGCTGCTCAGTAATAATCTGGACCCTAAGGACCATGCTTGCTAATAATCCCATACAGGCCTTTGGCCTCAACAAAATTCGAATCCCGAAATTCGAAATTCGAAACAAATTCAAAGCACAAATGCTCCAATGTTCAAAACAGAGACCCAGCGGCCCAAGGTTTTGGTCATTTGAATTTAGATCATTGGGAATTGTTTCGGATTTCGTGCTTCGGATTTCTGGTTTTTAACTTCTCAGCAAATAGCGGAGAAGTGTCTTCCTAACGGTCTAAAGCCCTTGAGCAAGGACTTGTGGAGGTACTCCCATCTGCGTGGAGGTGAACACCGTGGTGAAAACAGTCCTCTTTGTCGTCGCATCCGCGGGTATTATCTACCTCTCGAGGGCTTCTCTTCGCGCGCCTCGTTCCCACGGCTTTTACCGTTTCTTCGCATGGGAGGCTATCCTAGCCTTAATCCTATTGAACGCAGAATACTGGTTTCGGGACCCTTTCTCCCTGCATCAAGTCATTTCGTGGATCTTTCTGATCATCTCCGCGTTCCTCGTCGTCCACGCGGTACATCTCCTGCGCATTCTCGGGAAACCCAACGCACAAAGGAGTGATGATGAGGCAACCATAGGATTCGAAAAAACGACCCAGCTCGTATCTGTTGGCGCCTATAAGTACATTCGGCACCCCATGTACAGCTCATTGCTCTTTCTTGCATGGGGAGTGTTTTTCAAAGACCTATCATGGTTGAGCGGGATCCTCGCCTTGGCAGCCACCGCCTTCCTGGTGGCGACCGCCAAGATGGAGGAATCTGAGGATATCCGCTTTTTCGGCGCCGCCTATCAAACATACATCAAGCAAACCAAGAGGTTCATTCCCTTCTTATTCTAATTGACTTCTCACACCGAGCACCATAAAATAGCATCAATATGATAGCTTGAAATGGCAGCATGAAAGGGGGGTGGAGTGTTCATGGGAGCCATCACGTTGCGGGGCTTGGAGCCTTCATTGACAGAGAAACTGAAACGGGCGGCTAAGAAGCAAGGCAAAAGCATCAACCAAATGGTGAAAGATACCTTGAAACAGCACCTGGGCATGAGCAAAGACAAAAAATTCACTTTGGTCCATCATGACCTTGATCACCTTTTCGGTCGATGGTCAGAGGAAGAATTCAAGCGGATTCAAAGAAAAATCGACTCTGAACGTGAGACCGATGAGGAGCTGTGGTGATGAAAGACCTGCTCATCGATACGAACATTTACACCTATGCGCTACAGGGAGACCCCGAGGTCGTAACGGTTTTGCAGCAAGCTCATGAAATTGGCCTATGTCCCGTGAGCATCGGCGAACTGCTATCCGGCTTCAAGGGTGGGAAGAAAGAGCAAGAGAACCGACGGGAACTCGAAGAATTTCTGGACTCTCCCCGTGTCCGCGTCCACGGCATCGACGAGGCGACTTCCGAATTCTACGCTGAGATCCTGCACAACTTGAGGAAGAAAGGGAAACCGATTCCGACCAATGATATTTGGATTGCATCCGTCGCTTTTCAGCACGGGCTGGCCCTTTTCTCCAAGGATCAGCACTTTAAGGATATCCCTGGCCTTCTGATGGTTTCTTGATGACTCTCAGCCCGATCCTCGTGGCGTACAAAAGTGTCGAGAAATGGAACGGGATAAGGTCTGGGGCAAGAGGGGAAAAGGAAGTGAGGCGATAAGCAGTCGCTTTTTCGGAGGCGGTTTGCTTCGTCCGAGAATCGAAATCCATCTACACAAAAAAGGGCAACAACATGAAAAAGGTCACTGCGCACACCCTGATCGAAAAAAAGAAATCCAAACAGCCTATCACCTGGCTCACGGCCTATGATTATCCCATGGCCCAGTTTGAGGAAAAAGCCGGCATCGACATCATTCTGGTCGGAGACTCCATCGGCATGACGACCTATGGCTTCGACTCCACGCTTCCGGTGACCATGGATCTGATTATCCCGCACACCAAGGCGGTCCGCAAAGGGGCCCCCAACGTTTTCCTCATCGGCGACATGCCCTACATGACCTACCAGGTTTCCGCCCAGGAGGCCGTGCGCAACGCAGGCCGCTTCATGGCGGAGTGCGGTTGTGACGCCGTCAAGCTCGAAGGCGGACGCGAGGTCCTCGACACCGTCAAAGCCCTCATCAAAGCCACCGTGCCGGTGGTGGGGCATTTAGGGTTAACGCCTCAGTCCATCGCCATGCTGGGCGGCTTCAAGGCCCAGGGCCGCGATGCGGCTGCAGCCGTGCGCCTGATCGAGGACGCCCGGCTGATCGAGGAAGCCAGGGCCTGCATGATCCTCCTCGAGGCGGTGCCCCCGGAGGTCGGCAGAATCGTCACCGAGCGTGCGCAAATCCCCGTCATCGGGATCGGCGCCGGCCCCCATGTTGACGGCCAGTGCCTGATCGTCCACGACATGCTCGGTATGTTCGAAGCGTTCACGCCGAAATTCGTCAAGAAGTATGCGAGCATCGGCGAGCAAATCGTCAATGCCCTCAAGGAGTTTTCGCAGGACGTGGCCCGGGGAGGCTTCCCGGCCCCCGAGCACTGCTACAAGATGCCGGAGCCTGAGTTCCTCAAGCTCCAAGACCTCCTCAAGCAAACCCGATAGACTCTGCGGAGGAATTTTATCCATGGCCTTGCGACGATTCACGCTGAACTACGGCAAGGGCACCGTCTCCTTCGGCCTTTCCGAGGAACAGGTGCTCTGCGAGGTCGTCGGCCGCCCCTATCCGGCAGCGGATCTTGAGACGGCCTACCGTCATGCCCTCGATCACCCCATCGACGCGCCGCCCCTCAGGGAGCTGGTACGCCCCGGCGAGCGGGTAACTATCGCCGTAAGCGACATCACCCGTGTGTGGCAGCGCAGCGATCTTGCCCTGACGATCTTGCTGGAAACGTTGA
>Ga0209253_10005699_pt1 | contig 10803 bp, 11 predicted proteins | sample FrelakmetBRP12BR_FD_187145 | JGI IMG/M metagenome (GOLD analysis project Ga0209253, IMG submission 187145) | Freshwater lake sediment microbial communities from the University of Notre Dame, USA, for methane emissions studies - BRP12 BR (SPAdes)... | ecosystem: Environmental > Aquatic >... | reverse complement strand
GCTCCGTGAATCCAAGTCGAAGGCAGTCACCACGAAAAGCTTGGGGCGGCCCGGCGCTTTTCGTGCGGCAAAGGCACGAGGCGCGCCGCTGCCTCCTTGGACCGGCTTGCCTGCCGCAATGCCTGCGCGTCGGCAGCCCGCCACTCCTCGCGGACGCGCGCTGCGCGCCTTGGCTTCGCCCCGCTCGGAATGGCGTACCGCCGTCGCCACGCTCCCCGCTCAGTAGCGCGCGTATGCGCGCTGAATGCCCCTGCGGCCGAGGGCGCTGTGCGGAGCTCCTTCCGAGCAGTGTTCAGGCGTTTCCCCACAAGTCTATTCAGCGCCTGCATCGCTAGGTACAGGATCGCAGGCTGTCAGCGCGCATGCGCGCGCTACTGAACGGCCGCGAAGCGGCTTGTGATCGGCGCGCTTCGTGCCTTTGCCGCACGAAAAGCGCCGGGCCGCCCCAAGCTTTTCGTGGTGACCGCCTTCGACTTGGATTCAAGGAGCGCGAAGCGCGGAGTGAATCCAAGTCGTCGGGCGCAAATTGCGCGGCGGGCCGCGAAGCGGCTGCCGGTGACGCAATTTGCGTACGTTACAACACCGCGATTCGGGTGAGACGGCGCATGGTGTTGGCGGTGAAGGTGAGCTCGAAGCGGAACTGGTCGAACGCGACGGCGCGCGGGCCCGCCGTCCGGGCGATCGCGAACCCGGCGTCCGTCACGCGCATTGCGGCGCCCGATGCTTCGGCTAGGGTTTCCCAGCCGGATTCAGGGCTCCGGCGTCCCTGCACGCGGATCCGGCGCAGCCCGGCGTCGGGGGGGAGGCCGACGACGAACTGCTCGGCGCGTTGCGTGGTCGCGGGCAGGCCGCGCGGCGACAGCAGCACGGCGCGGTCGTTGGCGTCCGGGGTCACGCCGAGATAGCCGCGACCGAGCGCGAGCGTGCCCAGGTCCGCGGACCAGCCGTCGCCGTCGGCATGCGCAGGCGTTCCGAACGTGTACAGCAGTGCACCCAGCGGAAGTCCGGCGCGCGCGAGCAGGAAGTCGCGCGCGGCCTCCTCGAGCGGCGTGTTGCGCCACGCGGTGAACGTCGAGTAACCGGGCTTGCCGGCAAACGTACCGTTGCTGCCGTTCCACGCCATCGGCGACATGTAGCGCGCGCCAAAATTCCACATGTCGCGCAGCCCGCGGTATGCGGCGGCGTACGTCGGCTGCGCCTGCACGTCGCGCAGGTCCGCCGTGTTGTACTCGACGATCGCCCATTGCGGATCGATGCTCGCGAGCGTCGCGAAGAGCGAACGTCCGTTGTCCATCCGCACGTCGTTCACCGCCGCTTCGCCGTAGAGGATCACGCCGAGATGGCCCCGCGTGGGCTTTGCGCCGGCCAGCGACATCCCGCCAGAATCGTAGTTGCGCGCCGGGCTTGAAAGGTCGATGGCGAACGGCATCGCGTCGCCGCGCGGCGCCATCAGGCCCTGCGACGACCAGATGCGCTCGGCGGGCATGCCGACATCGACCAACCATTGCGCGAGCTCGTCGTAGTGCAGGTGCACGAGGTGGCGGCGGAACACCTCCCACTCGCGCACCCACGGGTCCTGCCAGAACGGCCGCGCGTTCGCCGATCCGCCGCGCGCGAACGTGCGCGGCGGATCGACGTCGTGCCAGCTCTGCCACTGGCGTCCGGCGAGGCGGTTCACGTCGGCGAGCGTCAGCGGCTGCGCGCGCCGGTAGGCGCGCAGGTCCGGCACGCCCTTCGTGGGCCGGCCCGCGTACGGGCCGGTGCCCGCGAGCCATTCGCGGAACTGGCGCAGTGTGCCCGGGTTGTAGTCGTACCACTGGCTTTCGGCGAAGAACGGATTGAGGTAGGTGTCCGGATCGAGGTTGATGCCGACGAAGAGCGCCGGATTCGTGCGTGCGAACGCGACGAGTACCGCGCCCGCCTGCTGGAGGTTGCGTTTCTTGTAGTGGCGCACGTCGTGCGCGTAGACGTTGAATGTCAGCGAACGCGCGAGTTCCGGCGCCTCCTGCGAGCCCGGCAGATTCTTCAGGTGATCGTCGGGCATCACCTCGTTGTGCTGGTTCCACTGGCAGTTGGCGGGATCCTGCTCCAGCTTGTCGTTGACGTCCCATTGCGGGACGTCGCAGTACGCATCCGCCCAGATGCCGCCGTTGAGCGTCACCAGCACCGGCAGGTTCTTCGCCACCGCGTGGCGCAGCACCGCGTTCAGCGAATCGTCGCCGATGCGGCGCTCGCCGCACTTGCGCGTCGGGTCCCAGTCGGGATCGAACGTATAGTCGCCCGCGGCACCCTTCGTCATCCGCAGGTACAGGATCGGCACGCGGAAGCCGCCGCGCAGTGTCGCCGAGAAGTAGGGCGCGTAGACGGTGTCGAGCTCGTTCGCACCGCCCAAGTCGATGCCGGACAGCGCCGGCAGCAGGTGGAAGGGAGCCGCGTCGCGCGGCGTGAACGACGCCCACCGCGACAGCGCACCCGGCTCGATCAGGCTGCGCCGTCCGAGCACGGTTTCGCGGCCGTCGTTCGCGATGGCGACGATCGCGAGCGTGCGGCGGTCCGCGCCCGCGGGTGCAGGATATCCGGAGAAGTCGCCGGTGAACTCGAAGCCGCTCTGGGCGTTCCCGGCGATGCCGGGTTTGGCTTTCGCGACGTCGGCCCGCGCGATGCCCGTGGTGGCGGCGAAGCGCTTGCCGTCCACGCGGACCTCGACCGCGCGCACGCCCGCCGTGTCGAGCGCCCATCCCGAGACGGTGATGCGGGGACCGACGACCGCCTCGGCCGTCGGCGCATCGATGTCGCCGATCGGCCCCGCCGCCACCGGCGCGGTGGCCGGCGCCGTCGACGGTGGCGGGGCCAACGCGCGCTCGCGGTTGTGCGCGACGAGCGACCAGATCTCGACGCCGGCGACCGCGGCGACGACGGCGAGGAACACGGCGAACGTGCGCAGCACGCCGCCGCTCTCGTGCGTGCGGCGACGCGCTAGCATGCGTGCGGTCCGCCGAGGGCGGCGGGCGCCGCGCGGCCGGTCAGCACGGAACACCGGGCAGGTTCGGCATGGCGCGCATTGTAGCGCCGGTAAATTTCGCATGGCCGCATGCGTTACGATCACGCATGGACGCGAAGCACGCGCAGGCCACGGACGCGGCGATCCTCGCCGAGCGCAAGCTCAACGACGGCCGCGAGTACCGCGTCGTCAAGGTGTTCCGCGACCCCGCAGAGCTCGCCGGGCGGCTGGCCGCGCTCGGGCTCGCGTCGCGGGTCGTGCACACGCCGCGCTATTTCATCCACGGCGCGGTGACGCGCCTTCAGGGGGAGTCTCCATGACGCCGCGTGACGTCACCGCCGAAGTCCGCAATGCGCTCGCGCCGTCGGGCACGCTGCGCGCCGCCATCAACTTCGGCAACGCCGTGCTCGCGCAGAAGGACCCGGCGACGCAGGAGCCGCGCGGGGTGTCGGTCGACATCGCCCGCGAGCTCGCGTCGCGGCTCGGCGTGCCGCTCGCGCTCGTCACCTTCGACGCCGCGGGCAAGGTGTTCGAATCGCTGAAAGGCGGCGCATGGGACGTCGCGTTCCTCGCGATCGATCCGAAGCGCGCCGCGGAAATCGACTTCACGGCGCCCTACGTGATCATCGAGGGCTCGTACATGGTGCGCGCGGACTCGCCGCTGCACGCGATCGAGGACGTCGACCGGCCCGGCGTGCGCATTGCCGTCGGCAACGGCAGCGCCTACGAGCTCTACCTGTCGCGCACGATCCGGCACGCGCAGCTCGTGCGCGCCCCCACCGGGGCAGAGTCGATCGAGCAGTTCTTCCGCGAAGGGCTCGAGGTCGCGGCCGGGGTCAAGTCGCCGCTCGTGCGGTACGCGCAGGCTCACGAAGGCCTGCGCGTGATGGACGGCCGCTTCATGGCGATCGAGCAGGCGATGGGCACGCCGAGGGGGCGCGTTGCCGGGGCCTCGTACCTGCGGGGTCTCGTCGAGGCACTGAAGGCGTCGGGATTCGTCGCGGACGCGCTTGCGCGAAGCGGCCAGCACGACGCGAAGGTGGCGCCGCCCGCGCCGGCGTGAGGGCCGATGCTCGCCGAAGGGCCGCCCCGAGGCGAGCGCCCCCTTCGAGGGAGGACGCCGAAGGCGTCGTCGGGGGGGCCTAATCCGTCTGGTAGACGTACGCCGCCTGTGGCACGCGGCCTTCGTCCATCCGCGCGCGTTCGCGCAGGTCGTCGGGCGACTTGTCCCACCAGATCTGGCGGCCTTCCTGCTGCTTCTTCGGCAGGTCCGGCTTCGCCTCGACGAGCTCGCGGATGAACTGCGTGTGGTCCGACACGTAGTGCCGGGACGGAAGCATGGGCATGGCGGTCGATCGTGACGGCAGGTGAAGGGTGAATTCTACCATCGCGACGCGTCAGGCCGCGGGGGCGTGCCGCCCGGCGACGATCGGGAACTCGAAGAGCCGGCATTCCAGCGCGCCGTTGAAGAGGGGGGTCTTGCGGGTGACCTTGAGGTGGATGAGCTTCGGCAGCCTCAGGTCGCCGGTGAAGAAGAACGCGGTCCAGCCCGCGAAATGCTGCTTCAGCGCGTCGCCCGCGAGCGGGTAGAAACGCGCGAGCTTCTCCAGGTCGTCCAGCCGCACACCGTAGGGCGGATTCGCGAGCAGCACGCCGTGCGCCGCCGGCGCCGGCCGCGCGAGGAAATCGGCCGTCTCGACCGCGACGAACGCGTCGACCTGCGCCGCGCGCAGGTTCGACTGCGCCTTGGCGACGGCGCCCGGCGCGACGTCGCTCGCGAAGAGGGCGGGAACCTCGGGCGCGGTGCGGATGCGGTCGCGCGCCGTCTGCTTCATCCGCTGCCACGCGGGTCCGTCGAACCACGCGAGCTTCTGGAAGCCGAACGTGCGCGCCAGGCCCGGCGCGCGATCTGCGGCGATCAGCGCCGCCTCCACGGCGATCGTGCCGCTGCCGCACATCGGGTCGAGGAACGGCACGCCGGGTGTCCAGCCGGTGAGCGCGAGCAGCCCGGCCGCGAGGTTCTCGCGCAGTGGTGCCTCGTCCGTATCGCGCCGGTAGCCGCGCTTGAACAGCGGCTCGCCGGACGTGTCGACGTAGACGGTCGCATCGCGATCGGTCAAATACACGGCGATGCGGACGTCGGGCTGCCGCTTGTCGACCGAGGGCCGCACGCCGGTGTCGTCGCGCAGCCGGTCGCACACGGCGTCCTTCACGCGCAGCGTCGCGAACTCGAGGCTCTGCAGCGGCGAACGCTTCGCGGCGATGTCGACGCGCAACGTCCGCGTGGGCGCGAACAGCGCCTTCCAGTCGATAGCCTTGACCAGGTCGTAGAGCGCGTGCTCGTCGCGGTACGGCCCGCCGCCGACGCGCCACAGCACGCGGCTCGCGATCCGCGACTCCAGGTTCGCACGGCACGCAAGATCGAGCCCGCCCGCGAACCCCACGCCGCCGTCGGCGACCGTCACGTCCGCCGCAGCGATGCGCGTCAGCTCCGCCGCGAGCACGGCCTCGAGGCCGCGCGGACAAGGGGAGAAGAAGCGTTCGGTCATGGGCGGTTGGCGGGGACAGCTGTCACTTCAAGGACCTTCACCACGAAGAACACGAAGGTAGATCGCGCGCGACGGCGGCAAGCATGCGACCGAACGCCTTGCCCGGAGTCAAGGATTCGAGTCACTTTCTTCGTGTATTTCGTGTTCTTCGTGGCTCAGGGTTTTCGGCGACGAACAATGTGCGGCACCGTCACTTCAACAGCCGCCGCCGCGTCAGCACCAGCGCCACATAGTACGCGAGCACCGCGTAGAAGAGCAGCACGCCGACGTGCAGCGCGACGTTGCCTGGCACCTGCCCCAGCATCAGCGGCCGCGCGAGGTCGATCGCGTGCTTGAGCGGCAGGAATCCGGCGGCGGTCGCGAGCCAGTCCGGCATCTGCGCCACCGGGAAATAGACGCCCGAGAACAGCAGCATCGGCGTCAGCACCAGCGTGAAGAAGTAGGTGAAGAAGTCGTAGTTGGGCGCGAGTGCATTCATCACGAGGCCCGCCGCGCCGAACGTGAGCCCCACGAGCAGGCCGACCGGCAGCACCCACAGCGCGAGCCACGTGTGGCCGTAGCCCAGCGCGACGATCACTGCGAGGATCGCCGTGGTGGAGACGACGGCCTTCGTCCCCGTCCAGAGCCACTCGGCGAGCAGGACGTCGTCGAGCGCGATCGGCGCGTTGATGATGCCTTCCCACGTGCGCTGCACGTGCATGCGGGAGAACGCGGAGTACATCGCCTCGAAGCTCGCCGTGAACATCGCGCTCTGGCAGACCATGCCGGTGCCGATGAACGCGACGTAGCTCATGCCGCCGACGTCGCCGACGAGCGAGCCGATGCCGTACCCGAGCGCCAGCATGTACAGCAGCGGGTCCGCGATGTTGCCGAGCACGCTCGCGACCGCGAGCTTGCGCCACACGAGCACGTTGCGCCGCCACACGGGGATGAAGCGGGCCGACACGAGCGGCGGTGCGAAGAGCCTGGCCGAAGCGGTCATGGTGCCCCCACGCTTGCGGCATTCGCCGCTGCGCTGCCCCCCAACGGGGCGCAATTCGCGACTTGGGACGGCCCGGCGTCGCTCATCGCCGGTTCAATCCCGCAGCTCGCGGCCGGTCAGCTTGATGAAGAGATCCTCGAGGTTCGCCGGACGATGCAGGTAGCGGACGCCGGTGCGCGTCGCCAGGTCGTTCAGCATCGGCTGCGCGTCGTTCGCGTAGCAGAACGCGGTCTCGCCGGCGATCTCGAGCCGTTGCGCGAGCCTTCGTCCGTGGATGTCGGCCCAGGCCTTCGCCTCGTCACCGTACACCTCGATGACCTCGGGCTCCACGTGCTGCGCGAGCAGCGCGCGCGGCGTGTCGCTCGCAATGAGCTTGCCGTGGTCGATCACGGCGAGCCTCGTGGCGAGGCGCTCGGCCTCGTCCATGAAGTGCGTGGTCAGCAGGATCGTCTTGCCCTGCGACAGCAGGTGGCGCAGCCCGTCCCAGATCAGGTGGCGCGCCTGCGGGTCGAGGCCCGTCGTGGGCTCGTCGAGGATCAGCAGGTCGGGATCGTTGACGAGTGCGCGCGCGAGGGTAAGCCTTCGCTTCATGCCGCCCGACAGCGTGCGGATGCCGACGTCGCGCTTGCTCGCGAGGCCCGCGAAGTCGAGGAGCCGCGGGATGCGCTCCTCCAGCACGGCGCGCGGCAGCCCGAAGTAGCCGCCGTAGACGAGGAGGTTCTCGCGGACCGTGAAGTCGGGGTCGAGGTTGTCCATCTGCGGCACGACGCCGACGCGGATGCGCGCCTCGCGCGCTGCCTTGGGCACCGGCTGCCCCACCATCTCGATCTGTCCGCCGTCGGGGTCGATGAGGCCGAGGCAGCAGCGCAGCGTCGTCGTCTTGCCGGCCCCGTTGGGGCCGAGGAGCCCGAAGCAGTCGCCGCGGCGGATCGTGAAGCTCAGGCCCCGCACCACTTCCTGTGCGCCGTAGCGCTTGCGCAGGCCTTCCACGCGCAGCACGACGTCGCGGTCCGCGGGATCTTGCGCCGGCGCTGGCCGCAGGTCTCCCTCTCCCCGCGCGCGGGGAGAGGGCTGAGGTGAGGGGGCATCGCGATCGGCCACGAATGCCCTCACGCCAACCCTCTCCCGCAAGCGGGAGAGGGAGACCATGCCGCGCCGCCGTGCGACTCCATGGGGCCGTGAGATTCCGGAGCCACCTGCAGTTCGAAACGCATCCTCAGGCGACCTTCCACATGCCGGTGATCACCCGTGCCAATTGCGGCAGACGCCCGTGGAAGAAGTGTCCGCACCCGGGAAAGACGATGACCGGGAGCTCCTGCGGCCGCGCCCACGCGAGCACGTCGGCGAGGGGCACCACGTCGTCCGCCTCCCCGTGGATCACGATCGTGTCCTCCGGCACATGCTCCACCGCAAACCGACGCACTGCCGGCCCGACGAGCACCATCCGCTGCGGCACCACGCGCTGCGCGACCCGCGTCTGCACGTAGGAACCAAACGAGAATCCGGCGAGCACGACCGGCAGTTCCGAGCCGAAGGTTTCGCGCGCCCAGGCGAGGGCCGTGAGCGCATCGTCGGTCTCGCCGATCCCGTCGTCGAACGCGCCGCCCGAGTGACCGACGCCGCGGAAATTGAAGCGTACCGCCACGTAGCCCAGTGCGAAGAACGTCTTCGCGAGCGTCTGCACGACCTTGTTGTCGAGGGTGCCGCCCTGCTGCGAGTGCGGATGGGCGACCAGTGCGATGCCCGCGGGCGGCGACTCCGGCGCATTGACGACGACTTCGAGCGCGCCTGCGGGCCCGTCAATCGTCGTTCGCCGGGTGGTACGCGGCGTCAAAGCAGCAGCCGCTCGACGATCTCGCCCTTCACGATATGCCGGTCGATGATCTCGTCGATGTCTTCGCGGTCGACGTACGTGTACCAGACGGCGTCGGGATAGACGACGAGTACCGGCCCTTCCTCGCACCGGTCGAGGCACCCCGCCTTGTTGATGCGCACGCTGCCCTTCCCGTTCAGGCCGAGTTGCTTGATCCGCCCCTTCGCGTACGCCTGCATGTCGGCCGCACCCGCGTCCGCGCAGCATTTCTCGGGCGCGTCGCGCTTGTTGCAGCAGAAGAAGACGTGACGACCGTAATAGCTCATGGCGCGGCCCATGGTCCCGTGCGACGGCGCCGGGAGGATTCGATGCGGAGAGCTCGAATTATAGCCGCGCGGAACGCCCGGTCATTCGGGTTCGCCCCATGCAGGACGTCCGGCGAGTGCGAAAAGCCACACCGCGGCCGCGACCGGCCAGACGAGCAGCACGGTCTGCGTCAATCCGTTGTAGTTGAGCAGGTGTCCGTAGCGCCAGTTGAAGAGCGTGAGCGGCACGCGCGCCGACGGCACGTCGACGGCGATGACGGGCAGCAGCAGCGAGGCGAGCAGCGCCGTCGCGCATGCCGCGACCTGCACCGGGCGCGGCAGGAATACGAGGAACAGCAGTATGAGCAGCCCGACCGCCATGCCGATCGAAACGCCGGGCTTGAGCCACGTCTCCCATACGGCGGGCTTCAGCACGAGCATCGCCGCGGCGCCCTTGGCGAACAGCGCGGCACCGACCAGCACCAGCACGGCGCCGCCGACGAAGCGCCGTTCGCGCAGCAGCAGCGTGAGGAAGAGGCCCACGCCCACGAGCTGGAACGCCGATTCGGCCGCTTCGATCAACGTGGCTGCCGTGTCGGGCGCACCTGCGGCGACGGCTGCTGCCGCGGCTTGCGGGCGATCGTGGTCGAACGTCACCGCAAAGAGCGGGATGCCGGGATTCGTCTGCGCGACGATCCATACGAGGAGGAGCGCAATGCCGAAGTCGCCGAGCTTGCCAGGCAGGAACACGCGGTGGCACGCCGAGGACAGCACAGCGCGGACGCGGTGCGCGCGGGTCAGCGACGCGCCGGCCATGCCGCCCAGCAGCGCGCCGAAAGCATTCGCGCCGAGGTCGATCACGCTGGCGTCGCGCGGTGGCAGATACATCTGCAGCGTCTCCAGCGCGAACGACAGCGCGAATCCGGCGGCGACCGCGCGCAGCGTGCGGACGCGCGGCGATGCGCGCTGCGGGGCGAGCGCCACGAAGATTCCAAACGGCACGTATGCGATGACATTGGCGACGAGGTCGAAGCGCGTCCAGCGTGGCGGCCAGGGGGCGAACAGCCAGAAAGACGTATTGGGCTCCGGGGCAATCCATGGTGAGAACGGCTGCAGGCTCGCGTACACGATCGCGAGCCCGTAGAGCAGCGCGAGCGCGTGCGGCAGCAGCGTGCGTGGGCGGATTGCGGGCGCCGCATTCACCTGAGGATCCTGCGCACGACGGTCAGGTTTTCGTGCGTGGCGATCGGCGCGAAGCCCGCCTGCGTGAACATCGCGAGCGTGCCGTGATAGTGGTCGGTCGCCTTCGTGGCATCGGGCGCGGCATTCCACGGAAACGCGTCGACAAGCGCGAGCCCGCGCGCGGCGAGGTTCTGCACGCCGAAGGCGAGCAGCGCGCGTGCAATCCCCTGCCGCCTCCACGCCGGCGCGATGACGAAGCAGACGATCGCCGCCGCGTCGTGCGCGGGGACCGGCAGCGGCGGCGCCGCGATGCGCATGCGCGCGCACGCGTGGCGCAGCTTCGCGTACGGCTGCGCGTTCATCCAGCCGACGACGTCGCCGCCGGCGTACGCGAGGTAGCCCTCCATTTCCCCCGTCGCGATCCGTGCGGTCATCGCGAGCCGGTTCGCCGGGCCGTCGAAGTCGTCCCACTTCAGCGCGGGCGGCACTTCGTAGAAGTGGCAATAGCAGGTCGCCCACTTCGGGTGGTCGGCGAAGGCCGGACCCGATTCGTGGTCGAAGAAGCGCAGGTAGTCGCCCGCCCGCGCAGGCGTCAGGCGCTCGATCGTGAGGCCGGCGGTCGTCATGGCGCGATCATGGCACGCAAGCGCAGTGCAATGCCACTTGGCAAATTGAATCCATGGCTTGCGATATCGCAGGTGTGCGGAAGGGCATTCAGCGCGCATACGCGCGCTACTGAGCGAGCCGCGTAGCGGCGGCGGTACGCCATTTCGAGCGGGGCGAAGCCAAAGCGCGCAGCGCGCGTCCGCGAGGGGTGGCGGGGTGCCGACGCGCGGTCACGTCGAGGATGCAGAAGGTCCAATGAGGAGGCAGCGGCGCGCTTCGTGCCGTTACTACGCGAAAAGCGCCGGGCCGTCCCAAGCTTTTCGCGCTAATCAATGTCGGGCGCAAATTGCGTAGCGAGTCGCGCA
>Ga0209253_10005697_pt1 | contig 10806 bp, 11 predicted proteins | sample FrelakmetBRP12BR_FD_187145 | JGI IMG/M metagenome (GOLD analysis project Ga0209253, IMG submission 187145) | Freshwater lake sediment microbial communities from the University of Notre Dame, USA, for methane emissions studies - BRP12 BR (SPAdes)... | ecosystem: Environmental > Aquatic >... | reverse complement strand
GCGTTTACCACCTATGTGATCGCGCCCTTCATTGCGCTGGGTCTGCCGCCGCTCCCTGCCCAGATCGGTCTATCCGTGCTGGTCGCACTGCAGGCAGGCTTTGGCATCGCATTCCCGTTTGTAGTAACTTTCTACCTTGCGTTCTCGTTCCTTGAGGACACGGGATACATGACCCGTGCAGCGTTCCTCGCGGATCGTGCCATGCACCGCCTCGGGCTGCACGGTGAAGCGCTCATTCCGATGGTTATCGGGTTCGGGTGCACCGTGCCGGCCATCATGAGCATCCGGATCCTCAAGACCCGGCGCGAAAAGACGATCGCTGCGTTCCTGATCACGATGATCCCCTGTTCTGCCCGCACGGTCGTCATTGCAGGCATTGTCGCAGCATTTATCGGGCTTTTCTGGGCGTTCACCATCTACCTGATCATTTTTGTCCTGATCATTGTTACTGCTCTCCTTCTCTCGCGCATCACACCGGGCGAACAGTTCGGCATGATTGTCGAGATGACGCCGCTGCGGCGCCCCCAGTTGGCGCTCGTCCTCACCAAGGCATGGATCCGGATCAAGGAATTCCTGTTCATCGCGATGCCGGTCCTGATCGTCACCAGCATTGCACTGGGGCTGCTCCAGTATTCCGGGATCCTCGATGCACTGCAGGGCATATTCGCACCCCTGATGATGTCGCTCCTCGGGCTGCCCCCGTATGCGTTCACTGCGCTGCTGTTCGGCATCTTCAGGAAGGAGCTTGCATTCGAAACACTGGCAGTGCTCGGCGGTACTGCAGACCTCGGGTCCATCATGAGCGCCGTCCAGCTCTACACCTTTGCCATAATCAGCGTCCTGTTTATCCCCTGTGTCTCGACGATCGCGGTGCTCTACCGGAACCTCGGGGCGAGGATCGCGGTGCTTGCCTCGGTTTATTCGGTCAGCCTTGGCATTTTTATCGGAGCCCTTATAAATCTTCTGATGAAATGACTGATCATTAAATGTATAATTTCAAGTCAGGGCTGGCGCAGATCGATACCGTAACAGCCGGGTTCGAGGCGGGCACCAATTTTCTTGTGCTGGCACCCCCGATGAGCTTTGCCGAAGAACTCGCCTACTTTTTTACAAAACCGCTTCCGGGTGAATACGCGGTCATACTCTCGACAAACGACCGGGCGTCAGAAGTGATCGACGCCTTCAAAATCATGGGCGTGGACAAGCGGTATGTCGGGACAATCGATGCGATCACCAAGAGCTCAACGCCGGGAATCGTCGATACCAACCGGCTCATGTTTGTTGCCAGCCCCACCGATCTGACCGGGATCGGCATCAAATTCTCCAAGATGGTCGAGCTGATCTTTGACGGGGAGTTTTCAGACGGCGAGGCCGGGCTCTTTCCTCCGCCGGTGAGGTTCTGCGTCAACTCCGTGTCCACGCTCCTCATGTACCGGAAACTTGAAGTCCTGTACCAGTTCATGCATGTGCTCACCTCGAAACTGAAGAAGATCGACGGCGTCGGGTTCTACCTGTTGAACAAGGAATCGTTCGATGACAAGACCATCTCGCTCATCAAGCAGCTGATGAACGGGGTGATCGAGGTCAAGATAGAGCAGAACACCCACTACATGCGCATCCAGGGGATGAAGGGCGTCTCCTCCGAATGGCTGAAATTTTCGATCCAGAAGGGACAGCTGGTGATCGGCCCATGATCTCGTCGGGCATCATCGGGATCGATGAGATGCTGGGCGGGGGCATCCCGAATGGCAGCTGGGTGCTCTACAGCATGGAGCCCGGCGTGGACGGGCAGCTCTTCATGATCTCCACCCTCTTTTCAGCGCTGAAAAAAGGGCTCTCGTGCCTTGTCGTGCTGCCCCATACGACTTTTGACGTGTTCAAGCATGACGCTGCTGTAAAAAGGGGCTGTTCGCTGGAAATTTTCAAAAAAAAGGTCGTCTACCTCGACGCTGCAGACCGCGAACGAATACAGAAGAGCAGCAAAAAACCAAAGGAAATGCAGAAGAAATGGGAAGCACGGATCGAAAAGATCTGCAATGAACATGCCGTTGACGTTGTTTTCTTTTACATTGACCTGTTGTACGATGACCTTGGGCTCCAGGGTGCCCTGTCGGTTGCAAATTCTGCAAAGACGACGAGCAAGACTACCGTGCTCGTCGAACACTTAAACCTCGAAGGGAGACATTCGATCGACCGTTTCATGAGAAACTATTCCTTTGACCTGATCATTTCCATCAGCTCCGCGTTCCGCTCGCAGCCCCACTTTGACTACTTCACGCTGCTGCACACTTCGTGGTGGCCGGTGCCGAAACGCTCCGTGCCGTTCATCACAACGGAAGGGAAGGTGGTGCCGTACATCCCCAAGATCGTTGTCACGGGGCCGGCGCACTCAGGGAAGTCAACCTTTGTCACGAATGCATCTGATTTCGGTGTATCAATCGATCGCCGGGATATGAAGGGTGACCCGACGACCGTCGCGATGGACTTTGGCTGGCTCCACTGGAAAGACTTTGACATCACGCTGTATGGCACACCGGGGCAGGCGAGGTTTGATCCCGTCGTCCCGAACCTGCTCAACCATGCGATGGGTGCCGTCCTCCTCATCGATGCGACCAAACCACAGGCCCTGGAACGCGCCCTCCACCATGTCCAGCTGATCCGGGAAAAACGCCTGCCCATGGTGGTTGCCGCCAACAAGGCAGACCTTGCGGGCGCCATGACTGATGACGAGATCCGCAGATATCTCAAACTCCCAAAGGATGTGCCGGTGTTTTTCATATCCGCAACCCGCAAAACGGATGTACGGTTCGTCCTTGAATCGCTGGTGGACTTTATCTCCAAGGCCAAGTACTGATATCATTGCGCCATTACCACTATCCGGCTGTCACGATGGCGGGGGTCGATAAAGTATGCTGACGTTTGTCGGGCTCGGTCTCTACGACAAGGCAGACATCTCCGAGAAAGGGCGGGCGTGTATCGCTGCAGCGGACGCTGTGTATCTTGAAGGGTATACCTCGCGGCTGACAGGGTCGTCGGTTGAAGATCTCGAGAAGCACTATAACAAACCTGTCCGCCTGCTCACGCGCGAGGACGTCGAACTGCACCCGGACGAACTGCTGCAGCAGGCTGCGGCAGGAAACGTCGCATTCCTTACCGCAGGCGACCCTATGGTCTCCACCACCCATACCGACCTGCGGATACGTGCTGCAGAACGCGGCATCAGCACCGGAATCATCCACGGTGCTTCCATCTCGACCGCTGTCTGCGGGATCTCCGGGCTTCAGAACTACCGGTTTGGCAAATCCTGCTCCCTGCCATTCCCGCAGAAGAACTGGTCTCCTACGACGCCGGTTGATGTCATCGCGGGGAACCTCGCCCAAAACCTTCATACCCTCGTGTACCTCGATATACAGGACGGCCGGCACATGACAGTCGGCGAGGCAGTCTGCCTGATCGAGACGATCGCAGCACAAAAAGGCGTAACCATTCCGCTTTATGTCGGCATCGCCCGTGCGGGATCTGATCACCCGGTCGTCCGGGCCGGGAGTGCCGGGCAGATCCGGGCAACCGACTTCGGGCCCCCGCTCCACATCCTCGTCGTCCCGGGGGAACTGCACGATATGGAGAAAAGGTACCTGGAGATGTTCGCCGGCTTATGATCGTATCAGACTGCGGGCGCCTGCTCTCAGAACTCACTGGTTCAGCAAACATCCAAGCACCGGATAGAACCCTGCTCCATGCCATGGCAACCGATATTCTCGGGATGGCGGCCGCGTACCAGCGGGACGGCACAAAATTCCTTTCGTCAGGTGACTGGGTGAACGCGCTCGCTGCATTCTGGTACGGGTTCGGGTGGCTGCATTTCGGTGCCGTTTTTGGGTATTTCGGGATCCCGCCGGGAGCCTGCCCCCTTGACACCCAGCCCGAACCGGCGCCAGCCCGGTGTTCCGGACAGCTGCAGGAAAAAAGCGTGCGGTATGCACGCCTTCTGGATACTGCACGGGCAGCCGTCGTGCCCGCTCCGGAACAGGGTTCCGTGATGCGTGGTGCTGCAGAAACGGTCCTTCTTATCACATCTGTGTATGCAAGTCAGGGAACGAAATACCAGGGGCAGGGGAATGCAGAATCTGCGCTTGCCTGTTTCAGTTACGGGCACGGGTGGCTTGATGCGGCAGTAAGGGCGGGACTGTTCCATATCACGGCAGAACGGGATCTCTTCACTGTTTGAAACGTCGACACATCCCCACCCTTTTTCCCCCAGACGGTACACAAAATAAAAAGGGTTTATACTTTGCCCTATAACTTCTTACGATAATTAAGCAGAGTGCAGGTCATTTTTCATTCTGACGGGGGTGAAATCGGTGGAGAAGTCCCAGCGGAACTGGCTTTATATTTCAGTCGGGTTTTCCATCCTTGTCTTACTCATCATCCTGTACCTGACCATCAATGAAAATACGCTCCGGTATCTCAGGCAGGCCAACCCGGTTTTTCTGCTTTTTGCATTTCTCACCCATATTCTTACGATGTGCTTCTGGGCGTGGCGCATCCAGAAGATGTCTAACTCGCTCGGGTACCGCATCGGGTTCTTTTACAGCTTAAACCTTGTCTTTGCCAACCTGCTTGCTGCTGCAGTCACCCCCGCACAGGCCGGCGGTGAACCGGTCCGGATCCACGAGCTGTATAAGGCAGATGTCCCCCTTGGCGACGCGACTGCGGTGGTGATCATGGAACGGGTGCTTGACGGTATCGCACTGGCATGTCTTGCTGCGTTCTCCATGATCGTCCTGACAGAACAGTGGAAGAGCCTGGGTAAAATCTCGGAAGTAATGGTCTACGTGACCTGGATTTTTGTTGCCGGCTGCCTTTTCCTCTTTTACCTTGCCGTAAAGAGACCTGACGTGGTAAAAAAAGTGGTGAACCGTTGTGTCCGCTTCCTGACAAAAACCTGGGAGAATTCAGCCGTAGAGGAACTGATCAAACGGGCTGACACAGAGATTGACAACTTCCACGATGCGGTGATACGGTTTGTCAAAACCGCGAAGGGAGGCCTTTTCTGGGGAATGCTGTTCACGCTCCTGTACTGGGTTTCTGAATGTGTTACTGCATCGCTGATACTTCTTGGTCTCGGCCAGCCCCCCCTGCTTTTTGAATCCTTTGTCATCAACCTGATCCTTGCAATCCTGATGATGATGCCGCTTACCCCGGGAAGTTCGGGGATCGCCGAGGTTGGCGCAACGTCCATGTATGCCCTCTTCATTCCCGCGTCGATTGTCGGAATTTTTGTCGTGATCTGGAGGGTCGTCCTGTACTATTTCAACATCGCTCTGGGGATCCTTTCAAGTATCATCATTGTCAGAAGGGAAGCGCATTCCCGCTGAACTGTCCCGTACCTGAACCCTTATCTGGGTGCAGGGCAATCTTCTCTCACCTATGACAACCGTCCCCTGCTCCGTCAAAGGAGTCTTTGTCGTTGTAAGCCCGTCGGGAACCGTCCCGGTTGTCGTACTCTCTGACGGGTGTGAGCGGGTGCTGCCGATCTTTGTGGGGCTGTTGGAAGCGGTTTCCATCAACAGCGCAAAGAACAGGGAAGTGCTCCCCCGGCCGTTCACCCACGACCTCTTTCTGGAGACGTTTGAAAAGTTTGGCATCACGCTTCGGTCGCTCCAGATCGATTCGATCCAGGACGGCGTCTATTATGCTCAGCTGGTCCTTTTTTCAGAAGATAAGGAGATCCGCGTGGACTGCCGCCCAAGCGACGGTATTGCCCTCGCGCTGCGGGGGAATGCCCCCATCTATGTGGACGACAGCGTGATCGAGACCGCAGGACACCCGGAGAGCGACCTGCCCCTGATGACCGACATTGCAGAGTTCCTGCAGAAATGAACAAATTCGGTTCCCGGGGAATTGTTCGGGAAACATTCTTACCACTCACGGGAGCTGAATCCCTTGAAGGTGCGAGATGGTATCCTGGCACGTCGTATGGTGAATTTTTTTTGAAAAATGAGAACTGATGGTTTCTCCGGAGCGGACAGGTGGTGCCCGGTGACAACGTGAGCGCACCGGATGGCGCATGAAAATGCCTGCAGCATTTTCATATGGGCAAAAAATCCTATTTTCTCCGGCGCCTGAGTACTTCCAGCACGTCTGCCAGCTCGACACCTGACGCCCGGAGCGCGACCAGCAGGTGGTAGAGCAGGTCAGCTGCCTCCTCTGCAGTGCGCCCGGGCGTGCCGTTTTTCACCGCGAGGATAAACTCCGTCGATTCTTCGCCCACCTTTTCAAGAACCCTGTCGATCCCTTTTTCACCGGTGAGAAGACGGCTCGTGTAGGAATTGTCAGACGGGTTTTTTGCCCGTTCACTGATCACGTCCCAGATCTCGGCAATGACGGAAGGATCGGTTTTTTTTGTCATGGTTCCACCGCTGCAAGGAGCACCTCTCCCACATCAAACCCGAAGAACCGCCGGCAGAGGATCCGTGCCTTTTCGATATTGCACCCTCCCTTGCCGATCGCGATCCCGAGATCGCTCTTCTTTTTTAACAGCACGTTCACCGGGCTGTTGTTCTGGGTGCCCTCGATCCCCACCACCTCCGCGGGTTTGAAGATGTTGGTGATGAATGCCTTTGGATCCTCGTCGTATTCCACCATCTCGATCCTTTTGCCCAGCACGTTCTGGAGCCGTTTGATGTTCTCGCCCTTCTTTCCGATCGCAAGCCCCATGTCACCCTGCCGGATCACGTAAATGACCCGGTCGAACCGGTCGTCGATCACACAGTCATATGCCGTGGATTTGGTGAGGATTCTCAGTTCCTCAATGTACCTGCGTTCCTTAAAGCCGATATTGCGCTCCATGATTCGATCATTCCTATTGTATCCGCAATTTTTTGGGATATTCGATGCTTTGATGGTCTGGTATTGGTGCCGGTATGCCCGGGCTCCATCCCTGTGAATAAGTGCTGTGAATTACAGAAGTGATCAGATGTTCTTTGGGTAAAAACGTTGTGAAAAAGATCGGGGGGTCACCGTATCAGGTAAGTGACAGATACAGTGGCAGTCACGGTCACGTCACCGGGCTGGATGGGGGTCGGGGCGGCAGACTTCATCGCGCTGCCCTCCATGTAATTGTCGTACAGCACCGGTGTGTACCCGCTGCTGATATCCGCATCCCTGACGCCGGTAATCCCGACCCCGAGTGCGGATGCGACCGTATCTGCATCGGCCCGGGCGCGGGCGACCGCCTTGTTCAACGCGGCGGTGCGCAGAACCTGCGCCTTTTCATCGGAGAGCATGAACTGGATGGAGTTTGCCGAGTTGATGCCGTTTGCCACGGCAATATCGATCACTTCGCCGGTCCGGTTCACATCGTGGAGGGTGACGGTGAGGGTGTTTGAGACGCGGTACGTGCGGGCTTTCTGGCCTGGCGTGCTACCGGATAACGGTTTGATGTCATCGTAGACAGGGTAAATGTTGTACCCGGTCGTCTTCAGGGCATCCTTTGGAATCCCCGCTGCAGCGAGTGCATCGATCACCTGCGCCATTTTTACCGCGTTCTCCTGCTGGGCAGCTTTCACATCCGGATTCTCGGTCTCGACCGCGAGCGAGACCTGCGCCCGGTCGGGGGTCCCGATCACGTTCCCGTTCCCGCTTGCATGGATCACCCGGTCGCTGACGGGATCGAGAGGAGAGGCAGCCGCAGTGCCGGCAAGTGCCACCACAACGACGAGGAGGATGGCAGAAAGGATTACAATTCTCTGGTTCATTGGTATCGGGAATGTATTGTGATGCAGGCAGGTTAAAGGTTGCTTTGCGTGCGAAAATTTTTGGAGTTATTTTTTTATTCCCTGCAACCAGCAGAGGCCCCCGCTATCGTCCCATTCCAAAGAATGGCCGCGGGATGCACAACATATGTGGGATGGTGTTACATCATTCCGCATCTGCATAAAACTACAATATCCACAACAGCCCATAGTACTACCGATTGTGCATGGGAGCGACGATAATCGAGAAAATTTTTTCCGGCAGGTGCAGGCAGGACATCCGTGCAGGTGCCGTCGTGATGGCACCGGTTGACGGGGCGATGATCCATGACATCACCGGTCCGCTCGCCATCCGGAAGTTCTACGAGATGGGCGGTGAGCGGGTCTTTGACCCCCGCCGCATCATCATGCTCTTTGACCACCAGATCCCGGCAGACTCGATCGAAGCTGCAAAGAACCATGTCTACATGCGGAAATTCGCAGCAGAACAGGATATTCATAACTACGACATCTGCGAAGGGGTCTGCCACCAGGTCGTCATGGAGAAGGGGCACGCCGCACCTGGCGAGATTATTGTCGGTGCTGATTCCCACACCTGCATGTACGGGGCGGCAGGCGCCTTTGCGACCGGCATCGGGTCGACCGACATGGGGTTCGTGCTCAAGTTCGGGGCGCTCTACTTCCGGGTGCCTGAAAGCATCCGTGCCGAGGTGAACGGGAGGTTTGGGTACCGGGTCGGGGCAAAGGACCTGATCCTCTCCATTGCCGCAGATATCGGTGCCGACGGGGCGACCTACAAGGCGATCGAGTTCTGCGGGCAGACCATCGGGGACCTTGACATGCCGGGCAGGATGACCTGCTGCAACATGGCGATCGAGATGGGGGCAAAGACGGGGATCGTCGCGCCCGACCAAATGACGTGGGACTACGTGGCACAGCACAGGGAGGGGATCCGCCCGTTTGCGCTGGCAAGCGATCCCGATGCGAGCTATGCCGGGCGGCGCAGCTATGATATCAGCCGGCTCGAACCGCAGGTTGCTACCCCGCACAACGTCGACCAGGGGGTGCCGGTGGGCACTGTTGCCGGGACCCATATCGACCAGGTATTCATCGGCTCGTGTACGAACGGCAGGTTCGAGGACTTTTTCGAAGCAGCAGAAGTCCTCGGTATACGGAAATTCTCGGAGAAGGTCCGCGTGATCATCATCCCTGCCTCGCGCGATGAGTACTTAAAGATCCTGCGTGCGGGCCTGATTGAACGGTTCGTGGCAGCGGGGGCTCTTGTGGGGGCGCCGTCATGCGGGCCCTGCATGGGCGGGGCGTTCGGGCTGCTCGCCCCCGGCGAGGTCTCGCTCTCCACGTCGAACCGGAACTTCAGGGGCAGGCAGGGGAGCACGGAAGCGGAGGTCTACCTCTGCTCGGCTGCGACGGCAGCAGCGAGCGCGGTCACCGGCGAGATCACCGATCCGAGGGAGGTGTGAGGATGAGGGTCTGGAAATTTGGCGACAATATCGATACGGACGCGATCATCCCGGGGAGGTTTTTAACCATCTACGATGAGAAGGAGCTGGCACAACACGCGTTTGAAGGGACCCGGGATGATTTTTCGCGGCTGGCACAGGACGGCGATGTCATTGTGGCCGGCAGGAACTTTGGCTGCGGGTCGTCCCGGGAGCATGCCCCGCTTGCCCTCAAGGGCGCCGGCATCAGGTTCATCCTCGCGCAGTCGTTTGCCCGGATCTTCTTCCGGAACGCGATCAATGTCGGGCTGCTCCCCCTCGTCTGCCCGCAAACGGATGCGATCAAGGATGGATGTTCCATCATTGTTAAGGAACGGGAGGGGATCGTGATCGCCGAAGGCAGGGAGTACGCGATCGAGCCCGTCCCGGAGTTCATGTACAGCATCGTCGAGGCGGCGGGGCTCGTCGGGTATGCAAAACAGCTGAAGGAGGCGCCGGTATGTACAAAATCGCGGCGATAGGCGGCGACGGGATCGGCCCGGAGATCGTAGCCGAGGGAAAAAAAGTGCTCGATGCAGCGGGCGAACGGTTCAATTTCGATATCGGATGGACGGACTTTGAGATCGGGGCGGATCGGTACCTTGCCAGCGGGACGCTGCTAACCGAGGGGGACCTGACCGAACTCGGGAATTACAAGGCAATCTATTTCGGCGCAATCGGGGACGAGCGTGTGAAACCCGGTGTGCTGGAGAAAGGCATCCTGCTCGCACTGCGGTTCCACTTCGACATGTACGTCAACCTGCGCCCGATCCGGCTGCTTGCCGGGGTTGAGACCCCGCTTGCCGGCAAAGGACCGAATGATATCGACTTTGTCGTTGTGCGGGAGAACACCGAGGACTTCTATGTCGGGATCGGCTCCCGGTTCAAAAAACACCAGAAGACCGAACTGAACGTTGCCCGCGAGCTCTACAAAATAAAATTCGGGCTGGACATCGAGAGCGATGCCGAGGAAGTGGCCTACCAGATCGGCGTCATCACCCGCGAGGGCACCCGCCGAGTGCAGGAATATGCCTTTGACCTTGCCATGAGGCGGAAGAAGAAGCTGACTTCGGTGGATAAGGCAAACGTGCTGTCCGAAGTCTACGGGCTCTGGCGTGAGGTTTTCACCGAGACTGCAAAGAAGTATCCGAAGGTCACCACCGAGTTCACCTTCGTCGACGCGATCACGATGTGGTTTGTCAAGAACCCCGAATGGTTCGATGTCGTGGTCACGCCCAACATGTTTGGTGATATCATCACCGACCTCGGTGCGATGATCCAAGGCGGGCTCGGGTTAGCGCCGGGCGCCAACATCAACCCGAAGGGCACCTCGATGTTCGAGCCGATCCATGGTTCAGCGCCGAAGTACAGGGGGCTCGGTGTCGCAAACCCGATCGCCACCATCTGGGCAGGATCGCTGCTGCTCGACCATATCGGCGAGCCTGAGGCGGCGGCAGCTGTCGTCTCTGCGATTGAGAAGAGCATCAGGGACGGTGTTGTAACGAAGGATATGGGCGGGACGGCGGGAACGAGCAAGGTGGGGTCGTATA
>Ga0209253_10005696_pt1 | contig 10807 bp, 11 predicted proteins | sample FrelakmetBRP12BR_FD_187145 | JGI IMG/M metagenome (GOLD analysis project Ga0209253, IMG submission 187145) | Freshwater lake sediment microbial communities from the University of Notre Dame, USA, for methane emissions studies - BRP12 BR (SPAdes)... | ecosystem: Environmental > Aquatic >... | reverse complement strand
ACGTCCGCTCAAGCCGCTTCAGCAGGCTCTCCATTCCCGGGTGCATCTTATCGCTACCTCTCGATACGGGTTCCCAGGGGTAAGCGTCAAGCCCGACCACAGCCATATGCTCTTGGCAAAGCTATTCGCTCACGAGGACCCCTCGCCTACACAACCTTCTCATAGTACGAGTCGGTGATCCCATCAAGGAGTTGCAAAGTCAGGATCTTTACCGCAAATACCTCCGCCTCCGGGTGGGTGGCGAAGTCCCGCAAGTGGGCGTGCCGCTCCAAGAGCCGGGCCTGAATCGCCTCCCGTCGTTCGTGATTCTCGATCCTTTCGAAGAGCCCGCTCACCGTGAGCGCCCGAGCCCGCTGCCGCCTTTCTCCCTCGTCCTCCAACCGGGTATCGATAAGAAGACTCACGTTCGGATTTTCTATGGCGTTCCGGAACTTCGCCGTGTCTCGGTGGGTGACCATGTAGATCTCGCGGCAGTGGTCATCGGTCACATAGGCCATGAGGGAGCAGTGGGGCCTGTTCTCCGCGACTGTTGCTAGGACGCACATATCCTGCGACCTAATGAGCTCCTTCATCTTTTCGAGCATGAGATTCTCCTCTCCTCGAAGACGAGGGCTTAGACCATCAAACTACAGAGGTCGCCGATGGCCCATCCTTTGCTGGAGGGTGTCGAGAAAGAGCGAGATGTTCTTCGCGTTCTTGCCGAGATCCCCCTTGCCGACCCGCGACCTAGACCGCACGTTCACCACCACGGGGTTCTCGCCGCTGATCTGGACGGTCACGTCATCCACGAAGCCGAAGAGAGGCGTCTCCACCTCGGCCCTTATCTCTCCCACCTCCATGCCGGGCGAGACGAGCCTCCAGCGCGGCAAAGAGGTTATGGCTGCAACCGCCTCCCGAAACACGTCTTGGTATGGCCGGTTGACGGCAAGGGGTTGAAGATGAGGGTATGCTGGGGATTTCCCCGTCTCCACATCATTCACGGTCAGGTATGCGCAGGCGCTGATCCAGAGCGGGAAAAGCCAGGCCATGGGTCTCCCGTGGAATCTCTTTCCCATCCCTTCCAACCTCTCAATCGATGATGCCGTCCTTCCCGGCGTGAAGCGTTGGAACCGGGATCGACATGCACCGATCGCGGAGATGATGATAGCTGAAGCGGTATGAAAGCCCTCGGTTTCCCTGCCTGAACATCACCTCCCAGCCTCGAACGAGATACGGACACTCATCGTTGAAACACACGTACAGGAAGTCGGTATCCCACTCACTGAAGGGGTTCTGGGGAGCAGCCCACTTGCGGAGTCCCTCGTCGCAGTGGGGACACCGGAGCGTCTCCTTCACATCTCCCATCCGCCTCTCGAGCTCCTCGGGAGCGAACTTACTGGGGTAAGGCTGGGGCACCGATCGTTTCTTCCCGGTTCCGCCCGTCCTGTCGGCATAGACGGCATAAATGGGGTCACTGGGGATCCCGAGGTGGGCGTACTTGTCGTCTCTTGGACGTGGTCTCCCTTTCGACATGAAGACGGAGGGCCTGTCGAAGACCCCTGCCAGGTCGAAGATCTCCTCCACCATGACAACTCTCTCCGCCTCGCCCGACTCACGCCAGATCTTGGTTGCCTTCCGCTCGAACATGCGGTTCGAGAAGGTGACCAGAAAGAGTCCTCCGGGCCGGAGGATCCTCCCCACCTCGCGAAACACCTCAACAGGCTGCGTCATGTAATCCACGGATACCGTGTTCAGGACCACATCGAACATCCCGTCGGGGAACGGGAGCTTTGGGTCCCTGTTGAGATCATGGATCAGCCACTCGGTCAAGGCCCTGTTTCGCGCCAGCTCATTCCCGTTGAGACCGAGGCCGACCACCCGCCTCGGTTTCAGGGCGGCCGGGATGTGTGAGTCCCATCCCGCCATGAGGTCGAGGATGACCGGGTCTTCCTCCCAAATCAACGAGCCGATGAGCTGCTCCACCGCGCCGAGAGCCACAGAATCAAGGTGCTGCACGAACCGATCGGTGGCATAGAAAAGGCTGTCGTCGCTCTCATCGAGGCGGGAGTATGCCTCTTTGTCGGCGAATCTAGCGTCAGACAAAAGTTTCGACCTCTGTTGCTCATGGGCCAAAGCCATCGTTCATCTCCTTCCAGCTTATCCGTCCTCCCTGGGAATCAAGCAACGCCACCTTGATTAATTCTTCGCCCGGAGGACCAGTTCCATCACCGGGCTCAAGATAAGCCGCGCCGGGCCGTTGTCAACACGTGAGGTTCGCCGGGCTGGTGCTTGCCGCACGAGACAGAGAATCGCTGGTCATGGAGACCTTGGCTGCAATGGATCGGTCCCAATTCGGCGAGAGACTGGGGGAAAGGTACCGCTTACGAAGGAAGTTCAGAACCGCTCGGGGTCATCTTCTTCTTTCCGCACCAGCACCGTCATTCCCGTTTCCTCCAGAGTTGCGTTGCGTGCCTTGTCGGCCAATCTCGCGTACCCGGACAGCGGATAGATGTCGCCGACCTCGGAAAATTGCCGCAGCGCATCTGCAGGTCGTCCCGTGCGCCGATACGCCATCCCCAAATTATAGCAGCATCCCGCCGCGTATTTCGGGCCTAGCTGCCTGACGATCTGCGCTTTGGCATTTTCGAGTACCTCAATCGTCCGGTCGGGCTTCGCCTGCTCCAAATAGGCCGCGCCCATGTTGATCAACGCAATCAGTCGAGATGACCTGTCGGGGAACAGGTGCAGGGCAAGCCGGTATACGGCCAGCGCCTCGTGATAACGGCCCCATTTGGAGAGCATGTTGCCAAGTTCGATCAGCAGCCGCACCCTCATCGTGATGAGGTAGAGCAGCACGAGAAAATAAATCGGGTGAACCCCCACTCCGCCCCAGCGAACGGCCGCAAACGTTATGCCCGTCAGGCTCAACCCTTCATAGGCGAACTGGTTTGACAGTCTTTCGCGGCGGAGCAGGGAAAGGCTCCAGAAGATAACCACGTAGAGCAGTCCCACGAGGAATATGAGAAAAGATGGCGTCATCTTCACTGTAAACGATCAAGGGCTGCTCCCAACGAGCCCAGCCAGCTCGGGCCTATGGGGAGCAGCCCTCGACCATGATCTGAAATTTCCAAGCCAGGTCAAGCGAACAAGACATCCACCACGCGGTTGAGCATCGGCACACCGCGCACCTCGGTCTCCCACAGCGGCAGCACCGCCCGCACATCCGAAAATGACTTCCAGATCTCGTCCATGTACTCCTTTTGCATGGCCACCCGGTTGACGACAAACTCCGGCGTATCGTCGCGCAGGGATCCCCTGTCTATAAGCATGTTTACAATGACACCGCCCACCGGAATCCCGAAGTCGTGGAACCAATTGATGAAACGTTTGATGACGGCGATGGGCAGGGCCTCAGGCAGCGTGATAAAGAAAAAGGCGGTTTTCTTGGCATCCGTCAGTAAAGTCTTGGCGTGGGCCATACGCTCACGAAAACTGAGCAGATAATCCATCAGCGGGTCCTTTTTTTCCTTTTTCCCGCTGTAGGACAGCAGTTCACGCAGCGATTTCGCCTCCTCCCGACTCTGCACCATTTTGTTCACCCACATGGAGTAAACGCTGGACATTCCCAGCAGTCGCCTGGCGTTCGCCGTCGGTGCCGTATCGAACACGTAGACCTGGTATTTATCCTCGAACATCAGGTCGATCATGTTTTCGAACATGGCCGACTCCTCAAAGGCAGGGTTCATGGTGGCGCTTTCCACGAATTCGTCGGCCTTGGTTTTAATGTCCGCGAACCTGAGAAACCACTCGATCTTTTCGCGGATCTCCCGTTTGGACTTTTCGATCGTATCTTTTGTGTCGATCTCGTAAGCCAACAAGTTGGACGTCCCGCGGACCGGGGTGGGCCGGCCGAACACGTTCTGATCCAGCAAACCGCTCAGGCTGTGTACCGGATTGGTGGACGCCAGCAGCGTTTTCATACCCTGCTGGGCGAACCGCAGTGCGGCGGCTCCCGCGAGCACGGTCTTGCCTACCCCACCCTTGCCCCCAAAGAAAATGTACTTCATCTCCGGATGTTCGGTTAAGAACTGCTTCATGTTCTTGTCTATCATCCGCAGCGCCTCCTTCTCAGAAATCGCCGAACATGGTATGGGCCATTTTTTCAATCATGGGCAGGCCGGCGATATCGCGCTCAAATTCGGGAACCAGCGCCAGAACCTCCTTGCCGAATACCCTGTCGATCTTTTCCAGGTACCCTTTCTGCATCTCCAGACGATTGCGCAGATAATCAGGGATATGCTGGCCGCGCAATTCTTCTGGGATGACCCGGTTGACGATGTACCCGGACAACGGCACGTTGAATTTGGCGAACAGTTTGGCCGCGCGTTGGGTGTCAAAAATGATCATCTCTTCGGGAACCACCACGAAGAAGAAAGCCGTTTTCTCCTTATCGGTCAAAATGCTGGAGGACGCGTTGATGCGTTGCTTGATGTACTGCAACTCCTGCAGGATCTGATCTTCCTGGCTCTCCTTGTCACGGCGCATGACCGCCGCCACCTGGTCGTATTCGGCCATCTCCTCGCGCAGCTTGGTAATCTTGCTGATCCATTCATCGTAGACGCTGGCCATGCTCAGGTAGTAAAGCGCATGTCCTAGGGGCACCATATCGTAGATATAGTAGTCGTACTCGCCGCCGACGACGATATCGACAACCTCGTCAAAAATGGCGCTCTCCTCCATCGCCGGCTCGGCGGCAGCCGCCTGGATGTAGTTTTCAATCTCTTCCGGCACGCTTTCCAATTGGTACATATCGAGAATCTTCTGCCGGATTTCCTGTTGATATTCTCGAATACGATGATCCGCATCAATCTCCTGGGCATAGAGATTGGGCATGATTTCCACGGGTCCCTTGCCGAAAATATCCCGCTTGAAGATATCGGACAGAGAGGCCTGCGGGTCTACTGAAAACACCAGTACTTTCCTGCCGGTTTTTGCCAGGTAGTAGGCCGTGGCCGCAGAAAAGGTCGTCTTTCCCAAACCGCCTTTTCCGCCATACATGATGTAGCGTCTATTCGGTTGCTCGCTGAAAAGTCGTGATAACATGAGAGCCCGCCTCCGTTTCTCGCCGCAGTCGATCGGTCTACCGGAATCCGCTTCTCACGCGCGAAAAGGAAAACCTGCTAACTTCGCAAAAAGTCGCCAAGGTAGACGGCACAGTAAAAAGCTCCAGATGCAAGGCGCGCGAATCTTGAGGAATGAGGCGTGCAGAGAAGTACGCTGCAATGACGAAAGATGAAGCGCAACGCCGCAAATGGACTTCTTACGAAGCCGTCAAACCGGCTAAGCCAGAGCGTCGGTCAAATCCCGCTCCCGCAACATGCGCCGTTTCCAGGTGGATATCTGGGGTACAACGTAGGGCAGCAACCGTAAAGAGTAGTACGGCGGCAAAATCGGAACCCCCAGCAAATCCCCCATCGTGATGAGAATAAAAAGATGTTCCATTGACCCGCGGGTCTTGAGCGCGTAACGCGCCATATCATGGCCGGCCATACCATACAGCATCTTTTTCGCTGAGTCCGTCCAGCTTCTCAGCTTGGAACCTTTCTTCTCGTCAGTCATCTATTCCCCCCATCTTTATATTACGTTTCAAAATCCGTCAGATCCGTCAAATCGCGCTCCCGCAAAAGGCAGCAGCGCCAGCCTTCGATGCAAGGGACAACGTAAGGCAAGAGCCTCAACGAGTAGTAGGGCGGCAGAATCGGAATACCCAGCATATCGCCCATCGTTATCAGTACAAACAGGTGCTCCAACCGGGCGCGCTCCTTCTGGAGATCACGCACCATCTCATAGGTGGTCATCCCGTAGAGAATGTCTCTCAGGGCGCGCCCGTATCTCCTGAGCCTCTCGTACCATTTAGGCGGCGGGGAAGACTTCACCATTTTCCCGCGTCTCCGCAGCAGTGCAGGTATTATCCGTTCTGCCTTTTCCTACGACGCAAACTCAAGCCTGCGCCGGTTTTGGGATCTCGGCCGGCCTCGCCAATGCCCGAATCGCATCCCAGGCCAAAACAAGGGCGGCGAGGCTCAGAAAGATGGCCAGCCCACCGGCAATCCAGTTGCCGATGACCTTGTCGATGGGCAATCCTCCCTTCACGTTGGCATCAATTACCTGATAGGCGGTAGTGAGCAAGGCGGCGATGCTGGTGATAAACATGAAAATGAAGGGGACAAACGCCCACAGGTAATTTTTCCCCTTGGACTTGAGCCACAGGGAAATGATAAGCAGGGCCAGGGAGGCCATAAGCTGGTTGGCGGCTCCGAAGAGAATCCACACATAGCTCCAGAAGCCGGTCCAGATCAAAAGCGCCGACAAAGCCAGCGCCACGATTGTCCCCACAGCCGTATTGCGGATTACGGGTACGGCATCCCCGAGAAATTCCGCACTGGCCACACGCATGAACCGCACGCACAGATACATGATCGTCAAGGCCATGAGGGTCAGAAACACGGCGCCGTAAGGCAACCCGAAGCTCACGGGAACGCCGATTTTGCTGAGGAAGGCAGCCAGCCCGTTGGCGAAGACACCGGCATTGGCCCCCTTTCCCACCAACGCCACGTACTTGTCGTATCCTACCCCTACCGCCGCACACAGCAGGGAAAGCACCGCCAGGAACATCTCCAGGAACATGGCCCCGCCGCCCACGTACAAGGCGTCAGTTTCAAGTTCAAGCTGACGCGAAGTACCGGAGCTGGAAACCAGGCTGTGCCAGCCGGAGATTGCACCGCAGGCGATGGTCACAAAGAGTAGCGGCCATAAGGGGCCGAGCGCCTTCAGGTCCCCGAGTTTGCCGTCGAAACTGGAAAGAGCGGGAAAGTCGGCAGGGATAGCGGGGTGCCAGAGAACCAATCCGATCGTGCCCCCCAAAATGCCCAGAAAGACGATCCAGAAGGCGACATAGTTGATTGGTTGAGCCCATCTCCAGATCGGCAGGGTTGCTCCCAGATAACACAACACCAGGACAACGAGACTCCAGAGAAACTGCGCCCAGGTGACGCTGCCGAACAAGACCGGCGAGGTCGCTCCGCCATTTATCGCCACAAACAGGTTCTTGACCGATTCGACCGTTCCCAGCCAGATCCCGACAAATGCAAGAACCACGATGATGCCGGTGGTGACGAGGATATCCATTTTCAGTTTGTAGGTCATGTGCCCGGCCGCCATGCCCAAGGCCATCACCAGCAAAACCCCCAACGGCACAGCCGGGTTGGTCATCAAATCAAAGCCGACGATCTTGCCGAAGGCGGCCATAAGCAACAGCAGGTAGGCATAGATGAAAAGCAGCAGAATGGTCCGCGCTCGCCGGGAGATCAGCCGAAAACTGAGGGCCCCGAAGGTTTGGCCCTCCTCGCGCACGCCTACCATGATACTGCCGTAGTCCTGCACCCAACCGATAAACATGGTTCCCAGAATGATCCAGAGCAGGGCCGGCAGCCAGCCCCAGCGCACGGCGACGATTGGCCCCACAATCGGCCCCAAGGCCGCAACGGACTTGAACTGATAGCCGAACAACACGTTGCGGTTGGCAGGGGTGAAATCGACGCCATCCATGAACATTTTGGCGGGAGTGGTCTTACTCCCGTCCGGACGAATGATGGAGCGATCGATGCTTCTGGCATACAGGAAGTAGCCCACCCCGATGCCGATCAGGCTGATGATCAATACGGTGATAGCGTTCATGGCACCTCCCTCCTTACGGTTTGGTTAACGACCTTTCGACAAGAGGGCCTGCACCGGCACCTTTAATGATAGGAAGCCACCTTTTCCAAACGGGATTAGGCAAGAAGGTCAACTGTCTAGACGTGCCGGCTGTAGCCATAACCCAAGATATGGAAGTGTGAGATAAACGCACACTAGGACTATTAGATATCGGAGGCGGTCTTGATTGTCAACGGCGATTTTTCAAGCGGGCTCCGAAACTCTCATAGAATCTGAGCACTCCCCGGTGGCCTGCTCGCTGCGGGATCTCTCGTATAGGTTTCCATCGGATCCAGAGCATCGATCAGGTAAATCGCCGCGATTCACATAGCGAAGGAGTACCTCCCCGCCTTGGGGCACCGCTGTCCGTAGCAACGTTTGACGGCTTCGCAAAAAGTCCATCTGCGGCGGTGCGCTTCATCTTTCGTCATTGCGGCGTACTTCTCTGTACGCCTCATTCCTCAAGATTCGCGCGCCTTGTCCCGCCTGTGGCGGGAGAGCTTTTTACTGTGCCGTCTAGCTTGGCGACTTCTAACGAAGCCGTCAACGTTTGAATCGGTCGCGCCAAACATACGATACGCCGGAATCGACAGTGAGAAACGCGGGGCGGAGATGACCCCGCTTCGAATCTCTATCTGAACATTCTGGGGGCCAGCTCTGTTAATACCTTCCTTCTGGTTATGATCCCGACTGGCTTTCCATCTTCGTCGACCACTGCCAGTAAGTTCAGTTTCTTATACAGGATCAATTCACATGATTTTTCAAAGCTATCCCCGGCTCCGATCGTCTGACGTTTACCACTCATGAGATGCGAAACCTGCTTTATTCCCGCAAGTTCACATTCGTTGAAAAATCTCTCGACCCAATCTTTCTTCCCAGGCTTGTCGCAGGCATCCCGATAAAGTCGACTAAGCTCCCTCATGAAATCGTCAACGGTCAATACCCCGGCGTACTTCTTCTCATTGTCGAGAACAACCAGTCCGGGCGAATGAGGCGGCCCTTCCAGGTTCTTCTTGATGGCGTTGTAGCCTTCCCTGAGGCTGGCGTCAGCCTTGATTGTGGCAAAATCTCGGGTCATCACGTCACTGTTTGTTTTTTGAAGTTCCATGGGCATATCTCCATATCCAAAGTTGATGCTTTATGTTTGACTTTCTCACAAACACTGAAACCCAAAGCTTTCCGGCTCCGTCTCACGGTGGCTCCGGTTTTCTAGGAATGAAAAGCTTGGCACTCCCAATGGGAAAGAAATCATCCTATCAGGAGCGACGCGGATGCCTTTAAGCGGTGCCTCCATGGGAAACCTCCTAAGCGGAGAGTAACCGCTGAAAGAAAACAACTCAAGTTTATCAAACAACAAGAAGCCTTCCGAGTCAAGGAAAAGGCGCTTTCGGGATTTCGGTAAGGAGCCGTATCGTTTGATCTAAGACTCACAGCTAAAATGAATGACCAGAGGCGACTGCGGGTCTACCTCTCGGCCGAGGCCAATGAAGCCTTGCCCCTGGAGGGAGCGTTCGTCCCGGTGGAGGCAGATACTCTCCTCCCCCTGGGCGAGCAGATACGTACCGTTGGTGCTCATGTCCACGACAAAGAATCTCCCTTTGCGATACTCAATTCGCGCATGGATGCGGGAGACGAAGATGTCGTCAACCACGAGGTCGTTCTCCCGGTGCCTGCCCATGGTCGCCCCGGGTCGCATCCTGCCGAGCTCGATGGCCTGGTCGTGAAAGCGCAAAGTGAGGCGGGATTCCTCGGGAGCGGAGGCTTCGGTACTTCGAATGAGCACGGTGAGTTCCCGTGGCTCCCATATGACCTCATAAAGGTCGTATTCCTCCCGCTTGCCCTTCACGGTTGTCCGACCGAGGAGGCGGGTCAGGACCTGCGCCTCCGTATCGAGGGTCTGTACCGTCTGCTCAGTAGTGAGAATCTGGTGCGCCTTGGCGAGTCCCAGCAGGTGGGCGGCCACGTTCACCGCATCGCCGAAGACATCCTCGTCCTTGCAGAGCACGGGTCCGAGGTGAATGCCTATATGGATGGGCGGTCCCGTGACACCGGGATGTTCGATCACAGGGGATTGAGCGAGGGCGAGTTGCATCGCCTTGGCTGCCGCGACCGCGAGATCGCCCCTGGGAAAGGTGCACATCACTGCGTCACCAATGGTCTTGATTACGGTGCCCTCGTGGGCGACGGCAAGATCGGCAAGGAGACCAAGGCAGTCGGCCACCGCCTGCTGAGCGGCAAGGTCCCCCAGGGCTTCATAGAGGAGGGTGCTCCGGCTGATGTCGGCAAAAAGGACGGCGAGCGCTGCGGTCTCCTCGGACATGTTACCTCTCGGTTGCAGATATGGCGGTGCGACGCAGAGCTCTCCAGGGAGGTAGGTCAGCGTTTGTGCTCCGCTCCTTCGCTTCCGGGTTCGAGTCCGCCGCTCATTCTGGAGAAAGATTGACCAATTGTCAAAACTCTCCTGGCTCCACTCCAATAGACCCCAATGATTGACACTCCCCGTAAGGGCGAGTGACAAAAAACGACCCTCCTCTCCCGTGAAAACTGGGCCCATGAGGTTTAGTACATAAAGGCTGGGATACGCGGACCATCCCCGGCCCCGGGCCGATTTGGAGTTCCGGCGAGGCCCGCAGATGCCCTGTTATCGCACTATGAGAGGAGGAAGCGGGCGATCCGTAGCCGATGCCTGGAGTGCCTCACTCAAGGCGAAAGCCCTTTCCTGCTCTGCCTCTAGGGCTCTGGCATACTCCTTGCTGAAACAAAGGCCCGTGCGCTCTCCATCGAAGTGCAGGGGAGCTAGGCCCGATGACGGCCCCTGGAGGGCGCCGCCAGGGTCGAGCGCCCTGGGACGAGACCCCAAGCTCCAAGGCCAGCGTCGATTGCCGGCTCGGGTATTCGCCTCGAACCTGGCTGAGCCTATGAAGGTACACCTTCATGAACCTTTCTCTCAGGTACCCATGGATCAGACATCTCCTGGTACTACCCCTGTTCTGGGTTCTGAGCGCCTGTATCTCCTTGGGTCCCCTTTTCCCCCCGTCCTCCAATGCCCCCCCTCCTCCACCACAGAAGCCCA
>Ga0209253_10005695_pt1 | contig 10807 bp, 10 predicted proteins | sample FrelakmetBRP12BR_FD_187145 | JGI IMG/M metagenome (GOLD analysis project Ga0209253, IMG submission 187145) | Freshwater lake sediment microbial communities from the University of Notre Dame, USA, for methane emissions studies - BRP12 BR (SPAdes)... | ecosystem: Environmental > Aquatic >... | reverse complement strand
GTTCACCTGCACCTGCCTGTCCTGCCTGCGCCACTGACGCCGCAGGTACAGGTGGCGGACTAGGCCAGGGCGGCACACCTGTACCTGAGGTACTGGCGCAGGCAGGTGCAGGCGGGAGGGGGGCGGGCTGCGCTGCTGCCTGTCCACTCATGCCTTCAGCATGGGTGCAGGCGGGTCGCCGGTTGGCGATTTAAATGGCTTTCTCCCTACGGGGACGATGTGAGGCCGCCTCGGCTAAGTTGCAGGTCTGCCCACGAGTACAAATGATTCAGAATGTACTTCTTGAAGACAAGTAATTATTGACTCAAGCGCGCCTATCTTGAATCGTGCTGATAATCGAGATATAGTGTAGATAGCAAATTGATTTCATAACAGATTCACTGAACAGAGCTGAATCCATTTCCATAAGTTGGAACTTTAAAGGAGGCCGGATTATGAAAATTCTGGATTCGATATTTGGAAAGAAGGATAAGAAATCAACCAAGAGTAAAACAAAGAAATTAACACCGAACATTCAAACGATGCAATCAGCCATACCTGGTGGCAACCTGCCACGGGGCAAAGGTGAGTTGAAGTTTTCCGCTGCCTGCCGTAGAGTGCCGTTCCAGTACAGTATGGCTGTCTCCCCAGATGAAAGCCTGGTATGTTGCGTTACACCGGATAAAACTGTTACAGCATATGAAAGCGGCACTGACAAACCAAAATGGAAGCTCGCGGTGAAATCCAGCATCAACAGCACTTGTGCGTTTGTAAGTCCTGAACGCTTGCTGGTTGTGTCACATATGCATAATGAAGAAAACAAATCGCTCGTCCAACTAGTAAACATAGAAGATGGAAGGATTATCACAGAAAAGATTGGGCCGTTTAACCATACCGGCTGGCATGATGCTGACCCACATACAGGTTTATATGTTGATGGGCACTTCACGGTTGATGCCATCCAGACCGCGGGCGATAAGATCGAGATTTCAACCTGGGACAGTGGCCAGTTGGATGAACCAGGTCCAAGAATCGGTCCGGATGGAAAAATTTACTATATCGCCTATTTTACGAACCTGGTACGTATTGATGGGGACAAGGTCACGCACATAATGCCAGGCTGTAATTGCATCCATTTCGAAGGACAGTCAAAGGTCTACTGTGGAGGTGGTATCTATGACCGATCGGAGGGTGGATCGCTTAATATTGCTGACCTAAGGAGTGGAAAGAAAAAATCCATCCACTGGGGATATGACCCAGTATCGCAAATCGCCCCGGCAGGTAACGGCAGACTGCTGATTTCATCCTGTCACGGGTACACATTTAACGCAAAGATTACTCTTTTTTCCATTGCAAAGGAGATTAAGGATTGGAGTGTCATAATTGATGATCTACCCACGGGTCCATATCTCCACTATCCCCTGTTGATATCTGCACCAGAGGAAGGTTGGGCACTTATAAAAACCGGCAAATCGCTCAAGGTAATCTCCTTGGAAGATGGGAATACCATCGGCCTATTGAAGAGAAAATTTCAGTTTTTAATTTGGGCAAAGTGGCTTGCATCGAGGGAGCTGCTCTATCTGGCGAGCATTCCTTATGAAGGAGAGCCTGGTTTCATGGAGTGTTATCGAATTTAAGCTGGGGTCTTAAAAATCTGAACTTTATCAGGGGGATAAAAGAGACAAGTCAGACGGGTGAGAAGTTGGGTTCGCCTATACTTGCAGCACCCTGGCCTGGCCGTCAGGGCAGGCAGGTGCAGGCGGGAGGGAGGCGCGAGCTGCCTTGCCCAGCTGCGAGTGCCTACTGCGTGCCCCTCTTGGGTACAGGTGGGTACAGGCCGCCAGTAGCGTTCTTTGCGCATCACGGAATGTTAACCGTTTATCTTTGTTGATGGCGATATTTCTTCCACACCCCTGCAACCCTTCTCCTGAAAAATCCCCCTATTTTGTTTCTGTATCATCCTTAATTAGAGTATATTATGGACATGGATAATGATCCAAAAATCGATCTGGTTTTGCGCGTCAATTGATTGGGAGAGATTAATTATGGCAGATACATTAAAGGCACAAATGGAAAAATTACGTCTCTCTATCATCGCGCTCGAAGCAGAACGTGGCGTACTGGGGGACGAGGTCGTCGATCTCGCGCTGGCAGGCCTGCGAAGGCACCTAAATGAGCTGGAGGAGCAAGCTGTGAAGCAGGTAGTTCCAGCCGAAGAGCGCCGCCTCGTCACGATCCTGTTCATGGACATGGTCGGTTCGACCTCCATGGCGGAAAAACTGGACCCTGAGGAGTGGCGCCAGATCGTGACAAAGCTGCACGCCGCACTGAGAGAGACGATCACTGCTCACCATGGGACAGTCGCTCAGTACCTGGGGGATGGGTTGCTGGCTTTCTTCGGGTCAAAGGAAGCTACTGAGCATGACCCGGAAAATGCCATCCGGGCCGCCCTGGATGGGCAGGCAAGCGTGACAAACTTGCTTTCTGCAGAGAAGGTGCAGTTGCGGGCCGGTATCCACACCGGCCTGGTGGTAGTAGGTGAGCTGGGTGAAGCCACCCACAAGGAATTTACTGCCAGCGGGGATGCGATGAACCTGGCGGCGCGGCTGCAATCGGCCGCACCTCCGGGTGGGACATTGATCTCTCACGAAACCTACCGCTACGTGCGGGGGGTGTTCGACCTGACCCCGCGCCCCCCGCTTACGGTGAAGGGCAAGAGCGAACCTCTGCAAACCTTCCTGGTGCGGCGAGCCAAGCCGCGTCCCTTCCGCAGCATGGCGCGCGGGGTGGCCGGGATCGAGATACGTACCGTAGGGCGTGAGGTAGAAACACAGGCGTTGCAACAAGCCTACCTGCGGGCTCTCGAGCAGCACGGCGTGGTGTGGGTGCAACTCCTGGGTGATCCTGGTGTAGGGAAAAGCCGCCTGCTGGTCGACCTGAACGATTGGATGGAACTGCGCGCAGAAACCTTTCGCCTGCTGCGCGCCCGGGCTTTCCCGGATGACGCCAACCAACCATTCGCATTGGTGCGGCGGATGTGGTTAGACCGCTTCCAGATCGCTGAGGATGCCCCGCTGGAGCAAGCGGAGGCGAAGTGGGTGGAGCACTTTAAGGAATTTTCCGGCCTGGAGGATTACGAGGAACCGGCGCATGCCCTGGGGTTGCTGGTGGGTTTACCCTTCGAGAACAGTCCCTACATCAAGGCAATGCGCAATGACTCCACGCAGGTGAAGGGACGGGCACTGGTGGTCAGCCGTGAGCTGGTCAAGGCTGTTCGCAAGCAATATCCGCTGGTCGTACTGCTGGAAGACTTGCAGTGGGCAGATACTGCTTCCTGGGAGTACCTGATGGAAGTATTTCTGGGGGGAGCAGCAGGTGAGCTGCCGGGCGGCTTCGCCGGTGTCTCCGACACTGGTGCTGGCGTGCCGCCCGAGCGCCATCCCGTTGACTTGAGGCCAGCGGGGCAGCCGAATGGCCTGTTCATCCTGGGAGCGTCTCGACAGGAATGGCAGGCGCCGGAAGAACTGACGGAGTTGTTCAAGACCTCTTTATCGATCGAAAAAGTGCTCGAAAAATGGGGTGCTGTGGTCTCACTTGCGCCGCTGACAGATAAGGCGACGCGCGAGCTGGCAAAGGAAATATTCCAGCAGGTCGAGAATGTCCCCGAGAAGATCATCGACCTGTTGGTCGAGCGTTCCGAGGGCATACCGTATTACGTCGAAGAGATCGTCAACTGGTTTGTCGACCGCGGTATCCTGGACACGCGCAGCAAACAGTGGTGCTTCCTACCGGAAAGGCTAAAGGAAGAGCCACTGCCGGCTACCTTGCAGCACCTGCTGCTGACCCGGCTCAGCAGCCTTTCGCAAACAGCACGAGCCGCCCTACAGCGCGGGGCGATCTTTGGCAGGCGCTTCTGGACTGGGGGTGTAGAGGCGCTGGGCGTCCAGAACGGGGCGGAGATGCTGGGAGAGTTACAACCGCGCGGTTTTGTGGAGGTTCAGCCCGAATCGGCTTTCCAGGGTGATACCGAATGGAGGTTCCACCACAACCTGCTGCAGGAAGTGACCTACGAAAGCGTGTTGAAGCGTGAGCGAGCTTCGCTGCACAAGCTGGCGGCTGGCTGGCTGGAGCGGCAGGCGCGCCAGGCCGGGCGACTGGACGAGTTTGCCGGGCTGCTAGGCGAACACTGCGAGCGGGCAGGAGAATTAAGCGTCTCGGCGGATTGGTACTTGCGCGCCGGCAAGTGTGCCATGAGCCAGGGAGCGCCGCGTGAGGCAAGAGCCTTTTTCACCCGGGCGATCGAGCTGCTGCCGCCGGTTGACTGGGAACGGCGCTGGCAGGCTTTACTAGGGCGGGAGGAAGCTCTTTCCTTGTTGAGTGATGATGAGTCTAGGAGGGATGATATCACAGCCACATTGGAGCTGGCCCGCTCGATCAACGATGATAATTACCTGGCCGAGGCTTATCTCCGCCAGGCGTATTTTGGTCTCCGTTCGGGGGATATGCGTATAGCCGAACAGGCCTCCCGGGAAGCACTGGCAGCAGCTCGGAGTTGCGGGAACGAGGCGATCGAGGCCAAAACGCTCGCTCTTATTGCAATGGTAGGCGTAGATTGGGGTGATAAACCCGCCAGCATACCAAATATCGAAGAAGCACTGAAACTGGCTCGCCGGTTGGGAGATGAAAGCGTGCTGGCTAATGTGCTCTTCCGGGCGGCTTTTTGTTACAGCGGATTAGGCGACATCGCCAGGGCGATTCAGCTGCAACTCGAGCAGATCGAACTGGATCATCGCCTGGGTAACCGACATCAGGAAGCAAAGGGCCAGGGGAATATGGGCTACTGCTACATTTATGTTGGGATGTATAAAGAGGCCAGGTCGCTGCTCGAGCAATCCCTTACGATCAACGAAGCCTTGGATGCCCGCCGAGAGGTGGTCTATAACTTGATGAACCTTGGAAATATTTATCTGGACACCGGCGACTTACGGAAAGCACGCCAGTTGAATGAGCATGCCCTGCAGATAATTTCTCCATCCCGGGATGTGAGAGGGAAGATATTTGCGTTAGACAACCTGGGCCTCGTTCTGCTGGCAATGGACGACGTCTCAGGCGCATCCAGGCATTTCAGCGAAGCGCGCGAGATTGCCTTGAGCCATGAGATGGCCGCCCTGGCCTGCGAAGCCACAACCGGTCTGGCTGCCTGCACCCTCAGGCAGGGGCAACTAGACGAAACCCTTAAATATGTCCATGAAGCCTGGGATCACCTGAAAGAACGCTTTTGGGTGGGATTGAATAATCCCGGGAGGGTCTACCACACCTGCGCCGAGACCTTTGATGCCTTGGGCGAAGACGAAAATGCCCAGGCAGTCATAGAGAGTGGTCACCAGGTATTGATGAATATGGCGGAGAAGATCAATGTGCCGGAATGGCGGCAATCCTTTCTCGAAAAAGTACCGGATAACCGAGCAATCATGGAAATGTGGGATCGCAGGAAGCAATAAAGGTGGCGGTATAACTGCGCCACTTGTACTTGCGCAAGTGCAGGTAGTACAGCAGGTACAGATGTGATTCAAGATTTCTTATTGAGGTCCGATTTTTCCTGTCTCTCTCTGGCTTCTAGCACGGCAGGCTTGGCATAGGCGAGGACGAAGGGAACGAATTGGTCATTATTATCAATGATTTCTAGTAAGCTGCTGTTGTCGCTCTCATCGATTGCGACAAGATCTGCGTGATAAAAACGACGAGCGAGAACATCTGCTTTAAGGACATTGAACTGCTCAACCTTTTTCGAGCTAAGGATGGTTGAGAAAATATCCCCAACCGTCATTTCACGCCCGCCTGACATCTGAGGCATGCCGTTGATGATAAGAGGCTGGCCGTTCTCCTGGATGATGAGATCCTGGTCGGTCATGACGGGTTTGCCATTGTAACGAGTGATAACAGTTCCAGCTTTGATTTTCATAAGTCTCCTAAAAGGGCGAACGCCATTCGCCCCTACGCAGTCCTTTTCCACATATAGACTACCAAATACGGTTGAACAACACTGGTTGCCGCTCCGGGGGTATTCGTTCCCGAAGGAGTGCCAGCTGTGATGCCATCGTGCTGATGGGTGGCCATGGGAGAGCCGGTAAAAGTAGGGCCGCTATGGGTGTGTCCACTGGCGGCGGCGCTAGAGGTACTGGTACCAACCTTGACGACAGCAGAGCCAGATGCGGCAACGGTTCCATTGGTACCGGCTGGAGTACCGGCAGATATTGCAGCGTGCTGGTGACTGGCAAGGGCATCGCCGGCAAAAGTCTGGGCGGAAGATGCAACCGTCTTTGCACCACCGGTCTCTTCAACGGTATCGAAATCTGCGTCTGAGCCTGTAAATGCCTGAAAAGATGGTGTATTCGGTGTCCCCAATCTTGGCACCACGCTCGAGAGAGACTGAATCGGAGAACGCTCCGGCCGGATCTTAGAATTCAATATCATTATCTATGATGTTGATCTTGTAATAAACAAGGTCAAGATATTCAACGACAGTATGATCGTCAGGATCGAGCACAGCGGCGTGCACGATCGGAGTAAAATTGCCGCTGTCCATGGCGGCCTGGAAGATGGGATCAAGGATACGCATAAAAAGATTTCACCACGAAGGGCACGAAGTTACACAAAGGAAAAACAAAAAACGCGAAAAAGATTACCATTGACCGGCCATTGATCATCCCAGCCGTGAGTCAGAGTCTCGCCTGTGCCTGCGGCATTGGTGCAGGCTGAACGAGGAAAACGTCGGCTGCCAAAGTTGGGGAGGACAAGTTCATAGGCTTGGCGGAGATGCTCGGCCATGCGAGCAAAGTTCACGGATACATCCTGATTCAAATTGATGGTTTCAATCCGGCCGGCTGCACGAACCAGGCAGGCCTGCCAGGCTGCGCCATCCAAAAGAACCACGTCATACAATGCCGGCAAGGTGCTGCTGGTCTCGCTATCCAATCCGTTGATAGTGTAGGGCTTGGTATAGCGAACACGAAGGAACACGAAGGAAAGAACAAGAGAAAGAAATGTAATATGGATATAGTCAAGAAGAAAATCTAAAAGAAGAAAAGGAAATAGAAAGTACGACAAACAGCAAGCGTCATTGAAGGTAAGCCGATTTTTGGACATAGGATGGCCGGAGTGGGTGGACACCCGATAAAGAACGGGCGCAATTGGAGCACCCACCCCGGCACTACTTATGCTTGCGGAACTAGTGCAGGCAGAGGTGCGAAAGAAAAATTAGCACGGCGAGACCTGCCTATTAAAAGGCAGCACAGCGAAGTGAAAGCCTCGCGGTGCTTGAAATGATGCACTTACTCGCAGGCACTTGATTGCACGGATAAGGACTGACAGGGCTGTGTGAACCCGTCTATTCTGAGCCTTTTCTTCCAATGATCGTCAGGAATCTCTCGTATTTCTCCCCGGGAACGATTTGATACGGCCAATATCGCCGTTGGGATAACTTGTAGAACTCGGAAAAGCCGGGTTTGGTTTGGGCGATTTTCCCGGCTTCCTTTTTGGCGCGTCTGTTTACCATGAAAAAACTGAGACCAAGAGAGATGATCCAGATAAACCCACCCCCGCATAAGGTATAAGTCCCCCACCGTAAAAACAAAGCCCCTAGCATTAGTATTGATCCGATTATCACCCCTACCGTGTAAATGTTAGGAAAAGGGAGATGCGTGTGGATAATTCGCTCAGCCTCTTCTCGATACTCATCATAGATGGCATCGATTTTTTCATCAACCTGTGTGTTCATTGGTTATCCTCCGTTTCATCACCTGGTGCTCCAATCCCAAGTTCCGCATTCCATCTTGCCTCCATAGAGCGCCAAGTGCACCTGGCCTTTCGCCGTGGTCGGCGAAGTGAATTGACCGCTGATCTCGCCCGCAAAAGCCGAAGTGATTTCAAACTTTCCGTTCGTGACCGGTTCATCCACCGCGATCAAGGCGGAAAGCCGCCCGGCGCTGAATACAGAGCAGTTGAAATTTGACATCTCGACATTTGCATATCTCCTGGAGGCACAAGCCAATCTCCCGGCGTCGCTTGGCGGGCATGTTAACTCGGTGAACGTGATCCAGCCCTGCTCGATCGTCCGGCCATCATCGGAGATGTGCAGGTTGATGACGGCACTCTTTGCCGCCTGCATGTCAATCGTCCCGGAGATCGCGAAGCCGGGTTGGGGATCAGCGGATCTGGCGAATATTCCGCCGCAGGCGCTCAAAAACACCGCCGCAAGCATCGCCGTAAAGAGGATCGGTTTTCGGATGTGCATGATAATTGTCTCCTTTCCCCGCCGGAAGCTTGCCTGAACGGACAAGCTCCGACAGGGGCGCGGCATCGGATTACTGGGAAGCCTTACGTCCTATGATGGATAGGAATTTATCGTATTTCTCTCCGGCGACTATTTGATACGGCCAATATCGCCGTTGGAATAATTTGTAGAATTCGGCAAACCCGGGTTTGGTTTGTGCGGTTTTCTCGGCTTCCTTTTTGGCGCGTGCACTGGCCAAAAAAAGACCGAGAACAATCATGATAAGCACCAGAAACGCCCCTGCCCAGAAAGCAGAGGGGGGCAGTTTTCCAAATAGAGTCACTATCATAATCAATATCCCCAATAACCCTCCCAACCGATACAAATTGAAAGTGCGTGTCCATTCTTTTTTCACCCGCTTGACCTCTTCCAGATAATCATCATAGATGGCATCGATCTTTTCATCAACTTTGGGGTTTTCAACAGGCTGCGCGTCCATGGGTAGACCTCCGTAAGTTAATCCTAACCGCTTCTCATTTTCTCCCTGGGAAGTAGAATGTGATGTTCATTTTTATGATTGGGATGGATGGGCGGTCAAATTCATTATACGACTCTGAATAGGCATATTCAATGGGGTTATCAATGTAATGATCGGATCGATATTGCCAATACTGTTTGGGTTCGGAAAACATGAATGGCTGAACAGCGGCGGCTGTCCTGCCATTGTCAGGCAAAGGAGTGAACACCCAAGCCCCCAAATTGCCCCCGAAAAAACCGGAGGCAGGCGAACCGGCTGCAGGTGGATCACCCCTAAGCTTTAGAGCCTAAGGCATCCAAGCTTATATGGTGCGGGCGAATGCCCTCACTTTGTGAGGGCAAGCCGTTCGCCCTAAAATCATGGCCCGACGCGAGGGAGGCGCTTGTCGGCGAAGTCATAGAAGCCGGAAGTAATCAGTCCGAGGGCAAGGCCGAAGACGACCATAACGAACCAGCCGGCAAACGTGGCTGGGAAGCCGGTCTCAGCGATCTTGTAGGCGAAGCCAAAGACCAGGCCAAGGAACAAAGAAGCGCCGGTCAACCAATTGCCTTTGAGGCCGAAGGACTTGATGAACTCCACCAGGCCGAAGATAACGACCAGTAGCGGGATACCACCGACGAGAAATTGAGTGATGTCAATCATGAGACTCCTTTCAAGAGAACTTAAACACAAAGGACACAAAGGTCACTATTGTAAGAACAAGGCGGGGAGCGGCAAGGACGCCACCCGGAGCGAAAGTGGTCACGGCAAGGCTGCCTTAAAAGGAACACGGCGAAGTGATGAGCCTCGCCGTGCCTGAAAGTATGTATCTACTCACACCCCGGTAGGAAGAGGTAGTGAGGGTGTGCCAAAAAGGTTTTAAATAGAATCGAAGGAAGAAATGCCCTTCAAAGCGCCCATGGCGATGACAGAAGCGAAAGTAGCGTAAGCGTTTGCTCCCCATGTTGAGCGGAAACAGCCAATGACTTTGCGATGAATCACCGAAGGACGCAAAGCAAGTTTGCTGACATTATTGGTTGGAGAAACATCGATGCGGTACAGGAATACGAACAGGCTTTGGCGGTATTTCTGGTAACGGCGCTGAAGTCGGCTGGCATCCGGATCGGTCAGGGACTGCTGGACCAGCCAATCGCAGTGGCTTTCAATACACTTCACTTTGGCCTGAAATATTTCAGGAGACAAGTGGTCGCGTTGGTTATGGATATGGATGGCATAACGGAACAACTTCTACATGGCTTGCGCCCAAAAAGCAGACGGCGAACGATCAATCACCGCCTGAAGATTGCAGATCTGATGGGCCAGACAAATCTGGCGTTCCCGGGCTTGAGCCTTCAACTGGGAGGTCAGGCAGTCGCTGCCCCAGACTTCAGCCTGGTGGTCGCCCATGACCTCCCGGATCACGTCTTCACTACGATTGTCACGGATCACATGCAGGACCGCATTCAGAGTACAAAACACCCATTGCCACCAATTTCGGCTATCCAAGCGGCAGCCCGTCTCATCGCTGTTGATCACTTTACTCTGGCGCACATCTGCTTGGATCGTCTCGGCTTCCCGAAGGGCTTTCTGCCCGGCCCGCTGCATGATCTGGTCGATCCCACCCTCGCTGATCTCGCTGCCGTGCAAGCCGCGCAGGGCGGACCTCGTCCGCACATAGCTCATATGCTGCTCCTGGCGATAATACACAACCGTTCCTTCAAAACGCGCCCCAAAGGTGCGTCCCATTTCCAAGCCAGCCGGAGGCTCTCCAACCTGCTCTCGCCCACAACAAGGACATTCTGCCGAATATTGCCGCACTTCGATCACTTCTGCTTTCGCTTCCGGCAGTTCCGTGATCTGGTTCACATCCACCAACTTCCCGTTTTCTGCTGAAAGATCACTCTGACAATGCTCGCAAACTCCGGGCTTCACTTCCACAATATGATCCGGTTTCGCAACAAACTTGCGCTCGTACTTCACATGCCCAACTGGCGGCCCATGCCGGAGCCGCTTGCGATCCTCCGGCCTGTTCACCTTCT
>Ga0209253_10005694_pt1 | contig 10808 bp, 7 predicted proteins | sample FrelakmetBRP12BR_FD_187145 | JGI IMG/M metagenome (GOLD analysis project Ga0209253, IMG submission 187145) | Freshwater lake sediment microbial communities from the University of Notre Dame, USA, for methane emissions studies - BRP12 BR (SPAdes)... | ecosystem: Environmental > Aquatic >... | reverse complement strand
TCGTTTCACTCCCTCGCAATGACATTACGACACATTCTCCGCAAGGAAGAGGGGAAATTTCAAATATCTTTGGTTAGGTTTTTAAGGAAAGAGAAAAATAGGTTCTAAACTTTAGGGGAATTTACGAAGGATACCAGGACCAAGTTCATTGTGTTGAGGTATCGATAGTGTCCACTGATAGCCAGATTTCGTAGGCATTATATGAGAACCTTTTGTGCGAACAGCAGACTACCCTGCTCTTTGAAATTTTTGCGCTGCTTCTGCACCTGAGCAGAGTTTTAGATGCTTTTCCATTACACGGAAACTCCCACAAGTCGTCTAGGGTCAAGAAACTTCTTGGACTCCATCACTTCAAGCCATCCTTCAATTGCTTCCTTGATATTAGCAATGGCTTCTTTGAGAGTCCTGCCTTGGGACAAACATCCTGGAATTGAGATAGCAGTGAAGATTACAAAACGTAATTCATAATAAATATGATCGCAATGCGAATGGCTAATGGTAGTAGTATGAAGCATTTGGCTTAATTGCATGCATTTTTTAAGCATAAGGTTTTTTAAGATTGTTCCCAATCTTTAATTATTGATAATACCTCTTCAGCATCAGCAGCTGAGTTAAGGATCTGAATGAGATGCCGACTTTGCGCGGCTTTACTGGCAAGTGCCAAGACCTGAATCTGGCCATCAGGCTTCTGAATCGGTGAAATGATCAGAAAAACACCTAGAATGGGATTCTCAGTAAATACATCAACCACTCCCTGGCGGGTCAAACCGAGTGCGACCTTTGGTGAATCAAGACCTTCTATCCGTGCATGAGGGAAGGCTACCCCTTCATTAAAGAAAGTTGAACTCTCCTGCTCTCTTTTCCATACGGCATGGTATATAGCTTCGCGATCAAGCTCCTTATAATCTTGCGAAACAACATCTACCAAATTTCTAATAATCTCTTCTTTGAATGCAGGCTCCTTCCAAATTATAATCCTGCTGGCTGATATAAAACTGCTCAACGTCGGTTGTTGCACGGGATGCGTTGGTGGCCCTGTACTACCAAGGCCCTTTTCTACCTCTACCGCCGCTTTAAATGAGGCCAGTCTATCGGCTTGGGTATCAAGAACCACTATAGTAATTCCATTGGCGTTCTGGAGAAGCTGTTCAGCAATACTCTTTTCCCCTATGAGCTTTTTCCATAATGGGAGTGGAGAAGAAGTGCCTATAACAATATGCCCAACCCGATATTCACGTGCAAAACGGAGAAGGGTATCCGCAATATCTTCACCTTTATAGGTAAAGACTATTGCCCCAAGTTGCTTGGCGAGAGTTAAGGTGCCCGATAAAACACGTTGGGTATGGGCATCTATGATAGTCGGCTCTTCAGAAGGAGTTTGAACATATACCGCATACCAGTTCCGATTAAGCTTCCCTGCCAACCGTGAGGCATAGCGGAGCAGCATTTCACTATTGGGACCCTTCGAACTCAAACACACCATAATCTGGTCAGGTGTAGTGGAGCTTTCCTCCTCTATAGGTTCACGCCTTCGCAAATCAATCTGCGATGCCAGTTCGCGTAACGTCAGTTCCCTGAGCTGCTCCAAATTAGACGGAATAAAGAAATTACTAAGGGCGGTCTCAATACGCTCTTCCGGATATATTTTCCCCTCCTCTAAACGTTTTCTGAGGTCTTCGGTGGTTAAATCCACATTGACGATTTGATCCGCTTCAGCGAGAACGGTATCAGGCATACGTTCGCGCACTTTAACATGAACGGTTTTTTCAACTGTGTCGTATAGGCTCTCCAGGTGCTGTACATTCACTGTGGTAATGACATGAATTCCTGCAGCGAGAATATCCTGGACATCCTGATAACGTTTGGGATTGCGGCTTGCAGGAACATTGGTATGGGCTATTTCATCAATAAGTGCAACCTGAGGTTTCCGGGCAATGATTGCATCGACGTCCATCTCTTCAACAATAATGCCGCGATACTCCTGACGAAGCCTCGGAATTATTTCCAAACCATCAATGAGCTTAGCGGTTTCAGCACGGCCATGGGTCTCCACAAGCCCTATAACTACATCTATGCCCTCCGCCTTGAGTCGATGACCCTCCAGCAGCATCTGATAGGTTTTTCCAACACCAGCACAGTATCCCAGGTAGACCTTGAGCCTTCCGCGCTGAGCACGGCGAATTATTCTTAAGAATGAACTGGCTCTATCTTCTAGCATTGACAACTCACCTACTATCTAATGAGAGGTTCAACATAAGGACATTTACCCGTGGCTCACCCAAAATCCATAAATCGCGGCCCTCAGTATGTGCTCTTATGTTTTCAAGCACAATCTGCTCACTCATGCCACGCATTCTGGCAACACGAGGTGCCTGTAAAATGGCATTTTTGACAGTAATGTGGGGGTCCAGTCCACTACCTGAAGCGGTAACCGCATCTGCAGGCACTAAGGCATCAGAAGCGAGCCCATTTTCAGTACGATAGTCAACAACGCGCTTCTTTACTGCCTCTATTAAGTTTTTTGAAAGAGGACCTAAATTGCTTCCACCAGAATTGGCAGCATCATATCCCAGTCCTGCAGCAGAAGGCCGCGGATGAAAATAGTGTGCATCTTCAAATCGCTGGGCGATCAGACTAGAACCAATCACTACCCCTTTTCTTGTTACCAGCGAACCATTGGCCTCATGGACAAAAAATAACTGTGCCATAATCCATACCATCAGCGGATACACACCGCATAAAAGTATCACTAAAGATACCGTAGCTATCAATGCAATCCGTAGTTCTGCAATAAGTGTTTTCATTCTAGGTATTCCTTTCTATACGAGATGCAGAGCGTTTACCAGGAGGTCAATAAGCTTTATTCCGATAAACGGCGCCACCAGTCCTCCCAGACCATATATGAGAAGGTTCCGCCGCAAAAGTACCGCAGCCCCGAGCGGTCGGAAACGGACACCGCGCAAAGCCAAAGGTATTAGAGCAATGATGATGAGAGCGTTAAAAATGACTGCGCTCATGACTGCACTATTCGGAGACTGAAGTCCCATAATGTTCAGAGGCTGGATAACCGGAAATAACACAATCAACATTGCTGGAATAATCGCAAAATATTTTGCCACATCATTAGCGATGCTGAAGGTGGTCAAAGCACCGCGGGTTATCAGCATCTGTTTGCCAATCTCGACAACTTCCAGAAGCTTGGTAGGATTAGAGTCAAGATCTACCATGTTCCCGGCTTCCTTAGCTGCCTGAGTACCCGTATTCATGGCTACCCCCACGTCAGCCTGGGCAAGAGCTGGAGCATCATTGGTGCCATCTCCCGTCATAGCCACAAGATGACCAGCAGCCTGCTCTCTTCGTATCAGTGACAGTTTATCCTCAGGCTTAGCTTCAGCAATGAAGTCGTCAACGCCCGCTTCCTTCGCAATAGCATCTGCTGTCAACCGATTGTCGCCTGTGACCATAACGGTTTTAATGCCCATAGCACGGAATCGATCAAAACGATCTTTTAATCCGCCTTTCACAATATCCTTAAGATAAATGACCCCGAGGATTCGTGTTGTATCAGCTACAACCAAGGGGGTACCACCTGTGCGAGCAATTTTAGCTATGGTATCCTGAATTTCTATCGGGAAATTGCTTCCGAAAAACTGGCAAATTGCATCAGCTGCCCCTTTTCGGATATGTCTCCCGTCAATATCTACCCCACTCATGCGGGTTTGAGCGGTAAAAGCACTGAATCGTGCATTGGGCATCTCAGAGATTGACCGTCCTCGCAAGCCGTAGTGTTTAGCCAGCACCACTATGCTTCTCCCTTCGGGCGTCTCATCAGCCAGCGATGCTAACTGTGCAGCGTCTGCCATTTCCTCAACACGAACACCAGCAGCAGGGATGAATTCCGTTGCCTGGCGTTCTCCCAGAGTAATGGTTCCAGTTTTATCAAGCAGTAGCACATCAACATCACCCGCTGCTTCCACCGCCCGGCCACTCATAGCCAGGACATTTTTTTGCACCAGTCGATCAATTCCGGCAATCCCGATAGCACTTAAAAGACCCCCTATGGTGGTAGGTATAAGGCAGACGAGTAATGCAACCAGCACCGTGATAGAGAAAGATGCTCCCGAGTAGAGGCCAAAAAACTTTAGGGTCATAATCACGACCAAAAAGATAATGGTGAGTGCCGAAAGGAGTATGGTAAGGGCAATTTCATTTGGAGTCTTTTGCCGCTGGGCTCCTTCAACAAGACTTATCATTCGATCAAGAAAACTTTCTCCAGGATTGGCAACAACCCGCACTTTAATATAATCAGATAGAACCCGGGTCCCTCCCGTAACCGCACTGCGATCTCCACCTGCCTCCCGTATCACCGGAGCAGATTCACCGGTTATGGCTGATTCGTCAACGGTGGCAATTCCTTCTATAATTTCCCCATCAGCAGGGATAATTTCTCCGGCAGAGATGAGCACCATATCATTTTTACGTAACTGTTCAGCAGCAACTTTTTCAATCACACCGTCAGCGCAAAGGCGATTGGCGATGGTCTGGGTGCGGGTCTTGCGTAGTGCATTGGCCTGTGCTTTTCCCCGGCCTTCAGCCATTGCTTCGGCAAAATTGGCAAAAAGCACGGTAAACCAGAGCCAGAGTGCAACCTGCAGTGTGAAACTAAAAGGTTCATCCTGAGCCCTGAAAAAAACTAAGAACGTGGTTATCGCTGCTCCCACTTCAGTGACAAACATCACCGGATTTTTCATCAACGAACGGGGATTAAGTTTTTTCAAAGATTCAGGCACTGCCTGGGCAATGATAGCACGGTCAAAAAGAGAATGCCTTTTCGCAGCCACGAGTTTTTCTCCTTTAATAGAGAATGTTTGATCCAGTCATCAGAAAATGCTCTACAATTGGTCCCAGTGAGAGCACCGGGAAGAAAGTGAGGGCTCCGACAATGAGCACAGTTCCTATCAGCATCGCCATAAACGTGAAGCCTGAGACAGGAAGACTTCCTTCGCTCGCGGGGATTAACTTTTTTTGTGCCAGGTTTCCCGCCAGAGCTAGTATGGGTATAATCATAAAAAACCGGCCTAGAAGCATTGCTATACCAATGGTTGTATTAAACCACACGGTATTAGTGTTAAGCCCTGCAAATGCGCTCCCGTTATTACCGGTTCCTGAAGAATATGCATAAAGTATCTCACTTAACCCGTGTGGGCCCTTGTTGTTAAGCCCGGCGAGTCCCCAGCTGCTCACCGCAGCCCAGGCGGTGAAACCAAGAATACTAAAAATTAAAACAAGTATAGTCAGCACACCCATCTTTACATCATAGGCCTCAATCTTTTTTCCGAGATATTCAGGGGTACGGCCGACCATCAGGCCACATAAAAAGACCGCTAACACGACAAATACCAGCATCCCATAGAGGCCCGCTCCGACACCGCCGAACACAACCTCGCCCAACTGCATGTTGAGCAGGGTAATTAATCCACCAAGCGGTGTCAATGAGTCATGCATTGCATTGACCGCACCACAGGAGGCGTCTGTGGTTATTGTCGCAAAGAAAGATGAATTGAAAATTCCAAAGCGTACTTCTTTGCCCTCCATATTCCCACCAAGAGGATCTAATCCCAGTGCTTGCAAGCGGGGGTTACCAGTAGCCTCTGCCCACCAGCATACTGCAAAAGCCGCCAGAAAGAGTAGTGCCATTGATCCCCAGATAACCCACCCATGTCTTTGATTTCTAAGCATCCGTCCAAGGTAATAAGTCAGTCCGCTCGGAATAAGAAAGATAGAAAGCATCTGGATAAAATTTGAAAGGGGTGTCGGATTTTCGTACGGATGCGAGGCGTTGGCACCCATGAATCCTCCACCATTGGTTCCAAGCATTTTAATTGCCACCTGTGAAGCCATTGGTCCTTGAGCAATAATCTGGGTACTGACAGTCTGCTCTTTCAGTGCATTATCTATAACCGTTGCCTTAATGTAGGGCTGATAGTTTTGAATCATGCCCTGCGATACCAGGAAAACGGTATAGATCAGGCACAACGGAACAAGCAGATACAGATTTATCCTGACGATATCTACCCAGAAATTACCTATCGTTTTACTGCTGAGTCTCGCAATGCCACGTACCAGTACTGCTGCTATTGCAATACCTGCTGCTGCTGAGACAAAGTTCTGGAAAGTAAGCCCCACCATTTGGGAAAAATAAGACATCGTAGACTCACCTCCGTAACTTTGCCAGTTGGTATTGGTGGCAAAACTGACTGCCGTATTGAACGCCAGAGGTGGACTTATTGGCCCAAACCTCTGGGGATTGAGTGGTAAAAGATGCTGCAGGCGAAGAATGGCATAGGTGAATAGCAAACCGACCAGACTGAAAACACATAAAGACAATGTGTACTGTTTCCAGCCCTGCTCCTTTTTAATGTCCGTGCGCAGGAGACGATATAGAAACTGTTCAAAAGGTTTTATGACCGGATCAATAAAGGTCTTACCTTCTGCATTCAGAATGCTATGTAAATAAATACCAACAGGTTTTGTAAGCAGGGTAAGAATGCTGAGGAACAGGGTTAGTTGCATCCATCCTGAAATATCCATTCTTGTGTACCCCTCATTAGAATTTTTCTGGTTTGATAATAGAGGCAACCAGATAAATGATTAAAATAAACCCAATAATGCCAATAAAGATTTCTATCATTATTCATAACCTTTCACAGAACAGAATATAGAAGAGACATAGTCCAAAGAAGAGTATCATAAGTAGAACATAGATTACATCACTCATACCTTCTTTCCTTTTTGTAAAATCATGTCTGCCTGTTTAAGGGTAAAGGTGAAGGTACTGCCTTTCCCCTCACTGCTTTCTACCGTAATAGTTCCACCATGGGCTTCCACAATTTCTTTGACTATGGCAAGCCCAAGCCCTGCGCCAGGCTCAGATTCCTCATCAGGAACTCGAAAAAATTGTTCAAAAATTCTATTAATATATTGCTTGGGGATACCCTTGCCGGTATCAGAAATGGAGAAGCAAACCCATTCATTGTAAGCCTGTGCGGAAATGATTACTGTTCCACCCGGGGAAGTGTATTTCAGTGCGTTAGAAAGTAGATTAGCAAAGACATGACCGATTCGTGTCTTGTCAGCCCAGACATTAGGTACATCATCCGGCAACTCGATTTTTAAACTCACCCCGTGATCCTTGTAAGCACTCTGGAAGGGTTCCACTGCAAGCAGTATCATTGAGTGAGGAGATAATGCATGACAGTCCATTGGTGCTCGCCCGGATTCGAGTCTACTTATATCAAGTAAATCTTCAATAATATTGTACAACCGGTCGCTGTCATCACGTGCAGCAATCAAAAGCTCTGCTTGTTTGTCGGTAAGAACCCCCACCTTTTCTTCCAGAAGCAGATGAACTGCCATCCGAATGGAGGTGAGCGGTGTCTTCAATTGATGGGATACAGTAGAAATTAATCCCCTCTTCATATCATCCTGCTGTCGTAAGCGTGTAATGTCTTCAAAGATAAGTACAATACCAATGGGTTGTTTCTCATTATCAAGAATTGGTACCGCCTTGGGACGGAAGAAGTGCTCTTCGCCTTTTAAGAAATGCTGGACAACTGCATAATTGTCTTTTCCTTCAACAGCATGACCACTGTTAAAAGCATCGTTATACAGTTCAGTCATCCACTTAAATGGTATATGTTGTATCTGGACTTGGGGTTTTAGCCCAAAAGTCTCTCTGGCTATTTCGGTTGCTACTTCAATCTTTCCCTCTAAGTCGACTAAAGCCACAGCATCAGGCAGACTATTAAATGCCTGTTGTGTAGAACGCTGAACTCGAATCATTTTAGTTTGATCACTGCGACGGGATTCACGAAGACTAACTGCCATGACATTAAATGCCTCTGAGAGTTGGCCAATCTCATCCCGAGAGTTGTGTTGGATAAAGAGTTCGAGATTGCCTTGTGTAACCTGGTCAGTAAAACTAATAAGTCGGGTAATTGGGCGAAGTATCCACCTGCCAGTAAAATAAATAAAACCAATAGCAACTATGGCTCCTGTAAACAAGAAAAAGTACATCCGTCGTCGAGCTGATGCCGCTTTAGAACGTGCTCGATCATTTGCATCACTCATATTATCTTGATTCATTCGTAAAATTTCTTCAGCCGTGTTTTTTATTTGCTGGAAAATCGGTAAAAGTTTTTTGAAATAGACATCACTCGTGGCTTCGGAAGATAAACCTAGACTACTTACATTCTGTATGGTTGCTTTATATTGTGTAAAAAGATTTCTTATAAGGTTCGCTTTTTCTCCTTCATGTGGAAGAGTAAGGTTGTTTAATTCAACCTGCAGTGCCTTTTCAAAGTCTATTTCATTTTTCGCAATGTATTCATTCCCAATTTTCTCATAACCAAGCATAATGAAAAGAGTCCCATCATCCATACGTTCCAGGGCTTCTTTCATTTGCTGGCATGCAATGACACTCCGGTAGTTTTCACGCAAAATAACATCTATGGATTGTCCTAGATCGTTAAGTTCCCTTATACTTTGCACACCAATCAGCACAATAATAAAAAGAAGACCACTAAACCCAAGAGTTAATTTTTGACGAAGGCCAAACATTATAATTCCTCCTATGAATAAGTCAGCAAACGATGTACCAACACAAAGATATCTATAACAAATTGAAAATTCGCGATTATTTTATTCTAAGTAGACTTGGGGTTTTGCATATTGCAAGGAAGGCATTGTAGCAATCTTGCAAATTGCAAGGCTGATATTCAAAAGAAGGCTATAAGGAAAGGGTTTACATAACTATCATTAAATGCCGTATTGTTTACGTCGGCGCCACAGCGTGGCCTGATCGATACCAAGAATATCGGCAGCTTCCTGCAACGATTTGGTAGTAGCAAGCACACGCCGAATATGCTGTTCCTCAATTTTTTCTAAGTTAACCAAATCGCCTATGTGAAGAATTGCTTCACGTGGGAGCAACGTTTCAGGGAGATGCTCGATACCTATACGATCACTATGGCAAATAATTGCAGCACGTTCAACAACATTGCGCAGTTCTCTTATATTGCCAGGCCAAGTATAGTTTCTAAGTGCCTGCAAAGCCTCTTTGGTAAAACCTAAAAAATGGCGATGATTAGTGCCGCCAAAAAATTGTAACAGTCGTTCGGCAAGCGGCGCCACGTCATCCTGACGTTCACGGAGAGGGGGTATCTCAATCTGAATCACATTAAGCCGATAGAAAAGATCTTCCCGGAATCTGCCATCTCGTACGGCTTTTTCCAGATCTATGTTGGTTGCTGCAATGACCCGTACATCTGCCTTGCGTGTTACACAATCACCGATCCGTTCATATTCATGATCTTGAAGAAAGCGCAATAGCTTGGGCTGAATGGATAAAGGCAAGTCTCCGATTTCGTCTAATAAGAGTGTACCTCCTTCGCATGCAGCGATGCGACCAGGGCTATCGTGGACGGCTCCCGTAAACGCCCCTTTGACATGTCCGAACAATTCGCTCTCCAGCAGTTCTACAGGAATGGATGGACAGGAAACATTACCAAAAGGCTTGAGGGCGCGCTTGCTCCAAACATGTATCATGCGAGCCAAAACAGTTTTACCAGTGCCACTCTCGCCTCGCAGCAGAATAGTGACATCTGAGGTTGTAACTTGACGCGCCAAACTGAGTGCATGTTGCATAGCAGGACTATCAGTTGAAAAATCTATTTCAGGATTTAATCTTCCTAGGTCCTCCTTTAGAGTGGCTATTTTTTGCTCCAACAAGCATACTTCAGCCACTTTTTGGACCGCAAGTTTTACCTGGGAAGGTGTAAACGGTTTTGGTATGTAATCAGTGGCCCCTCGACGCATGGCTTCGACAGCTGTGTCAATAGAGGCATACGCTGTTATAACAATTATCTTAAGCCATGGCGTTATAGCTTGTAACTTTGGGATCAAATCAAGTCCACTGGTTGTGCCCAGTCGAAGATCCACAAATGCTACTTCAAAACTTCTTCGCAATACCTCAGTAACAGCATCTTGGGAATTGCTTACTGCGATAACCTTGTGTCCTTCTGTTTCAAGGTAAACAGTTAAAGTTTTGCGGATATTCACTTCATCATCCACCACAAGAATATTTAACGACAAATTTGCTATAAGTTCCCTCATCTACAACCCTTATTGTTGAATTTTAACTACTAGCTAAATACTTTTTTTATTTTAGTAAAATTTTACTACTATTAACTGCATTTGTAAAAACAAAATTGGTGAGAATCTATTTTAAAATTGATTAAACACATCAACCAAACCACTTACAAGCAATATTGTGTTGGGTATTTGATGGTGAAAAGTTCACATTTCTTGCAATCGGCACAAGTAGAATTAAGGTGGACATCTACAGTGAGATTGATTTAGTAATGTTAAAAATTTCGGCCTTCCAACATTTTATTTATCAGCAATGACAATTTATTACACTCAAATTCTTTGTGACCATTTTGTGTCCATATATTTTTTACTGATAAGTAAAAAACAAAAGAAATCTATGCTGTAATCGATAAAAAATCTTAAACAGACCCTGGGATTAATGATCCGTTTCTCCACATTCATATTCCCTTGAGATCACTTAACCAATAACAATACAATCTTTTTTATTTCTGAAAGATTACTAAATTCTTGAGGATCTCATCACAGTTTAAAAAATTTCTCACACGAATCTTAACAGAAAAAAACAGGTAGTTAGAAGATATATTCTAACTACCTGTTTTAACAATTCTTTCTGGTGAGCCGCGCGGGGATCGAACCCA
>Ga0209253_10005693_pt1 | contig 10809 bp, 10 predicted proteins | sample FrelakmetBRP12BR_FD_187145 | JGI IMG/M metagenome (GOLD analysis project Ga0209253, IMG submission 187145) | Freshwater lake sediment microbial communities from the University of Notre Dame, USA, for methane emissions studies - BRP12 BR (SPAdes)... | ecosystem: Environmental > Aquatic >... | reverse complement strand
CTCGCACCTCCTGCGCCAGAAGATGCCGGACGGGTCCGCCGAAGCCGAAGACATGGACCTCGTCATTCGCGAGACCAAGCGCTGCGCCAGCATCATCCGCCGGCTGCTCGACTTCGCCCGCCGGAAGACGCCGGAAATGAAGTTCACCAACCTGAACGCGATGATCGAGGACGTCGTGCGCTTCATCGACCGCGCGGCGCATCTGCAGGACACCGCGATCGAGATCGACCTCGATCCCGGTCTGCCGTGCGTCTGGGTCGACGAGGACCAGATGAAGCAGGTCGTCATGAACATGCTGGTGAACGCGCAGCATGCGACGGAGCGCGGCGGCAGCATCGCCGTCCGCAGCCGGCTCTGCCCCGCGCCCGCGGGGCCCGAGGGCAGTGCCGAGTCCGCCGATATGGTCGAGATCTCGATCATCGATACCGGCTGCGGCATTCCGGAACAGGACCTGCAGCGCATCTTCGATCCGTTCTTCACGTCGAAGGGCGTCGGCAAGGGCACGGGGCTCGGCCTCTCGGTCAGCCACGGGATCGTGGAGGCGCATGGCGGGACCATCAAGGTGGAGAGCACCGTCGGCAAGGGCAGCGTGTTCTGGATCGAGCTCAACCTTGCTGCGCAATCGCAAACTGCGGCGGGCGCCTCCGACCAGCCTCCTGCACCCTCGACGCTGGTACAGCCCGACGCGCAGCAGCGCACGCTGCTCTACGTCGAGGACAACCCGGCCAATCTGATGCTGGTCGAGGACCTCGTCGCGCGCCGGCCCGACATCCGCCTGCTGAGCGCCAGGGACGGGAATCGCGGGATCGAGATCGCGCGCGCCGCGCTGCCGGACGTGATCCTGATGGACATCAATCTGCCAGGCATCAACGGCATCCGGGCGCTGGGGATGCTGGCGGAAGACCCGGCAACGGCGCACATTCCGGTGATCGCACTCAGCGCCAATGCGATGCCCCGGGATATCGAAAAGGGTCTGGAGGCAGGATTCTTCCGCTACCTGACCAAGCCCATCAAGGTCAACGAATTCATGGCCACGCTGGACATGGCGCTCAATCTTGCGCAGACCCGATCGGCCGGCGTCGGCCGGGAGCAGCCGTCATGACGGTCGGCATCCCCGCCATCCTCGACGCCAGCATCCTGATCGTCGACGACCAGCAGCCCAACGTCAGTCTGCTCGAGCATTTGCTTGCCGAGGCCGGCTACACCCGCGTCGCCTCGACGATGAACCCGAAGGAGGTCTGCGCGCTGCATCGCCGTAACCGCTACGACCTGATCCTGCTGGACCTGCAGATGCCGGGGATGGATGGATTCCAGGTGATGGAGGGACTGAAGACCAACGATACCGACGGCTACCTCCCGGTCATCGTGCTCACCGCGCAGCCGGGACACAAGCTGCGCGCGCTGCAGGCCGGCGCCAAGGATTTCATCAGCAAGCCGTTCGACCTGCTCGAAGTCAAGACGCGAATCCACAACATGCTGGAAGTCCGGCTGCTCTACAGGCAACTCGGGGACTACAGCAAGTCGCTGGAAGAGGCGGTGCAGGAACGGACGGCGGAACTGCGCGAAAGCGAGGCGCGCTATCGCAGCCTCACCGAGCTGGCTTCCGACTGGTACTGGGAGCAGGACGAGACGGGGCAGTTCACCAAGGTCTCCGGTCCGGTCCTGGAAATGCTCGGCGTGCGGGTCGACGCGTTCGCGGACGGGCCGGGCGCCGATGCGGCGACCGGGTGGAACCAAGTGGAGCGGGAAGCGCTCCAAGCGAGAATCGCGAACCGGCAGCCGTTCCTGGATTTCGTTTTCAGCCGCGTCAACGCCGACGGCTCCAAACAGCAGTTCCAGGTCAGCGGGGAGCCGATGTTCAACCAGGCCTGCCGCTTCATCGGCTACCGCGGGATCGGCGTCGAGCTGACCGCGCGGAGTCCCGACGGCGAGCCGCGCTAGGCTGCCATGCCGTTCGCTGCCAGTCCCGATCAGAACCATCTTCTCGCGGCGCTGCCCGACGCGGAGCTCGAGCGCCTGGCGCCGCATCTGGAGCTGGTTCCGATGCTGCTGGGCGATACCCTGTACGAACCGGGCGGCCAGTTGAAGCACGTCATTTTCCCCACCACCGCCATCGTGTCGCTCTTGTACGTGATGGAATCCGGCTCGTCGGCCGAAATCGCCGGTGTCGGCAACGAAGGCATGCTCGGCATCTCGCTGTTCATGGGGGGCGACACCACGCCCAGTTCTGCGGTCGTGCAGACCGCCGGCCACGGTTACCGCCTGCCGGGGAAGCTGCTGAAGGATGAATTCAACCGCGGCGGGCTGATGCAGGGCCTGCTGCTTCGCTATACCCAGGCGCTGCTCACGCAGATGTGCCAGACGGCGGCGTGCAACCGGCATCACTCGATCGAGCAGCAGCTGTGCCGATGGTTGTTGCTGACCCTCGATCGCCTGCCGTCGAACGAGTTGGTCATGACGCAGGAACTGGTCGCCAGCGCCCTCGGCGTGCGTCGCGAGGGCGTGACCGAGGCCGCGGGACGGCTGCAGCGCGCGGGCGTCATCCGCTATCGCCGCGGTCACATCGCGGTGCTTCACCGGTCCGGGCTGGAAGCCGGTGCCTGCGAGTGCTACGCCGTCGTCAGGAAGGAACTGGACCGGCTGATGCCCGACGTGCGGTACCGCCACAGCGGCCATTCCAAGGCCGCATAGCCGGCGTTGGCGGACGGGCGCTACTTGTGCGGATCGGCCTTGCCACCGTCCTTGAATGCAGGGCTCGATTGATCACCGCCCTGTCCCGGCATCGGCGCGGGCGCCTCGGCGCCCTTGGGCACCTTCGGATCGGGCATGTCCGGCACCGGGACCACCGGCGCCGCGGGGGTCCCCGGAGCCGAGGCGACGGGCGCGACGGCATTCGGCTGCGGAGGGGTGTCGGTCCTGCTGCATGCGGTAGCGAACAGTGCGGCGGCTGCGCAAAGGGCAAACATGCGGAAGTGGCTGGGCATGGTGTTCTCCGTTGGGACGTTGCGGTGCGCGAGGGAGCCGCGCGGTTGCGGACCTGCAGCGGCAGGCATGGCTTCAGATGTACGAGGCGCGGTCATTTGCGTTGCTGCTTCACGACCCACGCCACGAGACCGACGACCACGAGAACGATCAGGATCGCCGCCCACGGACCGCCCGTTCCCCCCATCCAGCCCGTACCCCACATGCCGCCATCCATCATGTTGCCGCCCTGCGCGAATGCGGCATTCGTGGCCAGCAGCGTCGTCGCGCCGGCGGTATTGGCAAACAAGGCAATCATGAACGCTCCTACGAGATGAATGATCCGGACCCCATGGTCCGCATGGCTGAAGCCACTCTGCACCGGTGCGCCAGGACGGTCGGTGCGGCAGCGAACACTGCGGCGTTCCGGTCCGCCTTGCTGCGTGCGATGGCGAACGGACCACGTAGGGAATTCGGGGTAATGTTCGTCATGCACAACCCCACCCCGATCGGCGCCCGGCGCCTGACATTCACCATGAAACTCTTTCGCTACCTGGCCGCCTGCCTGATGCTGGCCGTCTGGAGTCCCGCCATGGCCGTCGATGAACTGCCCTACTCCGTCGTGCGCACCACCGAAGCCTATGAAGTCCGCCGGATCGAGCCCCATCTGGTTGCCGAGACACTGGTCGCCGGCGACGCCGCGGAGGCGGGGAACCAGGGCTTCCGAATCCTCGCGGAGTACATCTTCGGAGGCAACAAGGGGGCCCGCAGGATCGCGATGACCGCACCGGTGGCCCAGGCGCCGGTCAAGATCGCGATGACCGCGCCGGTGGCGCAGAGCGCAGGTCCCGGCGGCAACGTCGTGCAGTTCGCGATGCCCCAGGAATGGACGCTGGAAACGCTGCCCGAGCCGAACGACCCGCGGGTGCAGTTGCGGGCGGTCCCGGCCCGGACGGTCGCCGTCGTGCGCTACACCGGCACCTGGTCGCAGGACCGCTACGACACGCACCTGCAGACGCTGAAGACGGCCCTCGCGCGCGACGGGGTCAAGTGGCACGGAGAGCCGGTATGGGCGCGCTACGACCCGCCCTGGATGCCGTGGTTCCTGCGCCGCAACGAGATCTGGCTCGACCTCGATTGACCGCGGCGGTTGCGGACCCGGGTCGTCGACCGCACGATACGGGGAGTTCCGCACACCACGAACTGCACGCGGCGCCGGATCGACGCCGAAAGAGGTACATTCCGGGTCGGACGTACCTGCTGCCATGAGAACCCCGAAACGACTCCAACCGCTCGTCGCCGACGGCCTCATCGACGGCGTCGTCAGGCAATTGATGAGCGGCAAGGAGGCGATGGTCTTCGTCGTGCGCTGCGGCGACGACACCCGCTGCGCCAAGGTCTACAAGGAAGCCGACAAGCGCAGCTTCCGGCAGGCGGTCGACTACACCGAGAACCGCAAGACCAAGAACACGCGGGCCGCGCGGGCCATGGCGAAGGGCACGCGCTTCGGCCGCAAGTCGCAGGAAGCCGCCTGGCAGAACGCCGAAGTCGACGCGCTGTACCGGCTCGCCGCCGCCGGCGTGCGCGTGCCGAGGCCCTTCAATTTCCACGAGGGTGTGCTGCTGATGGAGCTCGTCACCGACGAGCACGGCCACGCCGCGCCCCGGCTCAACGATGTCGAGTTCACGCCGGAGCTCGCACGCAGCTTCCACGAGCGCCTCATCCGCGAGGTCGTGCGGATGCTGTGCGCCGGCGTCGTCCACGGCGATCTGAGCGAATACAACATCCTGGTCGGCAGCGACGGGCCGGTGATCATCGACCTGCCGCAGGCGGTGGATGCGGCCGGCAACAATCACGCGCCGAAGATCCTCGAGCGCGACGTCGCCAACCTGCGCGGCTACTTCGGCCGCTACGCTCCCGAACTGCTGGCGACCGATTACGGCGCCGAGATCTGGGCGCTGTACGAGGCCGGTGCGCTGCAGCCGGACACGCCGCTCACCGGCCGCTTCGAGCGCGTCGAGAAGGCCGTCGATCTCGAGGGCGTGATGCAGGAAATCGACGACGCGCGCTTCGAGGAAGCCGCCCGCCGGCTGCGGATGCAGGACGTGACGTAGCGTCGCGGCGGAAGGGTCAGGCCGCCGCCGGCCCGCGGCGACCCGCGGCCGGAGCCGTTCCCGTCAGCGCCGGTAGTCGTGGCGCACGCCTGGATCGAGCCGGTCGATGTCGGCCTGGACCTGCGCCCGGCTGCGCTCGTAGACGATCTCGCGCCCCATGACGCTGCCGGCGTAGGCCTGCGCGGTGCGCGTCGGCAGCAGCTCGCAGCGGACGCTGTGGACGCCCTCGCCGAGGACGACCTCGATGCGCTCGGCGCGCTTGCTGAGCACGACGACTTCCATCGTCTGGCCGCTCTGCGTCGCGCGGACGGTGATCTTCTCGTTGTTCATTGGTGACGTTTCCGCAGGGTGGTTGTGAACAAGCCGGTGGCAGCGCGGCCGCTTCACTGACGGGCCGGCAGCGCGATCGTATGGGCCGGCAGCGCGATCGTATGGGCCGGAGTATTGGGGCAGCGGCCGGGCCGGTCAACCGCCGGATCCCAGCGCCCCGGGCCGCACGCCCGGCGCGACTTCCGACCGCTCGCCGGGCGCGCGGTGACCACGAGCGACCGCATCACCGCCGACGTGGCCTCGGCAACCATTGGCCATCGCGCCGACCCTTGCCGTTTACACCGCATTTACGTCGGCCGGCCCAGACTATTCGCCAACTTTACGGAACGCGCGCTAAGCTTCGACGCACGGACCGCCGACTGTTTCCGAATGACGCCCGCTCCCATACGCAGCCTGTCCGCCCCACTACGCCACCTGCTCGCGCTGGCCGCCTGCGCGCTGACGGCCGCCGTAGCCTGGCCGCTGCACGGCACGCTGGACCTCGCCAACACGGTGATGCTCTTCCTGCTGACCGTGGTTCTGGTTGCCGCGTTTCTGGGCCGCACGCAGGCGATCCTGGCCAGCTTCGCCAGTGTCGCGCTGTTCGACTTCTTCTTCGTTCCGCCGCAGATCTCCTTCGCGGTCAGCGATGCCCAGTACCTGGTGACGTTCGCGGTAATGCTCGCCGTCGCGCTGTTCATCAGCCACCTGACCGCCGGGCTCAAGTCCGGCACCGACGAGGCGATAGCGAGGGAGCGTCGCACGCGGGCGCTGTATTCGCTCGCCAAGGCCCTCGCGGGTTCGGTCGCGCCAGCGCAGGTGGTCGAGGAGACGGTCAAGTTCATTGCACAGCACGCCGGTGGTCAAGCCATGTTCCTGCTGCCGGGCGACCACGAAACGCTGCAGGTGTTTTCGATCGATGGCGGCCCCTCTGCGGCGGCGTTGACCATGACCGAACAATTGAGCGCAAGCGCCGTGTTCCACAGCCGCGAAACCATCGCCTCCCGCGAGATAGGCGCCTCCGATGGACTCCGCTTGCTGCTGCCGCTGGCCGGCTCGACCCGCTGTCGTGGAGTTCTCCACGTGACGGCGCATTCATCCCGGCACACACCCACGGATCCCCCGGCAACGCTGGATCGTCCGTTGCTGGAAGCCGTTGCCTCGCTTGCCGCCATCGCGCTCGAGCGTGTGCATTTCGTCGAGGTGGCGCAATGCAGCCAGCTCGAAACGCAATCGGAACGCCTGCGCAGTTCGCTGCTGTCGGCGATTTCGCACGATATCCGCACTCCGTTGACCGCCCTCTACGGCCTCGCGGACTCCCTCGCCGGGACCACCTCCGCGCTGCCCGAGTCCGAACGCGAAACCGCTCGGGCGATCAGGGACCAGGCGATGCATCTGCACGGCATGGTCACCAATCTGCTCGACATGGCCCGGTTGCAGGCCGGCAAGATGCCGCTGCGCCTTGAGTGGCAGCCCATCGAGGAAGTCATCGGCGCCAGCATCCGGGCTGTCGGCCTGACACTGCGCGGGAACCCGGTGCGGGTCGAGCTCGCGCCTGATCTTCCGCTGGTGGCGATCGATGCCGTGCTTATGGAACGCGTTCTCTGCAACCTGCTGGAGAATGCAGCCAAGTTCTCCCCCCCGGGCGCCGAGATCACCATTGCCGCCGCCACCGAGCAACATTGGTTGGCGTTATCGGTCAGCGACCGGGGCAGCGGGTTTCCGCCCGGCAGCCTGCCGCGCGTCTTCGACCTGTTCGAACGGGGCGCGAGGGAATCCCCGGTAGCCGGGGTCGGGCTCGGCCTCGCCATCAGCCGAGCAATCGTCGAAGCCCACGCGGGAAGCATCGACGCGTCGAACCGGGACGGCGGCGGCGCCTGTGTCCGAATTCGGCTGCCCACCGGTGGCGCACCCGACATCGAGCCCGAAGCCGGCGACGGCCCGGAGGCAGGGCCGGCATGAGCATCGGCACCCCCACCAGCATTCTCGTCGTCGAGGACGAGCAGCAGATCCGGCGCTTCGTCCGCCAGGCGCTGGAGCGCGAAGGACACCGCGTGTTCGAGGCCGACACCGTGGCGCAGGGGCTGATCGAAGCGGGAACGCGCAAGCCCGACCTGGTGGGGCTCGATCTCGGGCTCCCGGACGGCGACGGTGCGCAGTTCATCCTCGCGCTGCGCGCCTGGTCGTCGACGCCGGTGCTGGTTCTCTCCGCCCGTTCCAGCGAGCAGGACAAGATCGACGCGCTCGATGCCGGCGCTGACGACTATCTTACCAAGCCGTTTTCGGTCGGCGAGCTCCTGGCGCGGACCCGCGCGTTGCTGCGGCGCCTGCGCCCGGGGCCGGCCCAGGCCGAGCCGCTCGTCCGCTTCGGCGAGGTCGCGATCGACCTCGCGCGCCGACAGGTCACGCGCGCCGGTGCAGCCGTCCATCTGACGGCGATCGAGTACCAGCTGCTCGTCGTGATGCTCTCCAACGCCGGCAAGGTGTTGACCCATCGCCACCTCCTGCGCGAGGTCTGGGGGCCGGCGTACTCCGACAGCACGCATTACCTGCGCGTCTACGTCGGGCGACTGCGCCGGAAACTCGAGGTCGACCCGGCGCAGCCAAGGCATTTCGTGACCGAGATCGGCGTCGGCTACCGCTTCCAGCTGTAGCGCCTCTGCCGCCGCAGGACCGTCCGGCAACCAAATGGAAATTCGCTCATGAATCGCGTCTCCTCTAACTCCCATCCGCGCAAGAGCGGCCTGGCGATGCTGGCCCTGGGCGCGCTCGGCGTCGTCTACGGCGACATCGGTACCAGCCCGCTGTATGCATTCAAGGAGGCTTTCAACGGTCCGCACGCGCTTGCTGTCACCGAGACCAACGTGCTGGCCACGCTGTCGGCACTGTTCTGGTCGATCATGCTGATCATATCGGTCAAGTACGTCTGGCTGGTCCTCAAGTACGACAACGACGGCGAAGGCGGCGTGCTGGCGCTGACAGCGCTCGCGCACCACCACGCGGAGCGACGGCCCCGGCTGGCGGCGTGGGTCATCGGCGCCGGCATCTTCGCCGCCGCGCTGTTCTACGGCGACGCGATCATCACCCCCGCGATATCCGTGCTGTCCGCGGTCGAGGGCATCTCGGTGGCGACACCGCAGTTCGAGAACATGATCCTGCCGATCACCGCCGGAATACTGATCGCGCTGTTCATGATCCAGAAACACGGCACCGGCCGGGTCGGCGCGCTGTTCGGGCCGATCACGCTCCTCTGGTTTGCCGTCCTCGCGGTCCTCGGCAGCCTCTCCATTGCCGAGACCCCGCAGGTGCTGAACGCGCTGCATCCAGGTCACGCGATCGGCTTCGCGATCGACCGGCCGGGCGCCGCCTTCCTGCTGCTCGCGGCCGTCTTCCTCGCGCTAACGGGCGGCGAGGCGCTGTACGCCGACATGGGTCACTTCGGCGCCCGCGCGGTGCGCGTCGCGTGGTACGGCCTGGTCTGCCCGGCGCTGCTGCTCAACTACTTCGGCCAGGGCGCGCTTGTGCTGCGCGACGCCGAAGCCGTGAAGAACCCCTTTTACCTGCTGGCGCCGGACTGGCTGCTGATTCCGCTCGTCGTGCTTGCGACGATGGCGACGGTGATCGCGTCGCAGGCAACCATCTCCGGAGCCTATTCGATGACGCTGCAGGCTTCACGCCTCGGCTACATGCCGCGGGTGCGCATCCTGCACACGTCCGACCGCGAGCGCGGGCAGATCTACATCCCCAGCGTCAACTGGCTGATGCTGGCCGCGGTGCTGCTGCTGGTGGTCGAGTTCCGCTCGTCCGGTGCGCTTGCCGCCGCGTACGGCATCGCCGTCTCGGGCACGATGATCATCACGACTCTGCTCACCGCGTTCGTCGCGCTCTCCGCTCGCGGCCGCTTCCGTGCTCCGCTGCTCATCGCGATGTGCGGCTTCGCGCTGCTCGAATTCTCGTTCTTCGCCTCCAACCTGACCAAGATCGGCCATGGCGGCTGGTTCCCGCTGGTGCTCGGCGCCGTCATCTTCGTGCTGCTCACGACCTGGAAGCGCGGCAGCGGCCTCGTGGCCGAGCAGCGCCGCCAGATCGACCTGCCGATGGACGGCTTCCTGGCGGCTCCGCAGCCGGATGCCCCGCGAGTCTCCGGAACGGCGGTGTACCTGACGTCCGACCCGAGCATCGTGCCCAGCGCACTGTTCCACAACCTCAAGCACTACAAGGTCATGCACGAGCAGACGGTGTTCCTGCGTGTCGTCAACGAGGACGTGCCGTACGTGGCCGACGCCGAGCGCATCAGCCTGGCCCGGCTGGCGCCGAGCATCTTCCGGCTGGATATACGCTTCGGCTTTCGCGAGGAACCCGACCTTCCGCCGGTGCTGGCGCGCGTCGGCGCGCTCGGCCTCGACCTCGACCCGATGACGACTTCGTACTTCGTCGCGCGGGCAACGATCGTCGACGGTCCCGGAGCCATGCCGAAGTGGCGCCGGGGCCTTTTCTCGTGGATGACCCGCCAGGCCGACGGCGCGGCGAGTCACTTCCGGCTGCCCGCGAACGCGGTCGTCGAGCTGGGGACACAGGTCATGCTCTGACGAGCCACACGCCCGGCTCAGCGCGCCGCGACACCCCGCTCGTACCACCCGCGCGTCGCGCCGACGATCTTCACCACCGACAGCATCACCGGCACCTCGATCAGCACGCCGACGACGGTGGCGAGCGCCGCGCCGGAGTCGAGCCCGAACAGGCTGATCGCCGTGGCCACCGCGAGCTCGAAGAAATTGCTGGCGCCGATCAGCGCCGCCGGCGCCGCGACGCAGTGCGCGACGCCGAAGCGGCGCGAAAGCCAGTACGCAAGGCCCGCGTTGAAGTAGACCTGCACCAGGATCGGCACCGCCAGCAGCGCGATGATCAACGGCTGGGCGAGGATCTGCCGGCCCTGGAACGCGAACAGCAGCACCAGCGTCGCCAGCAGCGCGGCGAGCGACACCGGATGCAGCCTCGCCAGCACCGCCGCGAGCCGCGACGGACCGCCGCTCGCGAGCAGGCGGCGCCGCCACAGCTGCGCGAAGATCACCGGCACGACGATGTAGAGGACGACCGACAGCGCCAGCGTGTCCCACGGCACGGTGATGCTGGCGAGCCCGAGCAGCAGCGCGACCAGCGGCGCGAATGCGAACAGCATGATGGCGTCGTTGAGCGCGACCTGCGACAGCGTGAACGCCGGGTCGCCGTCGGACAGGTTGCTCCAGACGAAGACCATCGCCGTGCACGGCGCCGCCGCCAGCAGGATCAGCCCGGCCACGTAGGAATCGACCTGGTCGGGCGGCAGCCAGGCGGCGAACACGTGGCGCAGGAACAGCCACGCCAGCAGCGCCATCGAGAACGGCTTGACCGCCCAGTTGATGAACAGCGTGACGCCGATGCCGCG
>Ga0209253_10005692_pt1 | contig 10810 bp, 10 predicted proteins | sample FrelakmetBRP12BR_FD_187145 | JGI IMG/M metagenome (GOLD analysis project Ga0209253, IMG submission 187145) | Freshwater lake sediment microbial communities from the University of Notre Dame, USA, for methane emissions studies - BRP12 BR (SPAdes)... | ecosystem: Environmental > Aquatic >... | reverse complement strand
CCAGGCACCGGAAAGACCGCTGTGATAGTGGAAGTATTAGCGCAGCTAGCGAAGGAGGGAAAACGGGCTCTGGTTGTTTCAGTGACGAATACTGCTGTTGACAATATTGTCGAGCGACTCCTGGATGAGGGGCATAAATTCGGTATACGATTCGGGAATTGGTTCAAGATTAGAGAACGTGCAATGCAGATTGCTCTGATCAACATTGTCACAAACGAAGAGGACAAAGCGCTCGCTGCTGTTGAGAAAATGAGCTCTGCCGCGGCAGTTCTGACTACCTGCAGCAGTGCCTCTCTGGATCTCGTCAAAGCGGGAAGATTTGACGTTGCCCTTTTTGAAGAGTCCAGCCAGATAAGGATGCAGGACGCATTCTCAGCCCTCGTTCAGGCTGAAAAGGCGGTCATTATAGGGGATGACAAGCAGCTTCCACCTGTGTCTCCGCTTCACAGGCAAATCAGCAGTCTCCTCGACGTTGCACTAGATACTCTCAGAAGGCAGAATCTAGCCCGGGAGTTGGTGACCCAGCTTAAGACCCAATATCGGATGCAGAAGCAGATCTGTAATCTAATCAATCGTATGTTTTACGACAACGCGCTGAAGTCAGATCCAATTGCCGATATGAGGCCCAAACTTCCGAATTGTTCGGAATATAATGGTCTGCCCCAACTGGAGCGTGCATTGCATCCAGATGTTGCCATAGCAGTGATCGATGTTGAGGGCGTGGAGGAGCACCGCGGATATAGCATCTTGAATCGAGCCAATCTTGTTGTGGACTCGATGATTTGCCGTTGCCTAAGATCTAGCGGTTTGACTTCTAATCAAATTGGCGTGATTACTCCGTACAAGGAACAGCAAAGGCTCCTCTCATCGAGTCTCCGTGACTTGGCAGAGGTCGGAACCGTAGATAGCTTCCAAGGGCAGGAAAGAGACATCGTGATTCTTGATTTTGTGCGCGCTAACCCAGACAAAGATGTCGGTTTTACTCTTCAGCCCAACCGGCTCAACGTGGCTCTCAGTCGCGCGCGTCAGAAACTGATAATCGTGGCAAATCTGCCAACCTTCCTGACCCATGACGGATTCAGCCAACTGATAGAATCAATAAGGTCAATGCAGAACACAAGTATTCAGCAGATAAATGCGGAACAACTCAGTATAGAACTTCCAAAGTACCGAAAGAGAATGGAGATCCAGATCAGACCAGAGATGGTCGATGGAATCGAGGAACCTGAAGAGCAACCTCCGGCTGCACCGATCACTCCAGTAGGGAACTACCTTGACATATACTGACCGGACAAAACCAGATTTCACATTCATCCATATGGCAGACACACATCTTGGGCTTAATTGGCCAGCTATAGGTAGGTATGAAAAGATCCAGATTCCTGTCTACGGCAAAGCATTTGGCGCAATAGTGGATGCTGCAATAGAAAAGCAAGTTGACTTTGTAATACATGCAGGAGACCTTGTTAACCGCCCTCGACCACCCACCGCAGCATGGAACCGGATACTTCAGGAACTCCCCAGACTAAGAAAGGCCGGAATCCCCTTCGTTGTGACAGTCGGCTCACATGATAAACCCGAATCGTATTTCGATAGAGCAGGAGGCGATGTACTTCAGCTCCTTGACTCAAGATTAGACTTGGCTAAGAGGGTTGACACCGACCAGAATCCGTTTGTAAACTTGAGAACACGAGGAGGCAAAGAAGTCGCGATCTACGGGTTGGGAGATCACGGTAGCGAACAAGAAGAAAGCCTACAGCGACTTACCAAACATATGACTCAAGAGAGTGATTTTAGCATCTTAGTTATGCATGGATCAGTATCCACAATATCGCCATTGATTGGGCCTACGATCAAGACCGAGAAGATCAGTGAACTTCTTTCTAAACGGTATGTCGACTATGTTGCGCTCGGTCACAACCATAAGAGATGGGAACACAAGGATCTGCACATTTACAATCCCGGTTCCCCCGAGTTTACCAGCTTCGCCGACGCCCCAACATTGGACTACGTGATGGAAGGATCAAACCTCAAGGAAGAGACTCGAGAGGTCGCCGAACACGGGTATTACTTTGTTGAGGTCAGAGGAGAAATACTCAACGCACAGTACCACCATATGTTGACCAGAGACGTGAAGAACGTCCAAGTCAGGTTCAATAGTGCTACCCCCTCACAGGTTGTTGAGGGAACAAAGCAAGCAATCATAAAGAACGCCTCAAGCTCGAGTATTGTGCGCCCATTACTGAAGGGCACCCTACATCAATCTACCTCGAGGAGTGAGCTTGACATCAGAGAGATCCTTTCACTGAAAGAAAGAATGCTCTACCTCGAGTACCCGGTGGTCGACCTAGGTGGCAGTCAACTCGAAATTGAGTCTGTGCAAGGATCCGACTTTCGACAACTCATCAATCAATACTTCAAGTCAAAGCTCGGAAAACCCGTCGAGAAAATCACAGAAATTACAGTGAAGCTTGTTCAGCTCTATTCTCAGAAGAGCAAGACAACTGACCAAGAAGCCCTGAGCCTAATTGATGGGTGGAACACCAATGATTAGGCACCTGGAGCTTCACAACTTCGCCTCTCATCAGGACACTGAGATAGAATTCGGAAGTGGGAAAAACGTCATCATAGGCCAAACCGGGTCAGGTAAGACTAACCTCCTGCTAGCGATAGACTTCGCTTTTGCCGGCGAAGTCTCGGAAATCACCCTAAGCGAGCTAATTGCAGATGGCGCTGACGCAGCTGAAGTAATCCTGGACTATGTTGAACCGCGAACTGGACAGAGCTACAGGATCAACCGCACTTTGACCCGTGAGGCTGACGGAACAATCAGTCATGAATGCTCATTAATTAATCTCGACACAAACGAGACAGTGCAGAAGCCTAATCCAGTTCAGAAAACTCTTGAGTCCTTAGGAGTATCCCCCTCAGTATTCAGGCACGTTGTCCATGTTGCACAAGGTAGCTTCGCCGATCTTCTTAAGGAAACCCAGGACAGAAAGAACACTCTAGACAGACTCCTCCAGATCTCACAACTTGAAAGTGCTTACCAAGAACTCGGGCGCCAAGATGGACCCATTAATCAGATCGAATTGCGTAGACAGAGAAACCTCCAGAAGAAGAGCGCACTTGAAGCGGGCGCTTCCAAACTAGACCAAGAGAGAAAGATTCTCGAGAGAGTAGCCGAAGAACGCCAACAGAAACAGATGCAAATTGATGAAGCACACAAAGAGCGAAATAGACTCGAGCAGACATCCGGAAACACATTGGAGGCTCTGACTGCTCTCCGAGCTAACGAGGATCAGATCGCCAGATCACACGCTACAATCGCAAGCTCTTCACAACAGATAGAGCCACTCATCGCCAAGCTATGTCAAATCCTCCCCGAACAAGATTTCAACAAGATAGAACAACAAAAATCCTCAGAGATCCTGCTCTACCTAGAGAGACTGGAATCCGATATGCGCTCTCAGATCGAGGAAGGCAAAAGACACGAGGAAATATGTAATAATGCCCTCGAGAGGGTCGCCCTCATACGGTCCCGGCTCACTCTTGCGGAAGAAGATAGACAAGGAATTCTCAACCAAGTAGCCGCTATCAAGACATACCTGGATGGTAAAGGGGAGCAGCCGCAAATCGAATGTGACAGGTGCGGTAGCATACTGACCAAAGAGCAATGGGGCAAGCACATAAAGGAAAAACAGGAAGAAGCGGCCAATCTCGAGAGGAAGACTGCAGAGCTGCTGGCCAATAGAGAATCTGACAAAGCACTTGCTAGTCAACAAAGGGTGAATCTCGAAGAGACCCGAGCCTACACTGACAGTCTTAAGACTGCCACAATCCTGACAGGACAGATACTTGCCCATCGCCAAGCGATGGAAGACGCATCAGCATCAACAGTTCAGTTACAAGCAGAAAGAGAACGGCTAGTAGGCGAATTGCGTCTCATCTCCCATGCAGAACCTGTGCTCGCGGATCAAGAGGTCGTAAGCCAAGCTCTAACAATCAGGCAAAGACTGCAGACGCTATCGATACAAATTGATGATTTGACCGGTGAGTTAAGTAGGTATGACGAGATACATCTCAAAACTCAACAAAAAAGAGTTACAGACGCTGAAGAAGCTACTGACCAGCTCCGAAGGCTTGAGCCGGAAATCATAACTGACGAAAAGAAGATTTCGGTGCTTCAGACAGTAAGATCCGCTCTTAGAGAAATCCAGCCGGCCGTGAGAAGGGGCTTCGTTTCGAGAATAACACAAAGCGCAAATGACTACCTTGCGCGACTCTATGGAGGAGAAGAGATACAGAGATTCGAACTTACTGAGGATTACGAGTTCATTGTGACAAGAGCTGGATACAAGCGGCATGCGAAAAGACTTAGCGGGGGTCAACAGGTACTCACGAGCATGGCATTTCTGCTGGCTTTGAGCGAGGTGCTCAGCCAGCTGGACTTTCTCATCCTTGATGAGCCGACAACACATCTGGATGCCAATCGGAGGAGAGAACTTGTTGCTGTGCTTGAGAACCTTAGGCGCGTACCCCAGCTGATAATCGTTGACCATCACCCAGAATTGCTTGAAGCCGCGGACACACGCTTTCAAATTTCCCTCACAAAAGAAGGACTTAGCCAAGTGGATCAGATCAATGAACCGTGATTCTCGCGCGCGCCAAAGACTATAGATTGCTGATCGTGCTTGAATCTAACATCTAGGGCGCTCGGGGGATCAGTAGTCTATAGGTATACCCCTCGATCGCTTACGATCTATCTGAACGTGACTAATCGTTGTACCAACGACTGCTGCTTCTGCGTCAAGAACTACTCAGATGGGCTATCGGGTTACCAGCTCTGGCTTCCAAAAGAGCCGTCCGTCGATGAAATCTGGAACACCTTCCAGAATGAGGTAAGAGAATCCGATAGTGAGGTCGTCTGGTGCGGATTCGGAGAACCAACCATGAGACTAGATGTTGTTCTTGACATTACAAGAAGAATAAAGCGGAAACATCCACACATGAAGATCCGCCTGAACACTGATGGACTTGCACAGTTAAGGGAGAGAAAGAGACGAGTAGCAAGAGAGCTCAGAGGTGCCGGCATGGATTCAGTATCGATAAGCCTCAACGCTGAAAGTCAAGAGAAATATGATGAATTATGTAGGCCCTCAATGGCAGGATCATACAGTGCGCTTCTCGATTTCGCAAGAGACTGCAAGAAGTACTTCTCAGAAGTTGTGCTGACCGTGGTTGGTGTGGAGGGAATAGACACGCTCGCATGTGAGGGTATTGCCAAAGACATTGGATGTGAATTCAGAGTAAGGTAAGGTGTTACTGGTTTCGTGCGCTTTCCTGAAGCAAACTGAAAAGTGATAAATAGATTGCGCTCAGAATATAGATTTATGGCGACTATAGTATGACTGAAAGACCTAAGAGAATCCCCTTTATGTCGGCGCGTCAAGTAGCCTTGACAGCGGTCATCGGCGGTATAGCATTTCTCTGTGAGGCGATAGGGCTGTGGGCGCCCACTCCTTGGCCTGGTGGCACAATAAACATCGGGGGCTTCGCAATAACCCTCGCGGCGATGGTGGCTGGTCCGTGGGCAGGATGTATCGTTGGGTTTCTCGACTTGACGCCTATGGCCGGTTTCGGCCCTATTGCATCCCCGCTTTACTGGTGGACACCTCTGTACACCGCTGCGACATACAAGCCGATATATCGATTGGTGCAGAAGAACAAGGTGCTAGGTCTGATTGTCTTCTTCATAAGTCAAAGCTTGAACATGGTATTCCCACACAACCTGCTGTTCGCCTGGTGGTTCAGTGCTGTGACAGAATCGTTCCCAACAGTGCTTAGTGCGTGGTACTACATCACGTTGACAGGTTATCCAATATTCGCCTGGATATACGTGGTACTGCCTATGATAGTCTTGGCAACTGCTACAGACTTCGTTGAACCAAGGTGGTCATGGCTTCCAAGGAGGACTAAGAAGAATTGACACCTAATCCCTTGGTCCTTGAAATGCCTGACATGGCGCGTTACATTGGGTTCATAATTGCGTTCATTGCAATGGCGGCGCTGCTCTGGTATGTGAATAAAAGGACCAAGAAAGACTAAGGGTCAATATCTAAGCTTGGCGCGCAGTTCTCAGAAACCGGATACCTGGATTTCCGGGAGTGTCGCGCGCTAAGCCTTTTTGCTATCATCCTTTCAAATGTGTCTTTGTTCTTGAATTTCTTTCTCGATTGATATGGTGTCATGGAAGAACAGGTCTTAGATTCTCGACTATTGTTTTTCCAAGCTTCGTCAAGGAATAGGGTGACTTGGGGGAAACAACCCCGGATCTTGTCAATTCGCCTATATTGTATTCGAAAATGCCTTCATTTCCTGCAAGGGAAGTTCTGAACAACTCTTCTCTGGACGTTTCTTTGCTGGATTTGTCCAAGCCAAGGACTATTCTGATGTTAATGTCAGAACTTGCCACTATATTGAAGGCCAGCAAGTAGTTGCCCTCGTCCTTTTCCTTCTTGCGGGCCTGGCTCACAACTCTTCTTCTCCCTAGGACTCCTCATATCCGTTTGGGTTAGCTGGGCATTGAAATTAGCTTATAGGTGGCTAATCAACGTTATCAAAATGCCTGATCGAACGGAGGAAATGTATCAGGATAAACATATAACGGCTCTAATGCGTGTTAGATTGCCATGCGGGGATACCCGAGTCTGGTCTAAGGGGCAGGGCATCGCGGTATGATCCGTGATGTGCTAAGCTTAGGGGGTGTCCAGATACGCCTGAGATACCCTGTGGTGTAGACCTTCGTGGGTTCGAATCCCACTCCCCGCACCAAACTTCGAGTCCGAATCCCACTCCCCGCGCCAATTCTGACCCCCACCAATACTAGCGCGCGCTTTGTCGGTGAGAGCATAAAGCTTAGATGAATCCACAATCTAGACGCGTCCCATGATAGCCGATCTACTGCTTCCTCTGATCACAGTCGGTCTTGCAGAGCTAGGAGATAAGACACAGCTATCAGTCCTGCTTCTCGCCTCAAGAACAAAGAATCACATAAAACTGTTCGTTGGAGTTATGATGGGTTTTCTAGTTGTCGACGGAGCCGCAGTTCTGATCGGTTCTTCCGTAGCAGAGTTACTTCCAATCAGTGTTTTGAAACCTCTTTCCGGAATTATCTTTGTTATATTTGGAATACTGATGCTGAGACAGAAAGATGAGAGCAGTGAGAGTCAAGCATACTCAAAGAATCCACTTCTCTCCGGATTTACCATGATTCTTCTTGCTGAATGGGGAGATAAGACACAGATCGCTGCAGGTTTGTATGCAATAGACTACAATCCCGTAATGGTTCTGACTGGAACCATGGCAGCATTGACCGTGAACACAGTAATAGCGGTCTACTTGGGCCGGTTCATCTTGACCAGAATTAAAAAGAATGTAGTTAGCAGGGTGGCAGGCATTGCGTTCATCTTGATAGGACTCTTCTTCCTTCTGGTGTAATAAGATGGTATAAAAGCGCGCACTATTGTCCAATGGGCGGACATAAATCACCGTGATTATGTCCCTTTTCAGACTTTTCTGAATCTTGACTAGAAGCGAGTTTGGCGCGCTAGCTTTTATTTCAGTGTCCTTCAATAGATCTCGGGAATAGTGATGTTCGTTCACACCAGTATTCGGACGAGTGATATTGAAAGATCGATTGACTTCTACACAAGAATAATGGGCCTTGAGCTAACTAGTCGACGCGCAATACCGAAGAACAATGCTGAGATCGCCTTTCTTCAAGACCCTGAGGGGAAGAGTGCCAAGCTTGAGTTGACCTTCTATCGTGATCAAAAGAAATTCGTCCAGGCTGATTACGGCGAAAGATTGTTTGATCATATCGCGTTTGAAATCGATAATATGAAAGACTTTATTTCTATGTTACGCAGAGAGAAAGTCGTTATCACGGATGATCCCTTCAGACTTGGTCAGGACGGCCCAACAATTGCATTTATTGAGGATCCAGATGGGTCCCTTATTGAGCTGATTGACCGAAAAACGAGTTGACCCTAAGCTCGAAATAAGCGCCCGCGCCAGGAACGGCGAATTATGTTGAAGGGAAAATACGCCTACGTTATTACCTCCATACTAATAGTATTGATTGTCGGTTCCATAGTGTTCTTCGCGAAACCAAAAGAATCGGGAACATTGGAAAGATCAAACTTCAGTGTAACAACGAAAAATGTGAATTATTTCAGGAATATTTCAGGATGCCTTGCTGAGCCAACAGAGCCTGGAAAACATCCAGGCGTAGTAATGATCCATGAGTGGTGGGGACTTAACGACTACATCAGAGCCACAGCTCAGAAACTGGCATCGGAAGGCTTCACAGTCATTGCGGTAGACCTTTTTCATGGTGAGGTTGCAGCAACGCCTGAAAAAGCCAGACAACTAGTCTCATCTCTTGACAAAGATGAAGCTGTCAGTAACTTGAGATCCGCGGTCAGATATCTAAAGAGCGAAGAGAACGTCACACGGCTGGCCTCATTGGGATGGTGTTTCGGCGGGGGCCAGTCATTGCAGCTTGCCCTAAGTGGTGAAACGCTCGATGCGACGGTAATCTACTACGGAAATTTGGTCACTGACGAATCAAGACTTGCCTCGATACATTGGCCCGTACTAGGCGTATTTGGAGACAAAGACACTGCCATACCAGTCGCTGAAGCAAAGAAATTCGATTCGACTCTCGACAAACTTGGAATAGAGAATGAGATCTACATATACCCTGGCGTCGGTCACGCATTTGCCAATCCAACCGGAGCAAACTACGCACCGAACGAGACTAAAGATGCATGGGAAAAGACAATCGCATTCCTTAACAAGCATTTGAAAGAGACCTAGTTCGCTCCGCGATCCTCGCTAGGATTGCCCTGCAGGAAGCCGTCGTAGGTTCCTCGTAACGAACAAAGTCAGACCTAGAGTCGACAATCCAAGCGTGAATATTAGCAGCTCAAACACGGGGATGGTAAGACTACTAGCGAAAGGCACAAAGAAGTCGATCAAGCCCAAAGGCAAAGCGAGCAGAAAATATTTTCTCTTATTTAATTGCGCTGCCAGAAGGCATAGGTATCCCCAAGAAAAGTGAAATTGCAGCGAAGTCACTCGCTCCAGCAAACCGTATCCAATCAAAGGCAAGGCTTGCGACGGAGGATAGAAGAGCTCAGGCCGAGTCCTAATAAGACTCGAATAGAGCTCATCCGCCGTCGGCCCGCCAAATGTCAGCGTAATATAGGTCGCGATTAGGGTGAACAGCCCTAGAATTCCCACGAAGCCTGCATTTTCCCAAAATGCGAGACCGACCCCGTAGCCTTCAGCGTCCTTAACATTCATCTTGCCTTGTGAAACTGCCCACACTGCGACCAAGAATGCTCCGCCAACTTCAAAGAGCACTGTCTGACTTCCAAAGTAAACCCCAAGAGCCGGTAAATTGCCACTGAAGACTGTTTGGAAGGCATTGAATGTCAAGGCTTGTACAGCTACTTTGACTGCCAAGGCTGCAAAATATGCTAAGAGAGAATAGGTCAGTATGGTCCTTCTGAAAGTTCTCCTATAGTGCCAGTACACAACTAGGGCCACACTGAACAGTATTGTCATGACTGGTTGGAGGATGTATGCCAGATCAATGTTCTCGACCATTAGTCGCATCTCCTTGGGCCAAATAGTTGTCTAAACTCAAGAATACTACGAGCACTCGCGTGCGAGGCTATCCGAGAAGATCCTTGAGGCCAAGCAGACCTTGAGCCACGGACACAATCAAGATAGAAATCAAGATAACAAGTGACATAGGCAGCGTGAACTCTGAATGGCCCATTATGATAAAGTAACTATGAATGAAAAAAGCAAAGATCCCAATTATGGACAGCAAAATGGGGAACATCCGTCCGATCTTGCTCCCTTCAAGTAATTCTTTGAAACCAAACAATGCAATAAGCAAAAGCAGAAGGTTTAGTACGAGAAAAACTTGCACCCCACCTGGTATCCCGAATAGCTCCCATTCCTTCCAGAATGCGGAATCTATTTCGTGAGTGAATAACAGAGCAAAGTTGAGCAGATATAGATTCACAGGCCAAGTGCTCTTCATAAACGATCTATCCTGTAGAGCATCTTCTGTAAGCATTCCTTATTAGTTTGAGGATTTTCAAACCGGCGCGCCAGGGGAAGGATTCGGATTGTTCTGTGGGCGTGAGCCATCCTGAGGAAGCTGGAGAACTGGGTTACAGAAATCTCGTCATTCGCGATCCTCTCTAGCTTAAATTTCTGAAAGCATCATTTTGGACTCGAGTCCTCGTATGGTTGCAGATTATGCATTCCTAGTTGAACACCTTGAGAGAATCGGCTATCTTGTATACCCCACCGAGCTAAGCTGCGGACGTCATGATACGCCTAATGATCAGGGTCGTTGGGTAGATGTTGCAGCATACAGAAATGGTGGATTCTACGCATTTGAATACAAGAGCTCTGGAGATCCTATAAGCGGGGCAGTAAAGCAGATCGAGAATTATAGAAATTCTTTTGACTTTGTCATCTTGCTGGCCGAAATACCCCGCAAAGGGAGATCCGGCGTATCGCTCAACTCAAGAGGAAAACGAATCTATGACATTGTTCGTCTTGGCGCAGGGATCTGGATAGCCTCCAAGAATCGTTCCAGAGGCGTATATGATATCCGAGAAATTGCCAAGCCAAGAATTCAGGCCCCAAATTCCCTTAACAGGAAATACGTTGAGCGACTATTCTGGATGCACTATAAAGGAGACCGATTGATGAGGCC
>Ga0209253_10005691_pt1 | contig 10813 bp, 9 predicted proteins | sample FrelakmetBRP12BR_FD_187145 | JGI IMG/M metagenome (GOLD analysis project Ga0209253, IMG submission 187145) | Freshwater lake sediment microbial communities from the University of Notre Dame, USA, for methane emissions studies - BRP12 BR (SPAdes)... | ecosystem: Environmental > Aquatic >... | reverse complement strand
GATTATGATTTAACGCGTGCGAAACAAAAGGAAGTCGGTGTGAAAGGAGCTTTTCCAGAAGGGTTGGGCGAATTTACGTTATCTGTCTTTGATATTGAGCGCACCAATGTGCTGACGCGAGACCCTGTTAATTCGACATTGACAGTGCAAATCGGCGAGCAATCCTCAAAAGGTGTGGAGTTGTCTGTGGCATTGCGACCAACTGCAAAGTGGACGTTTGAGGGGAATGCTTCCGTGATTGATGCGCAATTTGATAATTTTTATGAGCGCGTAGGTGGCGTAGCTGTTTCACGTGCGGGCAACGTGCCTCCGGATGTACCTGAAAAAATTGCCAATATGTGGGTTACGTATCGTCCGAACTCGGATTGGAGAATCGGTGCCGGGGCGCATTTTGTTGGGCAGCGTGCAAGCGATAATGCCAATTCGTCAACAAAATGGATGGATGGCTATACGACTTATGATGCATTGCTAGGCTATAAACTGGGTCAGGGTGAGTTGATGCTGACAGTGCGAAACTTGACTGACAAGTTTTATGCCAATCGCTCCTATGGTGGCGGTGGACAATTCATGCTCGGTGAACCTCGTGCTGCCGAGATTTCTTGGCATGCCACATTTTAATGATGGATTATGATTGATTAAAAAACTTTGTCTGGCAGTGCTGTTTCTGGTGGGGCTATCTGTTTACGGATGGTCTCAGGAGGCTAGCCTGAGATATCATACAATCAAAAGCCCTGCAATTGCAGGAGCAAGATTACCGCGCCTAACCGCTATGCCGGATAGGCAGGGTGTGCTGATGAGCTGGGTTGAGCCATATGCTGAAGGGCATGCGCTTAAGTTTGCTGTATTGCGTGATGGTAATTGGATCCGGCAGGGTGAGGTTGCGTATGGTGATAACTGGTTCGTAAACTGGGCCGATTATCCGTCGGTAGTCGCAATTGATGAACAGTTCTGGGTAGCGCATTGGCTGACAAAGCAAAAAGGCGGCAAGACTTTTGATTACGATATCGCGCTGGCGATATCCAATGACGCAGGTGCAACCTGGCGAGAAATTGGCCATCCACATCGGGATGGAACTGCATCAGAGCATGGATTTGTTACGGTCTTTAAAAATGCAAATGCTGCCGGAGTCATATGGCTGGATGGGCGCGAGTATGCCAAAAAAACTGAACGTGCACAGCATCCAGAAAAATCCGGTAATTTTAATCTGCGTTATACGCGTATATATCGTGATGGCAGCATGGATGCAGAGCAGATTATTGATGCCAATACCTGCACTTGTTGCTGGACATCAGTTGCCGTTACAAATAAGGGGCCGATAGCCGTTTGGCGTGGTCGTACCGATGACGAAATTCGAGACAATAGATTTTCCTTGCTCAGAGGCAGTCAATGGACAGCTCCAGACGCCTTGGGGGGCGAAGGCTGGAAAATTGAAGGCTGTCCAGTCAATGGACCCTCGGTTGCTGCACACGGTAAAAATGTAGCCGCCGCATGGTTCACATCGCAGGGTGATCGTCCTCGTGTTCGTGCGGCATTTTCTCAAAACAGTGGTGAAATCTTTAGCAATCCGGTTGAAATCGATGATGTGGCACCGCTTGGGCGTATCGGCCTGGGGTGGAAAGATGAACAAACGGCCATAGTTTCCTGGATGACTGCTGCAAATCCAGAGACTAAAAAGTCTAGTTTGGCATTTCGCACAGTGAGCAAAGATGGTTCTATGGGCTCGGTTAAGCGCATTCTTGAGTTAAGTTCCGGTCGAGATACCGGAGTTCCACAGATGATTGTGGATGCGCAGGGTATTTTGCTGGCCTGGACCGATGCAGGGCCTAATCATGGGGTGAAAATGGCCAGAGTCGGGTGGAAGGACTTTCAATCATTGTCATCGACTCAGAAAGTCTCGGTTTCACAAAATACGGCTCCTTTTTCTGCCTATATTTGCAGGCAGCCACACTGAGCTTGTGCCCATACAATTTTGAGCCTGTCGAAAACTGGAAAACAAGGTATATTAATCACTCTGTGATATTTATCTTGTGTGATGGCTAAATTTCAATTTCGATGGTTATCTAGTTTTATGGCATTGAGCTTTGCCGGTTACCTAATGGCCGCTGAGCCTGCCTTTCAAAAATCATTATGCGTGGTTGCCAAAGCTAACGATCCTAACGGTATTGAAGTCTCGTTTTTTCAACATGTATTTGACAACGGCATGCATGATTTGGCGATGGCTATATCTAATGTTAGCAGCACGCAGGATATCAAGCGCGTGACATTTGGTGGACCAACTACACCCCAATGCCATTACCAGGCAATATCTCTGGCCCGTGGGGGTGATTGGGGCTGGCATTTGATATGGGTTGCAGAGAGCAGTACGGTTTTGAGCTATGCACGCATGGATGGTGCGGCGTGGGTTTCATCACCGGTAAAAAAACTTAGCAAAACTGCCTACCCATCAGGGCGACCGGCTATTCTGACATTTGAGAAAAAAGTCTGGGTCGTCTGGCGAGAATTGGACGGGAGTCTGAGTAAGGTCTATGTAGCATATTCGGATGATGAGGGCCGGTCATGGCAGGATGCCAGGCTAGTCAGCCAGGCTTCCGATGCTGAGGGACATTTTCATTTGGGGGTAAAAGAGGGTAAGTTGTTGCTATTGTCTGGTGAGCAGTCTGCAGTGGTTGCCCCTTTGCTCGAATAGCTACCGCTGTTAGGCACACCAAACTTTAGTGTTGTGAGTGAGTTCCATCCAGATAGCCCATGCGCTGGCGGCACTGAGCAATAGTCCAGCTAAACGCATTCCGTAAGGTTCTACAGCTTTGGTTTTGAGTTTCAGCCAGAGCCAGGGCGCTAAAAACAATGATACGCTGGATCCTGCAGCAAAAGCCGCCATGCTGATTGCGCCGCCGAGTGGATCACCGTTGAATGAGGCAATAATCAGCGCAGAGTATAATAATCCGCATGGCATCAGTGCCCATAACATGCCGATGTAAAAAAGGCCGCCTTGTTTTACGCTCAGTTTTTTGACGTATACCCAGATATTGCGGCCGGCCCGGTCAACCCAGATGGGCTGACGTGCGTAGATTAGCAGTATCAGGCCCCAGAAAAATACCAATACATGAAAAAACGTCCATAGCGGATGCAGTGCGCTGCTGTAACTGGATAACCAGGCAATACTCTGTATGGCAAAGGTTGCGATTGCTCCTAGCGTTGCGTAACCGCACACCCGCCCCAAGTGATAGAGGTAAATCCCATAAGGCTTTTCCGTTGACTGTGTTAATGCCGTACAGGCTGCTCCGCACATCGCAACACAGTGCGGGCCGCCGGCTAGCCCCATGATGAGAGCACTATAGGTAAGCGCTGTCTGCATTGGCCAGACTTATTGATTTACGCCGGTAGCGGCATGGTTACGTGCCCGCATTGCAGGTTCAAGCGCGTTTTTTTCTTCTGCTGTAGCGGTGTGTTCTAGCTGTGCATTGTTTGCAGTTTCATCGTGTGCCAATACCGGATCCTGTCCGTTTACTGCAATGTAAACGGTTGTCAGACTGGCGATGACTACCAATGCCGGGCCGCCGAATACCAGCCAGGCATATCCGGATTTCCACCATTTTGGTTTTTGATTTGCAGCTTGGTCTTTGGTCATGATTTAGTCTCTAACGTGACATGTAAAAGATAGATTTTTCAAAGATACTTACTTTTGTGCTATCTGCTTTAATTTCAAATATCACCGGGTGTGAGCCGCTCTTGATTGAGCCATCCAACACTTGTAAACTCACTGCAACCATGCGGGACTCGGCGGCATTGACATTGAATTCGCTGGCTGAAGCTAAAGACAAACCTTCGATGCCCTGCACTGAAATATGATAGGTTTCAGGTTTTTCGGATGCATTGGTGATTTGCATTTGGTATACGTTCTCAACTTTACCGCCAGCGACCATACGTGACATCACGCCACGGTCGCGAATCACATCTACTTTGAATGGAACGCGGGTAGCTAAAGAATATACAAGACCGGCACTCATCGATAGTAATAATGCTGTGTAAATCAGCACGCGCGGGCGCAGTATTTTTTGAATAATCTGCTGCTGCGACCAGTGCTGTGTCAGTGCGTTTTGAGTGGAGAATCGGATCAGACCTCTTGGGTATTCCATTTTATCCATAATGCTATTACATGCATCGACACATAGCCCACAGCTGATACATTCGTATTGTAACCCGTTACGTATATCGATACCTGTCGGGCAAACCTGTACACAAAAACTGCAATCGATGCAGTCACCTAGTCCGGTTTGTTTGGCGTCAACCTTTCTGGAGCGTCCGCTACGAGGTTCTCCACGTTCGGCATCATAGGTTACGATCAGCGTGTCATTATCGAACATTGCACTTTGAAAACGTGCATAGGGACACATGTGTTTGCAGATTTGCTCACGGAGAAAGCCTGCGTTGCCATAGGTCGCAAAGCCATAAAAGCATATCCAGAATGTTTCCCATGGGCTTAAGTTGAATTGCGTTATGTTGTGCATCAGATCACGAATTGGAGAAAAATAGCCAAGGAAGGTGAAGCCTGTCCAGGCTGAAAATGCAATCCACAGGCTGTGTTTAAGCGTTTTTTTATACAGCTTCTGTTTGTTAAGACTTGATTCGTCCAGACGTAGACGGGCTGGTCTGTCTCCCTCAACCTGCCGCTCTATCCACAGGAATATTTTGGTATAAACTGATTGCGGGCAGGCAAAGCCGCACCAAAGCCGTCCTGCGACAGCTGTAAACAAAAATAGCGCAAGAGCAGAAATAATCAGAATGACAACAAGATAAATCAGGTCTTGCGGGTACAGAATAAGACCGAAGATATAAAAGCGGTGGGTGCTGATATCAAGCAGAACGGCCTGGCGCTCACCCCACTGCAACCAAGGCATTCCGTAGAATACGATCTGTGTGATCCATATCATTGCCCAACGCCAGTTTTTGTAAAATCCAGAAGTATTGCGCGGATAGATTTTTTTGTGTGCCTCATACAGTGATCTGGACTGAGGTGCTTCACCGGCAATCGGGATGACTTTTTTTGATTTAACTTTCTGACTAGACACTTTTACCGAGGCCTTACATGAATGTTATGAAGCGAAATGAACAACGCCCGCTATTTTAGCATAGGCTAAATAGCGGGCGTCTGGTTGTTGCTTAAGTATTAATGAAACTGAGCGTTACTTTTTCTCAAATAAGTTCAGGTTCTTAATGCTTACTGTGCGCTGCCATTATTTGAAAAGCGCCAAACATAAGAAGCTAATACATGAATCTGCTCAGGTGTTAAGCGTGAGCCCTGTGCTGGCATCTGATTGCTCTTACCGTTGTTGATACGGTCCATGATTGCAGCTTCACCAGCACCGTGCAACCAGATGTCATCTGTCAGGTTAGGCGCGCCAATTGCCTGGTTACCTTTACCTTCAGCACCATGGCAAGCGGCACAGGCAGCAAATTTCTCTTTGCCTAATGCTGCACGGCTGGCGTCATGCTGGCTATTAGATAAGCTCAGTACGTAGTTGGCTACGTTTTTCACGTCATCAGCAGTGCCACCGATCGCGGCAGCCATAGGAGGCATCATGCCGTGGCGACCATTAGTGATGGTTTCCTTGATGGTTTCCGGAGCGCCGCCATATAACCAGTCTTTATCTGTCAGGTTAGGGAAGCCACGGCTGCCATGCGCATCTGAGCCGTGACATTGCGAGCAGTTGTTCATGAACAGGCGCTCGCCGATTGCCATCGCTTTTTCATCTTTAGCCACTTCTTCAGGCGTCATTGCTGTAAATTTAGCGTAAATTGGCGCTAAGCGTTCGTTAGATTCCTTAACTTCCTGCTCGTACTGTTTTACCTGAGTCCAGCCAAGTTTGCCACCATAAGTTGCCAGACCTGGATAGAGCGCTAGATAAGCTGCACCGAATACGCAGGTGATGATAAACATCCACATCCACCATCTTGGCATAGGGTTATTCATCTCTACGATGTCTTCATCGTACACGTGACCAGTTGACTCGCCAGTGTGTGCCGGGTCATGTGATTTGCTGGTAATAAACAGCACTGTCATACAGAAAACGATACCGCCAATCACGATGGCCGAAATAAAATACGGCCAAAAGGCGTTTGTAAAATCACTCATTATTCATCTCCCTCAAGCGGCAGTTTTGCCGCTTCATCAAAATCTTTTTTATGCCGCCCAGACCACGCCCACACCCATATGCCTACAAATGTAACCAATGCTGCGACCGTTGCTATGCTGCGTAAATCAGTAATGTCCATTATTAATCACTTATTGTTTGAGTGCAGTACCAAGCACTTGTAAGTAAGCAATCATAGCTTCCATCTCGGTTTTGCCATAAACATCGTTAGCGGCATTTTTGATTTCATCATCAGTGTATGGAACACCGGCGATTTTTAATGCACGCATATGTGATGGCAAGTTGTCCGCATCGACCAGATTTTTTTCCAGCCATGGGTAGGCCGGCATGACTGACTCCGGAACCAGATCGCGTGGATTAATTAAGTGAATGCGGTGCCATTCATCGCTATAGCGACCACCTACACGGTGCAGGTCTGGACCTGTACGTTTACTGCCCCATTGGAATGGACGGTCATAAACGAACTCGCCTGCTACTGAATAGTGGCCGTAGCGCAATGTTTCGGCTTTGAATGGACGAATCATTTGTGAGTGGCAGTTGTAGCAGCCCTCACGTGTGTAAATGTCTCGTCCAGCCAGTTGCAATGCAGTGTAAGGTTTAAGTCCTTCCACCGGTTGGGTTGTAGATTTCTGGAAAAACAATGGCACGATTTCAACCAGGCCACCAAATGAAACTACAATCAAAATCAACACGATCATCAAGAAACTGTTGGTTTCAATCTTCTCGTGGGTAAATCCTTTTTGTTCTTTATCTGACATTTTCGTTCTCTCAAGCATGAGCAAGTTTTTGTGATGGGATTTTGGCACGTGTTGCCTGTCCCATTTGAACTGTTTTGATGACGTTCCACAGCATGATGATCATGCCGCTTACGTACATCAGGCCACCTACCATACGAATCACGTAGAATGGGTGCATTGCCTTAACAGATTCAACAAATGTGTAAGTTAATGTACCGTCGTCGTTGATAGCACGCCACATCAGGCCTGCTGTCACACCGGAAATCCACATGGCTGTGATGTAAAGCACAACGCCGATAGTCGCTAACCAGAAGTGCAGCTCAATCGCCTTCTTGCTGTACATTTGTTTCAGACCCCACAAGCGTGGTACCAGGAAGTACAGTGAACCCATCGATACAAAGCCAACCCAGCCTAAAGCACCTGAGTGTACGTGACCAACGGTCCAGTCTGTGTAGTGTGAAAGTGCATTTACGGTTTTAATCGCCATCATCGGGCCTTCAAACGTACTCATACCGTAGAAAGACAATGAAACGATCAGGAAACGCAGGATAGGGTCATCGCGCAGTTTGTGCCATGCGCCTGACATGGTCATCATGCCGTTGATCATGCCGCCCCAGCTTGGCGCTAACAGGATAAGTGACAGTACCATACCTACTGATTGCGTCCAGTCAGGTAAAGCGGTGTAGTGCAGGTGATGTGAACCCGCCCACATGTAAGTGAAAATCAGCCCCCAGAAGTGCACGATAGACAAACGATATGAGTAAACCGGACGCTCAGCTTGTTTAGGCACGAAGTAGTACATCATGCCGAGGAAGCCAGCTGTCAGGAAGAAGCCCACAGCATTGTGACCATACCACCATTGCACCATTGCATCCTGTACACCTGCATATGCAGAATAAGATTTCATCCATTCAGCAGGAATAGCGGCACTGTTAACAATGTGCAGCAGCGCAACCACGATGATGAAAGCACCATAGAACCAGTTTGCTACATAGATGTGCTTGATTTTACGTTGTGCAATCGTGCCAAAAAACACCATGGCATACATCACCCACACCACCAGAAGCAGCAAGTCGATTGGCCATTCAAGTTCAGCATATTCCTTACCCTGGGTATAACCTAGTGGCAGAGAGATTGCCGCTGCCAGAATAACTGCCTGATAGCCCCAGAATGTGTAGCGGGCCAATAATGGAAACGCCAGTTTTGTTTGACTGGTGCGTTGCACGACATAGTATGACGTAGCAAACAGCGCGCAGCCGCCAAATGCAAAAATGACCGCATTGGTATGTAATGGGCGCAAGCGGCCAAAACTAGTCCATGGCAGACCTAGATTAAGTTCTGGAAAAGCCAGCTGTGCGGCGACGATAACGCCCATCAGCATGCCGACAACCCCCCAGACCACTGCCATCACGGTAAATCTTCTGATGACGTAGTCGTCGTAAAACGTTTCTACATTACTGTTACTCATTACTTCCGTCCTTAAATAAAACAAAATAAATCAATCAGCAGGGGCATTTTTAATTATGAAATTGCCAAATATGCACAGAGCGTGCGTGATTTTCCTGCATAACATATAAGCCTTAACCCATAATTATATAATGTAAATTGAGAATTAATGCTGCATTGCTAGCAATATTTATTTCAATTTCATTGCCTGAATTGGCTAAGGATATTTTTAATATTGTATAGCCTGCATTAATTGGGAGTTGCGGTCGCTAATTTAAGGCGGCATAAATGCTATGTGCAACATAAGGCTTGAATTGCCCATTTAGGCTAAAAAAGTAAGGCCTGCTGCAGACGGGCGCATTATATATTTTCTATCAAGATTGAATTGCAACATTTGGAATGTATTCAAACCTAAAAAATAAGGAGCATTAATGGCTCCTTAATTTTTGTAATTTACTGGGGCTGGGATTAAAACTAATATAACCAGTAGTGATCCACTAACAGGGCGGCAAACAGCAAGGTTAAGTAGGTAATAGAATACCTGAATGTCCTCCTGGCCAAGTTATCAGAGTATTTTCTGTACAGCCCGATTACGTAAGCCATGAAGATTGCGTTAAGCACGATAGCCGATATCAGATAAATCATGCCGCTCATGCCCAGGCCGTAAGGCATCAGTGAAACTGCTACCAGAATTACGGTATACAAAAGAATATGTAACAGGGTAAATGCTTCGCCATGGGTGACAGGCAGCATTGGCATACCGACTTTTGCGTACTCTTCACGGCGGTAGAGTGCCAGCGCCCAGAAGTGCGGCGGTGTCCATGCGAATATGATCAGGAACATAATCAGGGATTCAGGTGAGATGGTGTTGGTGACTGCAGCCCAGCCCAGAATCGGCGGCATAGCGCCGGACGCGCCGCCGATAACGATATTCATGGGAGTCGCTGGTTTAAGAAAAATGGTGTAGACAACCGCATAACCTACAAATGTAGCCAAGGTAAGCCACATCGTGAGCGGGTTCACGTAAAAATACAAAATCGCCAGACCAGTTCCGCCTAGCAGCGTCGCAAATACTATCGTTTCAATGGCTGAAACCTGGCCTGTTGGCAGTGGGCGTGCCCGTGTGCGCGCCATGATGGCATCAATCTGATGTTCTATCAGGCAATTGAATGCGGCGGCAGCGCCAGAGGCAAAAGCAATACCGACGGTTGTTGCCAGTAATAGCGGCCATGGCACCATGTTCGGCGTTGCGAGAAACATGCCGATCAAAGCTGTGAACACAATCAGTGATGTTACGCGCGGTTTACATAGCGGGAAGAAGTTTTTTAAACGTGGCGCAAGTTCTTTAATGTGGCTCATCAGGTTCATATTCATTTGTACCTCGCTTTTATATTTTTGAGCAGTCATGGTTTTGCCTCGTTTTCAGCACGGTTTAATTAGGTTTTGTAATTTTGGAATTGATGACTACGGTGATGATGACCAATAACGCAGCTCCCAGATTATGCGCTACTGCCAATACTAATGGTAAATGAAGGATTAAATTTGCAATGCCGATACAGACTTGAGCAACCAAAACGGCAAGCAGCAGCCACGCGATCTTGTTGAATGCAGTTGTTCTAATCAGCGCTAATGCAAGGCTACTCAGGTAAATAAATGTCACCAGCGCGCCGATACGATGCGACCACTGTATTGCGGTGAGTGCCGGCAGGGTCATGGTGCCGCCGTCAGCACTCTGGCCGAGCTCGCGTACCAGATGGAAAGCGTCTTTAAAATCCATCGCTGGCATCCATGTTCCGTGGCAGGTTGGAAAGTCCGTACAGGCAAGGGCAGCGTAGTTTGTGCTGGTCCAGCCTCCCAGGAATATTTGCGCGAGCAATATCAAAAGTGCGCCGCGAATTAACCGTTTTAATGTTGGTGAAATAGTGGTGGATTGGCTGAAACTGCCCCAGTGGCGATGTGCGATCCAGACCAGCAGAGCCAGGGTTGTCATGCCGCCAATCAGGTGCGCGCTCACAATGGCAGGTTTCAGTAGCATGGTCACCGTCCACATGCCTAGTGCAGCCTGAAAGATGATAATGAATAGTAGTGCAGTAGGGAGCAGGGGACTTACTTTGATGAACTGCTTGCTACGCCAGCCCAATGCAAATAGCGCCAGTACAATCAGACCTAATGTGCCTGCGAGATAGCGGTGTGCCATTTCTTTCCAGGCTTTGCCGGTTTCAATGGTGCTGTGTGGAAAGGTTTCCTGTGCTTTCTGAATGGCAGTTTCACTTTGCGGTACCGTTAGTGTGCCATAACAGCCCGGCCAGTCAGGGCAGCCGAGTCCGGCATCAGAAAGACGGACATAGGCGCCTAGCGCTACGACGCAAAGCGCCAGTACAGCGCCAAATAAGGATAATCGTTTGAAGTGGTTGTAGTTGACCATTATCCAGCCCAAGAGTATTTCATCAGTCGGACGACGTCTTTGCGAATCAAGGC
>Ga0209253_10005689_pt1 | contig 10813 bp, 12 predicted proteins | sample FrelakmetBRP12BR_FD_187145 | JGI IMG/M metagenome (GOLD analysis project Ga0209253, IMG submission 187145) | Freshwater lake sediment microbial communities from the University of Notre Dame, USA, for methane emissions studies - BRP12 BR (SPAdes)... | ecosystem: Environmental > Aquatic >... | reverse complement strand
GTCACCGAGCTTCTGGAGAATCTTGTATTAGGCTTTCCCGAATTGTGTTACGAGATCTGCATAAAGCCAGAGTACTTCATGTACGAGGCGATGCTAAGCAGGGCTCGGCTCTTTCCGCCCACAATGTACGGTTCTCTCGAGTTCATTCAAGAGAAGGACAAGGAGAAAAGCATACGACGAGTCCTCGAGGGATACTCGACGGCACTGGATGAATTGGAGAAGAAGGGCGTCATATACTTCTCAGATAGTTACGTGAAAATCTCCAAGAGCTTCGCGGACAGCTCAAAGAAGAGGAGAGTACGATTCACCAATCTCCTTAAGCCTGCTCAGAGGACACTTTTCGCATCCTTGCTGGGCGCCTTCCCAAGAGTCATGACCTTTCTCTCGCAGAACCAAGCTGCACTCCTTAAGCTCCAGCGGTTCACACAAAGAGACTCAAAGATCACTCCAGAACTCGAAGTGCCTGAGAAGTACCTGTTCGTTCCAACCGCTCGGGGACGGGTTTCCATGGCGAACAGAGTGGGCATGGAGGCTTACGCTAAGAAAGTGTTGTCTGCTGACAAAAACGCCCGAGTGGAAATCAGGGAAATCGGGGGCGTCTTGAACGACGTATTCCTGATCACGGCCTCAAGTGATAACGAAAAGAGCAGAGTTGTAGCCAAACGTTTCAGAGACTGGTCAAGCTTCAAGTGGTTTCCGCTCACTTTGTGGACAGTTGGAACGAGGACTTTCACGGTTATGGGTCGCTCGCGCCTCGAAAGGGAGGTCGCCATCAACCAGCTATTGTGTTCAAAAGGCTTCAATGTACCGAGGATTCTACACGTAAGCGCAGATGAACGTTTGGTTTTCATGGAATATGTTGAAGGCGAAAACGCGAACAGAGTGGTTAAGAGGCTTGCAGCCACACGCTCAACTGGTGACACAAAGAAGTGTTTGACGATCATCAGTAGAATTGGCAGGGAGTTCGCTAAGATTCATGCCTTCGGCGTTGCTTTGGGCGACACGAAGCCTGAGAACGTCATGATCGGCAAGCACGGTGAGATCTACCTGACGGATTTCGAGCAAGCTGCGAGAAACGGCGACAGAATTTGGGATGTGGCAGAGTTCCTGTATTATGCTGGGCACGACATTCCACCCCTTGCTGAGGTCCGCGTTGCGGAACGCATTGCCGAAGCCTTCATAAAAGGATATCTGAGGGCTGGCGGCAAGGTGGAGACAGTCGTGAAGGCAGGGACAGCAAAGTACACAAAAGTCTTCAGCGTCTTCACTCTACCTCATGTCGTGCTCGCTATTTCAAACGCATGCAAAAACGCGAGGAAACTGGAGTCCTGAGCATGGTTAGACGCGAAACAGGCAATCGATCGATTGTGTCAACGAGGCCGGGGGCAACAGGATTCTGCTGAGACTCGATGGTGCGCATGCGAACCGAGGTCAATGCTGCCGAATCTAGCGCGCGTGCTATTTCGGCTAGGCAGTGCTAGGTTGTGATGACGCGTGATTTTGTTTGGAAGGTCAGCGCTTCGGAGCCTATGGGACTCACGGATACTCACGAACATGACTGAGGAGGGTCGATCTCCTCTGAAGCCGAAGATGAAAGCAAGCCCAACGGTCTCGTGAATCAGGCAGATGGCGCCGTGCTTGCCATATTCTCGTGTGAAGATGTCGGTCCTTCAGTTAGCTTCTGTCGAATTGCCAAGAAGAATTGGCATGCTTGACTTTGTCGCCCAAGCAGACCTGACTGTTGAATGCAGTTTGTGTTGACCAGCGTTTTGAACGTGCGCGCGCTTTTCCTGTTTTTCGAAGATCGAAGCAGACCAATCATGAGCAGGAGAAGAAGGTGATAGTCGAGTGCTCTGTTAGGGTCATGTACGCCTTCGAGGCGTCGAAGTAGCAACGCAAGCTTGTTTTTACATCATAGTTCTATGATCTGATGGAGTTTGTGTTAATGAAGTTAGAGGTGGGTAGATGTTACGTGGTTTCCGTCTATGCGCCGCACGGGCCAATATTACCAGATCGGAATAACGGTATATTACGTGTTTTGCCACAGTCATTGTCAAAGGAAGGGACCTGTCATGAACTCTGAAGTCAGAGAATTGAACCGTATGATATGCAATCAATGTGATGAGAAAGAATACGAGAAATGCAAATATTGTAAAGTTTATCGGCTCGTGAACAAGATAGCTGAGCAGTAAAAGGCTAGGTGCTTTTTTCTATCGTCGCAACCATCTCGTCGAGAATCCTTGCTAGAGGATGATCGGGCTTGTCCTGGGCGTATATCACGTCACCTTGTGCGCGTAGAATGTCGCAGAAGCAGGGGATCACGCCAAGAAGTGGGGCTTGGTAAGTATCTTTGACTTTGGCCTGCAGGTCATCTCCTGATTTCGAGGGCACGTCCTGCATGACTTTGTTCAGAACAATCTCAGTCTTCTTTTCGAACAGCTCGTAGAGTTCATGCAGCATTCGCTTTGTTCCGTCTACGTCCGATCGGTCGAACGTTGTGGCCACAACAACCAGGTCGGCGCTTACGATTGCGTTGATTGAAGAGTATTGAAGGCCGGGGCTGGTGTCGAAGATCAGATAGTCGAAGTCTCTGTCCCTTAGAAGCGATTCTCTCAGGGCGAGAATTCTGCCAAGGGCGCGCATTTCCCATTTTCTGTCTTTTGCCGACATGTCTCTGATGGCTTCAGTGGCTGGGTTCGCGAACGCGACCAGCATTTTGCCGGAGTTTCCAATTCGGCTGCTGGTGTCTATTAGGACCTTGTCGATTTCGCACGTGCCGTTGAGATAGTCGTTAAGCCAGCAGTTTGCCTTGTCGACTTTGAGGAGTGTGGCCAGGCTTGGAGCTCTGAAGTCAAGGTCGAATAGACATACCTTTTTTCCTCGCTTGGCTAAGGTGGCTGCCAAGTTGATTGAAAGCAGGGTTTTGCCTGTTCCGCCTTTGTAAGAATGCACGGCTACTATTCTGCCCAATGCTTTCACCCTTGGCTTTCTCTCTCCACGTAGAAATAGGCTTTTCTTCCGTTTCTCTCCTTCTTCAAGTAGCCCATAATGACCAGCTGATTCAGGTAGGCGCTTTCTACGGCTCTTGCTCTTTTTGTTTGTTGGGCAACCTCGTCTGCGGTTGCGCGGCCGAGTCTACACACGGTCATGGCAGTCTTTCTAAGGTGGTCTGGCATGGCAAGCAGAGTCATAACGTCTAGTGGAGTGTCTGGGAGTGGCTGTTCGAGGCCTTTTTTTCCGTGTTTCTGCAGCTCGATCATAACTTCCATTTTCTCGTTCAGTTTCTCCAGGTTTTCTCTTATTCTTTCGAGCACTTGCATAGGCTTTCTGTTTAGGACTTCTTGGCTCGCCACTATTTTTCCCCGTTGTCGTTTACGTATGTACAGTTACTTAGAGCGAGTAGCGTTTATTAAGTCTTACTAAACAATCGTCAGAAGCGGGCATACTTATTGCTAAAACGCGCGCGCAAGGACACTACCTGTGGTATGCACCGTTCCAGTTCCAGACGGTGCCTGCGCTTGCTATGCCTATCATGACAATTGACAAACAGTGTAGTATTGACATTTACGTGTCTGAGAATAGAAGGCGTGTTTCTGCGCGAAAATATGTCAGAGCGTCGATCGATGCTGCTCACAAAAGTGAGAGGGATTGTGAGGCTAGTATGGTACCGGTACTCGGTTGCGGAGTTCTTCCACGATGGGCAGAACCTGTTTGAGTTCGCGGAAGTACTTGAGTACAGTTATGCCTCTTTGTGTTACGGCGTAGACGACTCGGCGCTTGCCTATGGTTCGTTCCTCGACTAGCTGCTGCTTGATCAGAAAGTCGAGATATTCCTTAAGTACGCTGCAGTTAACGTTGGCCTTGTACATAATGTGAGTTAGCTTCAATGGACCCCGATGTGCCAACACCTTAAGTATGTCAATATACATCTCGAGTTTGGAGCGTCTCATTACCTTAACCTCTTATTACCTTAACCTCTTTCGCGTTATTCTCGCCCTTTTATTATAAAGCTTTTATGGATTGGTGGTATGGCTTGTCTCTAAATAGTTAGGCTTAATAGACGCCTTTTGCTTGTGCTCTGTTTAGCACGTTTATTCTGTTTTGGAATGCGGTAACCATGTCGTCTACCAATATTCTCTGCAATTCTGCTGAAAGTCCCTTGATGTTTGTCTTCAGCGCCTTGGACATTTTTGCCTCAAGCTGTTTGCGTTGCTTAAGTGTTATGTTCTCCTTCAAAGGGCTGTCCTCCAATGTTTACGCAGAGAATAGGTTAAGACTATATAACTGTCTTATGAACAGCGAATATGGATTGCAGATTCATTTCTGGCGTTTACAGTTCATTTTCCCATTACTTTCGCCTTCTAAAGAGCATCAATCCATCCTTCTCGCGCGCGCACTCGTGAGCAACGGACAAGCTTCTGACAAGTCAAGAATCATCCACACTAGCAGCCAATTCATCAATCCTGGTCAAGACACAAAAAAGAAGGAATAGAAAATGGATGAGAAATTCAGGAAGGAATTTAAAGACATAGTTGAAACGAAAGAGTTCAAGGAAATAGAAACCCAGGTAAAACTTTTGAATGATCAGCTTAAAGCCATGCATCACTATCACAGCTACAGCCATGGGAACGAAAGACCAAGCCACGTGGAAAAGACCTGGCTATACCTTGAATTCGGTCAAGTCACCACCAGCGTTTCCCGAGAGGATCCTCTGCTATCAGACATACAAAAAACTCCTCCACCCGACAACGCTGCCCCTTCGATCTTTCACTGTACCTGCAACAAATGCGGAGCCAAATGGGATTCCACGCTTGAACGCTGGGTTTCCAACAACTGCCCAAAATGCAATTCGTCTAGCATAACTATTGAAGAAGAAAAAGGGGAAAGCTAACCCTCAACCCAACACGATCGATCTAATCGCCGCCCGAAGCGGGCACTGAGATGAATGGTGTTTTGTGATTATGGTTGCACTGGTGGTGTATGACGCTGTGCACTTGCATTGGCTTTCCAGTACAAGTGCTCCTTGGCGACCGCCGCTCGCTCTTTTTTCGATCGATCGCGTATACTGCCAAACAAAAGGATAATAGGCTGGTCGGCAGAACAGACAATCATGAAATCTCAAGATGCTCCAGCACGAGTCTACGTGCTAGTGGAAATTCAGCCTGGGAAAGAAAAGGAGTTTGCAGATGAAGCTTTAGCCAAGGGGTTGATTCTTGACTCAAGAGTGGAGAGACTGGATTTTGTTCATGGATCTTTTGACGTTGTCGTCGTGCTCAATGGACCGATGAAGGACATAGATGCGAGGGTAATGGCGATGAGGAAGTCTCCGTTTATCCGAAGAACGGAAACGCTGATTTGTTTCGAAATGTTCGCATGGGAAGACCTGTCTGGTAGATTGGACGAATAAACCTAGGAGCGATCTATCGATTAGCGCGTGCGCGCTAGAACAGATAGAAAGACATATGAGACGTGTAAGACAGTTTAGAACCATGTGTTCTGAAGGCACAATAAGAAAACGAATGTTAGAGGGGCGAGAAAAATGGGTGACAAATCGCCTAGCAAAAGTCTGATCGATCAGCTACCAGGCGCAGTGAAAGAGAACTTCTCCTCTGGAGAGGAAGTGATCTGTTACCTCAAGACTTTCGAAGTAGTTGAACGACCCGACTACATCATACTCACAAACCTCCGCGTCGCCTACTTTGATGAGAAGCATTTGGGCCGTTACGTCTTCAAGTCCATACCGTTCCAGAAGATACTCCAAGTAAGGGCGCATCGAGGGGCCGTGTTGTGGGGAGATATCTCCTTCAAGAGCGAGGATGGCACCATAATTCTGTTGGAAAGGGTCGACCACCGCGACCTAGAGGGCTTCATAGATGCCCTAGAAACCGCATATGACAGCATAGCCGTGGAGCCGATCTCAATAAAGCGTGAAAAAGATCTGCTTGGCAAAGCGACATGGGAGTTCAACAAGCCCGAAGAAATAATCTTCAGGCAGCGGCCTTCCGACCAGCCTAAACCATCGGAGGACCCGCTAAATCAGCTAAGAATGAGGTTCATCAGAGGAGAGATATCCGAAGAGGAGTACAGGGCCAAGCTTCGTGTACTACAAGAGAAATGAATCATAGCGCGCGTTTATGAGGAACTCTGGTCTCTGCGTTGCACGCTCACTTTGTCAGAGCATCCGCTTGGGCTAGGGTCGTAAGGAAAAAGACTGCAAGAAACGATCAATGCATACTACGATGTGGATGCACGCCAAAACTGGGCAGACGTTGTTCTTACATGTATCAAACGATAGTTGAGTCATTGGCGATCATCCGTAACGGATTTATACATAATATCACTTGAAGCTTCTTGATGTTGCGCAAAGTAGCGTTCTCGCAGACGAAGGGCAACAGGGATCGCCTTAGCATATTCTCTGACATGCTGACTTGTGCGATTGGAGAAACACGGAAGACAGAGATCATGTGCAGGGCCGGGCTAAGCACTGTCCAGCTGCACAAATATATGAATGTGCTCACCAGATCTGAGCTACTGGAAGTGCGAAAGCGCAAAAAGGCAGTCACATACAGAACTACTCCTAAAGGAAGGAGCTTTCTTGAAACATTCGGCGCATTGGTTGAGTTCCTAAGCTGACGTATGTCATAACGCGTCGCATGACACTGGCTGGCGTCGTGCTTATGGCCAGCTTACCGGCCTCGGAATGGGACTTCTGTTGATGCCTCTGTATACCGATTCATGAATCATATAGGAATATCGCACGCGGCGCTAGATCAAAACCACATAGACGTTTTCTGAAAAGCACGATTTAATACAGGGAAGGGAGATAGCTTAAAATATAGAACGCTCACTGCTTAGGCGAAAACTGTGAAAGAATATCTCATTGGAACAGGCGGATGGGCATACTACCATATCCCCAGCCTACATCCACTAGTGGCTTATTCAAGAGCATTCAACTTCGTGGAAGTAAACACCACTTTTTACCAAATACCGCCCATCCAAGAGGTGCAAAGATGGCGAAGACTCGTCCCGCAAGGTTTCCACTTCGCCGTAAGAGCCAACCGTACCATGACACATACGCACAAATTCTTGCCAAAAAAACAGGGACTCGAAGCATTCGAGAAGATGAAGCAGATATGCTCGACACTAAACGCTGAAGCCCTGCACCTGCAGGTCCCTCCATGCTTGAAAATGACTCAAGCCACGATTGCTAACATCAACGAGCTACTGGATTCCTTGAAGCTTGGAAAGACACGGTTGGCAATGGAAGTAAGGGGAACCTCAACATCAAAACTGCCAACTGAGCTCGTGAAGACCATGCAGAATCACGATGTTATCCATTGCACCGATCTTTCGAGAGGGGAAAAACCCGCATACGAGTCCGACCTACTATATTCCAGGCTCTTCGGCAGAGGAAAACATAACATCTACCAGCCCACAGACGACGAGCTCGCCGAAGTCGACCGTGTGGCCTCAAACTCGAGAGCTGAAAAGATAGTGATGAGCTTCCACTTCGTCAAGATGTACAAAGACGCCGCCAGACTCAAGGTTTACAAGCAGACGGGCAAGTTCCCGCAAGTTACAGGATCCACAGGGTTGTCCTCTTTGGAAGAGGTGCTCAGGGAAGACGCAAGTTTCCCCACTACGAAACGAGAACTCGTCCACAGCCAAGGCTGGAAGCTCTTCGACCTAAACCATGCAAAGAGAACGCATGCAGAGACACTCCTGGAGAAGCTACCAGAAGGAGCATACAACAACATGGGTGAAGTTTTGCGTGAGCTGCATGCATTGGAGGGATGACGCGTTTGGCTTTAGTCTCTGACAAGGTTTTTCTGGGCACTTCGGGTTGGAGCTACAAGGAGTGGGTGGGGCCTTTCTATTCTAGGGAAGACAAGAGTCTACTCAAAGCCTATACGAGGGTATTCAAGACTGTTGAAATCGACTCTACATTCTACCGATACCCAGCAAAGGGCGTCGTCATGGGTTGGGCAAGATATTCACCTGAGGGCTTTGTGTACACTGCGAAACTCCCCAAGCTCATAACCCACGAAAAAGAGCTGGACCTATCCAGAGGAGCAGAGGAGGACCTGCGAAAGTTCTTGGACCTCATGGAGCCGCTCTCCCTTAGTGGAAAACTAGGATGCCTCCTGATCCAGCTTCCCCCGAGATACGATTACAGACCGAATGAGCTCGAAGACTTCTTCGACATTCTGCCGACGCACGTCAGGTTCGCCATAGAGTTCAGAAATCGCTCATGGATGAGACCTGAAACCTGGCCTTTGCTTGAAAACCACAAAGTAGCCTACGCCATTGTCGACGAGCCTCTTCTCCCACCAGAAACGCACTTGACTGCTAGTTTCGCATATTTCAGATGGCACGGAAAAGGCGCAAGGCCATGGTTTGACTATCGATACGAGCGCAAAGAGCTAGAGCCGTGGATTCCGAAAATCAAAGAAGCCTCGGAAAGAGTCAAAAGAGTATATGGCTACTTCAACAACCACTTCCACGGCTATGCTGTCGAAAACTGCCTTCAAGTGGTGCAAATGCTAGGCAACCTAACTCCCGAACAGACGCAAGCACAACAGAAAGTGGAGAACCACTTCAAGACCGCAGCAAAACTCAAAGACTCAAAGCTTGAAAGCTTCTTCAAACAACCCGACCCCAACATAGAGAATCTGCTGACTGCCTTCACCGATGAGGGAAGACTGAAGCGAGCCAGGGAAATCGCTGACAGCGAACTGAAACTGGAAACGGCAACCTCGCAACGAATAGAAGCTGCAATCAGAAACTACCACATAACCATAGACGCCAACACGAAGACCATTGAACATGACTGCGAGGACTGGACAAAGGGCCTAGTAGCCAGGAGATTCTGCAAACACGTGGCAAAGCTGTTCCTTTCAATAGAAGGCACGCAGGCCATGAGCATGTTGAAGAACATACACACGCACAGAAACGAATGGCAGTTCAAAACTTATATTTAGAACGGAATACGAAGACTCTGTCTTTTGCGGCTTTCTGCAGACGAACCCTGATTTGATCATTCTCCAAATCTGTAGCGCGAAAGGGATATTCGAAGTGGTCAAATGCGCAGGAGACTGTGGCCAGAAATTTCCGTAGCACGTTTTGACAGTGGAAGATGAATCTCTATGTTGATGACGAATCGTTAGGCCTCGTCAAGCCTGATGATTCATAACGCATAAGTCGTTGTCTTTACTCTTGCTATTTGCGATGATGATGAAGGCCATCAACGCAAAGCAAAATCGACGCGTACAAACGCTATTTCACACCTTTGGGTTAAGCTGCCTGGGCGGAGCCTTATTCCTGCAAGCACTCGTGTTCAGCGATATACTTCAACACGGATACTTCAAGGCAGTCGAAAACAACCCAACCGTTCTGGCGTTTGAAATCGGCCTAACGGCCTTCGCTCTAGTATACTTCGTGTACGCTTACCAGCGATTCATTCGTTCAGTTAAATAGTCACCTTCTCTCACTCTCGGGTGCGCCAAGCGCGCGTCTTGCTCGCCCTACCGCGCACTTCTCCTTGCTCACTATTCGGAACGTCAACATTGCCTGGCGCGCGCTGGGGCCCGGTTTGCCCCGATATAGCTAACGGATGAAAGGTTAGCGTTCATGCAAGTTCTGCGCAGCTATGAACGTTAGGCCCTTCTGCGTCAGTGCTTTGGCCGTTGCATTCACGGCCTCGTGTTTGTCTAGATAGTTGGCCAACAGCTTCGGCATCAATCCTTTTTCGACTATGTCCTTCTTTGGGATGAAGTAGTCCAGAATGTCAGATGGATGCTCTTGTTTCCTCTCGGTCTCAGGTACACCGCCTTCATGCTTTGCGCTTATGTTCTTGACGTGACCAGCCAATTCCACAAGTTCACTGGTGCGGTCATAGGGTTGGCGAACGATGCTTTTGTAGGCTTCAGTTATGTGGTGTTCGATACGGATTATGTCATCGAAGCCGAAGGCTCCCCTCGTGTAAGCTGCAAGCTCAATCGTCTCATTGTTCACTGAATTTGATAGGTTGAAACCAATGAGAGGCGTCGAACCGTCGTCTCGGCTCAGCAGTTTCGCTGCCATCAGCGTCCAGAGAATCGAGTAGGGATTGTCGTTGCCCAGAAAGACCGAGATTTTGAATTCAATGTCAATGCCAAGCTTGTGGAGCATGTATCCCAACAGCACAGTGCCGGGATTCGTATTCAAGACTTGAGTGAGGCCGTACTCCGTGTAGTAATGTAGAAACTCGTCAACCCACCTCAGCGAATACTCGTTCGGTGCACCCACACCTCCGAAATACCCTGTGATAGTATCAGGTCCTCCGAGATGAATGTTGACCGGTTTTCCGTCAGGTCCGGGAAGCGTCCCCTTAGTGTCCAAAGTCTGCACGTAAGACGCGCCGATAATCTGCATGCTTGCCGCGAACGCAAGAATGTCCTCATCTTCAACCTGCTCTTCCATGGAGCGAACACGGATGTAGCGGCTGGGCATAAGCTCCTGCCTTGCGATAGCATGCTTCGCCTCTTCCATAAGCCATGGAAAGAAGTTGAAGGCACTAATCTCCAGCGTCACGGCAAATGATTCGTCAAACTTGGTAGTAGCAGCTTTTTTTCCCAGAATTCTCTTGCGGTAGTCAGCTATGCTGACAAAAGCCGTTCGGTCGCGTTGTTTTGTCAGCCACTCAAGGTTCTGTACGAAAGGCGACTTGTTTTTCTCGAGTCTACTGACAAGGTTTTCAAGTCTCCGACTCTCTTTCGCCTTCCTGTTGATCTGTTGGGCGCTACCATACTTGTCAAGAATCTCAAGCAGACTG
>Ga0209253_10005688_pt1 | contig 10815 bp, 10 predicted proteins | sample FrelakmetBRP12BR_FD_187145 | JGI IMG/M metagenome (GOLD analysis project Ga0209253, IMG submission 187145) | Freshwater lake sediment microbial communities from the University of Notre Dame, USA, for methane emissions studies - BRP12 BR (SPAdes)... | ecosystem: Environmental > Aquatic >... | reverse complement strand
ACTGCTTGAGCGGCGGATGCACTTCCGCGAACAGGAGAAGGCGCAGAAGCGCATCATAAGCCTCTCCTGGCTTTGGTTTCTGCTCGCCTTTTTGCTGCCCGGCTTGGATTTCCGCTTTGGCTGGTCCAACGTACCGGTAGTCGTGGTGCTTGCCGCGGCGCTGCTTGTCCTGCTCGGTTATGGGATGATTGTTTGGGTATTTCGTGAAAACCGCTATGCCTCGCGGGTGATCGAAGTAGCGCAGGGGCAACAGGTTATTGACAGTGGTCCGTATGCGCTTGTCCGTCACCCGATGTATTGCGGAGCCATCGTGCTGTACCTGTTTTCTCCGCTCGCCCTGGGTTCCTGGTGGGCGATGATCTCCGCCTTGCCGATCATCCCCATCCTGTTCATGCGTATTCGTAATGAGGAAGAGGTGCTGCTGCGTGAGCTGCCTGGTTATGCTGAGTACCGTGAGAGAGTACGCTACCGGTTGGTGCCTGGATTATGGTAGATTGCACTTTTTTCGGGGTCGAGAATACTTATTTTTCTCATATCTGGGTAAAGGATTAATCCTAAAAGCGCTCGATCAGGCGCCCATTCAGATACTTATGCAGTATGCTGGCAATCAATGTTTGATAGGGGATACCTTCTTCAACTGCTTTTTTCTGCAGCGCTTCGAGGTTCTTTCCAGATATGCGAATATTTACCCTTTTGTCCTTCTTGAAGGTGGCGCGTACATATTGTCGGCATTTCTTGATCTCGACCGCTTTGTTGTCCACCGGCTGCCATTCATCCGCTTCGTATGTATTTAGAATGTCCTGTTCTTCTTCGCTAAGTTTAATCTTGTTTGTTGCCATATGATTCTCTAGCTTTGGTTTGACTTCTTCCCCAGATATTTCTTTGTCGCTTTACGGCTGGGGATTATTGTTTTGAGAAATATTTCATGTTCAGATTCAACGAAAGGTAGAAGATAAAGGAAGTTTTTGATATTCATGATAAAAATCCGTGGTTTGGATATTTGTGCTGATTCTGAGGTAAAACGATGTCAACCAGCTCACCTTTTTCAATATGAAATACTACATCTTCAAAAGAAATGCCTCGTTCAACAATAAGCTGATGATTTCTCTCGACATTCCAGGAGAAGTATTTCACATCATTATTATATTAAAATGTGTGCCTAAATGAACAAAGTTCCTCCCCTCGTCTCTACCGCCTATTGGATTGCCGCCGTGCGCGCCCAGGAGACCCACTGGTCGGACCGACTCTTCGAAGATCCATGGGCTGAAGGGCTCGCTGGGGAAATTGGGAAAGCCCGGATCCAGGACAAAACGCCCGAATCTGTCACTCCGATTACGCTAAGAACGCCCTACTTTGATGATATCTTGAGCCAGGTCAGCCGGGAAACGGAAATCCGCCAGCTCGTCCTGGTCGCTCCTGGACTGGACGTACGCGCCTATCGCCTGACATGGCAGCCTGGAACAATAATTTTCGAGCTCGACAGGTGCGAAGTTTTGGAATATAAAGCGAAAATTCTCAGTGAAGCTATGGGCGCTCCCTGGATTGGGACGCTGGATGACCCGCTGGAATTTCTTGCTAAATTGGGCTAGTCTGCCAGGTTGACCCAGGCAGGTCAACCGGATGCCAACCACGACCACCGGACGCTGCCCGTGATTCCGACGACGATGCCGAATATCCCGCATAACTGGTTTGTAACGGCATGGAAAAATTGACTGGAAGTCACAGCAAAGTTTCAATAAGCGCCTTAGTTGCGCGCCAGCGGAACTCGCTGCGTTTTTCTTCTGTCGAGCGACCGCAAACCGCTTCGGCTAACCAGTCTGTAAGCCACTCCGCGTCTACGTGAACTGCGCCTACAACCTTAAAGTACTCGCAACGGGGTAGGGCAGCGACGATGTCGCCAGCATTCCCTTGTGTGTTCCACGTCGAGGGCTCTGCAGCCAGCACAACCGTGCGGCACCTGATGCTGGCAGATGCCTTCACACCGATACTTCTCGAGTCGGCTGGGTCGAGCCCGATCCAGATCGCCACTTGCGGATTTTCGGCTGCCGCCAGCAGAGTTGCCAGCCCGCCGGCAGAGAACCCCATCAACCCAATCCGTGACGAGTCGATCTGTTGCCTCCACGGGTCGCTGGCGCAGAGATATGCAATCAGGTCGGAAATAAAACGGCTTTTGCGGGTGTGATCCACCCATGCCGACAGTTCCGGCACGGCTGCCACAAAGCCTTCCTGTGCCAAGTGCCTTCCCCAACCTGACATGTTGTGGCGGTGGCGAGGGAACCCGTGGGCGATAATCACCAGCGGCACTGGATTATTCATTTCCAGGTGGTAGAGATCTACATCAGCGGCACCGGCCGGGAGACTCACCCGGATCGTCTCAAATGCAAGCCGATCGGTGATTGATTGATCTAACTGCGGTATATCCTTCATCGCTACTCTGTTTCGAACTGGTCCTTTCCAGTTGGGGATTAATTGAAACAATCCAGGTAAATGATTATATCTGTTGAATTGCACCCTTGATTGCAATTTCATCGTAGTTTCAAGTCAAGTACAATTACAGGGTCGGAGGAGGATTGAAAAAAACCTTGATTGAGCCAACTGTCAACCGTTGGGACGAAATTTTCCAGGAAAATGGCAGGGTCTTCAATGAGCCACACCCGAATATGCCGTCCATTGCAGCCAAATGCCACAGCCGCCAATTGAAGAAAGTTCTGGATCTGGGCTGCGGTTCGGGCAGGCACCTGGTCTATTTTGCACAGCAGGGTTTTCAGGCGTACGGCGTCGATTTCTCGCATACAGGCTTGCTCCTGGCTCGCCAGTGGTTGGACAGTCTCGCCCTGCCAGCCAGGCTGCACCGCCAGGATATGACCCAACCTTTGGCTTTCCCGGCGAATTGCTTTGATGCACTGATCTCTATCCAGGTGATCCACCACGGTCGCCTGGAGACAATCCGCAGCATCGTCTCCGAGATTGAGCGCGTATTAAAACCTGGCGGGATGGTGTTTGTCAGCGTCTCCATGCCGAAGAAGCGCAAAGCCCGCTTCAAGGAAGTTGAGCCGAATACTTTTCTTCCTTTGGAAGGGCGGGAGAAAGGGCTTTTGCACCATTTTTTCTCGGAGGATGAGTTGAGGCAGGTATTCTGCAATTTTGAAATTGCCAGGGTTTTTGTAGACTCGACCAGGCATATATGCCTGGAGGGGAATAAGAAAATTAAAAAAAATAACACTTGATTTTCAAGCCGGGTCTGGCGATAATGGTCAGGCAGGCATCAGGAGTAACGCCATGAAAAGAGATAATTATGCGCTGGTTTTGTCTGTACTGGCGGTATGGATTGGGCTGCTTGCAGGCTGTCAAACCGGTCCAGCCCAGACACCCGACCTGGTTAACGCGACTGCGACTGTGGAGACGGCAGCAGCACCATCGACCATTACCCCCCCATCCACGGGAAAACCGGCTTCAGTCCTGTTGTTAACAGCCACGAAACCATCGCCAGTGGTCATTGAAACCGCGAAGCTCACTCCATTTCCCAGCAAAGTATCCGAGGTGGAGATGGTTCTCATTGAGGCGGGCGAGTTCCTGATGGGTTCGAGCGACACCGATACAGCGGCTGAAAGAGATGAAAAGCCTCAGCACGAGGTATTCCTGAACGCCTTCTACATCGACAGGACCGAGGTCACGAATGCCATGTACCGCCAGTGCGTGGATGCCGGTTATTGCACCCCTCCCGAGCAGGTAAAATCCTCCACCCATGCCGTTTATTACGGGAACCCTGACTTCGATGATTACCCGGTGATCTACGTTAGCTGGAGCCAGGCAGCCTCCTACTGCGGCTGGCGCAAAGCGCGCCTGCCCAGCGAAGCCCAATGGGAGAAGGCAGCCCGTGGAACCGATGGGCGCATCTATCCCTGGGGAGCGGGGATCGACTGCACCCGGGCGAACTATGGCGGACCCGAAGGCTGCCGCGGCGACGTCGCCAGGGTGGGCAGTTTCCCGGATGGCGCTAGCCCGTATGGTCTGCTGGAGATGTCTGGAAACGTATGGGAATGGGTGAACGACTGGTACCTGGATATCTTCTACGAAGACTCGCCAATAAACAATCCAAAAGGACCCTCTGCGGGTGAGCGGCGCATCCTGCGCGGCGGCGCCTGGATCACGGGCGAGGCGATATTGCGCACGGCGAACAGGCAGTATCTGGCGCCTTCCGAAACCAACGCCTATCTGGGCTTTCGGTGTGTACGATCGACGTGATCGCGAATTTAGTTTTTAAGTGTAAGCGGTCAATGCGTGTGAGGAATATTAAATCCATTTTGCAATTAGATACAAATCAAAGTTAATTACTTTGGACCGGCAACCCAGCAGAATTGCTCGAGCAGGAGTCGATCAAGTTGAAGAGGTGTTGGGATTAATCTGTATACCTATTAAGAAGTGAATCAGAAACACTCTTTTTTGGAATGCAAAGTCCGATTTTGTGTGACATTTAAGCTATAATCTGTCACACAAGAAACGTTACATTAAGCAAAATGAGCTTTTGGGGGAAGTCCAAAGTGAGAGGCCAAAGTCCACTCGGATTATGATGAGATAATCATAGCACAAAAGATATTCGTCAAAGATTCAATCGTTCCACAACGGCTTGTAATTCATCATCGGTAATGCCTAGATAGCACTTGGTGTAGGCAATGCTGGCATGGTTGAGCTTGTACATGATTAAGACCAGATCAACACCTTGCAAGCAGGCATGGTATCCCCAGGTCTTTCTCAAGCTATGCGTGCCGAAGTTACCTCGCAAACCAACTTGTTTGCAGATGGCCGTGATGAACTTCCAGGCCTGGCCACATCCAATAGGCTCAGAGAAATCATAGGCTTTGGTATTGAAGAAAAGGAAATGCTGTGGATCTTTGATGATATTGGGGTAAGCCGCAAGATACTCCCCGAATATTTCCCGGGTATTGGAATTGATAAAGACCTCGTGGCGTTTGCCGCGTTTTTGCTCTTTGATTCGGAAACGCTTTTTGATTACTTGTCGATCATCTATGAAATGACCGACCTGCAAACGTAAGAGATCCGAAACCCGCAAAGCGGTGTTGATTCCCACGGTAAATAACAATAGATCGCGAAAGCGCCCTTCACCACGTAGCAGGTTTTTGATTTGCGCGATCTTTTTTCGGTCCCGAATGGGTTCAACAAAGTTCATAAAATGATGTGAACATAAACGATGTCGATGATAGTTGTGTTCACCAGGAACAGCATAGCAAGTTTGAAAGCGAAACACAAGGACCGAAACACCGGCCTTTTCCACAAGGTAGTGAACACAACAGAGATTTAGTTTCCAAGGGCAATGGATGCACTAAAATGTTGTAGAAAGTCGAAAATTACTGTGGCATGGAAGAACCGAACAAGTTATCCAGGCTTGTATACAATACATCCATTATAACCTCGCCGTCGAAGCTACTCCGCGTCGCTTATCGATAATTAGAATTACGCATTCATGTCGTTGACAGGTGAAGAATGAAAAATTTAGGCTGAATACTGAAAATCGCGCTCGTTGAACTAGCTGACCGCTGACAACTGATTGTTCACCGCGATGACCAAGCATCCACCCCTCGCCTTAGCAGTCCAATCACCGCGGGCAGCAGCAGAAAACCAAAGTAGATAATAATGAATAAAAACCCCGGCCAATATGGCGCGCGCAGATTCCCATCAAACCAGCCCCCCAGCGTCCCCTTGACCACCAGGATCAGGACAACAGCCTGCAGGGTGAGCACCCGGCTCCAGGTGGTGCGCGAGCGCAAGAATGCGACCGCCCCGGCTGCCAACAGCACTGTATCGAAAAAAAGGCCGTAGAGCTGTGAGATTCCCCAATCATCATCGAAGAAGATGACTGTTAGCATAGGCAGAGTAAAAGCGTAGATGGCGAAAGACAGGCGCGTCCAGTCGTTCCAGGCGCCCTGGAGCAACCGAGCCAACGGCTGTAGGGAGCGGGTGAGCAGTAGACCCAGGACGATGGCAGCGAATGAGGGGAGCCAGACCCACCACTTGTAAAACACGCCGTAGTAGTTTTGATTGTTGTAAGACCAGCCAAAGTAGAGGGACATACCCAGGTAGGCGTAGGACCAGCGGGGGAAGCCTTTCCACACGCCGAACAACAGTCCCAGCGCGCAGACGAAATAGACTCCCATCTCCACAGTGAGGATGATCGTGGGACGGTTAAGGCTTCCGTCCAGCAGAGTGAAAGCCGGGTAGTCATACCCACCCAACTCGGCGACACCCTCCAACAAATAGACCAGGCCGTAGAGTAAAAATGGCAAAGCTCCAATAAGCGCTTCACCCCAGGAGGCTCGCCTCCCCCCCCAAGCCTCCGTCGTATCCTGCTCCTCGATTATCCCCAGGGAGGCATCTTCAGAGCCCAATGATGTATGGTAGCGCCGGGCGTCCAGGTAGGCAAGCGGAAAATACCATACTTCGCGAAAAAATAAACGGACCATCTTCAGCCTCCTTGTGGTAGGCAGGGTATCAGAATCGTCCAAACCGGACAGCGCCTGGGCGAACACATCTCCCATCTCCCCTCCAAACTCATTCAGGAAACGATCAGGGTAAAGCTTGAGCAGGTGGGAGGACGGGCGAGTTAGCAAATGACCCAGCATGGCTAGATCCCCTCCCCGCCTAGTTCCCTGCTAGCCGTAGCCAATATCGTACTCATACGCTTAATTTCCACCTCCAAAACCCGGTATCCAAATTGCGTCAACTCATAATACTTACGTTTCCGGATATCAACACTGTCTGATCTGTTTTTAGAACCAGAGCTCCCAATATCGTCGGTAGATTTCCGGATCACCCCCTGCTCCAGCAGACGGGTCAGTGCACCATAGAGTGTGCCAGTGCTCCGGACTACCCGGCCCTCGCTGAGCACCTCCACATCCTTGAGAATAGCGTAGCTGTGCCTGCGCTCTTTGGACAACTCCAACAAGATGAATAGTGTTGGCTCGCGCAACGGCGTCAACCCATTAGGTACTTCCTCATCGATCGGGAAATCCTGATTGAACATTTCCTTACCCTTCTCCACTTAACTATGACGGTTATTGATATGTCGCTTAACGATATAATTAGTGTAGCAAAAATTTGGGGATTGTCAATTGATTGATAGTCAGCAGGTGCACGGAAAATCCTGAAACTCTTTTTAATTTTTTCCCAAGAGAAGCACACACCTAATCAAAAAATCTACAACGTTTTAGTACACCTAAGGGCAATCGATGGAACATTTTTGATATTCGTCGGTGATAGAATAGCAATACTCGTGCAGAGGATAGGGCAACGCTGGGGAGCGATCTGAGCGCTGATACGAGTGACCTTCGATAGGGCAGAGAGTCGAGCGGAAATTTTCCGCCTCTCGCTGCTGTCAGCGTCTACATCTTTGCTCTAACCGGCTCTGGTTAGGGAAGATTTTTCCACAATTTTCGATGTAACCAATTTTTCACAGATCTCGTTCAGTGTAATTTCATCATGGAAATAAATCATGTTCATAGACGAATATGCATTTGCAGATCCCCTGGCGTCCATCAAATATGAAGAAAATTTCACAATATCTTCACAATCTTCGCATACCGATTCACCGTTATGGGCTTAAAATAATAATCTAGGAAATTGGGAAGTCTGATCATCAGGAGTAAACCGTGTGGAAAAAACCTTGGTTTTGGATAGCACTCATACTCGTTTTGGCTGCCGCGATAGGCGGCTATCTTTATTTCAATTCAAAACGCAATAATTCCACAGCCACAAATAGCCAGCCAGAGCTGCAAACTGCCGTGGCGCGCAACGGGGATTTGACCATTCTAGCAACCGGATCAGGGACCGTGATCCCTGGCGCTAATATTAGTATTGGTTTCGATGATACTGGAACTTTGACCGAGCTTTTAGTCGCAGAAGGCGATCAGGTGCAGGCAGGACAGATCCTCGCCCGCTTGCAGACAAAAAGCTCCCCGGAGGAAATCGCCGCGGCGATTTCAGACGCTGAACTAGCGGTTATCAAGGCTCAACAAGCATTAGATGCTTTGAGTACTTCTGGTGAGACATCCAGGAATGAGGCTCTAAAAAATATAAACACCTATTCTCAAGAATTCCGGGATGCCCAATACCAGCTTGAGAACTACTCGATGCCGCTCATTCTCCAGGGGATGACGGCAATTGAAGGCTTTGATTTAATGCAAACGCAGCTTGAGACTGCCAGCGCCGCCTTTCAGCCGTATCGATATTACCCCGAGAACAATGAAATCCGTGAGAAATTGTTAGAAAAGCTCAATGAAGCGCAGAGCAACTACGACGCAGCCGTCAAGCGGTTGAGCTACGAATACACGTTGCAGGTAGCACAGACCAACTTGGAAGATGCGCGCGAGGAGTATGAAAAGTTCAAGGACGGTCCGGCTGCAGACGAGTTGGCGCTGGCTCAAGCCACCTTGATAAATGCCCAGGATAAACTCGTCCTAGCGAAGCAATCGCAATCAGTTATCGAGCTTGTCGCTCCGTTAACCGCCACGGTGATGTCTGTGGAAGGTGAAGTTGGGGAAGTGGTTGAGACGGCTTCTTTTATGACCCTCGCCAGCCTGGATCAACATGTACTGGAAGTCTACCTGGATGAAACCGACCTGGACAAAGTTTCGCTTGGATATGAAGCCGAAGCAGTTTTCGATGCTTTACCGGACAAGCCTTTCAGAGGAAAAGTGACCTCGATCAGCCCAGGTTTGGAGACTGTTTCAAATGTACCCGCGATAAAAATCCGCGTAATTTTAGATAAGCTGGACGAGCCAGTAAACCTGCCCGTTGGCTTAAACGCCTCGGTGGATGTCATTGCTGGTCGGGCAGAAAATGCAGTCCTGGTGCCAGTCGAAGCACTGAGAGAGATTGGCGATGGTGAGTATGCTGTTTTTGTCATGGAAAATGGAGTCCTGCTGTTACGCCCGGTTCAGGTAGGCTTGATGGATGTCACATCGGCGCAGATACTCTCTGGCTTAAATGCAGGTGAAGTAGTCTCTACCGGCATCGTCAGTACGGAGTAATCAAGCCATGCTAAACCATGAATCCAGCTCTGATTCCTCCATTATCGTCACCGAAAACCTGGTCAAGTTTTATGGGATGGATGACATTCAAGTACACGCCCTGGAAGGCGTGGACTTGCGCATTAACGAGAATGAATTTGTAGCGGTGATGGGTCCTTCAGGATCGGGAAAAAGCACGCTGCTGAACATCCTGGGCTGCCTGGATCGTCCAAGCCAGGGAAAATATTTCCTGGCTGGCGAAGATATCAGCGGTTTTAATAAAGCGCAGTTGGCTGCGATCCGCAACCAGCGCATTGGTTTTGTCTTCCAATCCTTCAATTTGCTGCCCCAGACCACAGCCCTGGAAAATGTGATGCTGCCGCTGCTCTACGACCGTAAAGAGAGGCTGAACGAAGCTCAACAAAGAGAAAAAGCATTGCGAGTATTGGAAACTGTCGGGTTGGCTGACCGGGTCGATCATAAACCGAATGAGCTTTCTGGTGGGCAGGTACAGCGTGTTGCTATTGCTCGAGCGTTAGTCAACAATCCCATTCTCATCCTGGCAGATGAACCCACCGGCAACCTGGATACACATTCTGGGAACGAGATCATGGGATTGCTAGCACAATTGCATCGCCAGGGAAGCACGATTGTGATGGTCACGCATGATGATGAGATTTCCGCCTACGCCCAACGGATCATCCATTTTCGAGACGGGCGCATCGTGACTGATCGCCAAAACGGGCATTTCGCTGAGCATTCAATGATGACGGAGGGTATGGATGCAGGCGGCTAAAGTCATTCGCATCGCCTGGAGAGGGCTTACCAGGAACAGGTTACGCTCATTATTAACCATGCTGGGTGTGATTATCGGCGTCGCTGCAGTGATCGTCATGATCTCGGTCAGTTCGGGTACTGAAAAGACGATCGAAGAGAGGATTAGCGGGTTGGGTACGAACCTGCTCTTCGTGCAGGCAAGCTTTAACCGGGGTGGATTTAGACCGGATGCTGGGGGAAACTCTGGGGGATTGGTTTTTGATGATGCGACGGCTATCGCAGATAGCGTCCCCGGTGTTTCTGGTGTGGTGGTCGAACAGCCGGGCGATGCATCGGTCGAATTCGGCGCCACAACCATTGAAGATGTTTCTATCCTGGGAACAACGCCGGATTTTCCAGATGTACGCGACATGCAAATTGCCATTGGTCGCTATTTTAAGCAGACCGAAGTGGATCGCAACCAGAAAGTAGCCGTGCTGGGCGCTGACCTTGCCAATGAGCTGTTCGCTGAGACTCCTGCAATCGGTCAAACGATTACCGTCGGACCGACCAAGCTTACTGTGATCGGCGTATTCGCAGAAAAAGGATTGGTTGGCGAGACGGATTATGATGCGCGGCTCTATACACCCATCACGGTTGTCTTTAAGAAATTCACCCCTTCCCAGTTTGCCCGTTTCATGGGCGACCGGGTGCGCATGATCTATGTCAAAGTTGATAACCAAACTGGATCGATCGAAGAGGTGGCGACCCAGGTCCAGTTATTGCTGGCCAAGCGCCACGATGTCAGCCTTGAAGAGCCTGATTTCACCATCACTACCCAGCAGGACATCATAAAGACCCAGGAGGCGACTACTGCAGCGTTTCGTAACCTGCTCGCCTGGGTGGCTGCGGTATCTTTGCTGGTGGGTGGGATTGGCATTATGAATATCATGCTGGTCAGTGTGACCGAACGGACGCGTGAAATCGGTATCCGTCAATCCGTCGGCGCCAGTCCAAGCGATATCCGCTGGCAGTT
>Ga0209253_10005687_pt1 | contig 10816 bp, 9 predicted proteins | sample FrelakmetBRP12BR_FD_187145 | JGI IMG/M metagenome (GOLD analysis project Ga0209253, IMG submission 187145) | Freshwater lake sediment microbial communities from the University of Notre Dame, USA, for methane emissions studies - BRP12 BR (SPAdes)... | ecosystem: Environmental > Aquatic >... | reverse complement strand
CATCAATAACCCAAAATACTATGCCACCTTTTTAACGAACAAAGGGACAAACAAGCGTTATCTTCGTTACGGGAAATTCCATTTCACCCTGGACGGGAGAGAACATACAATCGAGATCTACAAATCCATTTTAAGCGATACTCTTTTCATCCCTTTTAAAGATGACACAAACGAAAAAGAGACCTATGAAGGGGGAAGGTATATTGATGCGGAGATCCTGCCGGATTATAGGATGGTCTTGGACTTCAATATGGCTTATCATCCCTCTTGTGCGTATAACGAAAAATTCGTGTGCATCCTGCCCCCGCGAGAAAATATGCTGGATGTCGAAATTCGAGCCGGGGAGAAAAATCTTGGATCGGTTGGCCATCAGGGCTTAAAGAGCCAGGTCAATCCTGTGGTCAATCGAAAATCTGGAGCTGCCTTGTTCATGCCGATTTCCAACCCTGCATCCCAGATGATCTTATCGGTTATGAGGTAATAAGTTCCGATAAGGCCTGAAAAAGGATCGTCCCCGTGTCGTCCGTTGAGGTTATTCACTCCCACGACTTCTCCCACGAGGGCCCATTTCTCTGTAAGCATAAATTGCGCTGCCATGGAATAATTCAATTCATTATTCACATGATTTTCTCCGATAAAAGTATACCCAAGATTAAGGTGGAGGGCCAATTTCTTGCTGAGATTTTTTGTGAGGATTGCGTTGATGCCGAAATCTGTCTGACCTGATCCCAAACCTTTTGATTCGCTGGCGGTGGGAATTTTTAGAATGCCTGAGACAGCGAAAGCGGGCCTCCAATTTTTTTCATCGATCAATCGATATTTCAGCTTCATCTCTGTATCGGCCATCCCATTTTCTCTCTTCCCCTCTTTTGGATGGAAGAAAACATAACCACTTCCAATGCCCAGATCTATCCGTTCCAACAAGCCATAAGTAAAGGTCAAAGAGGGGCTATATTCTCTATCGTGATTGTCCTGACGAAGGGCATCGAAGCCCACTTCTAATTGAAATTCACCCTTTTCCACAGTCCAAGCATCCTCTGTGGTAAGAGGCCGGGCAGCGTAGGTAGGAATGGAGGAGAAAGAAATGAGAGAAGAAAAGAATATAAAAAGAATGACCTTCTTCGTTGGGGTTTTCTTAATCAATTTTCCAACACCCAACGCGATCAAGAAGATGGCCAGTGTTCCGATCAGACCCGAAAGGCCCGTTGTTACTTTTTCATTTTTGATCCCTGGGAGGGCATAATCAGTCAAGGGTGCGTATTTCCAGAATTTCCAACTTTTCCCATGCTCTGCAAATCCTTTGGTTTCTGCCACTTTCTCAAGGCCATCCGGAGAAGTAGAGGCAAATGGCGAAAGGAATAGAACCAGGAGAAGGGTGATTCCCAACCCGATCAGTACGAATCCATCAGGCCTCCTTTTCATAGGGGGCTCCTTTCTTGCCATAACTGATTACTAAATCTGGTCTGGTTTTTAAAATGAGAGAGACAGCGGTCGTGGTGATGATGGCCTCACCGATGCCAATGACGGCGTGAATGCCTGCCATGGCAGGCAAAGCGACTTTTAAGGGAGAGGTTCCTGAGATTGCCAATTCGATAGCTGCCGCAGAAGCCCCCATCACGATGGAGAACCATGATGAAATGGCTAAGGCCATGAAGAAGCCTTTTCGACTTTTTCGGAATAGGGTCTGGAGAAAGATAAAAACACCGTATCCTCCCAATGCGCCGATCACACCCATATTAAAGATATTGGATCCAATCGCAGTCAATCCTCCATCAGCAAATCCGAGGCACTGAACCACGAGGACGATGGTCATGATGAGGAGACTTGCCCAAGGGCCCAAGAGGACCGAAGAAAAAAGCGCTCCCAGGAAATGGCCGCTTGTTCCTCCGGCCACGGGAAAATTGATCATCTGGGCGGCAAAGATAAAGGCAGCCGTCACGCCCATGAGAGGAACTTCGCGTTCTCCAAAGTTGCGGTTCACCCGTTTCACTCCGTAGGCACAGGCTCCCACAGAAATAACGAAGGTGGTTGCGTTGATGCTGTGACTTAAGAATCCGTCCGGGATATGCATCTGGTTTCCTTTCCGTCCCGTGGGTGAGTTTTTGGGAACAAAAAAACCACGAAGACTTCCCCAACTTCTGTGGGGATGAAGACCTTCGTGGCCTCTTTTTGAAAATTCGAAATGTCAAATTTCAAAATCCCTGCCTTCGTCCCGCAAGGCGCGATTCGCGCAGGCAGGCAAATGCCGAATGAATTTCAACGTCCGAATTCCAAAATCTCTAACGTTGGAACTTTGGGTTTAGTTTGACATTGTTTCACCTTCGCTTCATCACTTCGTGCGAACTTTGGCATTTGAAATTATGTCATCTATCTGGATTCTTCCAGAATAATTCGATGGTCGATGAGATTCATCTCCTTAATTCGAGCCTTGATCCGTTTTTGCTCTCCAAAGATATTTTGGAGGTACAGTTCCTCCTTCTCCGACCGGAGGATGGAGATGTCCTCCAAAAATAATTCTTCCTTTCCTTCCTTTAAGAGATACGCATTAGCCTCACACATTTTTTCCTCCTACGTCAAATCCCTCCAACCTCCTTTTCTAAAAGGAGGGTTGGGAGAATTAAGTTTCAGGTGCCAAGAATCTCCCGGATCCGTTTAACCAACTGATCGACTAAATGGGGAAGGGGTTCTTTAGGGGCCCCAATAATCTCCACCTCTGGTATTTTTAGAGGGAGAAGGCATTTTGTTGCAGGCGACGAAGCAACGGCCTCTGCCATCTTGGGGGTGAGTTCCCCCATCATTGAATTGGCCAATACAATGCCTGTGGTCCCGATGATGATATCGACGGTCTTTACGGTTTGGACAATGGCATTCTCTCCAGAAGCCCCTTTATTGGCCCCTCCTTTTAACATCGCTCCTGTTGCCATCGCATTTGTTCCCAAACCGATGATTTCCACCTCTTCAGCAAGGGTTTCTCGTAGACGCTTAATAATGGCGCTTCCGATGCCTCCACCCTGACCATCGATTACAGCGATAGACTTTTTTCCCTTCACCATCCCTATTCCGTTCAATAAAAAAAGCCACTTGCGGTCGCGCCTTTCATAGGGGCTTCACCTTCGTGGCTACTCCCAATTTACACAACAACGACCTGCTTTGTCAACACCCATTGAACCCACTAAGGCTTAAGAGACTTTTTAACGGACGTGTTTAGAGTTTTCGCGATTTTTTCCTGAAACTCCTCGCGATTGAGCAGGCGTTCATCTTCCTTGTTGGTGATATAGGCCATCTCCACCAGGACAGAGGGGATGTCAGGGGCTTTCAATACAATGAAATTAGCCTGTCGATAGGAGGGGTATTTTAGTGGATTAATCTCCTTGATGTCTTTTAGAAGCGTTTCAGCAAATTGAAAGCTATCTCTCATGGTGTCATTTTGTCTGAGGTCCAGCAGGATCTGATTGAGATTGGGATCTTTGGAAAGATCGGTTGGTTTTGAGAAGGCCCCGCCCAAGATGTTTGACAAATTCTCTTTATCCGCCAGAGTCTTAGCCGCCTGATCCGTAGCTCCTGAGAGGGAAAGACAATAGACGGAGGAACCTCTGGCCAGTGGGTTGAAGCTCCCATCGGTGTGGAGGCTGACAAAAAGATCCGCCCCATACTCCCTTGCTATCTTCGTTCGTTCTTCCAAAGGAATAAAATAATCTCCTTTTCGGGTGAGGAAAGCCTGGATTTCCTTATTTTGATTAAGGAGATGAACGACTTTTTCTCCTACCTTCAATACAATATCCTTCTCCATTGTCTTTCTTGGGCCCACGGCTCCTGGATCTTCCCCACCGTGGCCAGGGTCAATAACTATGATCTTGGTACCCTTTGGCTTAATTTCTTTTTGCTTTTGTCTCGCCTCTATTTCCTTTTTCTCCTGCACGATGTCGACCAGGTCAATCACGAGACGATAGGTCTTCTCTTCATAGGGTTTCAGAGTGAAGACATTTATATTTAAAGGCTTTTTTTGATGAAGGACCAATTTTACTCTTCCCTTCTCGATCCCCATCAGACTAATTTTGGCAAGAAATGGATCTTTGACTTCTAACTCTCTCTTGGGCGTATAGAGAAAGGCTCCCTTTAATTCCAAATGGAATTGAGGAGGGTTTTCCAGTGAGGAACTTTCATATTGAATGGATTCGGTGAGATCGATTACCACTCGGGAGTGGTCTGGAGCAGACCAGAACCGCACATCGGTAACCAGGGCACCCAGGACGATGCAGGGCTGCAAGAGAAGGGTGGAGATTCCGAAGAAGAAGAGAGAAACAAATTTCAAAAATGTAGCTCCCATTCTTAAGTTAGCGATATCACAACCGATAGTATATGTCAAATGGCATATTGGTCCGCCCTCATTGATTGAGGGCAAACCAGATCGGTGGCAATCCCTGTCTGCGGGCAGACAGGGATTGCCGACGCTGCCTAAACTTGGTTGGCGCTAAAATCCATGAGCCTTGTAAACCCGACAGAGCACGGCCCGAAGCGGAACGGAGCCTATCGCAGGATCATAAGGGGGGCCGTTGTCCGTTAGGATATTAAGGTTTGATTCTTTCCACCCGAACAGTTCGAGGTCTTTCCTCTCGGGAAACCACCATCCAAAACTGAGGACGATGACCCGAGAATCAATCTCTGGAGTCAGTTTTGCCTTCTGTTGGATGGTTCCCCGTTTTGTCTCGATCGAGATCCAATCCCCCTCGTCAATTCCCAAATGAGAAGCAGTCTCAGGATGAATGAGGGCAACAGGGTCCGAAGAGAATTTCCGGAGGGAGGGGATATTTCGGTTAGAGGAATGGAAGTAAAAAGGATCTTTGGCTGAGGTAAAGATCAGCGGATATTCTTTGAAAAGGTTGGGTGTGCTGTAAGGAGATTCAGGTAGTTCCCGATAGAGGGGGAGGGGGTCGTATCCCCATTCCTTTAGCCGTTGAGAAAAGATCTCCACCTTTCCGGAGGGTGTGTTGAAACCTTTCTCCTCGTAACTTTTATATTTCCATTTCCCCTTCAAAATCCCTACGTTCTTGAAATCATCATAAGTCATTCCAGCTGGCTTGAGGATTTTGTCAAGGCACTCTCCCATATCCTTCCAGAAGTATTGCGCACAACCCAAACGTTTGCCTAATTCATTTAAGATTTTCGAATCGGGCCAACATTCACCCCGTGGTTCAACAATCTTTGGCCGGGCAAGGATGAACCCATGGGGGAGCCCAAAGTGTCCAATGTCATCAAACTCAAAGCTGGAAGCCGCAGGGAGGAGGATGTCCGCTAACTGAGCCGTGGGGGTCAAAAATATTTCGGACACAGCGAGGAAGTTGAGATTCTTCATCGCCTCGTAAGTCTCTTTCGCATTGGCATAACTGAGGAGAGGGTTTCCGCCCTGGAGGTACATCATTTGAATAGGATGAGGTTTCCCCGTGAGGATGGCTTTTACAATCATTTGAGAAGGCACAAAGCCCATCATGGTGGCGAGACGAAATTCAGGGCTCAGGATATTTTCTTTTCTGTCGGGAAACTTCCTACTCTGTACCAATTCCCCTGGCCTCATGATGGCTGGGCCCACCCGATTCACATTCCCTCCCGGCACCTCTAAGTTTCCGGTAAGAGTCATCAGAATCAAGAGCGCCCTGGCGCACTGAACACTGTTGAGGTTATGTTCCAATGCATTTCCCCACTGGATACAAGCTGGTTTTGTGTGAGAAAAGAGGTGAGATGCCTTGACAATTTGTTCTTTTGGGACCCAGGTGATCTCTGAAACTCGGTCGAGAGGATATTGATGAAGGTGATCGACCAATTCGATAAAACCCTTGGTCCAATTTTCTACGAAGGTCTTTTCATAAAGGACTTCATCCACGATCACCTTGAGCATTCCCAAGGCGAGAGCCAAATCACTTCCAGGCCTAGGCTGGAGCCAAAGGTCTGCCCTGGAAGCCATTCCTGTTTTTCTCGGGTCGATGACAATTAATTTTGCCCCATGATCCAGGGCTGCCTTCAGTTGGGAGCCGATGATTCCCTCTTCGTTGGTCTGAAAGAGGTTACTCCCCCAGACGATGACGCAACCAGGAAGGCCACTGTAATCCGGGATTGGAAAAAAACCACAGGTGAGGTTGGAGGCGGTCTCCCTTGGCATGTGGCAGATATTCCCGGGCGTGGCAATATTCGGGATATTGAGAATATTCGCCAGTCGGAGCATTAAGAAGAGTTCAAGACCTTTTGGAGTTCCTTGGGCAAAAGAGATGGCTTTCTGACTTTCTTTTTCAATCGTTTCTCTAATTTTTCCTGCAATGGTATCGAGAGCCTCGTCCCAGGAGATACGCTCCCACTTTCCTTCTCCTTTTTCACCTATTCTTTTCATTGGGTAAATGAGGCGGTCAGGGTGGTTGAGCCTCTCAATTTGAGCTATTCCTTTTGCACAGATGGTTCCTCCGTTTATGGGTGAATCAGGGTCTCCCTCGATCTTCGTAATCTTCCCGTTCTCAACGTGGGCCAGAATCCCGCATCCCCCATGATCCATTCTGGCACAATAGGTCTTAACAATCATCACGAACGTCCTTTCATGGCTTAGTTTTTTCTAACATTTTGGAATTTCTTTTACAAGACAGGCTTTCTGCCGTTCCTTCGGATAACGAAAAATTAGCTTGTTTTCTACATCTTCTAATGGTATAAAAAATTTATAAGAATCAAATTCCACAAGGAGGTGAAAAACATGGCAGTTTCGTTGAAACCGGTCACCAAGGTGAGTGACAAATTGAAAGGATTGTTAAATGATGCTATCGCCAGGGAGATTCAGGTGAGCATCCAATACATGTGGCAGCATGTGCAGGTGGTGGGGGTGAAGGGCGTCGCCGTCCAGGACAAATTCCAGCAAACGGCGATTGCGGAGATGAAGCATGCTGAAAAGATTGCTGAAAGACTTTGGTATCTTGGGGGAACTCCAACCACCAAACCTTCACCGATTAAGGTGGGTGAGAACATGAAAGAGTTCCTCGAACTCGACACACAGGCAGAGGTAGAAGCAATCGAGATGTACAAGGGGATCATTGAACTGGCTCAAAAAGAAGGGGATGTGACGACGGCTTTTATATTCAAAGAGATCCTTGAAGACGAAGAAGACCATCACGATCTCTTTACAACGATGCTCGAAGAGGTGTAAACAATTAGTCCCCCACTCCCTTTTCTGTAAAAGGGGGTGCGGGGATTCTCTATTTGCCCATGCCAAGATGGTCGATGTCTTCGACTTCAATTCCTACAACCTGCTTAGGATCAGGCAGCCTCATAGGGGGGGCTGAAGATAACAAACGATATCGTTGTAATTATTCCCCTCTTCGAGGAGTTTTGTTTTCCCTTTTTGCCGAAAATCGCTGACCCCCGGGCGCAATCTTCCTCACCATTAGACCGTTGTAGACTATCTAAGAAGTTTTATCTGAGAATTACAGCTGCCAAATTCAAAATTCCATATCCTGTTAAATGGGTGTATAATTCAGTTGTTCTCTTTTATCTTCTGGAAGGAGGAGACAGTGAATCTAAAATCCCTATTTCATCCAAAAACCCTGGCTGTCGTTGGGGTTTCGCTGAACAATGAAAAGCACCCGGCCAATGTCATCTATAATAAGAACAATCTTCGATTACAAGCGAAAGTTTTCCCGGTCAATGATCGGGGAGGTATCTACCAGGGAGAAAAGATCTATGCCAGTGTCTTCGATATTCCCGAAAAGGTTGATCTAGCAGTGATCGCAACGCGGGCGGAGGGGGTTCCAAAGATCCTGGACGATTGTATTCACGCTGGATCAGGAGGCGCAGTGTTGATCTCCGGGGGATTTGCCGAAATGGGAAATAGAGACTTACAGAACCAAATTGTGTCGATTGCCAAAGAAGCGGATTTTCCGTTTATCGGACCTAATTGCCTGGGGATCTATTCTCCACCTTATGTCGATACCTTTTTCATTCCCAGTGAGCGAATCGTAAGACCGGAAAGGGGCAAGGTCACTTTAGTCAGTCAAAGTGGGGGGATCTTGGTAGACCATATTCTCAAGTTAGCAGGGGAGGGAGTGGGTCTATCCATCGCGGTGAGCATCGGGAACAAAGCCTTGATCGGAGAAAATGAACTTCTGGATTATTTTGCTGATGATCCTGAAACCAGTGTGATTGCCTTCTATATCGAGGGATTCGGAGAAAAAGAAGGAAGAAAGTTCGTCCTCAGGGCTAGGCAATGCCGAAAGCCTGTCGTCGTTCTGAAAGCTGGAAAGACTTCCAGGGGGGGGCAGGCCGTGTCAAGCCATACCGCATCCTTGGCGGGCGACTATGAGGTGTTTTCTTCAGCCCTCGCTCAATATGGGGTGGTGGAAGCTAAAGATGAATTCGAATTGATTCCTTTTTGTGAAGCGCTTTGTTGTTATCAGAATCCAATCGTAGGAAATATTGGGATCATCACCGGTAGTGGTGGGCATGGTGCCTTGGCCGTGGATGCTTGTCTCTCTCATGGGCTTTCGGTACCCATCATGAAGGATGAGGATCAAATCGAAATCAAGAAAAGGATTTCCCCGCGAATCCAGGCGATCGCTTCTTTGAATAATCCGATTGATCTTACCGGGAGTGCCGTGGATGACGATTTTGTTGCTGCGGCAAGCTTTTTGAGCAGAAAGGAAGAGGTTGACTGTCTCTTGATCCTTCTTCTTCCCTATGTTCCAGGGATCACTTCAGACTTAGGTGCCCGCTTAAGTCAGATTTGCCGGCAAACAGGTAAGCCCATGATTGCTTATGTCCCCCACGTGGAAAAATTCCTTATGTTCGTCGAAGGCTTTCAACTCAACCAGATTCCCGTTGCCCATTCGATTGAAGAAGCCGTCCACATGGGAAAAGCATTGAAGAGGAACTAACGCTGTTGAGCAGGGAATGAAAGATATCTTTTTCACTTTGGAAGGGTCAGGATGGGTTCTATATCCTCAAGTAAAACGACTTTTTTCTTTGGCCGGACGGGAGGTTCCTCAGTTCTTCTTGGCTTCCAAGGCCGAAAAGCATTACGGTTTGCTGGAGGGATCGGTTATTCTGTCGTCGGTAAAGTCGTCTCTCCCACAGACATTCCGCGTTAGAACCTTGACAGAAATTGAGAAGACAGATTAAATTAATGAAACCCTTCGGCTAGGAGGTGAGGTTTCCGGGATTTGTAACATCAGAGAATACCGTGTGCTGTTAACTGTCCCAGAGGGTGGGCCGTACGAGACATTTGTCGGCGAAAGTTTCATCGGAAAGGGGAAATGTCAAGAATTTCTGCTGTTCTCCTCGGAGGAGGCGAATCAAAAAGAATGGGGGTTGATAAATTATCGCTTCCCTGGGGAAGAAAGACCATGTTAGAGCACTGTTTCGAAACTCTATTGAGATCCCAAGTGCAGGAGTTAGTCGTCGTCCTCAGCATTCGAAATAAGGGGATAAGAAATCTGTTTCATGGGCGGAAGGTAAGAATTGTTGTCAATCCTCTTTCCAAAATGGGCATGAGTGCCTCTATCCGGAGAGGTCTTCTGGAAATCCATCCCCATTGTCATGGAATTCTCATCGCTTTGGGGGATCAGCCTCTTCTCAAAACGCGTACAATCAACGCGTTGATTCGCACTTTCGATCAGGGAAAAGGGGGGATCATCGTTCCTTCTTTTCGAGGCAGAAGGGGGCACCCAGTTATTTTTCATAGAAGGTTTAAAAAGGAATTGTTGAATTTGAAAGGGGATGTGGGGGGAAGATCCATTATTGAGAGCCACCCTGAAGATGTACGAGTGGTTCCTGTGAAGTCAAGGGGGGTCGTAAAGGATGTGGATACTTGGCCAGCTTATAACCCACCACCCCTCGTTGCGCCAGAGTTGGGAAGAGGAAGGGGTAAGTGTTAAGAGGGAGGGAAAGAAAAAGAGGATTCAGATGAAACAAAAAAAAGGGATGGATGAATTAATTGTCTTAATCCGGGGGGGCGGAGAGGTAGCCAGCGGGGTTGCCCACTGCCTTCACCTGTCCCATTTCAAAATATGCATGACCGAGATTTCCCATCCCCTTGCCGTGAGAAGAGAAGTGGCCTTCAGCGAGGCGATCTATGAGGGCGAGAAAGAGGTGGAGGGAGTTCGGGCGAAACTCATTTCCAAGCCAGTGGAAATAGAATCCGTGTGGAGGAAAGGCGATGTCCCAATTCTTGTAGATCCTGATGGGAAGAAGACGAGAAAGTTTTTGAAACCCGATGTCCTGGTTGACGCCATCATGGCCAAAAAGAATTTGGGAACTCAGATCAGTGATGCACCTTTGGTCATTGGTCTTGGTCCCGGCTTTGCAGCAGGGGAAAATGTCCATATCGTGGTCGAAACGAACCGAGGGCATCGTTTGGGCAAGATGATCCTGAGTGGAACAGCTGAACCTGATACAGGCATTCCCGGTGAGATCGGAGGTTATGCGATTGAGAGGCTCCTTCGGACCATGAAGAAGGGGATTTTCCATCCGCAAAAGTCGATAGGGGATAGAATCCACGAAGGGGATGTGGTGGCTGTGGCAGACGATTTTCCAATTATCGCCAAAATCAGCGGGATCGTGAGAGGGCTTCTTCGAGAAGGGGTAGAAGTAAAGAAAGGGATGAAGGTGGGCGACATCGACCCGAGGGGTGAAAAACAGTCCTGCTTTACCGTCTCAGATAAGGCCAGGGCCATTGGCGGAGGAGTGCTGGAAGCGATTCTGTATAGGTTTAATAAGTAAATCAGCATAGAGCAAAGAGCATAGCGAAAGGAGAAGCACCAAATCCCAAGCCTCAAATTCCAAATAAATGCCA
>Ga0209253_10005686_pt1 | contig 10816 bp, 9 predicted proteins | sample FrelakmetBRP12BR_FD_187145 | JGI IMG/M metagenome (GOLD analysis project Ga0209253, IMG submission 187145) | Freshwater lake sediment microbial communities from the University of Notre Dame, USA, for methane emissions studies - BRP12 BR (SPAdes)... | ecosystem: Environmental > Aquatic >... | reverse complement strand
AAGATAAAGGAAATAGACGTCTTTTGCCAGAAACTACGCCATGAAATGGTGAATGCGATTGCTGACTCTCGCTCTCGAGGAGTGGAGGCACAGCCTTCCGACCTTGCTAAGGAGGCATTGCAGAGATTGTAATATAAAGGTGTCATTATGGAAAAGCAAAGTGGAAACGGCAAAATAGGGGCAGTTCTTGTCGTAGGTGGGGGTGTAGGAGGGATTCAAGCGGCTTTAGACCTTGCTGAATCCGGGTATTACGTCTACCTTGTAGAAAAATCGCCTTCTATCGGGGGCGTAATGGCCCAGCTCGATAAGACTTTCCCCACCAATGATTGTTCCATGTGCATTCTTTCTCCGAAACTGGTGGAGGTTGCCTCGCATCAGAACGTCTCCCTCTGTACTTACACGGAGATCGAAAGCATCACCGGTGAGGCAGGAAACTTTAATGTGAAGCTGCACAGAAAGGCGACTTATGTCGATTGGGACAAGTGCACTGGCTGTGGGGTTTGTAGCGAGTGGTGTCCCGTGGTGATGAAGAGCGAATACAACACGGGACTCGGGCCTCGCCGTGCCATCTATACACCTTTTCCTCAAGCGGTTCCTAAGAAGTGCGTGATCGATAAGGAGGAGGAGCGCCTTTGCCATGCTGCCTGTCGTGATGCTTGTCCCCTTCATATGAACGTTCCCGGTTATGTTAAGCTGATAGCTGAAGGGCAGAATGAAGAAGCCTACAAGCTCATCAGGGCAACGAACCCTCTCCCCGCTATTTGCGGACGAATATGCTACGCTCCTTGTCAGGAAGCTTGCAATCGTGGCCAGATTGATGAGCCACTGGCCATACGAGACCTCAAGAGATTTGCGACTGACTATTCCGATATAGAGAAACTTGAAATACCTACTGTCGAACCCAGCGGAAAGAGCGTTGCCATAATAGGAGCAGGGCCAGCAGGACTGGTCGCAGCTCATGACCTTGCTCTTAAGGGACATAAAGCAGTTATCTTCGAGGCTCTTCCCAAACCGGGCGGTATGCTCCAGGTTGGAATACCCGAATATCGCCTTCCCAAAGAAGTTGTCCGCAAGGAGATTGAATACATAACAAGACTTGGTGTTGAGATAAAAACCGGGGTTGAGGTAGGTAAGCACATTTCTCTGGGCGAACTTAGAAAAGAATTCGACGCTATCTTTGTTGGTATTGGTGCTCATCAGGGGATGGAACTAAAAGCTCCTGGAGAAGACCTTCCCGGAGTCTTGCAAGGAGTTGAGTTTTTGCGCAATGCGAACCTGGGCAAGAAGGTAAGAGTGGGCCGGAAGGTCGCCGTCATCGGTGGTGGGAACACAGCACTTGACTGTGCCAGGACAGCTAAACGCCTGGGGGCTGAAGAAGTCACCATCCTCTATCGCCGTACCAGAGCAGAGATGCCAGCGTCTGTGGAAGAGGTCGATGCTGCAGAAACGGAGGGCATCAAGATTGAGTTTCTTGTCGCTCCCAGCCGTTTTACTGGAAATAAGAGACTCTCGAAAATTGAACTTATCAGGATGAAGCTGGGCGCTCCCGATGCGTCGGGGCGCCCTCGACCAATCCCTATTGAAGGGTCCGAATTTCAGCTTCCTGTAAATACTGTTATAGCCGCACTGGGACAGGTGGCGAAACTAGATTTTGTTAAGGAATTGGGCGTTTCAGTCTCCAAGCGGGGGACTATTGAGGTGAACCCTGATACCGGTGCGACTAACATCGAAGGTGTTTTCGCCGGTGGTGATGTCGTGACCGGGCCAGCATTCGTGGTGGATGCAATGGCGGCAGGCAGACGAGCTGCCCGCTCTATAGATGCGTTCCTGCACGGCATGCCATTGCCTGTAGAAGAAAGGGCGGAACCTCAGAAGCTAACGGATGAGGAAATCCGAAGTTTGAAGAACCGGTTCGGTCAGACTTCACAGCACAAGATAGCGGAAGTCCCTGTGGAGCAGAGAGAAGGCTTTGAAGAGGTCACTCTCGGTTACGTGCCCCAGGAAGCGTGCCGGGAAGCGGAACGATGTCTGGCCGGGCAGGTCACTGGATGCATCCAGTGTCTTGAATGTGTTGAGAGATGTGAGGCCAAGGCTATTGACCATTCTATGCAAGACACCTTTGAGGAAGTGAAAGTGGGAGCAATTGTTTTCGCTGGAGGATATGAATGCTATAACCCGCGCGAGCTTTACGAGCTTGGCTATGGAAGACTTCCTAACGTGGTCACAAGTATCGAATTCGAGCGTATATTAAGCGCCTCCGGACCATTCCAGGGTGTCTTGCAGCGGCTCTCTGACGGGGTTCCTCCACAGAAAATAGCTTTCATTCAGTGTGTGGGCTCAAGGGACGCAAAGCATAACAGACCTTATTGCTCTTCCGTCTGCTGCACTTATGCCATTAAGGAAGCCATGATTGCCAAGGAGCACAGTACCGTTCCCTTGGACATAACTATCTTCTTCATGGACCTCAGGACTTACGGCAAAGATTTCGACAGATATTACGAACGTGCCAAAGAAGAAAGCGGCGTACGGTTCGTCAGGTCGAAGGTTTACAGCGTTGAGGCAGTAGATAGCACAGGTGACCTGGTAGTCAAATTTACCACCGAGGATGGCGCAATAAAGACCGAGAAATTCAGCATGGTGGTACTTTCTGTAGGTTTCCAGTCTTCCCCGGAATTGGTTGAACTTGCTAAGGAGGTTGGGATCCAGCTTAATCCTTACGGATTTTGCCAAACAAAGCCATTCTCACCGGTGGAGACTTCCAAACCCGGAATATTTGTCTGTGGGGCTTTTTCGGCACCGAAAGACATTCCCGAGACAGTGATGCAGGCGAGCGGTGCTGCCGGTGAGATTTCCGCTTTTCTGTCTTCGGCCAGGAATACTCTGACCAGGGCGAAAGAATACCCGCCCGAAAAAGATGTGCTGGGAGAAGAGCCAAGGATTGGGGTCTTCATCTGCCACTGCGGAATCAACATCGGCGGGTATGTAAATGTCCCTGATGCCACTGAATTTGCCAAGACCTTACCCAACGTGGTCTATGCTGAGAGAAATCTCTTTACTTGTTCTCAAGATACTCAAGAGAGGATAAAGAAAGTAATTGAAGAGTACAAGCTTAATCGAGTTGTCGTCGCCTCTTGTACCCCGAGGACTCACGAGCCTTTGTTCCGAGAAACAATCAGAAAGGCCGGGCTCAATCCGTATCTCTTTGAGATGGCGAATATTCGAGACCAGTGCTCCTGGGTCCATATGCGTGAGCCAGATAAAGCAACCGAGAAGGCAAAAGACCTGGTGAAAATGGCGGTAGCCAAAGCGAGGCTGATTGAGGCCCTGAAACCTTTATCTCTTCCGGTCAATCGTGCGGCATTAGTGATTGGAGGAGGGGTGGCAGGAATGACCAGCGCCTTAACATTAGCGGAACAGGGATTCGAGGTTCATCTTATCGAGAAGAGCAACGTGCTCGGTGGGATAGCCAGAAGAATACATTACAATCTTGATGGCGATGACGTCCAGCAATTTCTTGGCAAGCTTATTAAGAAAGTCCAGGAACATCCCCAGATTAGAGTATATACAGATACCTGGATTGTGGACGTCCGTGGGTATGTCGGCAACTTCACCACAGAAATAATGAGGTATAGAGGTAGGGTTATAGAAAAGATAGACCATGGTGTCACCATAATTGCCACGGGAGCTGAAGAGTACAAGCCGGATGAATACCTCTACGGAAGAGACCCCAGAGTGCTTACTCAACTTGAACTGGAGGAAGAAATAGTCAAGAAGAACCCGGATATCGTCAACTGTGACAATCTGGTAATGATTCAGTGCGTGGGTTGTCGAAACGACGAACGGCCTTACTGCTCCAGGGTATGCTGCAACGAGGCAATTAAGAATGCCTTGAAGCTCAAAGAGATGAAACCTGAGATGAACATTTACGTTCTCTACAGGGATATAAGGACATACGGATTTTACGAAGAGTATTATGAAGAGGCAAGGCGGAAAGGGATTATCTTCCTGCATTACGATTTGGAAGATAAACCTAAAGTAAGACAGGAGAGAAGAGGTAGTCAGCTTCTGCTCAGGGTCCAGGTCAAGGATAAGGTGCTTGGCGAGGATATAGCTATTGATGCTGACATCCTTGTCCTGAGCGTAGCGATGGCCTCTTCACCGGATGTGAGGGAGCTTGCCATGCTATACAAGGTTCCGGTGAATCAGGACGGCTTCTTCCTGGAAGCGCATGTCAAACTACGTCCTGTTGACTTTGCCACAGATGGGGTCTTTGTCTGCGGGCTGGCTCACGCGCCGAAATCTCTTGAGGAAAGCATTGCCCAGGCCAAAGCTGCTGCCTCTCGTGCTACTACCATACTGGTCAAGGATGCCATAATTGGCGAAGGAATCGTCGCTTTCGTGGACGAGGCGCTATGCAGTGGTTGTGGCGTGTGCGAGGTCCTCTGCCCTTACGGGGCAATAGCTGTGAACCGGGATAAGGGAGTTTCTGCTGTAAACGAAGCTCTTTGCAAGGGCTGTGGCACTTGTTGTGCCGCCTGTCCCTCCGGCGCTGTTCAGCAGCGAGGATTTACCAGAAAAGAAATCTCGGTAATGCTTGACGCTGCTTTGACAGGAGTATGATGATGGACAACTTTGAGCCCAGAATTGTTGGCTTCTGCTGCAACTGGTGTGCCTATGCCGGTGCTGACCTTGCTGGGATAAGCCGGTTCCAATATCCTCCCAATTTGAGAATGATAAGGCTGATGTGTTCAGGGGCGGTGGCTCCCGTGTATGTTCTGGAAGCCTTTCAAAAAGGAGCTGACGGTGTTTTCATAGGGGGATGTCACCCCAGGGATTGTCACTACCTGGAGGGGAACTACAAAACGTTGAGGAGGATTTTGCTTCTCAAAAAGCTTCTGCCTCAGTTGGGAATCGAGCCGGAACGGCTGAAGCTGGAGTGGGTTTCCGCTGCCGAGGGGCAGAGATTTGCTCAGGTGGTCACCGATTTCATCTCGGAAATTAAGAAGCTCGGTCCCAGTCCCTTGAAAGAGGGTGCTCATAAGCCAGCCCGAGAGAGTCATCAGGCTCAGGCAGCTGCCGTCCGGGCTCATAAATGACTTTAGCTTCCACTTGACAGCCATCCTTTGTCGGTTGCCAGTCTCCTTGCCCTCTCCAAATCGGCCTCGCTGTTTATATTGAAGAAGCTTAAGTGCTCGGGATCAAAGCTGTCTATCTCGTCCTCTTCGATGTATCTCACCTTCACCATACGAAACAGTTCGATGATCTTTAGTTCATTCTGCTCTAGCAGTTCGCGGATGGGAGCCACGCAATCCTTGGAATAGACTGCACAAAGGGGCTCTACCTTGTCTTCTATCCGAGGAATGACAAGATCACATGTGGAACAGATTTGAGTCATATACTGAAGCAAGCTAACGCTCAAAAATGGGGTGTCGCAGCCAACGACGATAGCCCGCGAACTGGATGAGGCTACCAAGCCGGAGTAGATGCCGGCCAGCGGGCCTTTGCCCGGATGAGTATCGGCTACCGTTCTTATCCTTGCAGTCGAGGAGCAGGGAATTGCCTCCCCGCGGGCAGTCGCTATGATAATCTCTGCGCTAAGGGTAGCCAGGTGGTCAACTACCCATTGGATAAGGCTCTTACCTCCGATAACTTGTAGAGCCTTGTTCCGACCAAGCCTAGAACTTTTGCCACCAGCGAGAATAATAGAGGTCATGCTCAAAACACCTGAAATACAAAGCTACGTTAGCATACTGGACAAAGCGTCGCAACCCCTTATTGCTTGCTTAGGCTCTTCTTCTCCATTAGAATACCAGCATAAATACAGGACGAAGCTCCACCGCGATAATAGGTAAGTCTTCCCCCGATTTCCTCTCCTAAGGTAAGAGACGAAAGGGTAGTTATGAGTGCTGGTGTGAGGTTAGCTTGACATGAAAATCCTGGGTATTGAAACCTCCTGTGATGAGACTGCGGCTGCCGTGGTGGAGGACGGCAGCCGGATTATCGCTAATGTTGTCGCTTCACAAATAGATATTCATGCTCGCTATGGCGGCGTGGTCCCCGAAGTTGCCTCCAGGCAGCATCTCCTCGCTATTATCCCGGTTATCAGCCAGGCGATGGCCGGAGTCTCCTGGCAGGACATCGACGGCATTGCTGTGACCTTTGGCCCGGGTCTGGCCGGCTCGCTGTTGGTCGGCGTTAACGTGGCTAAGGCAATTGCTTTAGCCAAAAAATTACCTCTTATTGGGGTTAATCATCTTGAGGCACATATCTATGCTAATTGGCTTGCACCCTCACCTGAATCCTCTCCCTTGAAGGGAGAGGGAACGGAGAGGGTGAATTGTGGAGTGAAATTCCCCTGCCTTTGCCTCGTTGTCTCCGGTGGACATAGCGATTTGGTATTGATGAGGGGGCACGGGCAATTTGAGAAGCTAGGGCGGACACGTGATGACGCTGCTGGCGAAGCCTTTGACAAAGCAGCTAGAATCCTGGGCTTGGGCTATCCTGGGGGCCCGGCTATTGAACAGGCAAGTCGCTCTGGAATCCCTTGCTTGCCACTTCCCCGAGCCTGGCTCAAGGGAAGCCATGATTTCAGCTTCAGTGGCCTAAAAACTGCCCTGTGGCATCTTGCTCACAAGGGAGGGGTCTCAGTTGCCGATGCCGCAGCAAGTTTCCAATTGGCTGTAGCTGATGTGTTAGTTGTCAAAACAATTGAGGCTGCTAGGCAATTGAAGGTGGAGCAGATTCTACTGAGCGGTGGAGTGGCAGCTAATAGGATGCTAAGCCAGCAGTTCTTGTCCAACTCGCCAGTGCCGGTTCTTATCCCCCCTCCCCATTTATGTACTGATAATGCTGCTATGGTGGCTGCCTGCGGCTATTATGATTTGCAGGCGGGCGAGACAAGCGGCTATGGCCTGGATGTAGTACCCAGCCTCGCTCTTGGTTGACCTCTTCAGTAGTTCCCTGAAGAGGTTCGTTTTTCCGGGTAAATAGTTAAACCCAATTTTGAAATTTTTCTGGTACCAGTACCATTTAGCCTGCAACCTTTTTCAATTAGAATCGTTTTATCTATAAGGTGAAAGATCCCTCTCCTAGTACTTTTGGGCTATAGCCCAAAAAAGTCGACACCCAAGGGCAGGACTTTTTGGTGATAGACGGGCTAGAGAACTTCTATTAAGCTTTTACACAGTGAACGTGATAATTACCAAAGGGAGCAAGAAATTGGAGACAAAAGTGAAATGCCTCGAGGACGAGGTCATGACTCTTAGAACGGCAATCGAGGAGGCGATAATCAAGGGGCAAAAATCCGTAGCCGTCTTTAGTGACATTTCAGAGTCAGACCTGGTTGCCACTGAGGACTTTGCCCTCACCTGCGTGAACACGGGTTCGGGGATTGTCGGTTGGGTGGATGATTTCTGAGTCCGGACCTGAGATTCTCTAAACAGGGCGGCGGATACTGTTATGGGCATCCTCCAGTAGCTCGCGCTTCAGACACGTAGTTTCTGTGTAACGCGTCTGGACGGCAGCGAACACGGCTTGCACGACTATCTGTCACAGGCTCGGGTGTGACCTAGCATCACACTAGCGGTGAACGACAGACAGATCTGAGGCTTGCTTTCCGCACAACAAGGCAAAATTGTGCTGGCGAGCATGTGGTCACAAGGTCAAGGCATTGTCTTTGAGCGCGCCTCTAGACAGTGTTGTAGCCTGCGTCCAACGCTTGCTCGTTCAGCGCTATGATCTCGGCACTATTCTTGTGACTGAGCATCCTAGCCATGGTGCTCTTTATCGGTTCGAGCGATATTATCCCCGTAGCCTTGATGATCGCGCCAAGTGCCACCATGTTGGCTGCCTGGGAGTTGCCCAGCGACATGGCAATCTCATTTGCGGGCACGCTGAGTATCCGCACATCATTGCGTTCTGGCAGGCGGGCGATAAGGGAAGAATTGATCAGCATCATGCCTCCCTTAGCTACAGTCTTTTCAAACCTGTCCAGAGACGGGAGGTTCATGGCGATTAGAGCGGTGGGGTTATCCACCACGGGCGAGGCAATTGGCTCATCAGAGAGAACTACGGTGCAATTGGCAGTGCCTCCCCTCATCTCCGGGCCGTAGGAAGGAAGCCATGTCACCTGCAATCCGTAGTCTGTGCCTGCCTGGGCGAGAATCTTCCCTGCCAGGATGACTCCCTGTCCACCGAAGCCGGAAAACACAAATGACTCCTCCATGTTAGCCTCTGTCCAGAAGGTCGCCAAGCGGAAATGCCCTGACCACTTCATTCGCAAGGTGACTGTTACACTCCAGCGAATTCATATGCCAGTTGGTGGGGCAATTGGTGAGGATCTCCACCAGGGAATATCCCTTGCCGTCAATCTGGCACTGAAAGGCCTTCTTGATCGCGTGACTCGTTGCCATGATTCGCTTCTGATCGTAGAGCGCCTGTCGGGTAACGTAGACGGGGGCCTCGAGCTGGGCGATCATCTCAGCAAAACGAATGGGATAGCCGGCCAGCCGGGCGTTTCTACCCTCGGGACAACTGGTTGCTCGCTGCCCAATAAGAGTGGTGGGTGCCATCTGTCCTCCGGTCATTCCATAGATCTGGTTGTTGAGGAAAATTACGGTGATATTTTCACCGCGATTGGCGGCATGGATTGATTCCGCTGTGCCGATGGCAGCCAGGTCGCCATCGCCCTGATAGGTGAAAACGATGAGATTCGGGTTGACCCGCTTGATGCCGGTGGCCACCGCACAGGCCCGGCCGTGGGCGGCCTGGATGCCGTCGCAACGATAATATTCGTACATGGTGACTGCACAGCCGACCGGGGCCACGACTACGGCGCTGTCCTGGATACCGAGCTCGTCCATCGTGTGGGCGATGATTCGCATCACCAGTCCGTGATGGCAGCCTGGGCAATAACTGAACCGCGAATCGGTTAGGCTACTGGGTCGCGCGAATACCTTGACCATGTTGTCCGTGTTAACTGACATAACGCTTCACCTCTCTGAGGATGTCCTTAGGCGTGGGCACCAGTCCACCCAGCTCCCCATAGAACGGGGTCTCGGCCCGGTCGCAGACTGCCAGCCGTACATCCTCTACCATCTGTCCTGCGCTCAACTCCACGGTAAGGATGGTACTGACCCGGCTGGATAGTGTGCGAAGTGCCGCATATGGAAAGGGCCACAATGTGATAGGCTGCACCAGTCCAAGCTTGATTCCCTGGCTCCTGGCCATTTTGACGGTTGTTCCAGCGATTCGGGCCACCGTGCCATAGGCAACTATGACAATATCAGCGTCAGAGGTATCGGTTTCCCGGTAACGTACCTCCTTCTCTTCTATCTGGCGGTAACGACTCTGGCGCTCGGTATTGATCCGGTTCAAGTCCACAGGGTCCATGGCGAAACTTGTGACTGCATTCGGGCCGCGACCCCTGGCACCGGTGAGAGCCCAGGGCTTGGCGGGCAGCGATGTAGGGTCAACTGGTTCCGGAAGCGCAACAGGCTCCATCATCTGGCCGAGCATGCCGTCGGTCAGGACCATCACCGGGGTGCGGTATCTATCCGCCAGGTCGAACGCCAGAATCACCAGTTCAATCGCCTCCGCGATAGTGGCAGGTCCCAGGACGATCATTCGATAGTCGCCGTGTCCCCCTCCCTTGGTTGCCTGGAAGTAATCCCCTTGAGACGGTGCTATGTTGCCCAGCCCCGGGCCGCCGCGCACCACATTGATGATCACGCAGGGCAAATCGGCAGCGACTAGATAGGATATTCCCTCCATTTTGAGGCTTATGCCCGGACTGGAGGACGAGGTCATGGTACGTGCACCAGCTGCTGAGGCTCCGTAGCACATGTTGATTGCCGCCACTTCACTCTCTGCCTGGACGAACGCGCCTCCCACGGCGGGCATGTGGGCCGCCATGTATTCAAGTAGCTCGTTCTGTGGGGTGATGGGATAGCCGAAGTAGGCCCGGCAGCCTGCGCAAATGGCCGCCTCGGCCATAGCATCATTGCCCGTCATCAGGATCTTGCCTATAGTGTCACTTCCTTTGCTGTGGTTTCTTTTCTCGGTAGACTTCAATCGCTACGTCGGGACATGTTTGGGCACAAAAGGCACATCCGATGCACCGTTCGGGTTGTTTCATGCAAACAACGTTGTACCCGCTCCGGTTATACTCGGCGGAATAGGCCAGCACATCCTCGGGACAGAAAGCGATGCACAGTCCGCACCCTTTACAACGCTCGCGGTCAATTACTACGGTTCCCTTCGGCATATGTGTGGCCTACCGGGCTGTTTCCCTGGCCTTTCGAATCCTGTCTTCAGCCAGCCTGATAGCGACAGCGTAGGGAGGTACCTTCTCCTTTCGCGAGATATCAATCATCTTCTTGCCCCGGTCGTATATCCTCTTGATGTCGGCGGCAGCTCTTTCTTCGGAGTATCCTGCCGGGTGAAACTCGTGAGCGACATTGATTACACCGCCGGCATTTGCCCAGAATTCAGGGGCGTGGAGGATTCCTTTGTCATGGAGCATTTTCGCATGCCGGGCGGGTTCCCACAGCTGATTATTAGCTGCCCCGCACGTGATGCGGCATCTCAATCTGGGTATGGTGTCATCATTGAGTACCCCGCCCAGACCATTGGCTGAAAACACATCGCATTTCTGGTCGTATATCTCATTCGGAGGAACAAGCCTGGCACCCACTTCCTTCGCTATTGCTTCGGCGCCCGCCTGGTTTACATCTGTAGCGACAAGCACTGCCCCCTCCGTGGCAAGTTGCCTGGCCAAATTCCTGCCCACCTTTCCGGCAATGCCCTGAATGGCGAC
>Ga0209253_10005685_pt1 | contig 10817 bp, 9 predicted proteins | sample FrelakmetBRP12BR_FD_187145 | JGI IMG/M metagenome (GOLD analysis project Ga0209253, IMG submission 187145) | Freshwater lake sediment microbial communities from the University of Notre Dame, USA, for methane emissions studies - BRP12 BR (SPAdes)... | ecosystem: Environmental > Aquatic >... | reverse complement strand
CGAACGGGGCAAAGCGGCGAAGGTGGTCCATGGTCGCGTGGATCAGGGAGTCGGAGGGTGCGCTGGCCATAGTCGGAATCCTTGTTGAGCCTTGAAACCGCAGATGCAAGACATTTAGAGTTAGCGGCTGGAATGATCATAGCCCCGGCAGGCGAATTTCGTCAAAAGGCATTCTTTGTCGCCATGTCGGAGTGTGCGATACTTTCACCATCTGCCCCCATCCCGAACCAGCGATGAAGACCCGCATCCGTTACGGAGACTATCTCGGCGCCGTCCGGCACCGGCAGCATGCCATCAGCTACAACACGGTGACGGCACATGCGCCGTTGCGGCGCCGCATGCGTCTGCGTGCGGTGGATGTGTATCGTCTGATCGGCCCTTATGTCGGTTTGCGCTTTCTCGATCAGGTTCGCGCGGTAGTGCCACTGGCCGTATTCATGGTGCTGTTCCTGCTGGCCGTGTTGCATGTGCAGGTGGCTAATCCCGGGAGTGTGGCCCTGGGTCTTGTAGGCATCATGGTCGGCCTGATGTTGTTCATGGAAGGGGTGAAGCACGGCCTGATGCCTTTCAGCGAGAATATCGGCTATACCATGCCGGGCCGGTCTTCCCTGATGAGCGTGGCGCTGGTGGCTTTTGCGCTGGGTGCTGCGGCAACGCTGGCCGAGCCGGCTATCGGGGCGCTCAAGGCGGCCGGCAGCCTGACCAGCGCGGAAACCGCACCTCACCTTTACAGTCTTCTGCATGACCGGGTGCACTGGCTGGTGTTCGCCGTAGCGATCGGGGTCGGGCTTGCCGTTCTGGTCGGTATCCTGCGCTTCTATTTCAACTGGCGCCTGAAAACCATTCTGCTTATCGTCGTGCCTCCGTGCCTGCTGCTTACGGCATACCTGGCGTCCGACCCCAGGCTGGCCCCGATACTCGGATTGGCCTGGGATTGCGGTGCGATCACCACCGGGCCGGTAACGGTTCCGCTGGTTCTGGCGGTCGGCATCGGCGTTTCAGCGTCTACCGGCCAGGAGGACAACCCGCTTGCCGGCTTCGGCATCGTCACCTTGGCCTCCCTGTTCCCGGTGATGTCGGTGATGCTGCTGGGTCTGTTTGTGGAATGGGGATGGATGGCCGATATCCCGCTCGAAAACCTGGTAGCAACTGCCACCAGCGAGAATGGGCAGCACATGCAGCCGTTTGCCGACATCTTCATTGCGTTGCGCGCGATCCTGCCGCTGGTGGTGTTCCTGTGGGCGGTGCAGCGTTTCCTGCTGAAGGAAAAGCAGCAGCACCTCAACATTGTTGTGTATGGCGTTGTGCTGGCCATACTCGGCATGGCCCTGTTCTCCATCGGTCTGGATTACGGCCTGACCGCGCTCGGCGCACAGGCCGGCGAACTGTTTCCGGCTTCATTCGCCCGTTTCGACTCCGTCCCCGATTCGCCTTTGTATTCTCATGGCGTCGGCATAGGCCTGACCTTGCTGTTCGCCCTGTTGCTGGGTTTTGGCGCAACGCTGGCCGAGCCTGCCCTGAACGCCATGGGCATGACGGTGCAGGAATTGACCGATGGCGCCTTCGCCAAAAGCACACTGATCAGGACAGTCGCCTTCGGGGTAGGGGTCGGCACCGCGATCGGCGTAGCCAAGATTATTTTTGATTTGCCGATTGCCTGGCTACTGTTGCCCAGTTATGTGCTTGCCCTGTTTATGACCCTATTTTCCGGCGAGGAGTACGTCAACCTCGCCTGGGATAGCGCGGGCGTTACCACCGGACCGGTGACCGTGCCCCTGGTGCTTGCGCTGGGTTTGGGGCTGGGCAAGGCGGTCGGAGTGCAGGATGGGTTCGGCATCCTGGCGATGGCGTCGGTAGGCCCGATTGTCAGCGTGCTGGCGGTGGGATTGTGGATACGCATGAGGACCGCCCTGAACCGGCGGGTCAGGATGGTGATCGAATGAGCGACGAAATTATCGTATTGACGGATGCCGTGCTGATCACGGCGATCGTGCAGCGCGGCGTGGCCGATGAGGTGGTGCGAGCCGCCCGCAAAGCCGGCGCGCAGGGTGCGACGGTGTTCTACGCCCGCGGCATGGGTGTGCGCCAGCGCCATATGGGCGTTCTCGGCGTGACGGTCAATGCGGAGAAGGAGGTCATCTACATCGTTGCTTCCACCGACCAGGCCGATCACATCTTCGAGCGCATCTTCACTACCGCCAAGCTCGACACCCCCGGCATGGGGATGGCCTACATCACGCCGCTGGAAAAAATGGCCACCTACATCCCGCCCGAACTCATCGAAGAGTTCACCGATTCAGAATCATGAAACCGGTCGCAACCCCTTACAAGGCTATCACCTGTTTCTGCCCGGCCGGACGTGGGCAGCGCGTGCTTGAGGAACTGCGCAATGAGATGGGCATCAACTGCGCATATGTGCATCATGCGCGCGGTGTCGGGGTGGGCAGGGTCGACAAGAAAAAGATTTTCTACATTGAGCGGGAAATCATCACGGTACTGGTGCCGGTAGATCGTGCAGACGAAATCTTTCGCTTCCTGTATTTCGCCACCGGGATCAACGAGCCCCATGCGGGCATGATCGTCATGGAAAAAACCACGCGCTTGATGCCCTTCGTCGAGCCAGTCCAGCCGTAGCAAGAGAAATTACCCACCGGTATATTTATCGACGAAGGTGGAGTTTCTACCCCCTCCCTAACCCTCCCCCTGCAAGGGGGAGGGAATGCTTGGGTTTATTCCTCCACCAGAAGGTCCAGCTTTCTTGCCAGCCACTTGGTGGTGGTGGCCTGGATCAGGATGGTCATCAAAATGGCGATGAAGGTGACTGAGGCGATGAGCTGCGCGCCCGGCGCTTTCATGCCCAGCAGCAGGCCGGCCAGTGCGCCCGGGATCACCCCGGTTTCGCGCGTCCAGCACATGAACAGCATTTCCTTGAAGCTCCACTTGGCGCGCCGGTCTGGCAGGGCGCACAGGAACACTGTTACCGGCCGCGCCACCAGCATGAAAATGGTCACCACGGCGACGCCACCGAGCAGGTATTTGTTCATCAGGGCGAAATCCACCTGGGTGCCGAGCAGAATGAAAATGAACATGCGCATGATCAGTGAAGTGGTCATGATGAAGTCTTCGAGGATGGCCTCGTCGTGGTGGACACGCTTGAAGCCGAGGGACTCCTGGTTGCCGAGCATGATGCCGAACACGAACACCGCCATGAAGCCGCTGGAATGCAGTCCGTCCGCGCTCATATAGGCGCCGATCACGGCCATCAGGGTGACTACCGGCGCGTATTCGGCGAGAAAACCGAATTTCTCGTGCGAAATCATGAAGGCGGCCAGGTAGCCGAGGATGCCGCCGATCGCGATGCCGAGCACCGATTGTTTGACCAGATCCGCCAGCGCGTCGCCGGCGGAGAATTCGCCCGCGCCCATCGCCACGCCCAGCACGGTGAAAGTGACGATGGCGCCCATCGCGTCGTTGAAGGCGGATTCAGTCATGACCGTCTGCGCGACACGGTCCTTGATCCTGATTTGCTTGAACACCGGCACCAGCGTGGCCGGATCGGTGGAAGCGAGCGTGGCTCCCAGCAGCAGGGCCACGATGACAGGAACGCCGAAGATGTAATAGGCGGCCGCGCCGGTGATGGCGGCAGTGATCAGCACCCCGATAGTGGCGATGACGACAACGGTAATCCAGACTTCCTTCAGCACCTTGAGACGAATCGAAGCGCCGCCGTCGAACAGGATGTAGCTGGAGCCGAAAATCAGGATCAGCTGGTTGATTGCCGAATCCGTCTTGATGTCCACCAGCCCGAACACTCCAGGGCCGATCAGCATGCCGATCAGCAGGAATACAACGACGTCGGGCACCCGCGCCAGTCGCGCCAGCAAGCCGGAGAACGTGCCTACCGCTAGAATAATGCCGAATAGCAGCAGGGTGTGTTTGGCTAGCTCCAGTGAGGTAGAAGATTCCATGTTTTTGTTTTTTCGTTAATTGATAAAAAATGGCGGGAATGCTTTGTTTATTCTGGCATGGAATGGGGAAAAGTGCATAACGATGTGTTGTTGCAACGCCATGCAAAAAATCAATATCGAATCACTAGTGACGCGCACAGTAAAAAAACCCCTGCTTCGGCGGGTTTTTTGTCCTGCTCAGATGGTTTGTGTAAGCCTTAAGCGCGGATAAACAAGAATAAACCTCTCCGAATTACTAACTTGTAACTGGCCCCCGCTCTTTTCTACGACTACGCTATCAGCATTAACTTAGCAGCCCAGAGGGCATTGGCCATGAAGAATTCGGCCGTTTTCTATCCCTATCCCCATAGTCGAAGTTGGCGCTCAATCTTGCCGGTGGTGCTGACCAGCGTTTCCTTGCTGCTGGCGCACTCGAGCTGGCGCGCCTACGAGGCCGCCCGCGATGAGGCAGTCCGCAGCGAGGCCGAGATGGTGCGTCTGGCCGATTCCGTAGCCGCCTCTCAGCAAACGTTGCTCGATCGCACTGCCCAACAGTTGCGCATATTGGGCGGGATTTCGCCGTCCGGAAACAATAACACGGCAGCGTGCGACCGATTTCTCGCGCGCCAGCTGGAGATTTTCCCGTCATTCGATAACCTGGCTTTTGCTGACGCGAACGGCGCGGTGACATGCAGCGCACGCTCCAACACTATTTCTCTGCCCGCCTTGCTTCCAGGCGCGGCCTCGCCTGACCAGCCTTTGTTGCTATACCTGGGCAGCGATGAGCTGGCGCTCGCCTTGCCCCGCAAAGTCATCCAGGGGCATGCGGAAGGTTGGGTAATTGCGGTGTTGCCTGTCGCGACATTCTTCCAGGCTAACTCGCAGGGTGCCGTATTCGCCTTGGTGCATGAGGGAGGGTTGGTTGCTGCTTACCCTGCCGATAACGCCCGGGATCGCCTCAATCCATTACTTATCAAGTTCATGCAGGCCCTCAGGCCCGCAATGGCAACGCCATTGGCGATTCAGGATGGAACGGACTGGTTGTATGCGGCTCAGGTGAAAGGCAGCGCAAAGGACCTGTGGCTGCTGGTGCGGCTGCCCGCCGACGCGGCGACTGGGCAAATGGTCCGCATGGCGGCGCTGATGGTGATGGCCCTCGCTCTGGCCGGGTTGTCGCTGTGGGCGCTGGGCAGCCAGAGTACCGCATACTTGGCCGCGATCAATTGGCGTCGCTTCGACCTGGCCGCGAAGGTCGGACACGCCGTCACTACGCTGCATAAGAGGCTGCGCCAGATGCAATGGAACAAAGCACAGCGTTCCGCAGGCGACAATACCGAGTTGCGCGTCGCTTATCAAGAACTCAAACATTCCTTCGCCGACGAAACGGAACGAATGCGGCAAACCGCGCTACTGGCCGAGTTGAGCCAGGCGTTGCAGGGCTGCATCAATAGCGCGGAACTGACTGAACTGGTAGCGCGCGCCGCCGTTGCCTTATTTCCCGGCAGCAGTGGCGCGCTGTTGCTGAAAACAGCTTCGGACGTGGTGAAGTTGCAGCATGCCTGGGGCGGCAGCGCCCACCAGGAATCCTTCTCGCCGCAGGATTGCTGGGCGCTGCGCAGTGGCCACCCTTACCACGCCCAGCAGGCAGGCGCCGTGTCCTGCGCGCACCTGCTGGAAAAGCATGCGGATTATATTTGCCTGCCATTAATCGCGAATAGAGAAATACTTGGCGTGCTGCATCTGTCCAGGCTGGGCGGCAACGTGATGGAAGCGGTTATTCCCTGGGCCGCAGAGTCCATTGCCGAGCGTACCGCCATCGCCATTTCCGTAATCAGGCGGGTGGAACGGCTGCAAATCCGTGCCACGCGGGATGTCCTGACCGGCATCTACAACCGGCGCTTCATGGAGGAAGCGCTGACTATCGAGCAGAGCCGCGCCGAGCGCCGTGGCTCACCCATTGGTTTGATGATGGTGGATGTGGATTACTTCAAACGCTTCAACGACACTTTCGGTCATGATGCCGGGGATGCCGTACTGCGCGGCATCGGCCGCTTGCTACGCCGCACCATGCGTGAAGGGGATATGCCGTGCCGCTACGGCGGCGAGGAATTCGCGGTCATCCTGCCCGGCGCCGACCTGGCCCAGACACGCCAGCGCGCGGAAGCAATTCGCACCGCAATCGAACGCTGGAAGCCTCAGAACGAGGGGCATTCCTTCGGGCAGGTCACCGTTTCCATCGGCATCGCCGCATTGCCGCTCAACGGAAATTCATGGCAAGCCGCGCTCAAGGTGGCAGACGAGGCGCTCTACGCGGCCAAGCGCGGCGGGAGGAACCAGGTGGCGGCACCGGCCTAGTCGCCAGAACGTTGGGCAACCATCCGTTCGGGAGCCGTTGCCGGACGGATTCTTCCTGACTGCAACGGGCATGTAACGGCCTGTCACCACTGTATCGATGTAAGCGTCCGCTAGCGGGATCATGGAACTTCTGTATTCGACCCGGACTGTGTAAAAACGCGCATAGCCAGCCCAATTGTTTGGCCCACAGTAGGGCTCAGACTCTATATCTACATATCTGCGGCTACCTCAATCGTGTCCGGTCCAGTCGCCGCTTGGCGATTGCCGAGGTTTCGCTCTCGTCAGGGCGGATCGGTGTAAATTTCATGGGCTTTGATACAAAAGCCGCCACGCTAGAAGATTTGTAGTAAACTTAATACAGGATATAAGGATCTGTTTGTGCTGCTTTAAGATTCGATTACGGTCATGCTTGAACTTGCCGCCGGATGCCGTTTGCCATGACTTGCACCACATGAAGTTATTTTCCTGTACTGGAGGACGATTGTGACCCCTAACGAGAACCCTGCTGCCGATCCCGACCAGGAGAGGTCATCCGAATGTCCGGCGCAAGCAGCTTCGGCAGAGCCCTTAGCGGCGGCCAAAACAACCACCTCGCGTCGCGATTTCCTGAAGGCCGGCGGAATGCTGAGTTTGTCGTCGCTGATGGGCACTGGAGCGCTGATGGCCCAGTCCGACGATGCTCGGGCCGCCATTGAATGGGCCGAGCATTTCCAGGGCAACTACCGGCTGATGACCCCAAAGGAGAAAGCTGAAGCACGGGCCCGGCTTGAAAAGCGCTACTCTGCGGAGTACGCCAAGAAGGTCACCGTTGACGGCACCGAGGCCCAGCCAAATGTCCTCATGGGTTACGCCCTGAACGTCAGGAAGTGCATCGGCTGCCGCCGCTGCGTCAAAGCCTGCGTCGCCGAGAACAACCAGTCGCGCGGCCCGGATGCCGGACAGCGTATTGAGTGGATTCAGGTGCTCAAGATGGAACGGGGAGAATTCTCAAAAGAGAAGATGAACCAGGGTTATCCCGAAGGGCTTGGCATCCAGGTTGGGGGTAACGCGTACAGCCCGGCCGGTGCCGTCCTCGAAGGACAGTACCACTACGAACCCGCAGCAGTTCCGGAAAAAGACGCCACCTACATGCCGATCGCCTGCATGCAGTGCGAAAAACCGCCCTGCGTCAAGGTTTGTCCGGTGAGGACGACTTACCGCGAGCCTGACGGCGTGGTGGTGATCGACTACAACTGGTGCATCGGTTGCCGCATGTGCATGGGTGCGTGTCCTTACTGGGCGCGCCGTTTCAACGTTGCCAACCCCGTCCTGCCCAAGGAAGAGATGAACCCGGTGACGCATTATCTGGGCAATCGCCCGCGCATGCGGGGCGTCGTTGAAAAGTGCCACTGGTGCTTGCAACGGACCCGCCAGGGACGCTATCCGGCCTGTGTCGAGGTTTGTCCGGTGGGCGCCCGCAAGTTCGGCAATTTGCTTGACCCGGAAAGCGAAGTGAGCCTGATCCTGGCGAGGAAGAATGTATTCCGTTTGAAGGCCGAAATGAATACCTTCCCCAAGTTCTTTTATTTCTACGACTAAGGAGCCAAGTCGTGCAAAAACTAATGAGTTTCGCTCCCGATTATTTTCGCTACATCCTCAAAGGCAGCATGAAGTTCTATGCCTGGATGGGTTTTCTCGCAATCCTCAGCGCGATCGCGCTGTATGGATTTTACCTGCAAAACACCGAGGGTCTGATCGTTACAGGTCTAACCAGTCAGATTCACGATGGACTCTACTTTGCCAACCTCGTGTTCCTGGTCGGCGTGGCGGCTGGAGCCGTGACCATCGTGTTTCCCGCTTACGTTCACCACCACAAGGCGATGCATGAAGTCACGGTGCTGGGCGAAATGCTGGCGATTTCGGCGGTGATCATGGTCATGCTGTTCGTGTTTGCCCACATGGGACGACCCGACCGGCTCTGGCACATGCTTCCGTACATCGGCATCTACAACCTGCCCGGCTCGATGCTGGGGTGGGACGTACTGGTGCTCACTGGGTACCTGTTGCTTAATTTTGTCTGCGGGTTTTACTTCCTCTATGTGAAGTACTCTGGCGGCACGATAAACAAGAAGTTCTTCATGCCGCTGATCTACATCTCGATCGTCTGGGCTCTCAGCATTCACACTGTCACGGCCTTCCTGATCTCGACGTTGGCTGCGCGTCCGATGTGGTTCCACAGCGTGATGCCGATCCGCTTCATCGTAACCGCGTTTGCGGCGGGTCCCTGCCTGATCATCCTGGCCTTCCTGACCATCCGCAAGAACACCAAGCTGTGGATACAGGACGAAGCAATCAACCTGCTGTCGCTCATCATCACCTGGTGCCTCGGCATCGCGCTCTTCCTGACGCTGTCGGAAGTGGTGGTCGAACTGTATGCGCGCACCGAGCATGCGAATGGTCTCTACTACCTGATGTTTGGCCTGCATGGCCTCACCAAGCTTGTTCCCTGGTTCTGGGGTTCCCTGATCGCAATGATCGTTGCCTTTGTGATGTTTCTGATCCCCAGCGTCCGCACCAACTACAAGCTGCTCCCGATTGCCAGCGTTCTGGGGTTTGGCGGAATCTGGGTCGAGAAGGGAATGGGGCTGGTCGTTCCCGGCTTCATCCCCACGCCCATCGGCGAAGTGACCGAGTATTACCCGACCATGATTGAAATCATGATGACAATCGGCCTGTGGGCGTTAGGCTTCTTCATCCTGACCATCCTGCTCAAGGGCGCCATCGGCATCTTGCTGGGCGAAGTCAGATACGGGGGGGCGGCGGCGAAGCCCATTGATGTCGCGAGCAGTGGCAAGACTGCTGCGTACGAATCAAGGTAAGGCGATAACCATGAAAAAACTTGCATCCAACATAATGATACTGGCGTTCTGCTGCGGGATGATTTCCTCCGCTTTTTCGGCAGAAGAGGTAACCTGTTTCGAAAGCCGAAAGGGCGCGTCGGAAGTCACCAAGCGCGACCTGCAGCCTGGCTGGCCCAACGTGAAGTGTTCGCCAAAAACCGGCGCGGTGCTCTGGTGGGGCGATCCCTTTGACGGTACTGTTCCTCTTGGCGACATGCCGCTTCTGGCAAGCATCCCTGCCGGAAAGGCCGTCGTCAAGCCGCGCGCCGAAAAGCTGCCGCTCCTGGCGATGTGCGGGACGGCCTGCCACAACGGCGTCGGCCCCACATTTGTTCCGCCAACGCTGCCGAAGGACAAAAAGCCCAAGCCGCTCCCGACGATGGAAGGCATGCTGCCGGACGCCAAGAACCTGCAGCATGGCCGCGGCGGCATCTGGTGTCTCGATTGCCACCACGTAACCCAGCGCAACAAGCTGGTGGACAATTTTGGCGACCCGGTCAGTTTTGATCAGCCGCAACTGCTGTGCGGCAAGTGTCACGGCGACAAACTGCGCGACTGGCGGGACGGCATCCACGGCAAGCGGATCGGCGAATGGGCCAGTACCGGCAAGAAGCGCTGGTTCCTCTGCACCGAATGCCACAATCCGCACAACGTTCAGGATGGCGCCAGAAACCGGGGCTTCATCCAGATTGAGCCGGAAACGCCCCCCCAGCTCCCCAAGGGGATGAAAAACGCCAAGCACGAGCTCTTGCATGGGGTTAGCCAGCACTGATGGCACATCACCCTGATGACATGGCGCCCAAGCCCGGTAAAGAGCGGGGCGACCCCAGCTGGGTCGCCCCTGCGTTGACGGAGTTCGAAAAAACCCGTGTCGTCGGCAAGACCAACATTTTTTTCGGGCCGCCGCTCGCGATACTTGCCGCGGGTCAGAAAAACACGCTGGAGATCAGCGGTAAGCTTAACCGCACGGCAGAGCGTTACCTGGAAATACTGAAGCAGCACGGCCTGGAAATCACCGAGCCGGAACGTCTGTGCCTTGCGCATATCTGCCACATCGGCTTCATGTCACCGCTGGAGATCCGGGAGCTGCCCGATGAAGTGAGACTGACTTCATACGAATGCGAAGGATTGGACAAGGATGCGCTGGCCGCGAAGCTAGATTCGGCCAGCTTTGCCGACCTGGTTGCCGTCGTCGAGGCACTTGGGTTCTGATCGATTGCAACGGTTGGCTGCGCCCATTCCCAATGGATGTGAAATCCATACGAGGTTGCTTGTGTATGTTTTTCTCGCCCCAGTCATGAAAGTTACCGGCCGTTTTGCTACATTTCCGACCGTCGGGCGGAAAACGTGGGCGTTCCCGGTTCAATGACCGCTTGCGGTTGCGCGTACCAGCTCAATGTCGGCTATGGAGAAAAATCCCGGGCGGGTCCTGGCCTGTCCACTGGCACAACTCGGACGAAGAATAATCCGGGCAAAAAATGAAGTTCCCGCAACGCAGGAAAGTTGTATTACTTGCATCACTCGCCGGTCTTTTGGGTGAAACCATCTGATCATCTGCTAAAAGCCGCATAAAAAAACCCCGCAAATCTGCGGGGTTTTTCGTGATCGCTCGCCGGACTGCGGGCAGTGCGGCGAG
>Ga0209253_10005684_pt1 | contig 10817 bp, 12 predicted proteins | sample FrelakmetBRP12BR_FD_187145 | JGI IMG/M metagenome (GOLD analysis project Ga0209253, IMG submission 187145) | Freshwater lake sediment microbial communities from the University of Notre Dame, USA, for methane emissions studies - BRP12 BR (SPAdes)... | ecosystem: Environmental > Aquatic >... | reverse complement strand
GGCTTTGAAGCCTCCAGCAAAGTTCGGAGCCGTCTTGAGTTCGTATGGTTGGGGCGGAGGAGCCATAAAAAACATTCAAGAAGTCCTCGGACCATCCAAACTTGAAATAGTTGGAGCTTTAGAGATAAATGGTCCACCTTCTGAAGAAAACATAAAGCAAATAGTCGATTTAGGCAAGACTATTGCCAATAAGATAAAGGAGTCGCCTTAATGAGCGAGATGTACGAAGACAAAAAGAGAATTCTGAAAGAGATTCTTAGACAGCTTCATTCCGGAGCTTCACCAGAAGAGCTCAAGGAGAAATTCAAGTATGTTCTGAAAGACACAAGTTCTGAGGACATAGCTAGAATTGAGCAGGAACTTGTCAAAGAAGGAATGCCCCGGGAACAGCTTCAGAAGCTATGCGACGTTCACTTAGCCGTGTTCGCTGAACAGGTTCAAGGACAGGAGATACATCTTGCGGCAGGGCATCCAATTAACATTCTGATGGAAGAGCACAGAATAATGTTGGAACGCGCAGACAGGCTGAAAGTTCTGGTTGGCATGATTGAGGAAGCGTGTGATGTGGTCTATGTTGGCGACGCGTTGAAAGAGCTTCAGGAAATCGCGAAAGATTTTGCTGATTCAGAGAAACATTACCTGCGTGAAGAGAACGTTCTCTTTCCCACTTTGGAGAAGCATGGAGTAACAGAACCTCCTGCAGTAATGTGGATGGAACACAACCAGATAAGGGAAGCAAAGAAAAACCTTCAAAGCTTGGTTGAGAAATGGAATACAATACATTTCGACGAGTTCAAAGCGAAGCTGGCGGATGCTGCTGAACCCTTGTGCAAGATACTTCCCAGTCACTTTTTCAAGGAGAACAACATACTCTTTCCAACAGCGTTGAAAGTGATAACGGATTCTGAATGGATTGATGTTCGAAAGGAGTTCGACGAGATCGGTTATTGCTGTTTCACGCCTAAGACTCTCATAGAAGCAACTCAAGCCACCGTAGCCGAGAAACCTAAGGCAGTAACCGAACAAGAAGGCACAGTGCAGTTTGAGACTGGCCGACTTACAAAAGAAGAGAATGAAGCTATTCTGGACACGGTTCCGCTGGACATTTCATTTGTAGATGCTAATGATCAAGTCAAGTACTTCAACAAAGCTGAGAAGCGAATCTTCGTAAGAACTAAGGCCGTGCTTGGCAGGAACGTGCAGATGTGCCATCCGCAGAAGAGCATTCACGTTGTTAACAAGATAGTTGAAGCGTTTAGAACTGGAAAGAAGGATGTGGCTGAGTTCTGGATAACTTTGGATAACCGATTTGTACACATACGTTTCTTTGCAGTCAGAGACAAGAATCAAAGATACTTAGGAACTCTTGAAGTTGTTCAGGATTTGACAGACATAAGAAAGCTTGAAGGACAGCGAACGTTACTGGATTGGGAGCAGTGACAAAGCTTTACTCTATTTAAGCTGCATTGTGATAACAGCATGCGTGAACATGTGCCAAGCTCAAATGCTGCTGCATAAGTTTCCTACGTAAACCATAATACTATGTCAGGACAACAATAGAATATGCGTGAGAGAAGTGAGAGTCAAAACATCTGAGACAATAATTCTGGCCATGATTCTCGTTTGCGTCTTTGGCTTGGTATTTAGGGCTCAACTAGCGCGCTCCTTGAATAATGCGCAAACCGTGACACCATATGTAGTTGATGATGATCCTCCCATAATCGAGATACCTAGTCAGCAGCCGCCAGTTGACATTGTTGCGCCGGAACAAGACGTGATTGTTTGGGTGAATGTGACTGATTCTGGAAGCGGTGTCAAGAACGTCACTTTATCCTACACGACGAACAATGGAACAAGCTGGGAGACTCTTATAATGGTTCTTAACGAAACTGTAGATTTCTACGAGACAACAATACCTGGCCAGCAAGCAGAAACCGCCGTGAAATATGTTATTACAGCTTTTGATTACATGGGAAACAGTGCAACCCTAAATCTGACCTGTACCTCCTGCAAATACACAGTGCTCCCAGAATCGTTGCTAGTGGCCTATCTGCTGTTATTCATGGCAACGAGCGCATTTGCTGTTGTGTTGGCGAAAAAGAAAATAATGCTTCCAGGTTAGTCACCAATGCTTCTTTTCAACATTCGATTGATGATTAATTGTATCTGGTTGTGACTTTCTTTCATTTTTTCAATGATAAGTAAATGTGCAACCCGATAAGTAAGCGAATCTGGCGGGAAGCCTCTAGTGTGAAAGCGACAATCTGGGCTGATGGCTTGAGTTCATAGGAAAGGTTTTTAGTTTAGTTGTCATATGAAAGTCTGCAAACCGCTTAGAATACACTGTGAGGATGATGTGAATGTCCGTATTTGCAGCGCCAGGCGCTTACGACCGTGCCATTACCGTTTTCTCTCCAGATGGACGGCTGTTTCAAGTAGAATATGCCATGGAACTTGTTAACCGTGGCGCCACGATTCTGGGAATAAGATGTGCTGAAGGAGTAGTTTTGGGTTCAGAGGAAAATGTTGAACCCCTTGAAGAAGCAGAGTTTTCTTGGAAGCTTTTCAAGGTAGACGAGCACATAGGCGCTGCTATAGTGGGTTTAAGTTCAGACGCTAGGATTCTGATAGATCAAGCACGAGTCTACGCACAGAGCAATAAGCTCACGTATGATGAGCCGATAGATGTCGAAGTGGTGACTAAGAGAATAAGTGACATAAAGCAGATGTACACGCAGCATGCAGGCGTGAGACCGTTTGGAGTTTCGATAATTTTCGCCGGAGTAGACAAGACAGGAGGCCGCATATTCTACACTCACCCAAGCGGAACCTATCGGGGTTACAAGGCCACAGCAATAGGAGGCGGAAGAGAAACTGTGCTCGGCATTCTTAAAGAAGAATATCGCGAAGACATGAGTCTAGACGATGTCACAAAGTTGGCTGTAAAGTGTCTGACTAAAGCACTTGAAGCAAGACAGTTGCCGCCCAGAATAAAGATAGCCGTCATCCCTCTGGAAACAAAGAAGATGGAAATGCTAAGCGTCGAAAGAATCGAAGGCATCATGAAAGAGCTAGGCGTAGGGCAAGTGAAAGAGGGATGAGTGAAAAGTACACTGTTGCGCGGATAACGAAAGACAGCGATCACTTCGAAATTCTCGTAAAACCCCAAAAAGCACTAGACTACCGAACAGGCAAAGTGGCAGGAGTAACCGAAGTCATAGTTTCTGAAACCATTTATTCAGACGCAAACAAGGGCACACGTGCTTCAGAAGAGAATTTGCGCAAAGCCTTCGGAACAACAGACTCGCTAAAGATCGCAGAGACAATATTGAAGACTGGAACAGTGCAGCTCACCACAGAGCAGCGTAGAAAGATGGTTGAAGAAAAACGGAAGCAAATCGTAGACTTTATATCCAGGCAAAGCGTGGACCCGAGAACCAATCTTCCTCATCCGCCGATGAGAATAGAGAATGCCATGGAGCAAATCCACTATCCGATTGATCCTTTTAAGCCCGTTGAGGAACAGGCAAGAGACATCGTTAAACTGTTGCGACCAATACTGCCGCTCAAGATGGAGCAAGTCTCAGTAGGCGTCACTATACCTGCCCAGTATTCAGCAAAGGGTTACGGAGCGATCAAAGGATTTGGAACGATAAAGCGTGAAGAATGGCGTGCAGACGGCTCATGGTCCGGTGTGCTCGAAATGCCCGCAGGGCTGTATGCACCTTTGTTGGAAAAGCTTGGTGAAGTAACAAAAGGAAGCGGAGAAGCAAAAATCATCTCGTAACAGGATGTTGTTAAGTGGTAGGTGGAGTATTATGCCAACATTTTATGAACCAAAACAGATTGTAACACCAGGAGACCTGCTCGCTGAAGGCGAGTACTTGGCAGGAGAAAACACGTACGTTGAAAACAAAGTGATATACTCTTCAAGATTAGGACTCGTGGAGTATGACAACAAGAAAGTAAACGTCGTAGCTCTGAAGGGCTTCTACATTCCGCGTATTGGAGACCTCGTGATAGGAACAGTCACAGAAGTCGGGTTCAACGGCTGGACCATAGACATAAATGCCCCGTACAAGGCTTTTCTGAGACCATCAGATGTCTTGAGCCGACCATTCAAACCACAGAAAGATGAGCTGTCTCAAGTTCTAAACGTTGGAGACTTGATTGTCGCTAAAATAATCTCATACGACAGATCACACGACCCGCAACTTACCGTGGCAGAGCCTGGGCTGGGAAAAATCACACGCGGACAAATTTTGAAGATCACACCAACAAAAATCCCGCGAGTAATAGGCAAGAAGGGTTCGATGATCACAATGATAAAAGAGGAGACAGGATGCCAGATAATTTTGGGTCTCAACGGTATCGTACTCATCACAGGAAAAACTCTTGAAGGTGAGCAAGCCGCTTTGGTGGCCATTCGAAGAATTGAAGAGGAATCCCACACGAGCGGCCTAACAGATCGTATAACCCAGATGCTGAAGAAAAACAAACCAGCAGAGGAGGAAAACAAGAATGAATGAAAAACCCGAGAAACTAATCGATAAGAAAGGACTGAGACTTGACGGAAGAAAACCGGACGAGCTAAGACCTGTAAAACTTGAGGTTGGAGTAATACCGAACGCTGACGGTTCAGCGTACATTGAACAGGGAAAGAATAGGATACTTGCAGGCGTCTACGGTCCAAGAGAAGTGCATCCGAAGCACCTTGCTCTTCAAGATCGGGCGGTGCTGAAGTGCCGTTACCACATGGCGCCATTTTCTGTTCAAGAACGCAAGTCTCCAGCGCCTTCAAGAAGAGAAATAGAAATCTCAAAAGTGATCCGGGAGTCTCTCGAACCCTCCGTTTTCACGGAGTATTATCCGCGGACAATGATCGACGTGTTCATTGAAGTTCTGCAAGCGGATGGTGGAACAAGATGCGCCAGTATAACTGCTGCGTCACTCGCTTTGGCTGACGCTGGAATTCCGTTGAAAGACTTGGTTGTTGCCTGCGCGGCTGGAAAAGCAGATGACACGATTGTTCTGGATCTGATGGATGAAGAGGACAAGCTGGGAAAGGCAGACGTTCCAGTAGCACTGATGCCGAGTCTAAATGGGATAACGTTGCTTCAGATGGATGGTAAACTTACCCATGATGAGTTCGAGACAGCCGTTAACATGGCCATTGAAGGATGCAAGAAGATCTACCCGATGCAGAAGGAAGCGTTAAAAGCCAAATATGTGGGTATAAAGGAGGAGGCTGAAGAATAATGGCCAGCGTCGTAACCCGCATAAAACAGAAACAGATCGTGGAACTGCTTGAGAAAGGAAAACGCTTGGACGGTCGTGAACTGACAGATTACCGTGAACTCAAGATCGATCAAGGGATAATTGAACGCGCAGAAGGCTCAGCTAGAGTGCGCCTTGGAAAAACCGAAATCGTAGTTGGCACGAAGGTCGAGATGGGTGAGCCATTCTCGGACACGCCGAACGAAGGTGTCTTGACAGTGAACGCTGAGCTCGTGCCGCTGGCTTCACCCAAATTTGAAGCCGGACCGCCTGATGAAAACTCAATCGAGCTTGCGAGAATCGTGGACAGAGGAATCCGCGAGTCAAAAGTCATTGACACGGAGAAGCTTTGCATTGAAAAGGGGAAGAAGGTTTTCGTCGTCTTTGTGGATGTTTACGTGCTGAACCATGACGGGAACTTGATTGATGCCTCGGCTTTAGCCGCTGTAGCAGCGTTGCTGAACACGAAAATGTCCAACTATGAAGTCGAAGATGGCGAGGTGAAACTGAAGTCAGGTTACACTCAGCTTCCGATAAAGCAGCACCCAATAACTGTGACGTGCGCCAAAATCGGCGAAAAACTGGTCGTAGATCCCGGACTGGAGGAAGAGCAGGTGATGGACGCAAGACTGTCAATGGCGATTGATGACGACGGAGACATATGCGCTATTCAGAAAGGTGGCGCAGGATACTTCACGCCCGAACAGGTAATAGAAGTGTCCAAGCTGGCTAAAGATAAGGCTAAGGAGATACGCAAGAAGCTGGACTGGTGAATTAACCGTGGGAAAAACCAAGAAGGTTGGGCTCGCACGCGGATTGGGAGTACGCTACGGAACAGCAGTGAGAAAACGGTACATCAAAGCCGTTAAGGAACTGAGAAAACCTCACTCCTGCCCTCAATGTGGACTGCCACGAGTGAAACGCGAAAGCATAGGCGTCTGGAAATGCAGAAAATGCAGCTACACATTCACAGGTGGAGCATACACGCCGACAACAAAACTGGGCATAGTAGCAAAACGAGTGGCCAAAGGCGCCCCAACCGAAGAAGCATTGAAGACACCAGAAGAAACGCCTGCTGAAGAAGAAACAGCATAACTTCAAAACAACAGCTCAGCTTTCTCGTCTGTCTAATTCAAGTCTCCTTTTATTATTTTCACTCAATTACGAGATGTATATTGTGAAAGCGAAAGCTCTTGTGCGTCTCAAGTTTCCTTCCAAGAAACATTTAGATATAGTTTTCAAGGCTTTGCAGCCAGAAATCAAGAAACCTACAACCTTGCGTTCCAGAGAAACCTTGGAAAGAGAGGGAGACTTTTTGGTGCTAAAAGTTGAGGCAAATGACACAGTGGCATTGCGGGCTGCATTGAACGCATATTTGAGATGGATAAATTCTGTTGCTTGTGTCTTAGCAGTTATAGAAACTTGACTGTGATCCTCCTTGAGTGGCCCTGTGCTAGTCAGTTTCACGAACACCAGCCTCAAACGGTTGCTGTCCAAACCTTTTAAACTCTATAGCTGCCAAGGAGCAATCAGAAGAACTTGCTTCTGTTACAGCTTCTTCTCGTAGACCAGATCTGCTGAATCCAGCAACTCAAATTCGAGTTTTTTGAATGCTGAAACTGCTCGTTTGTTGTTGGCCGCGAATACGTAGATTTTTCTGATCTTGTTTTTGTGGCAGTATGTCTTGAGAAACTTGAACGCCTCAACTATAGCCTTGCCGTTTCCATCAACATAGCTTGTCTGCAGAACTCTTCCGCGCCATTCACGTGCCGGCGCGTCGTCTATCAGAACTAATCCATCCACTTTTCCCTTTGCATTCTTGTGGATTATCGCTTTCTTTTCCATGACAAGCCTTGCAAGGTTCTCTTTTTTCAGCGTAAAATATTGATACAGAATTGTGTACAATCCGGCAGTTTCTTGGTATGTTTCAGAAAACTGGAGGTAACTCCATGTCTCTTCTATTTCGTTTTCTTCTGCCCATTCTGCGTTTCTGCTCTCTTCTTCCGTTATGTCCTCTGTTTTCGGGTCAGTGAACTCTGCCACTTTTTCAAAACCCAGTTTACCTAAAACTGCTTGTGCAGCCTCGTTGTCTGACTGCGTGGCAAGACGAGCCACCTTGGCGCCTTCTTGCTTAGCATATTCCAAGCATTTGTTGGTTAAGACTGTGGCTATTCCCATTCGCCTATATTCTGGATCTGTTCTTGCGCCGCTGAGCCACGCATCCTGCGACTTGTCAATACTTACGTGCATTATTCCAACAGGCTGAGCCTCTGCAGTGGCAGTGAACAGCCGGCCGTTTTTCTGTGTCAACCAGTTGTTCCAGACACGTTGGATGTAATCGCCCCATCTCCAAGTTTTCTTGCAGAAGCTTAGAACGGCTTCGCGATCGGAGCTAAGGGCTCTTCGAATGCGAATCTTCACTTCTGTCTTGCCGCTTTTCATGGTTCAAAATGAATGATGATTATATGCTATTAATCTTCTTGGTCGATGTTGGATTTTTGTCGAACAAGTGTGTTTTGGCGCATTTGGTTTTCTTATTAGAAACTTGCTACTCCTTTTCTTTCTGAGAAGTCGTACCATTTCCAGACTTCTTTGACTGCTTTCTCAGAGTATCCTTCTCTTTTTAGTAGGTGTTGCAAACGAGAAGGAGGTTTAATCACTGGAGCAGTCACCTCGGGTTAGGCGTTACTAGGGCGTTCAGCGAAATTAAACGTTCTGAATTTTTAATACGGTTTTTGTAGATCTGTTGTGCATGTATACAGTAAGCATTTAGGAGCTTTTTGTCCATGAATGCAAGCATTTTGTGCATTTGAAGCGCTCGACTGTGCGTTCCTGTCTTACACCAGCATGTTCGCCGGATGTTGCTAAAAACCAGTGATAGGCTTCTTTGTTTGCGCATCTTGGGCAGGTTTGATGAATCTTAGCGTGTTGCTCCTGATTCTTGTCAAATATGTGGACTGCTTCTTGGTTCTCCTTTTCAGTTTTTGCTCTCTTTTCACTTGATGTTGAGGCAATTAGCTTGTGGCATCTGGGGCACCAGTAGCCCTCGCGTATCTGTTTAAGGTAAGAACCACAATCGTCACAGAATTTCACGGTTCTTCAGACATTCAGTGGTGCACACGTAAAAGTTAAGGTTTCGCAAGCCACCATAGCGCGCGCGCCCAAACGGAGAGAAGAACTATTCCTGCGGAAGGACACCTGAGACAGCTGACTATAGGCTGTACGAACTGTTCTCCTTAGGAACTGCAACAGAGTTAGCCTGGATGTGTGAGTGCGCTGTACATAGCAGGACGGCTAAGTAATTCCTAGGGGATTGAGAACAGCATCCTTAAGAACTGTATAAAGAATAGGCCCATTGAGATGATGAAGAAGTAGATTGTTAGTTTATACGTTAGCTCCTTTTTCGCAAAGTTTGTGGTGAATAATGCGCCTGTGGTGATCGTTGCCAAGAAGAGAAGAGTGATGATTCTACCTAAGACGTACCAGACGTTGTCCAAGAACGAACGTGTACCGTCAAGGTAATAATAGGGTAGTGCAAAGTACATTGAAGCAAAAAACATGATGATGGAAATTATCAGAATCCACTTCACATTCTTCTGTCCTTCCATACAACGACACCAATACTGGTATCTTGGGTTGAAGACAGCATAAGGTTTGTGGTAATCGAAAAAGTCACTCCAAGTGATTGATATGTTCTAACGAAGTTCCGTGGTGTTTACTCAAGCAATCAGATTTTCTATTTGCCCACAGGTCTCAGAGTTCATTCATTAAGTGGGGCGAAACGAGAGATTTGAGGGAACTTAGAGGCTTCAGAGAGATAGACAGTTGTGTGCGCGAAGCGCAGGTTGAGAATAATAACGCGTGCTTCTATGGACTATAGGAGAGCTCTCAATGCACCTAAGGTTATTGTGTCAGTGATTTCTTCGACAGATTTTAGGTGTTCCAGATTGTCAGATGCGATTGAACCTTTTAGTATTATGGGTTTGAAGTCAAGGTCTTCGGCGCCCTTGAAAGTGGATAATACGCATTGCTCCGCGCAGAATCCTGTTATTATGACCGTTTCAACGCCGAGTTCGTGCAGTTTCTCCGCTAATCCCGTCTTGTTGAACGAATTGCCATATATCTTCACTATTCGCAGGTCACTCGGCTCAAGCTTCACAGTGTCAGGTATATCAAAACCGGGTTTGCCTGGAACAAGATCATCCTCCACGCTCTTATGCTGCACCGCGATGACCGGAAGGTTCTTTTTCCTAAAGAGTGCTATCGCCGCGTTCACATATTGGACGGCAGACTTTAAAGAATCAGTACAAACCTGACTGATATTGAAAAACTCGTTCTGAATATCAATCACAAGCAAGGCAACCTTCATATCACTCACGCTCTCCTTTCAAAGAACAGTAGATCGCTCGCGGCATATAACAATGCATGGTGGATAGCAGAGAGGTTGGCTCGCGTGCACTCGCCCGCGCAATCAAGACGAAAACCTCAATCAATTATATCTTTTGATCTCCTGCGCGCGATTCTATAATAAGAAATTCATAAAAGAAGAAAGAACAAAGGCCAAGGACTAGGCTTTTTCTCCGAAGTTCACTGCCACAACAACGAGATCAAAGATGTCCACTATCTCGTCCCCGTTAATGTCAGCAATCATATTCCAATTAGGATCTGCAGGTTCAGATCCAAACGAGACGGCGATGATTACGACATCGAAGATGTCGACTGCTCCGTCCTTGTTTAGATCGCTAAGCGTGAATTCAAGAGTGTCGTTTATGGCTCTGTTCGTGACATAAGTCAAGACTGGCAACCAACGTTGCAGTACAGTCTCTATCCCGGTTGGTTGTGGGTTAAACATTTGCGTGATGCCGCGTTCCCAGTACAATTCGTCTTCACCAGCATATGTGTAAGACAGAGCGCTCCAGTTGCCGTAGATTTCACACGTGAGGGCGATAATGCTTCGATTGCCATACATCCAATCGTCCCATACCCCAGAAATCGTTGATCTAGCATCTGAATATGGAAAAGGAATTCCGACTAGACCTGAAATGTTGCCTGCGGTTTCCCTAAATACTCTGTCGTCATTGGTGGGCTCTAACGTATACATCCAGGGAATCGACACCCATTCTCCACCAGAGTGAAAACTTACAGCATATTGGAAACGGTGTTGAAGCGCAAAATCCCTCATAACCTGTGTTTCATTCTCAGAGAAAGGTCCAGGTCCTCGGTAGTCCTCAGCAGAAGGATCAGGACTGCCAGGGAAGTCGCACGAAGCATTCCAAGCGTAACCATAGTTCCTATTCAAATCCACACCACCGGCCCAATCCTCATTCAGAAGACCATCCGCATCATCATCAACGCCTTCCCACCTCACAAATTCCCAGCCATGAACAGTACTCCTGACCAAATCCTCTATGTAACCATCTCTGTCTGCATCGTCTGGCAAATCTTCATCAAACTGACCATCGCCGTCCTCGTCATAAGGCTGCAAATTCTTTCTTTGCCACTCGTTTTCTTCGACAGCTTCAAAACCATCGACATTCAGT
>Ga0209253_10005683_pt1 | contig 10818 bp, 5 predicted proteins | sample FrelakmetBRP12BR_FD_187145 | JGI IMG/M metagenome (GOLD analysis project Ga0209253, IMG submission 187145) | Freshwater lake sediment microbial communities from the University of Notre Dame, USA, for methane emissions studies - BRP12 BR (SPAdes)... | ecosystem: Environmental > Aquatic >... | reverse complement strand
TTGGTAACTACAACGGCCCTGACAAGGAGATTCTCCAACTCTCTGACATTTCCAGGCCAACTGTATTTGAGAAATATATCCATTAACTCATCAGACACACCTAAAACCCGCTTATGGAGGTCGCGGTTAATCTTAGTGATGAGATAGTCAACAAGAAGCGGAATGTCTTCCCTTCTCTCCCTGAGAGGGGGAATAATAATGGACACAACATTAAGGCGATAATAAAGGTCATCCCGGAATTTCCCTTCCTTCACAAGGGTTCTAATGTCCTTATTGGTTGCTGTGATGATCCTGGCATTTACCTTGACTCTGTCTTTGCCGCCAACCCTTTCGAATTCCATCTCCTGAAGTACTCTCAAAAGCTTGGCCTGCAGGTTAATGGACATCTCGCTTATCTCATCCAGGAATACCGTACCATACCGCGCAAGCTCGAACTTCCCTAACTTCCTGGCAATTGCACCCGTAAAAGAACCTCTCTCATGTCCGAAGAGTTCAGATTCAAGAAGGGTTTCCACAATGGCGGAGCAATTAACTGCTATATACGGTTCATTCGGCGATGTGTTATTGTGTATGACTTTGGCAATCAGCTCCTTTCCTGTTCCACTCTCACCCTCTATAAGTACGGTCGTTTTGCTCTGGGAAACAATACCAATGGTCTTGAAGATCTCACTCATATCCTTGCTTGCACCGACAATATCCCCGACTTTGAACTGTCGGGAAGGTTCCATGAGGAGACCATTTATTTTCTTTTCCATTTCAATTGATTTGAGGGCCTTATGGATAGCTATATCCAGTTCGTCAATGTTGAGGGGTTTGCGAATATAATCAAAGGCGCCTGCCTTCATTGCATTAATCGTCGTGTCCATGTCATGATGTGCTGTAATCATGATTACCTTCACAGCTTCGTCTTCCTCCTGCAAATCTTCAAGAACAGTGAACCCGTCAATATCGGGAAGCCGTATATCGAGAATAACGACGTCTGGTGAAGTTTCCACGAACTTATTTAACCCGTCCGTGCCGTTTATGGCTGTATACAAATCATGTCCCTCTTCGGTTAAATAAAGGTCAATAGTTTCACGGATAGAACTGTCATCATCAATTATGAGAATCTTCGCCATTCAATTATCCCTCAGGTCTTGTTAACCGGATCTTTAGAGCTTACCTTATCCTCTACTAACGGTAAAGTCACCACAACTCTGGTTCCTTCACCTCTTTTGCTAAATATTTCTATATTACCATGATGCAAATCGATAAATTTCTTGACCTGTGTCAAGCCCAACCCTGTACCGTATTTTTTCCTTGTAAAGTACGGATTGAAAAGGTGGGGCATATCTTCTTCATCAATGCCGTAACCGTTATCCTCTATTTCAAACAAAACATGCTTGTGCCCATTCCCGACAATCTTTGTTTTTATCCCAAGCTTTCCTCCATTTTCCATTGCATCAATGGCATTAAGGTATATATTTATAAATGCCTGCTTGAGCATTGCCGAATCAAAATTTATCGGCGGAATGCCGGGGTCGATATGAATTTGAATATCTATCTTTTTTTCAGATACTTCTTTTTCGACCATCATTAATGAACTTTCGAGGAAAGAACTAATGTCTGTTGGCCTCATTTCCGGTTCTGCCGGCTTCGCATAAATCAGGATGTCATTTACTATCTTCTCCAGATGCTCAACCTCTTTCTCTGCGATCTTGAAACGTTTCAAATCGTTTCCAGTGGGATTTAATCGTTTTTCTAAAATCTGAAGGCTCATCTTAATGGATGAAAGGGGGTTCCCTACTTCGTGGGCAATACCGGCAGAAAGTTGACCGACAGCAGCAAGCTTCTCGCTTTCATAAAATTTTTTCTCAAGATTTTTAAATTCCGTGAGATCCCGTTGAACTAAGAGATAACTATCGGTCCCCTTTATTGGACCGAAAGTGATTAATAAATTTCTCTTCGAACCATCCCTTTTCGTCACCTCAATCTCAAAGGGTTTATATACTCCTTTTTTGACCTCTTGCCAATTTTTCAGCATAAATTCCCTGTATTCGGGAACAACAAATTCTGAAAAATGTCTGCCTTCCATCTGCCGAGTCGAAGATCCCGCACCTGCATCCGACCTATGGCTCACATAATTGATAATGCCGTCCGGACTAAGGGCGAATGTTCGGTCCGGAGAACTATCCAATATGGATTGGAGGTAACTGTAAAGCTCTTCTAAGTCCTTCCGTAATCTGATCAACTCATATATTTCGTTAGAAAGGCTTTCTGCATACTCCTTCATATCTCTGGTCATTTCTTCTTTTTTCGTCACATCCTGAAGTGTCTCGATAGCCGCAATAATCTCCCCCCTCTCATCATAAATAGGAGCAGCTAAAAAATAGAGGTATCTGTTCTTTCCTCCCAGGTTTTCAAAATAATCATTCGCCTCATACGCATCCTCAACAATGGTTGACTTATGCACACTTTTTTTCCCGTAATACTTCTCAAGTTCATCAATGTTGTTGTCGACAATAAGGTCTGCAATAACCGGCCTTTTAGTGTCATAGAATGGCATATACTGGTTATCAGTACCGATCATTTCTTTGCTGTCATACCCTGTTAACTCCTTGCAGGCATGGTTCCAGAAGATAATCTTGTGCTCCCTGTTAACGACAAACGTCGGCATTGGAAAACCGTGTATGATCCCCTCTACAGTCTTCTTCTCCCTGTCAAGCTGTTCTCTCCACTTATCTTTTTCTCTGAGGTGTTTCAGCTCCTCCTCAAGAATAAGACGTTTCCTTCCCGAAAAAAAAATGAGTGAACTTCCGGCAATCACCGTAGAGATAAGTACAAAGGCTTCCAACATGACGATGATGAATGTTTTTGTTATCTGTGAAATCGCGATATGGTAAGGAGTAGTGACGGCAATCGACCACTTTCGGTTGTCTAAAACAATCGGAGCATAGGCAACAATACTTTTTTCAAACTTACCTTCCGCCTCAAGCAAGTCATACTCACCATACCCCCCTTTTTCTTGCAGCATCCCGTCTTTCAGGGACGTGAACTGTTCTGATTTGCTGCGTTCAATTGTACTTATATCGACACCGACCAATTCATTTCGCGGATGGAACAATATGGTTCCTCTATCATCAGCAATTATCGCATCACACGGGAGCTCATCCTTTGTGAGTTTGATGTATCGTTCAACAATGGAAGAGAGGGATAATGCGGCATATACGATACCGGCATACCTCTTGTTTAAATCAAACTCTGGAACGCCAACAATAACCATTCTATATTTTTTTTCTTCACCGTTCCTCGCTTTATAATCCGCGGCAATAAGACCACTCACCGAGGATTTGCCTGTCCTTTTTACTTCCTGGATTAGCTTAATGAGGACTGGATTTTCTGAAATTATTCCCAACGTATTATCGTGAAAAGTTTTTGGGTATGTCTCAATAAGCTTACCTGTGTCGTCCTTTCTGGCTATGAATTCTACCTTTCCGTCCAGGTCATCATAAATCATCCGCATGTCTAATTGCTTCTTATCATGAATATGCCGGGATAGTATGATCAAGCTCTTCTCCACACTGTCAAAAAGATCACCGATCCCTGCAGCCGTTCCTTTGGCGATAGCCATATACTGTTTTCCGTATTGTTCTGCCGCCTCTTTCTCCCTCGCATGATTAATCATCACAGAAAACAGAATAATCATTACAATCAGGATGACCGTGTTGAGCCAGATGGGTAATTTGATGTGTTTCTTTATGGAATTGATAAATGATACTCTATCTCCATCATCTGCTTCCTTGGATTCTCCTTCTCTATGTTCTTTTACTGCTATCAAGATGTAAACACCAACTGATGCACTTAGGGAAATAATAAGCTTGATGAATCCGCTTTCAATTTTAATTACCCACTCGCATATTAGCCACACAACCAGATACGTTACTGCGGTTAACAACTCCTGCATAGTATACCTCTTAGAAGCTTTAGTTTGGTTTGATACTACCGGTCTGACTTCAAATTTTCAATATAAAAAATATAGATAAATTCCGGGGAAAACTATTCTTGATTTCACACAAACAGCAAGATCATCCTTGCAATCAAGATTATACCATCCGAAGATATCGTGCATTGTACTTTTCGTTCAAGTGGCATAGTCAATTGCACAAAATGTTAAACAGAATGTCTTCAAAACAGCATCTATTTTTCTTGCATTAATAATAATACTACTATAGTTGCATTATGTTAGCACAAGTACGCGCTAAATGCCGAGTAAATGGCATATCTATTGCTAGTACTTGCGCAGTTTAAAATATTTCCCATTCCCATCATCATTTTTTCATGATATGGGGCAGGGATGTAAGAGCAACAATTTAACAGGAAAGGAGAAAAAAAATGTTACGGAAATTCGGGAAAACTTTATTAACTCTATTTTCAACAATGGCGGCTCTGTTGTTGTCCTCGCAGCTTGTATGTGCTGCAGAAGCAATTCCAGCTGGGGAATCGTACACAAAGGTCCTTTTTGCCATAGGTGCTATGTTGGGAGCAGGTATAGCGATGGGTGTAGGTGCTGTAGGAGCCGGGCTGGGAATCGGTACCGCCACTAACGGTGCATGTCAGGCTGTAGGAAGAAACCCCGGGGTTCAGGGGAAAATCATGATGACCATGCTTATCGGTATGGCCATGGCAGAATCGATCGCCATTTATGCTCTGGTTATCTCACTTGTTCTTCTATTTGCAAACCCCTTTATGCGTTATTTTTTGGGTTAATTCATTTGAAAACAATTAACTTTAAATCTGACAAAAGTTAGGGGGAGAAGGCAATGCCAGAAAATAAAAAAGATAAGCAGCTTTTTACCGTAGCGAGATTATTCTTCCTGCTTATCGTAATCCCCTTTTCACTGATGGCTATTCTGATTGCCAACGGCATTTTAAAATTAGGGATTACAGCAAAAGAACGAGCAATCAATGTTCTCGATCAGAAATCTCAGGAAGAAATCAAGATACGTGCCATTAATACGGCGGACGAAGTTGCCAATTTTCTCACGGAAAGAAAGAAGGATTTGTTGATTGCAACCATAATCCCGGCGACCGAATCCACCTACAAACAATTTATCAATGAAAACAAGAAAGCAATCTGGGTAAAAGAGGATGATAAAATCAAACAGGTCTTTGCCCCTCTCTATTCCGAGATGTCCGTTACTGATAGGAATGGAAATGAGGTGATAAAACTTGTAGATGGTCGGGTAGTTCCAAAATCGAACTTAGTGAATGTAAGTAACCCCGCCAATACAAGATACAAAACCGAGGACTACTTCAACAAGGCAAAGAAACTGAATAAGAGCGAAGTATATGTCTCCCAAGTAACAGGTTGGTATGTGAATAAATCGGAGTTTGAAAAGGGAAAACGTTTTATGGGGATTATTCGCATGGCCACACCGATTTTTGGTCAAGAAGGATTTTCAGGGGTTCTTAGTTTTGCCCTTGATTATAGGCACATAGCGGAGTTCACCGATCATATTATACCAACCCAGGCTGGCTATGTATTCAGAGCAGATGCGTCAACAGGAAACTACGCATATATGGTTAATAACGGAGGATTTATCATTGCACATCCTAATGACTACCATATAGCGGGTTTGTATAGCGACGGAACCCCGGTTCCTCCTCTTACCGAAAAGACTACAGAGGTAATGACCAAAAAGGGAGAAGAGGTTCTCAACATTAACCTTCTTGGTTTTATGGATCCGGGCCTGCCGGAAGTCTCAAAAGATGCAGCTGCCGGTAACACCGGCATCAAAATGTACAAGTTTGCAGGTCAGACGAAATTTGTAGCCTACGCACCTATTAAATTCTACTCCGCTGACTATCCTAAGCCTGGTGGATTTGGGTGGATCGGTATGGGAGTGAATGTGGAAAGGTTCAATGAACAGGCCATGAATGCTTCTCAGAACATAGAAAAAGAAGTGAAGGCATGGACTACGACAATCGTGCTGATCATTATCATTACTATTGTTCTTCTCTTCTTAATATCCGCGCTACTCTCGCGAGGAATTGAACGGTCTATTGCCGCTGAAGTTCCTGCAGGTTCGCAAGAAGGCATACAGCCTTACGATGAAGAGGACGAAGAAGATAAATAACACCAGGAGGCCGGAAGGTAAACACCTTCCGGCCTTTTCTTTAAATATAATCATAGAGTGCTTTCTTACCTCTATACTTTTTTGTGTATCCTGCAGTTAATCATTTATCTATTCTGAGTCTATTCAAAAAAGAGAGGCGTACTTCTTCAATCGGTCAGATTTCTGTCTGTCATTTAATGGTACACCTGGAGAATAGCGCATATGGAAAGGCCTTAGATTGAAAAGATTAAATGTCAGCTGTGTCGCCAATTGAGGATGGCCAAGGAACAGGTGCGGAAACTCAAAGATAGATAATCGGAAAAGAAAACTCTCTGCTCAAAAAACTCCCTGCCGAAGGAATTTGATTAAAAAAAGGGAGTTGAAGTCGTTGTAGCGCTCCCCCTCCCTGATTCTTATAATACCAGATTTCTACATGCCAACTAACTTAATCATAGGGTTGGCGTAGAGGATGATCAATGCAATAACCAGTGCATAGATCGCAAGTGATTCAATCATAGCCAGACCAACCATCATAGTCAGCAGGATCTTTCCCTGTGCTTCCGGATTTCTACCAACAGCATTTGTAGCTCCGCTTAATCCGTTCCCCATACCAATACCTGTACCGATTGTGCCTAATCCCATCGCAATGCCGACAGCGAGAAGGCTGCAACCAATCACAATGGCCTTTGTGTAATCAGTTGCTGACGCAGAAGTAGCGGTAGCCGGCGCAGCGGCAGCCATCGCGAACGGAACAAAAACCATGACCAAGAGCATACTGATAATCACATAACTTAACGTTTTTCTCATTTCTTTCCTCCTATTTACTGTCTGGTTAGTTTGTTGAGACATATAATATGTCTCTGCAAATGTCTAAGATTCACCTCCTTTCATACTGAAAATACCGGACTTTCTTACTTGATTATTTTATCCTGAGAAAGTCCCATATGCTAAATTCTTATTTGTTTCGTCTCTTTAATTTTCTATCCCCAGAAAAGATATGTCAAGTATTATTTGTTATTATGCTAAAAAAATTTATCCTGCGTTATACCCGAGACTAAGCAGTTAAGGATAGATTGGAGTGGAAGTAGTAGGTAAACCATTTCCTCATTTCCATTTGACTTCATGGTGCAAAACTGATAAAAAACCCACGTTTTTCAAATGATTTTTAAACGCGAATTGGTACACTACCCAATGTTAACAAGTATATAGTTTCATGGTGATATTGTAACTAATGAGTGGCATAGAGGTAGTTTCATATTAAATATAATAGGTTATCGGGGGAAAAACCCTAAAAACAAAATTGGTCACGCTTTAAGGAGGGACTAATGTCTGGAAAGTATGTATATGCATTCGGAGGTGGTAAAGCTGACGGCAAAGCGGAAATGAAGGCGCTGCTGGGCGGCAAAGGGGCTAATCTGGCGGAAATGGCTAAACTCGGTATCCCCGTACCTCCCGGGTTTACTATTACAACCGAAGTGTGCAATTATTACTATAAACACAAAAAAGTGTATCCGCCTCAGTTGAAAAATGAAGTCAAGCGGGCTCTTGCCAACGTTGAATCCATCATGAAGGCAAAATTCGGAGATCCGGAAAATCCTCTGCTACTTTCTGTTAGGTCCGGTGCGCGTTCTTCCATGCCTGGCATGATGGAAACTGTTCTCAATGTCGGCTTAAACGAAAAGACGATAAAAGGTTTGATCGCCAAAACGGGGAACGAGCGTTTCGTGTATGATGCATACCGTCGTTTGATCATGATGTATTCGGATGTTGTCATGGAAAAGGCAGCCGGTATAGAACCGGAGGAAGGAAAAGGGGTCCGTATTCAACTCGAGCATGCCATGGATAAAATGAAACAAAAACGGGGTATTGTTCAGGACACTGATCTTACGGCGGCAGACCTGAAGGAACTGGTAAAAGTTTTCAAAACCAAGGTAAAGCAAGTCCTGGGGAAAGAATTTCCCGATGATCCCTACGAGCAGATCTGGGGTGGGATAGGAGCCGTCTTCCATAGCTGGAACGGGAAACGTGCCGTGTCGTATCGTCGCATCGAGGGTATCCCTGATGAATGGGGCACGGCGGTAAGTGTTCAATCTATGGTGTTCGGGAATATGGGTGATCACAGTGCGACCGGTGTTGCCTTCACCAGGAATCCCGCGACAGGTGAAGATATATTTTACGGTGAATGGCTGGTCAATGCTCAGGGTGAAGATGTTGTGGCCGGACTTCGCACGCCTAATCCTCTCAACGTTCTTAACAAGACGGATGATACGAGACATCTCAAGAGCCTCGAAGAGGAAATGCCGAAATTGTATAAGGAACTCGCAGGAATTCGGAACAGACTGGAAAAACATTATAGAGATATGCAGGATATAGAATTTACCATCCAGGAAGGTCGCCTCTGGATGCTTCAAACTCGCACCGGCAAGCGTAATGGCCCGGCAGCGGTAAAAATGGCTGTGGAAATGGCGAAAAAGGGTCTCATCAGTGAGGCCACGGCTGTTCTCAGGGTAAGACCGGCACAGCTGGATGAGTTGCTGCATGATATGCTTGACCCGGCGGAGGAAAGAAAAGCCCGTGTTCTTGCTAAAGGGTTACCGGCCGGGCCCGGCGGGGGAACCGGACAGGTAGTATTCACTGCCGATGATGCGGAAAAATGGGCGAAAGACGGTAAAAAAGTCATTCTTGTCCGCAATGAGACTTCTCCTGAAGATGTGCATGGTATGCACATTGCTGAGGCGATTCTGACTGCAAGAGGAGGTATGACAAGTCATGCGGCGCTCGTCGCCCGCGGATGGGGCAAGTGCTGTATCGTCGGATGCTCGGCCATGGAAATCGACATGGGAAAGAAGCTGATGAACGTAGGTGGCAAGACAATAAAAGAGGGCGACTGGATTTCTCTGAATGGTTCAACAGGAAGGGTGTACGAGGGGAAAATCGCATCAATGAGGCCGGATCTTGAAACTAACAAAGAGTATACGCAGCTCATGAAATGGGCGGACAAAATCCGCCGGTTGGGTGTTCGTACTAATGCCGATCGTCCCCAGGATGCCGCACAAGCGCGTGCCTTTGGAGCCGAAGGTATCGGCCTTACGCGCACCGAACACATGTTCTTCGGCCCCGAGCGTATTCTGGCCATACGGGAGATGATAATTGCCGAGAATGAAGTGGACCGCCGTAAAGCGATTATGAAACTTCTGCCCTTTCAGCGAGAAGATTTCATGGGTATTCTCAAAGCCATGCAGGGTCTCCCTGTCACAATCCGTCTGCTTGATCCACCCCTCCATGAATTCGTGACCCTTGAGAAAGAGCAGACTCAGGAGTTGGCAAAACAGCTTGGCATCACCGTGAAAAAACTAAAGGCGCGGATTGATTCCCTGCATGAACTGAATCCGATGCTCGGTCACCGTGGGTGCCGCCTGGGTATCGCCTATCCGGAAATTACTGAAATGCAGGCCCGCGCTATATTTGAGGCTGCTGCCGAGCTGACGAAGAAAGGCATTAAAGTACATCCCGAGGTGATGGTTCCGTTAGTGGGATCTGCCGCAGAATACAATCATCAGGAAGCGATTATCCGGCGTATGGCTGATGAGGTTATGAAAGAGAAACGTGTGAAACTGAGTTATCTTGTCGGAACCATGATTGAGATTCCGAGGGCAGCCTTGACAGCGGATGAGATTGCCAAAACGGCTGAGTTCTTTTCTTTTGGCACCAACGATTTGACACAGACTACATTTGGAATTTCCCGTGATGATATTGGCGGCTTCCTTCCCATTTATCTGGAACGGAAAATATTCCCCGAAGATCCATTCCAGAGCCTGGACGAGAGTGGCGTAGGCCAGTTAGTTGAGATGGGTACGAGGAAAGGCCGCTCCACGCGTCCAAAACTTAAGGTCGGTATCTGCGGTGAGCACGGAGGCGATCCCAGATCTATCGACCTCTGCCACCGCGTCGGCATGGACTATGTCTCCTGTTCACCGTTCCGCGTTCCCATTGCCAGGCTGGCGGCTGCCCACGCCGCCCTGAATAACAAGTAGGGTGCCGTATCCTGGAGTGATGCTGTTCCCTTCTATTACTGAGTTAACTTATTAGGTAACGAAAGGCGGGCTTGAACAGCCCGCCTGAGTTCCCGCTCGGACCTTGTAAAGGTTTGCATACATAATATTATTGCATTTCTGTTCAACATTTCCTGGCCGACGTGGGTATCCCGTTAAAAAAAGTCATTAAACGATCTCTATGTTGCTACGATGATGAGCAGTAGCCCTAATGGATGAGAAAAAATTTGAATGGGAATTTTATAGAAGGCTCAATAATATCGTGCGCAAAAGTTTTGGACATGAATAAAAAAGGGTGTGTAAAATAATTTAAGTGTAGTATAAAGTAGGTGAAGATTCCACGGAGGATACGTATGACAGGAACTGAGGTCAAGAAATTATATGTAGCCGCAGACGGCATAGTGACTTTCATCTGTTCAAAGTGCGGGTCTGCGCGAAAGGAATCCGCGCAGCAGTATAAAGAGCACAAAGGTCCTATTAAAATTGACTGCACCTGCACCAATGTCTACGAAGTGCAAATTGAATTCAGGAAATTCTACAGGAAAGAAACGAACCTCGATGGGCTTTATTTAAGATCTTCTCACTCGGGCGACTGGGGGAAGATGGTCGTAAAAAATTTGTCCATGGGAGGGTGTGGATTCAAGACAATGAAGACAACCACGTTAGTGCCT
>Ga0209253_10005681_pt1 | contig 10819 bp, 13 predicted proteins | sample FrelakmetBRP12BR_FD_187145 | JGI IMG/M metagenome (GOLD analysis project Ga0209253, IMG submission 187145) | Freshwater lake sediment microbial communities from the University of Notre Dame, USA, for methane emissions studies - BRP12 BR (SPAdes)... | ecosystem: Environmental > Aquatic >... | reverse complement strand
ACGTCCGGTAGGCGGCGGCGATCTCCTCCGCCAGACCCTTCGGGAGGGGGGCCTGGTAGATCAGCTCGCGGAGCCGGTGCCCCCTTCGCGCGAACTCGTCGAGGTCCTCCCGGGAAAGCCCCGCGGCGATCGCCTCCATCTCCGGCAGGATCCCGGCGGAGCGGACGAGGTCGCGGTACGCCTCGGCGGTCACCGCGAATCCGTTCGGGATCTTCACGCCTTTTGGAACCAGCTCGCGAACCATCTCCCCGAGGGAGGCGTTCTTCCCTCCCACCAGGGGGACGTCATCCAGGGAAAGTTCCCGGAACCAGCGGATGTACCCTTGCGTCTTCGTCACGGCTCCCTCCGTCTCCGGTCGGTCCCCTCATCTTATTGCAGAGGGTGGTGAGGTACCAAGAAGGGAAATACGATATTCTCCCCCTTCCGTTCGATTTTGTAATAAAGTCGCTCCGGACCATTCCTCGTTTCGGAAAAAATCATGTCCGTTCGATCAGATATGGGAATGGCCACAAGGCATGGGGATTGCTTAAACAAAGCCTTGTCCGTTTCGAGCCAGGAGAAGAAACGCCCCGATGTCACCCTGGAATCCGGAAATCGGAGACATTATCACTGCAATCATCAGCCTTGCGTGCCGCCGGGGCGAACAGCTCCGGATCCCCAGAATCTATTCCGTGCTGAGCGAACTGAAGGGGAAGGACGTGTTCCTCTCGAGCCTTCATTTCTCCATCACCGGGGCGGTGTGCTATTCCCGGCAGATCGAGGAGACGCTGCGCTCGCTGATGGCGAAAGGGGTGCTCGTCCCGAAGGAGAGGGACACTTTGGTGATCCGGGACGAAGCCGCGAAGGAGATCCGGGCGCGGCTTCGTCGGAAACTCCCGTATTCCATCTACCGTTCGCTCCTGGACGCCTCGAACCGGTTCCACGGGAAGATGTTCAAGGGACGATAGAAATCTCCGTTTTCCTTCTCCCCCCTCCCATTTGGACGCCCGCCCTAAAAACCTCACTTTGCACTATTCGTTTTCTCTATGAATACCGATAAGTAAGTAAGGGGGGAACCGGTCCAAACCGGTTTCCCGAAAGGGGATGGTTACCGGCATGACCAATGTAAAACGGGGGTTGAAGGTCGTAATCGTGTGGCTCGTTCCCCTGCTACTCCACGGGGGCTTCCTTCCGGGCGGGGTATCGGCGGAGGGGCTGAAGGTTTCCGGGACCGGTGGATCCATCGGGGGGATCCGCCTGCTGGCCGAAGCGTTCCGGAAGGCGAACCCGGGCGTGGAAGTGGTCGTCCCGAAAAGCATGGGGAGTTCCGGGGGGATCCGGGCTGCCCTGGCCGGGAAGCTGGACATCGGGATCAGTGCCCGGCCGCTGAATGCGGAGGAACGCTCCAGGGGCGGGCGGGAAATTCCCTATGCACGGACCGCCTTCGTGTTCGCCGTGAACCCCGGGGTGAAGGAGACCGGCATCACGCTTCCCATGGCCGTCGAAATATATGACGGGAAGATCCTCCGGTGGAGGAACGGAACCCCGCTCCGCCTCGTCCTTCGGCCAGCCGCCGACTCGGATACCGAAACCCTGAGGAGGATGTCCCCTCGGATGGCGGAAGCGGTGGAACGGGCGTTGGGGCGGGAGGGGCTGCCCCTCGCCATGACGGACCAGGATTGCGCGGACGCGATCGAACGAACGCCCGGTGCCTTCGGGACCATGACGCTCTCCCTGGTTGTTTCCGAAAAGAAGACCATCAAAGTGCTATCCCTGTCCGGGGTGAAGCCGTCCAACCGGACCGTGCGGGACGGGTCGTACCCCTACGCGAAGACGTTTTATCTGGTGACCGGCCCCAACCCTTCCCCGATCGCGGAGAGGTTCATCCGGTTCGCCGTCTCGCCGGAGGGGGGGGCCTTTCTGGAACGGGTCGGGCACGTGCCGTTGTCGTAAGGAGGGGGGGAGGCGGCGGAGAGATCCGCCGGGCAGCCATGGCAAGACAGGACCGTGACATCACGAAGGTCATCCGATGGCTCGCCGGGGTCATCGCCACCGTCGTGGCCGTGGGGCTTCCCTCCGTCTACTTCGCGATCGCCTGCAAGTCCACGGCCTCCGCCCTGCGGGCGGAAGCGGAAATGTATTCCCGGGCGATGACCGATATCGTCAACGCGAACCCCGACATGTGGATGTTCGAAAGCGTCCGGATCATGGGTTTGCTGGAGCATCGCCTGGAAGGGACGTCGGGCGATTCCCGTCGCGTCATGGACATGGAAGGGAACCCGATCGCGGCGACGAACGGACCCGTCGCACCGCCGGCTCTCGTCCGTTCCTGCCCGATCCGGGACTCCGGCCGTCCTGTCGGCACGGTCGAGATCCGCCGGTCCCTTCGACCCATGTTGTGGAACACGGCCCTGTTCGCCCTGCTCGGCGGAATCGTGGGGATCGCCGTGTTCTTCGTGCTGAAGATCCTGCCGATGGCGGCGCTGAAGAGGGCCCTCCATCAGTTGACGCAGGAGAAGGAGAGGGCCCAGGTCACGCTGCAGTCGATCGCGGACGGCGTCATCACGACCGATACGGTGGGGAACGTCGAAATAATGAACCGGCCCGCCGAGGGGATGACAGGGTGGCGCCAGGAAGAGGCCGCGGGACGCCCGATCCGGGAGGTTTTCCGCGTTCTGGACGGCCACACGGAACGGGAGCTGGAGAATCCCCTGGAGGAGCGGAAGGCCGATTCGAGGGCCGGAGAGCAGAACGTGCTGGTCGCCAGGGACGGGACCCGGCGGCTGATCGACGAAAGCGTGGCGCCGATCCCGGGCGGCGGAAGGGGTTCCGCGGGGGCGATCCTGGTCTTCCGGGACGTGACGGAGAAGGTGCGCAAGGAAGAAGAGATCGTCAAGTGGCAGAAGCTGGAGTCCCTCGGAAGTCTCGCCGGCGGGATCGCGCACGAATTCAACAACGTCCTCACGGCGATCCTGGGGAACGTCTCCCTCGCGAAGCAGACGCTGGCCCCGGGTGGCAAGGCGCACGGGAGGCTGGCCGCGGCGGAGGAGGCGTGCGCGCACGCCTCCGGGCTCACCGCGAAGCTTCTCACCTTCTCGAAGGGAGGAAATCCCGTACGCGAGCTGATCCGGCCGGAACGGGTCGTACGGGATTCCGCGCGGACGGCGATAAACGGGAGCAAGGCGCGTTGCGAGTTCGGGTTCGCGGGAGATCTGTGGACTGCGCGCGCCGACGCCGGGCAGATCGGCCAGGCCGTGAGCAACCTGGTGAACAACGCGGTGCAGGCCATGCCCGAAGGCGGGCGGATCCGGATCCGGGGCTCGAACGTCACCGTCGGCCCGGGGGAAATAACATACGTGAAGCCCGGGCCGTACGTGAAGATCGAGGTGATCGACTCCGGGGTCGGAATCCCGAGGGAGAACCTGAAGCGGATATTCAACCCGTATTTCACCACCAGGGCGGACGGGGGAGGCCTGGGTCTCACGACCTCCTACCACATCCTGAAAAGCCACGGCGGGAACCTGTTCGTGGATTCGGAACCCGGCGCCGGGACGACGGCGACCCTCTTTCTCCCCGCGTCGATGGAGCGCCTGCCCGATGGGGCGGAGGCGGAAAAGGATACGCTGCCGGACGGGAAGCGCAAGGTGCTCGTGATGGACGACGAGGAACTGGTCCGCGACATGGCCATGGCGATGCTCGAGCACCTGGGGTGCGAGGCGCAGGGCGCCAGGGACGGGAGCGAGGCGATCCGGATGTACGACGCCGCGGCGGGGGACGGGAGGCCGTTCGGCATGGTGATCATGGACCTTACCATCCCCGGCGGGATGGGCGGGAAGGAGGCGGCCGCGCGTCTCCTTGCGGGGCATCCCGGGGCGAGGCTCGTCGTTTGCAGCGGGTACTCCTCGGACCCGGTGATGGCCGATTTTCAAGCGTACGGATTCATGGGAATGCTCGGGAAACCGTTCAAGATGGAGGAGTTCCGGCGTGTGATCCAGCACATCATGGCTGTCCCCCCTGCACGGGCGGCGGGCGACGGCTCCGGCTGAGCACGACAAAGGACCGGCACGAAATCCTCTCTTTCCCGTATTTTCCCGGGTATCCCGGGAAACCCCGCCGCCTCGAAGCGCATCCGGAAGATGGAAGGGATTATCCCCGGATCACGCGATCGATAACGTCTGCGAACAAGGAGGAAAGCATGCAGGAAAGGAAAGGAATCATCACGTTCAAGGGAAACCCGATGACTCTGCTGGGGCCCGAGGTCAAAGTGGGCGACAAGGCCCCCGACTTCCGGGTTGTCGACACGGGGCTGGCGCCGGTGACGCTTGCGGACTTCAAGGGGAAGGTCAAGATCATATCCGCCGTTCCGTCCCTGGACACGCCGGTGTGCGACACGGAAACCCGGCGGTTCAACCAGGAGGCGGCGAACCTTCCCGGGAGCGTCGTCGTCCTGACGGTCAGCCTGGACCTTCCCTTCGCCCAGAAGCGGTGGTGCGCGGCCGCCGGGATCGACAAGGTGAAGACCCTCTCCGACTACCAGGACCGCTCCTTCGCATCCGCCTACGGGGTGCTCATCCAGGAGCTGAAGCTTCTCTCCCGCTCGATCTTCGTCGTCGACGGGAACGACACGGTCCGGTACGTCCAGCACGTGAAGGAAGTCACGCAGGAGCCGGACTACGCCGCGGTCCTGGAGGCGGCGAAGGGCATCCGGTAAGCCGTCCCCGGGCGAGGGAACGGGCCGACGGGGATCCCGCACCCAGGCCCGTTTCTCGCGCCCGCTCCGATACACCGATCGCCCCGGCTTTCTCCTGCAATCCGTGGTAGGGTGAAGGAACTGGAGGGCGCATCGTGGCCAAGGACGATCTGGCGAACCTGGAAGGCACCGTGACCGAGTCCAAGGGAGGCGGGACGTACATCGTGCGGCTGGAGAACGGGCATACGGTGTCCGCCAAGCTTGGGGGCGCGATGCGGAGGTTCAAGATCCGGGTCATCGTCGGAGACCGCGTGACGGTCGGGGTTTCCCCGTACGATCCTACCCATGGCCTCATCCGGTACCGCCACAAGACCTGATTCGAGGGCGACCCGTTGAAACGCGCGCTTGCGTTTCTTCTCCTTGCCGCGGCCCTGTCGTGCGCCGGATGTGCTACCCCGGCGACGACCCCCATACCCGCTCCGCCTGCCGGCTTCGGGAGTCAGGGGGACCGGGTTCAGGGAACCGTGACCTCCCGCGTCCGAGTCGCCCTTTCCCCGAACGCCGTCGTCGAGGTGAAGCTCCTGGACGTTTCGCTGCAGGATGTCGCGCCGGTCACGCTGGGATTGCAGATCATCGAAACCCGTGGACGCCAGTTTCCGATCCCCTTCCGGATTCCATACGACCCGGCGTGGATAGACCCAATGGGCCGCTATGCCGTACAAGGCCGGGTCACGGAATCCGGCCAACCGCTCCTCCTCAACATACGCGAGGTGCCCGTCCTGACCGGCGGGGCACCGGCCACCGTGGAGATCGAGGTCGGTCCTGTGCCGTGAAGGCGAGGTTATATTTTCCATTACGGTTTTGTATTGCAGAAAAATGTTTTATTTGGTAAATATCCCGGCATGATCCGTATCCCTTCGAGAAGCCGGATCCTGCGTCTCGTCGTCCTCGTGCTGGCGGTGTTCCTGGCCGCTCCGATCGCCGGGGCCGACGACTACTCCTTCCTCCATCACGACGGAACGACGGCGATGCCCCTGGGCCCCATGCGAGCGGGGCTTGATACCCACGAACACGGAGTCGTGGATGTCGACGGCCTGGATTCCCACGCCTGTTCCTGCCTGGTTTGCCTCATGTCCCTCGGGGAGTCGTTCTCGCCCGGGATGCCGCCGCCGCAACCGGGGCACGCCTTGTACCCGGCCGACGTCGTTTTCTCGTACGCTTCCCACCTCCCCGGGATTTTCCGACCCCCGATCGCCTGATCCGTCCGGCGTTTTTCGACCGGTCCAGGGGTTCCATCCGCCCCCCGGCGAACCCGTTTGCGCCGGGGGGTACGGCGCGCCCGTACCCGCAGGTTCCTGTCCGGGGAGGGCGACGGGACGAGGAGGGGTTGTTGATGAAAACGTACACGTACACCGTACTGGTCAGCTCCGAGGAGGACGGAAGGTATCAGGCGTACTGCCCCTCCCTGCCCGGGTGCCGCGCATACGGGGAAACGCGGCGGGAGGCCGTCCGGAACATCCGGAACACCATCGGCCACCGGCTGGATGCTATGATCTGCATGGGGAAGAGGATCCCGAAGGATCCCTGCCTGGCGGGTTAGGGCGCAAGACGAGGGGAGAACCGATGGCGAAACCGGTGGCGATGAAGCAGAAGCCCATCTTCCGGGTCCTTTTCCAGAACCAGGGGAACCTGTACGAACTGCACGCGCGGAAGGTCGCCCAGGGAGCGCTGTTCGCCTTCGTCGAGGTGGAGGACATCCTCTTCGGCAATCGCGGGGGGGTTCTCGTGGACCCGTCGGAAGAGAGGCTCAAATCCGAGTTCGCCGGCGTGAATCGGACCTACATCCCGCTCCACGCTGTGGTGCGAATCGACGAGGTGGAGAAGGAAGGGGTGAACAAGATCGTCGCCCTGTCCGCGCCCCAGGGGAACGTCACTCCGTTCCCGGTCCCGCAGGGGCCCGCGGGGGGAAAACCCGGCCGCGGCTGACGTGGGCCCGGCGGCGACCCCGGTATCCGGTCCTACCCCTTCGAAAGGTTCCGCCGGATCCGCTCCACCGCCTCGATCACGTTTTCCCGGTCGCCGAACGCCGACAGCCGGAAGAACCCCTCCCCGGACGGCCCGAAACCGCTTCCCGGCGTGCCGACCACGTGGCACTCCACGAGCAGCCTGTCGAAGAAGTCCCACGAGGAGATGCCGCCCGGCGTCTTCAGCCAGATGTACGGGGCGTTGACGCCGCCGTACACGGTGAGCCCCGCCGATTTCAGTCCCTCGCGGATGACCTTCGCGTTCCCCATGTAGTAGTCGATGATCTCCCGGGTCTGCCGCCACCCCTCGTCGGTGTACACCGCCGCCGCGGCCCTCTGCACGGGGTACGAGACGCCGTTGAACTTGGTGGTCTGGCGGCGGTTCCACAACCGGTTCAGCGGGACCGACTCCCCGGAGGGCGTCGCCGCCGTCACGTCCTCCGGCACCACGGTGAGCGCGCACCGGACGCCGGTGAACCCGGCGGTCTTGGAGAAGCTGCGGAACTCGACGGCGCACTTCCTCGCCCCCTCGATCTCGTAGATGGAGTGCGGGTAGCCGGGCTCCGTGATGAACGCCTCGTACGCGGCGTCGAAGAAGATCACCGCGTCGTTTGCAAGGGCGTAGTCGACCCACCCCCGGAGCTGCTCCCTCGTCGCCACCGCCCCGGTGGGGTTGTTCGGGAAGCAGAGGTAGATGATGTCCGTCTTCTCCTTCGGGAAGGCCGGGAAGAATCCGTTCCCTTCCGTGCACGGCATGTAGACGATCCCCTGGTAGTAGCCGCGTTCGTCCGCCGGTCCGGTGCGGCCGACCATGACGTTGGTGTCGTTGTAGACCGGGTACACGGGGTCGCCGATGGCCACCTTGTTGTCGAGGGCGAAGATGTCGAGGATGTTCGCCGTGTCGCACTTGGAGCCGTCGGAGATGAAGATCTCGCCTGGCTTGAGCCGGACCCCCAGCGGCGCGTACGCCTTCTCGAGGAGCGTGTGGATGAGGAAGTCGTACCCTTGCTCGGGACCGTACCCCATGAAGGTCTTCTCGTTGCCGAGCTCGGCAACGGCGTCCTGGAACGCCGAAAGGACGGCGGGCGGAAGGGGCCGGGTGACGTCGCCGATCCCCAGCCGGATCACTTTCGCGGACGGGTTTGCCGCGGCGAACGCCCGCACCCGGCGGCCGATCTCGGGAAAGAGGTATCCGGCTTTCAGCTTCAGATAGTGCTCGTTGATCCGTGCCATGCGCGCGGCCCCTCCAGGCGGGATAGGAAGCGTCCCACGAAGATACCATACAGGAAGGTAGGCAGGCTCCCCGCCCGGGAACCCGGAGCCCCGGAATCCTCGAGATCGCTGGCAACCGGGGCCTCCGATCCGGTATCTTATATTCCCGGGGGAAGGCATTGTTCCCCGTGAAGATCCGAAAAATATTCCCAAGGGAGAAGCCGGGCATGGCATTGCACACGCGGAACCGATTCCTGCTCCTCGCGCTGGTCATCGCGGTTTCCGGGTGCGCCGCGGCGCCGAAGGCGAAGCCGCCCGAGGAAGCCCAGGACCTCCGGTCCGTCGCGGCCCTGGTGAAGAGCGGCAACCTCAACTTCTCGAAGGGGAGGTACGGCGAGGCGGCGGCCGAATTCACGAAGGCCATCGAGAAGGGCGGCGGAACCGCGGAGGCCTACACCACCCGGGGCAGGGCGTACTTCGAAATGGGCCGGTACGACGAGGCCCTGGCCGACGTGGGACGGGCCATCGACCTTGCCCCCCGCTCCGACACCGCCTACAACACGAGGGGATACATCCTCGGGTATCTTGGACGCAACGAGGATGCGCTCCGCGATCTGGACCGCGCCCTGGAGATCAACCCGCGCCACGAGGGGGCCTACAACCACCGCGGACTCGTGCGCGCCGCCATGGGACAACCCGAACAGGCCCTGGCCGATTTCGACAGGGCGCTCGCCATCGACCCCGACTACTACGAGGTGTACGCAAACCAGGGGGAAGTGTACGAGAAGATCGGGCGCCGGAAGGAGGCCGTGCAGGCGTACCAGGAATACCTTCGCCGGGCCAGTGCCCCGCGGGACGCCGGAAGGGTGGAGAAGGTGCGGGAGCGCCTCCGGGTCCTGCAGTCGGGGTGAGGCCAGGCCCCGCCCGTCCTCCAGGGATCTAGGGAGCGATCCCGAGCCGTCGGCCAGAAGCGGCGAACGCGCCGTCCACCGGGGCCTCCGCCGACAGTCGCCGGCCGTTTCTTGCGTGGAAGGACATGGCTCGGCAGTGAAGCATCAACCGTGCGCACGGGGGGCCGCCGTACCGGTCGTCCCCCATGACCGGGCAGCCCGCATGGGCCAGGTGGATCCGGATCTGATGCGTCCTCCCCGTCGTGGGACGCGCTTCGACCAGGGACGCCCCGTTCCCGCGGGAGATCACGAGGAACTCCGTCCGCGCGTCCCTTCCCGCCGGGTCCACGGAGAAGCGCGACCTGCCCGCGGGTGCGATGGGGGCGTCCGTCACCCAGAAGTCCCGCGCAGGGGATCCCGCGACGACGGCAAGATACACCTTTTCCACCCTCCCTTCCCGCAGGGCATCCGAGAACCAGGCAGCATCCACCCGGCTCTTCGGGAAGACCATGACGCCGGAGGTGTCCCGGTCGAGACGGTGCACCACCCGGGCGGGCTCCCGGATGCCCGTGGCGATGAAATGCCTGTCCACGGCGAACTCCACCGTTCCTTTCAGCTGGTACGGCGTGCGTTGACTGTAGACCCCCGCTGGCTTGGAGAGGAGCAGGTACTCCGGGTCGTCGAGCAGGATGTCCCCGGGCGCGAGAGAGTACCGGACATCGGGGTCCGGATCGGTCACCGCGAACACGACCTCGTCCCCATCCCGCAAGGGGCGCGACGCGACCCGGACCACAGCATGGCCGACGCGGCAGCCGCCCCAGTCGATGACCTTGCGGATCCGCCCCTTGGAGAACGCCGGGAAGAGAGCCTTCACGCCGTCGTCCAGGCGCATCCCGGCGACCGCCTTCCCCGCGACGGCCCGGAGAATCACCGCGAGACGCCGCCCGCGCGCAGGAGGGCCACGATCGTCTTCCCGTCCCGGATCTCCCCCGATTCCGCCCGGTGGAGCGCCTCCCGGATCGGCAGGCGCAACGTCTCGATCTCCTCGTAATGCTCGGGATCGGGCGCCCCCTGCGACAGCCCGGTGCCGAGGAACAGGTGGATCACCTCGTCGAACACCCCCGGGGATGGGTAGAAAAAGCCCAGGGGGAGGAGGTCCCGCGCGGAGAGTCCCGTCTCCTCCGTCAACTCGCGCCGGCCGCACACCGCCGGGTCCTCCCCGGGGTGCAGGCGACCCGCGGGGATCTCGAGCAGGTAGCCCCCGACGGCTGGCCGCAACTGCCGGATGAGCGTCACGGTTCCGTCGTCGTGCAGGGGGAGCACCCCCACGCCTCCCGGGTGCCGCATGATCTGGTACACGTGCCACCCCTTCTCCCCGATCCGGACCTCCATCTGTTCCAGGTTCACGACCAGCCCCGTGAAGAGCATTTCCCGGTTCCGCGTTTCCATCGCGCCCCCCTTTCCCGTCCATTCTGCTTCTATGCGGCGCTCCTGTTCAACCCCGATGGAAGCGGGGAGGCCGCTCCCCGTTCCGTCCCCCGCCGCGGTATCATCACGGGAGCCCCGCGCGGGGAATACCGGCAGAGGAGGGGGCGTGGATCCGGCGAAATGGCGCGACGCGGCCCGGCGGCTCGGGGAGCGCCTGCGGGAGTGCGACATCTGCCCCCGCAGGTGCGGCGTCGACCGGACGGGAGGGGAGCGCGGGGTCTGCGGCACGGGCGAGCGCCCGATCGTAGCGTCCTTCGGGCCGCACTTCGGCGAGGAGGCGCCCCTGGTGGGGCGCAACGGCTCGGGAACCGTCTTCTTCTCCGGCTGCTCCCTGCGATGCGTCTTCTGCCAGAACTACGAGATCAGCCACCTGCGGGAAGGGGACGAGGTGACGGAAGAGCGGCTCGCCGGGATCTTCCTGGCGGTGCAGCGGATGGGGTGCCACAACCTGAACCTCGTCACACCGACCCACGTCACGCCGCAGATTGTGGCAGCCCTGGCGATCGCGGCGGGGAAGGGGTTCTCCCTCCCCGTGG
>Ga0209253_10005680_pt1 | contig 10821 bp, 8 predicted proteins | sample FrelakmetBRP12BR_FD_187145 | JGI IMG/M metagenome (GOLD analysis project Ga0209253, IMG submission 187145) | Freshwater lake sediment microbial communities from the University of Notre Dame, USA, for methane emissions studies - BRP12 BR (SPAdes)... | ecosystem: Environmental > Aquatic >... | reverse complement strand
ACTGGCAATGGCACCACCAAGATCGGGGTTGTCCGGACCAACAATTCGTGGATACTCGATACATCCGGCAACGGGGCGTATGGAGCGGGAGACCGTATCTATACCTTCGGGAAGGCCGGGGATAGATATGTAACCGGAGACTGGACGGGCAATGTCACCACCAAGATCGGAGTTGTCCGGAACAACAACACGTGGCTGCTGGACGCATCCGGTAACGGAGCGTGGGGTGCCGGCGATCTTTCCTATATCTTCGGGAAAGCCGGGGATAAATATGTGACCGGGAAATGGAGCTGAAATAATAATCGGATCCATTCAAATCCATTTTTAAAATGACATAAGCAATCGTACGTCTCCCTATAAAATTCAGATTTCTGAAGAAATGGTTTTTTCAATTGAAAAATAGGCAAAATTTATTACATTTGTATGATTATTGAATGTGTTATTCTCTTATTCTTCGTGATATAAATGACCGTTGAAGATAAAAAAGTCAGTATTATCATTCCAGCGTATAATGAGGAACATGCTATCGGAAAAATTATTGAAGATATAAAAAACCTTCCTGAACAATTTGAAATACTTGTCATTGATGATGGATCAAAAGATAAAACTGCATCAATTGCAGAATCGTTTGATATTAGGGTCATACGCCATCCCATGAATAAAGGATACGGGGCAGCCTTGAAAACAGGAATCAGAAACGCGAGTGGAGATTATATCCTAATCATGGACGCGGATGGTCAGCATAGGGTGCGGGATATCTATAAATTATTGGAATATATTGGTCCTTATGATATGGTTGTCGGCGCCCGGACAAAAAAATCAAAAACCACTCTGCACCGGAGAATAGCACAATTCATCATGATAGGAACTGCTGAGTATCTTTCCGGACAAAATATCCCTGATCTGAACTCAGGATTCCGTATTATGAAAAAAGAACGTGCTTTGGAATATATGAATATTTTACCCAATGGCTTTTCCTTCACAACGACAATAACACTTGCGATACTCATGAATGGATATAGTGTCAAATATATCCCCATTGAAGCTGAAACACGAATAGGTAAAAGTAAAATCCGCCCGATTAAAGATGGATTTAATTTTATCCTTCTGATTGTAAGAACGGTATCGCTGTTCAATCCATTAAAAGTATTTTTACCCATATCAGCACTATTGATGACCCTAGGTTTTATCGATCTGCTGTATGAAGTAATTTTCAATTTCAATATATCAAGTGCTTCTCTCCTTCTCATTTTGTCATCAATTATCATCTTTTTCTTTGGGATATTAGCTGACCAGATATCTGCTATCAGGAGATTGAATTAATGAAAGATCAATCAACCAACGACTATATCGATGTGCTTTTCGTGAACCCTCCTTCGCCTGATGGACGAATCTATATTCGTGATATCGATCGATCTGGCAGGTACAGTCGGGAAGACACACTGTGGCCCCAATCAAATCTTGCATATCTCGCAGCGGCAGTATCTGATAAATATTCTGTCGATTTGGTTGATTGTATTGCCGAAAAAATGGACTGGCCTGCTTTTCAGGAATATGTGAACAATAAAAAACCCCGATATATTGTCTCCAACGCGATTTCCTCAATCTTTTCCAATGATATCAGAGCAGGTGCACTATCTCATGAAATCGGTGCCAAATCAATTGTGATCGGTCCGCATGTTACTGCCCTTCCCGGAGAATCCCTTAAAAAATATCCTGAACTTGACTATGTAATTATCGGGGAGGCAGAGGAAAGCTTACGGGAATTAATTGATGCACTGGAATATGACAAACCCCTGGATATGATACGGGGTATCGGTTTTAAAAAAGGCGATGGCACAATTTGTATTACCGGTAACCGACCCCCTATAGAGGACCTGAACACTCTGCGATATCCACGACATGATCTGTTGCCTCTTGATAAGTACGTCCTTCCGATGATTGGAAGAAAGTATACCTTTGTGATGACAAGCAGAGGATGTCCATTTAACTGTATTTTTTGCCGCTCCCCGGTTATGTGGGGAAAAAAGGTAAGAAAACGAAGTCCTGACAATGTTATTGGAGAGTTGAAGGAATTAAAAAAGATTGGCATTGATAATATTATTTTTCACTCCGATACCTTCACACTGGATCGAAAATGGACTCTGGATCTCTGTCAGAAAATAATTGATGAAAAGTTAAACATTCGCTGGATAGCAAACAGCAGAGCAAATACTGTTGACAAAGAGATGCTCACGCTGATGAAAAGAGCAGGTTGCTGGATGATCGCTTATGGCTTTGAGTCAGCCTCTCAGGAAATTCTCGATCGGTCAAAAAAAGAGATTACTATTGAACAGATCCGGAACGCAGCCAGATGGACAGATGAAGCGGGAATTAAGGTCTGGGGATATTTTATCATCGGGCTTCCGGGAGAAACAAAGGATACCATTGACCAGACAATACGTCTGGCAAAAGAATTACCCCTCTCTATAGCCAACTTTGCTATTGGAGCACCGTACCCCGGAACAGAATTTTTCCGTACCGCAAAAGCAAACAACTGGTTATTATCCGAGGACTGGGAAAAATTTGACCAGAATTATTCCGCAGTTGTGAGCTATGATACTTTTTCCGCGGAGGATACGGTTAAGGGTGTTCGGAGAGCCTACAAAGAATACTATCTCACGCCAAAAGAGTTTATCAAAGTGATCAAATCAATCAGAAGTATGCATGACCTGCGTGTTTTGTGTAAAACGGGTTTTCAACACATAAAAATGATCTACGGATATGATAAATAAACAATTGTCCGATGAGATCCTGGTGCAGGATTCTGTTGCTGGCAATTACCATAATGTACGATATAAAAAAAAGTATTCTGAAGAATATCAAAAGAACTGGTTTCTGGATATGGTACATCTGATTAAAAACGAAGGATTAATTCTCGATAATGGGTGCGGGGTCGGATACCTGGCAAACTTTTTTCCAGCCGGATCGATTATAGGTTTTGATATCTCAAACGGGATGCTCGCGCAGGCACGATCAAAAATTGAGGATCTTGTGCGGGGAAGCAGCCAGGATTTGCCTTTCGTAGACATGGCATTCGATAGTATCGTCTGCAGGTCTCTTCTTCATCACCTGCCTGAACCGGAAAAAGGGATCAAAGAAATGAACCGTGTACTGAAATCCGGGGGTGAAATCATTTTTGCAGAGCCAATAGAATCGGTTCTTAGTCATATACCCCGGAAATTAACAAAAAACGAAGATCATTTTTCTGAAGTTCATAAAGATTTTAAAAGAAAACAACTGCTTTCCATTATCGAAAATGAATTTTCTATAGAACATGTTCAGCATTTTGGGTATATTGCCTATCCGGTTCTGGGATTTCCTGATATTGTCGATCCGCTGAAAAAAATGCCTTTTCAGAATACAATCGCAACCCTTCTTATTACTATTGACAATGTTCTTTGCAAAATTCCCTTCTTCAACAGACAGTCCTGGGGGATAATTGTGAAAGCACGGAAACGAATTTGATCATGACACATCACGGATGGAAATGGGTGATCAGACTATCCGGACTGGTCATATTTGCAATTATTTTATTAAATATTGATATTCCTGCGACAGTACAGATCCTACTCGGTGCTAATCTTATCCTGCTCACTTTGGGACTACTATTGTCATTCCCACAGATTTTTATGAGAGCATGGAGGTGGCATCTTCTTATGAAGATGCAGAATATTGAATATCCCTGGAAAGATACGGTAACGGTATATTTTGCAGGATTATTCATCGGCACGATTACTCCCGGAAGAGTGGGGGATTTCATAAAAGTGCAGTACCTGCGGGATAAAGGATATTCCTTTGGGAAGTCTTTTTTAAGCGTACTCCTGGACCGCTGTTATGATCTCGCTGCCTTGATCTCTGTTGGATATATCAGTATTATCTATTTCATCCAGCGTTTTTCCACCCGGATTTTTATTTTTTCAACAATTTTCGTGTTGATCCCCATTTCTGGTCTTTTTCTTTATTTTACCGGCATTGTAAAAAATGATCACATTGCGCATATCATTACCCTCCTATCCCCACGACGGTACAGAGATATGATCGCAAAAACAGTACATGACTTCTTTGAAGACTTTTCGTCTATGAAGACAAGACCTCTCATACGTGCGTCTCTGATAACGGTCGCCACCTGGATTTTATATTATATTATGTCATATTGCTTTGCAATGGCGCTTTCAATTCCAGTTTCTTTTCTTTATCTGGTCGGATGCGTCTCAATCTCCGCTTTTATTACGTTACTCCCCCTCTCGATATCCGGTATTGGTACTCGCGATGCAACGTTCATCCTTCTTTTTGGATATGCAGGAATCTCGAGTGAATCGGCAGTTGCATATTCTGTTCTGATTCTTTTCATGTACGCAATAAATGGCTTCATAGGATTCATAGCATGGCAAAAGAAACCGGTCCAGTTGAACTTGTCGAACGAATGAATCCTATTAATGTGAAACCTGACCTCGCCACTTCTCCTTAGTCAACATTGCGTAATCAATAGAATCGATTCCGAAACCGGCCACACATCCGTCCGAGGTTATATACAGTATGCGACATTCAGCGTTGTTCGAGATTAATATTGAAGGTGATGCGATTTCGTTGAGGTGCAAACTGCCAAAGAGAGCGAGACAGCTGGAACAGATTATTCCTTGTCATCGATCCCTCGGCTATCTTAGTTTACTCTGTTTCATTTCTCTGTCCAAGCAGGTTTTTAAGCTGATGCTATTTCGTCTCCTAATTCGTTATTTGCATAACAAGGTAAGGAGGCAATGTACCTTAGCTTTTATGGTCAGTTGTTACTTCGAAGAATATGGGTTTTCTACAGAGCCGTTTTTTCCTTGAGCTCAGGAATAAGGCAGTGATTCATATTGTTTTGTATTATCCAGAATTCGGTCAAATCACCATAATTATTCGATATTTTTCTTGGGGGTCAGGAATGGAATCATATTAGCCCGGATCAGGTTTTTTGAAGAACCCGGGAAATTTGAAATGATGGAAATATATTAGGAATTTGAAATAATTCTGGGATTTATCCAATATGACCAGTCATAATTGCATCACCTTTTGGTCCTGGTGATGTAATTACACTGAGTCTCACTTTTTTCCCGGCATAATTATACGGAATATCTGTGGGCCCCTCTGAAACGTTATTCTTGGGATCAATATAATGAGGAAATAATTTGGACTGCTCTTCCGAAACGTTGATGTAACTTTCAAAAGTGACTCCGTCACCTTTGTCAGAGACTATACTTGTTGAGAGAGTTCTATACCCAATGAAAAGGATGCATTTACCGGTATCGACAATTCATAAGTCACAACGGTCATACCACCACAAATAGGATGTTCAAAAAGGGTAACATTACCGTTGTTTTGTGATGTCGTAAACGCGTACAATTTGGTATCAACCCCTTTTTTAGGCATTTCATTGAGAGCATCATAATAATCAATGGAATGAAGATCCTTGGATGCCTAAAAAATTGATGTTGAATTTTTTGACCATACTTGGAAACCCGGCCCGTTCATAGTTTTTGTATAATTAAGATCAACCAATGTTTTTACGAAATCACTTCGATTCCAAGGAGTATCTACAGTTTGCTGTGCTAAAAATCCAACGAATTTAGGATTATATTTTTTTATCAACTTAATGTCCGGGGGAAGAGCAACATACTGAATATTTGTCCGGTTTGCATAATACAATGTAGGGTTTATAGTATTTGAAAAATCTATGTAGTCATCATTTTGTGTGTTATTATTTATCAATATTCCAATACGATAAAAATCAAAATTTTTTTCATGCATAGTAATCAAACTGCTGGCAGACAGTATACAAAATATTATAAGTATAATACCCCCGCAAATTGTGTAAAGCCGCAAAAAGACTTGATTTTTAGGACGAAAATTCAAGATTGCATATAAACCAAGGGCTGAAAATATCGAAATGCCGGGAATTAGATAATACATCTGCCATTCATGCACATAGGTTGACTGTAAAAACACGGTGATATATAATAAACCAAATAGGAGGAGTCCCAATGAGATACAGGTCGGCATATCAATTTTTTTCTCGATCAGTTTTTCTTTGAGGTTTTTTTCAATGATCAAATAGATGATGCCAACTGATGTTAATAGAAATAATATGGACGTGAAGTTACGCAATAAGCGTTTTGAAATCAGATAATAAAAATCTGTATTGGAGATATAGGAAGTGACATCGCTGCGATGCAGAAGTTTTTGGATAAAATAAGAAAAAGTAAATCCCCCAATTGAATTCGTTATTATCAAATAGCCTGATGCAATGACGCAACCCATAACAAGTAAGAATGCTATAGCTCGGATTTTTTTTCCGGTGATGATGGCGATTCCAAGAAGTATCGGGAGAATAATTAAAAATGGCCAATCGGTTAACACACCGAAAAATACACCAATTAATAAAACATAGAAATATCCTTCCTTATTAGTCTCAACCCATTGGATATATCCCCATACGACAAGGAGAACAAAAAAAAGAACAGGAGCTTCAAAATTGACGATACGTCCGAAATATGCAGACATAGGAACAAATGATGCAAAGAATGCCGTAAAAAGGGCAATCCTGGCGTTATACAACTTTTTTGTAATACAATACAAGAGAATTATGCTTCCCACTGAAAATACAATTGGTACTATTCGTGCGCTCCATTCATGCACGCCAAAGAGAGAATATGAAAGAGAGATGATGATTTGCAGAAGCGGAGGATGAGCTAGGTGGTAAATGTTCACGCCGTCAACAACAGATATTACGGATAAAAAATGAGTTTGAGTGAAACCATAATAATAATGGTTTTTGGCAATGAGTTCCTGAAAACCAATCTCCCACGTTTTTCCATACGGTACGGTAATTTCATAGCACCGCACAAGGATCGCTGCTAGTATTATGCTAATAAAAATATAGGTGTCAATATTAATTTTTTTTATCCGTTGAATGATTTCAAATGTAATATTGATTTTAGTTCTATCCATAAATGCCTCTCCGACTGAAAAATCAAATTATGTTATATTGAGTTAATCCATTTCCATGTGTTACGTAATCCCTCATCCAGATTTGTAGTGGGGTTCCATCCCGTCTCCTTTTTAATTTTTGAAATATCAAGCACAATTTTTGAAAGATACCGTCTTTCATTTGGTACATACCTTGGAAAAATCGAATGCCCGGTCACATTTTGCATTACGGAGATAAGATCATTGAGTGAAGTCCTAATTCCGCTCCCCACATTGTATATGCTCTCTTTTTTATTAAGATCCATCAGTATCAGCGTCGCATCTATAGCATCCTTTATGTAAATATAATCTCTCAATGACTTTCCATCTCCATATATGACCGGACTTTCAAAATTTTTTATTTTATTAAGAAAAATCGGGATTACACCCTGTGTTCCATGGGGATTTTGCCGTTCTCCATAAGGATTTGAATATCTTATTATTAAATAGTCCAGTCCATAATTCTTATAATAATAATCCAAGTACTTCTCTATTGCCAATTTTGAAATTGCATACGGGTTTTGAGGATTTAATGGAGATAATTCATTGATAGGATTTTTTTTGACTTCTCCATAAATTGTCCCGCCTGATGACGGAAAAATTATTTTTTTCACTCCAGATTTGACAGCGATCTGTAACATTTTAATGGTTGGAATCACGTTTGATTCAATGTCATATACGGGATTATGAATCGCTGTTGCTGGCGTTGTGGTTGATATATAATGAAATACATAATCTATGTCAGAAAGAGAATTCGATAACACTTCCTCATCATTGAATTCGCCTTTTATTATTGTAATATCATCGATAATGGTATTCAGATTAATTGAATCTCTCTTACAGTGATCGAAGACAATCACTTCATGTCCTCTCAATAAAAGTCCTTCAGCTAAATGAGACCCAAGAAATCCATTTCCTCCAAAAATCAGACTTTTAGGAATGTTATCTCACCTATTTGGATAAATTTTTCGAATTAATTCATTATATATTGTTTCGTATTCAAACGCTTCTTCTTCAATTCGAGGAGGTAGCTGTATTTGGGATTTGATGGTATTAAGGATTCTAGGATCATTGTCAATTTTTTCCAATACTGCGGTTAATGATTCGGTATTTCCAGCTTCAAATACGAATCCGTTCTCTTCATGCTTTATAATCTCAGTTAATCCACCTAAATCCGATACAATAACCGGTACATTATGTGCAAGTGATCGTAGGAGGACGAGAGGAGAATTTTCCCACCATATTGATGGTACTATGACCACATCCAGCTCATCGAAAATTTTTTGAAAATCCTCATATTGATATGCATTACAGAATTCAACATTTTTATGGTTGGCAATCTGTAATAATTGATAATAATATTCAGTATTTTCAAAATAATGTCCGAATACTTTTATTTTAATTTTTTTTGTTTTTATTTGATTGAAAGCCTTGAGTAATATATGAGCTCCTTTATGAGGTTGAAGTGTACTTAAAAACCCAAGAGTAATTTCACTATCTTTTGAATAAATTCTTTTATTTTTTTGAATGTTTTTATAATCTTTTCCGAACCGAATAACTTTGATTTTTGGATCAGGATAATTTAAGGATAAAATATTTTTCAAAAAGAATGTTGAAGTTGAGCAGATATTTACTTTTTGAAAAACTTCATTGGCTGTCTTGACCCTTTTGAGGATTATTTGTCGATCATTTTCAGAAAAACATTTATTTATGCATTTTATTCCCTTCTCTGATGACTGACATAATTGGCCTTGATTTGTAACAGCTATTGCTCTGGGACATATCATCCAAAAATCAGTTAATGTTAACACAATTGGAATACCCAGAGAATAGGCAGTTTCGATTGAGGTTCCAAGCCTCAAAGGATGAGCAACATGAACAACATCATATCTTCCCTTTGAAAGTATTGATTTTAATAAAGGTTCAAGGGATTCATCCAAAATGTTGAGTAAAAAAAAATTATCATCCGGAACTTTAACATGCTTTATTGCAATAACAGGGATATTCTGATAAGTATATCGTTTAATTAAAGCACTATCTTGAACTGTATAATCTGCATTATCTTTCCATCCATATGTTAACACTTCAACAAAATGACCCATTTTTTGTAATTGTTTTGCTAAATTTAATGCAAACCTCTCTGTACCTGTATACCACTTAGGAAAAAATTGATGAACCACAAATAATATCCGCAACTCAAACGCCCTCTTTGAGGATTTTATCAATAGATTGCATTGTTTTATTTGTTGAATTATAATAGTAAAGATTACCTAAATATGATCCACTATATGTGGCGAACAATTTATAGGTACTTTCAACCAATTCAAGGGTGTTATAACTATCGCAACTAATTCTTACATATATCCGAAAATTATCTAAAAGACTAAAAAAATCCGTATTTAACAATTTTGTATCGATTGAAATTGATGTACTTAAAGCATTCAGGTCAGAAATTAATCTTTCAAGTTTATTATCATCAATCGAATTTGACATTATAAATTCATTGGAATCAAAATTTTGCTTTAATTCGGAAAAGAAAATATCTACATTAATATCATTTGGATATTTTGCATTAATTATTGCCAAAGACAATTTTAATTTGTGATATAATGAATTAATGGATTTTATCGCCAGATCAGGGTTTTTTTCTTTCATGTCTGGAACTAAATTAAACATTTCAACAAGAGATTTGCTATCAACATAGTATCGTCTAATAAAATACTCTGCATCGCGATTATGAGAATGAATTACACCCGCTGAGTGTAAAAATGCCAATTTATATCCATTTTCAAGAAGTCGGATTCCGAGATTAAGGTCTTCTGCAAAATTAAATTTCTCAAACTTAAATTTATCAAATATTTTCTTCTTAAAACATGAGCAAACGTCATCAATTCCTGCTAACTTTCGTTTTTCAAAGAATGAAAGAATTTTAAATTCATCACTATTTATCTGGACAATTTTATTTTCTTGAAATTCCATTGCAGCATAGTGATACCACATTGAATAGCAGGCAAATATATCCGCATCACTCCGCGGAACCTGTCTGCAGGTTACTGCAGCAATTTCCTCATCATTTTCAAAGGTTTTCAGGACATTAAAGAGCCAGAAATCTCCAACAGGTATGGCATCCTGAACTATAAAAACAACAAACTCGCCAGTTCCTTTTTCTGCACCATAATTTCGTGTGAGTCCATGATTGAAATCTGCTGGATTTATTTGAAAGATTCTTGCTCCAAAATTTTCAGATATTCTCAATGTATTATCTGTCGATCCGCTATCAATAACTATAATTTCAATCGTCTTAATTCCCTTTTGATTTTTAATTTTTTCAAGAACATTTTCAAAATCAGAACCCGCGTTTTTTGTCGGAATAATTATTGAAATGCATGTATCAATAATTTTTATATCCTCTAATTGTTGGATCGCAAACGTATTTTTTACTGGTGGAATAATTTTTTTCCATGACGGGGATTGTTTATGCGATATTCTCTCTCTAAAATGACGCCAAAAACTATTCCAGCCTTCGTTTACAAGAATTCGCCCCCCTTTTAAAAAGAGATCATGATATTTTCGTCTTCGTGTATTATGCGGGAAGTATCGTTCAATGATTCTACTGTGAAATTTTGCATTCAATTGATAGGTCATACTATGTTTAATTGAATTATTTTCAAATTTCAATGATTGAATTTGTGTAGTCATTTCCCGGAGTTGGAGGTCCCGTGCGGCGAGAACCTGTCCCAAAGACTGGACCTGATCAACGGTTTCCCGGAGTTG
>Ga0209253_10005679_pt1 | contig 10822 bp, 10 predicted proteins | sample FrelakmetBRP12BR_FD_187145 | JGI IMG/M metagenome (GOLD analysis project Ga0209253, IMG submission 187145) | Freshwater lake sediment microbial communities from the University of Notre Dame, USA, for methane emissions studies - BRP12 BR (SPAdes)... | ecosystem: Environmental > Aquatic >... | reverse complement strand
CCGGCCGCATCCAGCCCCGCCGCCAGGGCGGAGCGCATGCTCACCGGACCGCGGTAGCCCTCCAGCCCATCGCCCGTTTCGTCCATTGGCAGATCGAGCACCATCGTCCCGGGGCCGTAGCCGCGCGAGAAGGCCGCCAGGTAGGTCAGGGGATGGAGGGCCGCTTCGGCCGGATGGGTGGCCTGGACATCCCCCGCCACGCTGAGCACCTGGCCGGTCCTTGGGTCAATCACCATTGCCGTCACACTGTCCACGCTGTGATCCGTGCCGGCATCGCTCGGCCGCAGGGCCGGAAGGAGCCCGGCGGCGATGCAGGCCGAGCCGTCTGCCGCACGAGCCACCGTCGTCGGGTCGGCGCCCTGCAACCGCTGCAGGTGGGTGGCGGCGACGCACTCGGTCTGCAGCTGCAAATCGTGATCCTCGGCCGTCAGGATCGTCAGGCCACCCCAGCGCGAGAACCCTTCGCCCCACTGCGCCTCGAGCTGCGCCCAGGCGTAGCGGCCGTAGTCCGCACCGGCGCCCGATACGGGATCCATGGGTGAGCGCAGCATCACAGGCTCGCTCTTCGCCAGCACTTCCTGATCCACCGAGATGAAACCGGAGCGCCGCATGGCGCTCAGCACTTCGTCACGCAGTGCCCGGCTCTGCACCGGTGCCTCGAACGGATTGGTGGCCGGGTGCACGGCGATCCCGGCCAGCAGGGCCGATTCGGACAGGCTGAGTTCGCCGGCGTGCTTGCCAAGGTACGTCAGGGCGGCGGCATCGATGCCAAAGGCCAGGTTTCCGTAGTCAGCTGCATTCAGGAACCACTCGAGGATCTGGGGCTTGCTGAAGCGACGCGTCAGGTCGGCGGCCAGGATAGCGGCGCGCAGGCGGCGAACCGAAGGCGAAAGCCTGGCATCCTGCAGGGGAAGCAGCGTGTGCTCCACCAGCTGGTCGGCGATCTTCGGCGCGGGCGGGCGTCCCAGGAGCGCCGGCAGGGCCGCGCGCCAATCGTAACCCGATGCCGACCAGAAGTCCGGATCCTGGAAGGCCAGGGTCGCCTGGGCGAACGCCGGCAGGCGCGCGGTGTCGTTTGTCTCGATGTCGATCCAGCGCCGATCGGCAGCGGCCGTGTTTTGCGCCTCGAAGATCAGCACCTCGCCGCTGCGATCGTAGAGGCGCGAGGCCAGCAGGCGTGGCGATCCCGGGGATCCGAAGCGCAGTTCGTAGCCCTGCACCGTCGGCAGCCCACGGGTCACGTCGGCGAACAGCCAGGCACCGGCGATGGAGGCCAGCCCCAGGAACAGGCTCAGAGCGGCCAGCAGGCCGGAGGCCAACGCGCCCCGCCAGGGCGCGCCGCTGCTGCGCGCCCGTCGCCGTCGACGGACAAGGGGGCTGGTGAGCATGGCTGGATTCTACCTTCGCCACGTTATCTGCAACTTCCATGCCGGGGCGGCGAAGCGCCTCCCCGGAAAGTGCGGGGCCTTTGGTAGCCTTCTCTCCAGCCATGGCTTCCCCCCTCCCGGCGCTTGCGCCTCGCCTCGACTATCACATTCACACGTCGTTCTCCGATGACTGCAGCACGCCGATGGAGGCCATGTGCCGCGCGGCGCTTGCCCTCGGGCTGGCCGAGATCGGATTCGCCGATCACCTCGATCTGCCGCCCGACCGCCCGCCCCCGCCGCGCCTGGACCTCCACGGGTGGTGGAAGGAGTTCGACCGCTGCCGCAGGCTGTTCGAAGGCCGCCTGACGCTGCGCGCCGGGCTCGAGCTGGGTGAACCCCACCGGCATGCGGCGCACTATCATCCGATCCTGCGCGGCCACCCCTGGGATTTCATCCTGGGCTCGGTGCACTTCGTCGGACCCGCCTGGATCTTTCGCCGCGAGTCATTCGGGCGCGGCGGCCCGGCCCTCATCGCCGGCTACTTCGCAGAACTCGAGCGCATGCTGGCTGAGGCCGATGTGGACATCGCCGCCCACGTTGACATCGTCAAGCGCTACGCCTTCGACGAGCAGGCGGCGCTGGATCTACGCCCCCACGAAGAATCGATCCGCCGCGCTCTCGTGACGTGCGTGCGCCGCGGCCTGGCCCTCGAGGTCAACACCAGCACGCTGCGCCGGCCGGTGGGCGAGCCCTCGCCCGGGCAAACGATTCTGCGCTGGTACTCCGAGGCGGGCGGCTCCGACGCCCATCACCCCGAGCACGTCGGCGCAGGTCTGGCGACCGCATGGGGTGCCGCCCTTCGCGCCGGCCTCGATACCCAGGCGCGCTTCGATCGCCGCCGGCGGGTTTGACCGTCGGCCTACGCGCCGGCGGCCCGGGTTCTGCCCGGGCCGCCGGATGTCGTTCTTCTCGCGCTCGCTCTCAGGCGCCCGGACGTGGATGGTTCCCCAGGATCGACTCGATGCGCTCCTGCACCTCAGGCGTGAGTCGGGCCGGCACCTCGATGGCCTTGACATTGTCGTGCACGTGCTCCACGCGCGTGGCGCCCGTGATGACGCTCGAGACCTGCGGCAGGCGCAGCAGCCAGCCGATGGCCAGCTGCGGCAGCGTCACACCGAGCTCCGATGCCACCCCCGCCAGCTTGCGTACGATGCCCAGGTCTCCGTCGTTGAGGATGCCATGCAGCCAGTTGTAGCGGTCCAGCGAAAGGCGCACATTCCCGGGGGTGCTGTCGTTGTACTTTCCGCTCAACAGCCCCGAGCGCAGCGGGCTCCAGGTCACCATGCCGAAGCCGAGGTCGTCGGCCAGCGGCACCAGCTCGTCTTCCACAATCTGGCGCACCAGCATGTTGTAGTGGGGCTGCTCCACGGCCGGCGGGTACCACCCGCCTTCCGCGGCGACGCCACAGGCGTGCGCCAGCTGCCCGCCTCGCCATTCCGACGTCCCCCAGTAGAGCACCTTGCCCTGGTGCACCAGGTCATCCATGGCCCGTACGATTTCCTCCACCGGCGTCTCGGGGTCGTAGCGGTGACAGAAGTACAGGTCCAGGTACTCGACCCCCATGCGCTTGAGCGAGGCGTGGCACGACTCAAGGACGTGTTTGCGCGACAGTCCCTTGCCGTTCGGCCCTTCCATCGTGGGCCAGAAGACCTTGCTCGAGAGCACGAGGGATTGGCGCGGCAGATCGCGGATCGCCTCACCCATCACGATCTCCGCCCGGCCGCGGGCGTAGATGTCGGCGTTGTCGAAGAAGTTGATGCCGTGGTCGTAGGCGGCGTGCAGGATCGCCGATGCGGTCTTATCGTCGATCTGCTCACCGAAGGTGACCCACGCTCCCAGCGAGATCTCGCTCAGCTTCAGGCCCGATGCCCCCATGCGCCGGTAGTTCATCGCCCGCCTCCAGCACACGTGGGACCCCATTGGTCCCACGCCTGTGTGTCCCTCGATGGCAACAGTACCATAGGATTATACCCTCCGGGCCCAGCCGTGATGCTATAGTGACCATGACTCGGCCTCCTGCCGGAGAAGCCCGGTCGCGTACTGCGCGTCGCCGCCGCAGGCTTGCGGAGCCTGCCCGGGGCGGGTCCCACGAAAGGCCCGCCGCCATGCACCTATCCCCCCGCCGCCTGGCGACGACGCTTCCCGAATGCCGGTGTAGGTCCTAGGCAACTCAGGAGGTGCACAATGACTCGATGGCATGCATGGAGCGCGGCAATCGCCCTGCTGATGGCAGGGTCGCTGGCGTGCAGCACCGCCTCACAGATGCTGGGGCTCCGCTCCGAGGGCGGAACCTCCCCGGGCGAGGCTCAGGTTGAGCCGACGGAGGCCGTGGCGACCCTTGACACCGGCGCAGGAGTTGAGCCCACGGCAGCGCCCGTCCAGCGCATCGAGGGCCGCCCTACGCCCACGCCGTTCTCCGTCACCTCCGAGGACGACCCGCGCTCCATCCTCGATCTGGGCGATCCGGACTACATCGACTACTTCGACGTGGCCGACAAGTGGTTCGACTACGACACACCCGGCCGTGCAGCCTACGGCGTGGCCGACGCCATGCTGTGGGGCCTGGACTACGAACCGGAGGAACTCTACAGCTGGTGGTCCTACACCGACAAGCAGACGGACCTGGTCTACGCCGAGGTCAGCGCCACCAACGGCGACTGCGTCGGCAAGGATGCTGTCGGGTTCGTTGTCCACTCCAGCCCGGAGACCGCCGCCGGCGGCTACGCCCTGGAGGTCTCGTGCGACGGCGCCTGGCGCTTCCTCAAGCACCGCGTCGGCAAGGAGCCGCATGAGCTCATCGAGTGGACACCCTCCGACGTGATCCAGACCGGCAAGGACGCCACCAACCGGCTGGGGATCTGGGACCACTTCGGCAAGTTCTACTTCTTCATCAACGGCGTGATGGTTGGCGAGGGGCGGGACACCCCGCACCAGTACCCGGGCGGAGCATTCGCCTTGTACGTTAAGGCCGCCCAAACGTATAATCTGAAGGCATGGTTCGACGATCTTGCATCCTGGGAGCTACCCTTCGACGTATGAAACCTGCGCTCTCCCTCGGCGTCTTGATCGTGGCGGGGCTCCTGGCCGGCTGCAATCGGTCGGCCCAGGAGCCCCCTCCGAATGTGCTGGCCACGCAGGTGGCGGCAACGCTCACCGCCGCTCCCACGCTGCCGGCCAGCATCACGCCGCCGCCCAGTCCCACCGGCGCTCTCAGCGCCACGAGCGCGGCCTCTCCTACGCCCATGCTGACGGCGACACCCACGCCGGGAGGCGAGCCTTCTCCCACGCCCCCGCCGCTTGCGCCCGACGACCCGCGCCTCGGCCTGAACCTGGCCGCGCCGGATTACACAGATGACTTCAGCACGGCCTACAAGTGGGTCGGACCCGACGACCCCGCCTCAGCCACCAACCGCATGGGGTCCGGGAAGCTCGAGGCCACCGACCACAAGGCCGACGGCTACATCTGGTGGAGCACCACCGACCAGTCGGCCGGGGACTCCTACGCCGAGGTCAGCGCCGCCATCGGCGCCTGCTCCGGCAAAGACGCCGCCGGCTTCTCGGTCCGGGTCAATGGCGCCAGCTTCGACCAAGCCTACGCCCTCGAGTTCTCATGCGAGGGCTCCTTCCGCCTGCGCCGCTTCATCAGCAACACGGCGCCGGACACGCTCATCGAGTGGACAGACGCGCCGGAGATCACCAAGGGGCCGAACGTCACCAACCGCATGGGCCTGCTCGCCCGGGGCTCGAAGCTCTACGTGTTCGCCAACGGCAAGCTGATCGGCCAGAGCGACGATGTCGCCTACACCTCGGGGACCTATGGCCTGTACGCCAGCGCCGCGGGCTCCTCGACCCTGATCGTCACCTTCGACGACTTCGCCGCCTGGTATCCGTAGCACCGGGCTCCTTGCGCGCCTCTTCGCCGGCAGGCACCCTCAGGTGCCTGCCGGCCTTTGTCGACCTGCTCATCCTTCGGTAAGATACGGCGCACAGGCCCTACCTATGCGAACCTTCCTGGCGAGCAGCTTCCTATACGGTCTGGCAGCGGCGGCTCTTCTCCTCGGGGGCTGCGCGCCAGCGCTTGCGCCGTCACCTACCCCCACCCTTCCCCCCGCGCCTCTGCCCACCGCCCCCGTGTCGATCCCCACGCTGATTCCTACGCCGAGCGTCACGCCCGCAGCCACGTCGACGTCTTCCGCCGACGTGCAGTCCGGCGCCGGCGAGCTCGTGTTCGAAGCCCGGTTCGCCGCCGGCGAGGGATGGGTCGTGGGGAGCGACACCGGCGGCGGGGCCAGCCTTTCGGATGGAGCGCTCGTGCTGGCCGTCAGCCTGCCAGACGCATCCCGCTTCGTGCTGGCGCCCACACCTCCCCAGGCCGATTTCCTGCTCGAGGCCGGCCTGCGGGCCTCGCTGTGCAGCGCCGCCGATGAGATCGGCATCCTGTTCCGCGTGACCCCCACGGGCGACCACTACCGCTTCACCCTGGACTGCCAGGGAAAGGTGCGGGTGACACGCGTGGTGGGCACGGGCGCAGTCCTCCTCGTAGGGCCGACGGATGCCCCCTCCGCCATCCCTGGCTCGCCCGCTGAGAACCGCCTGGCTGTTCTGGGGCGAGGAGATACCTTCAGCCTGCTGGTCAACGACGAGCAGGTGCTCCAGGTCCGCGATCCGCTGCTGATCTCAGGCCAGTTCGGCTTCTTCGTCCGCTCCGCCAGCCAGGGCCAGACCACGGCCGCCCTGACCGCTTTCCGCCTGCGGGCTCTTCTTCCCGCCGCCACGTCTTCTCCCTCAGGTTGAGGTATGCCCGAGAAACGTCCCCTCCGGAATCGCTTGAACGATCTGGCGCCGCGCGACTGGCTCAAGTTCCAGAAATCGTGGTTCGTTCACGATCCCCCGCGGCGGCGAAAGGACGTCCTGCGCCATCCCGGGAAGTTCCCCGAGACGCTGGCGCAGATGTTCGTCACCTTCTTCACCAAGGCCGGGGAGCGCGTCCTCGACCCGATGGTCGGGACCGGCTCGACGGTTGTGGCCTGCCTGCGCACCGGTCGGCACGCCGTCGGGATCGAGCTCAACCCGGAGTACGCCGCACTGGCCAGGGCCGTTGTGGCCGAGGAACGCACTCACCTGGGCGGCGCGGCGGACAGCCTGCAAGCCGAGATCCTCACCGCCGATGCGTCGGACCTGGCCCTGCTTGGATTGCCGGTCTTCGACTACGTGCTGACGTCGCCGCCCTACTGGGACATGCTGCACGCACGCGGGGCGGAGACCCAGCACCGCCGCCGTGCTGCCCCCGACCTCGACGTCACCTACAGCGGGCATCCTGCTGATCTGGGCAACATCCGCGACTACTCCGAGTTCGTGAATCGACTGGTGTCGATCTACGCCGGGCTTCAGCCGCAGCTGCGCCAAGGCGCCTACCTGACGGTGATCGTCAAGAACGTCAAGAAGGGCGGCCGCATCTACCCGCTCGCCTGGGATCTGGCGGCCGCCCTCGGCCAGATCTACACCCTCAAGGACGAGCGCATCTGGTGCCAGGATGACATTCGCCTGGCCCCCTATGGACTGGGCAATGCCTGGGTGAGCAATACGCACCACCACTACTGCCTTCAGTTCCGAAACGAGCCCTGACCGGAGGGCGCAGAGCTCGCCGGTTGCGCCGGCGAGTCATCCCGGTTATCCTATCGGCCACACCCCGACGCCGCCGGCTCGATAGTCTCCGCCCCGCAGTGCGCCCATCCGCCGGGCTGCCGGCGGCGGCCTCCAGGACGCAGCATGTATCTGTCCATCGAAGGTGTCATTGGTGTCGGCAAGACCACTCTGGCCCGGCTGCTCCAGCCGGTCTTCTCGGCCGAACTTCTCCTGGAGGCCTTCGAGGAGAATCCCTTCCTATCGGACTTCTACGGCGACCGAGAACGCTATGCCTTTCAGACACAGATCTTCTTTCTGCTCAGCCGCTATCACCAGCAGCGTGAGGTGGTCCCCGACGTCCTGGCGCGCAACAACCTGATCGCCGACTACACCTTCGAGAAGGATGCCCTGTTCGCCGAACTCAACCTGCGCGGCGATGAGCTTGACACCTACCGGCGGCTGCACAACACGTTGGCCGAGCGCGTCGTTCGGCCGGACCTGATCGTCTATCTGCGTGTCGACACCGACGTCGCTATGGGGCGCATCGCCATGCGCGACCGGGCCTACGAGCGCAGTATGGACCGCAGCTACATCGACGACCTGAACCGCGCTTACGAGACGTTCTTCTTCCAGCCGCGCTCCTCACCCGTCCTCGCCATTGACACCAATCCCATCGATATCGTCCACCGCCCCGAGCACCTGCGCGACATCGCCAACCGCATCCGCACCGCCCTGGGCATCGACCCCTACCAGCCCGAGCTCCCCTTCGTCGGAGGAGGACGGCTGGTTTGATCATCACCCGCACCAAGCTGATCGACCTTGCCCGCCGTGAGGCTGAGGCGCGCGGCGCCTCTGGCGATGTGCTTTCCGCCTACCTGGTGGGGAGCGTCGTCGGCGGCGAGCCGCTCCTGGGGGGCACGGCCGATATCGATCTGGTCCTGATCCACGAGGCCGATCCGCCCGCCGCGCGCGAGATGGTCCCGCTCTCGGCCGAGATCCACCTCGACATCGTCCACCACGCACGCGCCCTCTACGCCCAGCCCCGCTCGCTGCGGCTGGATCCCTGGCTCGGTCCGGCGATCAGCGAGCCGGTGTTCCTGTACGACCCGCAGCACTTCTTCGAGTGGGCGCAGGCCGGCGCGCGCGGGCAGTTCTTCCGCCCCGATCACACGCTGGCGCGCTCGCGCGCCCTGCTGGAAGCGGCCCGGGCACGCCTGCCCCACCCGCCCCCCGAGAAGCCGGAGCTGGCGACGCTCCTCGAGGCGGCTCTCGACGGGGCCAACGCCGCCGCGCTGCTCGTCGGCCCGCCGGCCGCCGGGCGGCGCAGGCTGCTCGACCTGGAGCGTCGCGCCGCCTCTCTCGGGCACAGCGAAATCGCCGGCGGTCTGGTGCGGCTGCTGGGTCTCGATGGCCGCGACGGCCGTGCCGCCTCGGCCTGGCTGGGCGCCTGGGCGCGTGCGTTTGATGACGCCTCCACCCTGACGACCGATCCGCGCCTGGCGGCCTGCCGCCGCGCCTACCACCTCGCCGGCTACCAGGCGCTGATCGAGGCGGGGCGCCCCGACGCGATCGTCATCCCTCTGCTGCTCATCTGGGAACGTACGCTGCGGGTGCTCGAAGCCCACGGCGGCCTAGGCCTGCACCGCCCGGCGTGGGACGAGGCGCTCGCCGCGCTCGGGCTCGATACGCCCTCTCTTCCCACACGCCTGCTCGAGCTGGACGGCTACCTCGACGCCATCGAAACGCTGATCGAGGGCTGGGCGGCCCGCAGCGGGGCCTGATCCGCGCAGGAGGGAGCGCATGAAGAAGTTCGTGGCGGTCGCCGGGAATATCGGGGTCGGCAAATCAACCCTGGTGCAGCTGCTCTCCAGCCGCCTGTCGTGGGAGCCGTTCTACGAGCCGGTGGGCGACAACCCCTACCTGGCCGATTTCTACGGCGACATGCGCACCTGGTCCTTCCACTCGCAGATCTTCTTCCTCGCCCGCCGCCTTAGGTCCCATCGCCAGCTGATCGATCACCCCACCTCGGCCATCCAGGATCGCAGCGTCTATGAGGACGCCGAGATCTTCGCTCGCAACCTATTCCTGCAGGGCAACATGGCGGAGCGCGAGTACCAGTGCTACTGGGAGCTGTACCAGGTGCTCTCCGAGTTCCTGCCCCCGCCCGACCTGGTCGTCTACCTGCGGGCAACCACCGACACACTGCGCCGCCGCATCGCCCTGCGCGGCCGCGACTACGAGCAGCAGATCCACCCGGAGTACCTCGAACAGCTGAACGCGCTCTATCAGTCGTGGATCGACAACTTCACCCTGTGCCCCGTGCTGACCGTCCCCTCCGACGACCTGGACTACGTCGCCCACAGCACCCACCTGGACCTGATCGTCTCCAAGATGCGCGACAAGCTGGAGGGCAAGGAGGAGGTCATCTTCGACGCCGAGGAAGTCGCCCGGGTGAACGGCCGGGCCTAGCCTGGAGCCCCCCACCTGCCCGCACGGGCAGGCCGTCCCCGGCGGATGACATCCTTTGCCTGAATCGGGGGAGGATTCCTGTAGTATCTTGGAGGTGCAGCCGGTCGGGCTACCGTCGCTGAGCGTAGGGGAGAGAGCCCGATGGACATCATCAAGGTCTCGGCCGAGTCGCGCACTTCCGCCGTCGCCGGGGCCATCGCCGGAGTGGTCCGTGAGCATAAACGGGCCGAGGTCCAGGCGATCGGCGCAGGTGCCGTCAACCAGGCGGTGAAAGCCACTGCCATTGCCCGCGGCTACCTGCACGAAGACGGCCTGGACGTCATCTGCATCCCGGAGTTCACGACCGTCGAGATCGAGGGCAAGGAACGGACCGCCGTGCGGCTGGTAGTCGAGCCCCGCTAGTTCCGCCCAGGCGCCTGCCGCAATAGAGGAGCCCCGCGTGTGCGGGGCTTCTTCGATCCGATCGGCGCTCTTCTCGTCAACGAAGGGCTAGCGGCCCGGCGGCCGCGGCAGGTCGAGCATCAGATTCTCCAGCGTGAGCTGGATATTGGCGTTGCGATCCAGACGGTCGAGCGTCGTTTGCAGCGCCAGGACGGCAGCCGCCAGTGCTTCGGGGGAGAACGAACCCGTCAGCCGCTCGATGTCGGCCCGGCGGTCGGGGTTGGCCAGGTGGGCATTGGCGCCGTGGCTCAGCAGCAGGGCGTCCCGCCACAGCATCAGCCACGTCATCAGCCGTTCCTCGACGCGTCGCCGAACAGACTCCAGCTCCTCGCTGTTCTTGAGCTTGCGCGCCAGGCTCTCCGCTACGGCAAAGCGCTCGCCGCGCGCGCCCGCCATCAGCGTCTTGAGCTGATCCAGCGCCGCCGTGCGCCTCGTCAGAAGCTCTTCATCGGCTGCCAGCGCCCGCGCCAGGCCCGGCCGGCCGCCGGAGATCGCCGCCAGCAGGCGGGCCTGCTCCGGTGGAAGGCCGTCCGCGCAGAGCGCCTGCTCGATCTGCTCGGGGTTGAGCGGACGCAGGTTGAGCACCTCGCAACGCGAGACAATCGTCGGCAGCAGGTTGGCCGTCGCGCGCGCCGTCAGCAGCAGCACCACGGCATCGGGCGGCTCCTCCAGCGTCTTGAGCAGCGCATTCTGCGCCTGCACGCTGGCCAGGTCGAAGTCCACCAGCAGCGCGATGCGCCGGCGCGCCTCGCGCGGCGTCAGCGACAGCTGGCGGGACAACTCCCGCAGGGTGTCGATCTTGATCTCGCTCTCTTCGGCACCGATGCGCACCACACTCAGATCGGCGTGCTGCTCCTGCT
>Ga0209253_10005678_pt1 | contig 10823 bp, 10 predicted proteins | sample FrelakmetBRP12BR_FD_187145 | JGI IMG/M metagenome (GOLD analysis project Ga0209253, IMG submission 187145) | Freshwater lake sediment microbial communities from the University of Notre Dame, USA, for methane emissions studies - BRP12 BR (SPAdes)... | ecosystem: Environmental > Aquatic >... | reverse complement strand
CTACGCCCTCATCGGCCGGCGCTACGTGCGAACCGATGGGGAGGGAGAGCGCGGATCACCCTAGAAGTCGACCGCCCGGCGCGCGGTCGCCAGCACCTCGTCCGTGACGACCATGTCGTTCGCGATCGAGTACCAGTGGTTCTCGCGGGCCACGAACTCCGGGAGCGCCCGGAGCGCCGCGTCGATCTCGTCCCAGGTGATCCCGAGGTCCTCGGGGCGATGGCGAACGCCCGCCCGCCCGACGATCTCGCGTGCCAGCTCCGGCCGGTTGCCCTGGAGGGCCGACATGATGAGGACGCCGAGGCTGCCGATCTCGCCGTGCATGATCGTGTGCCCGTTGACGAACTCGAAGCAGTACGCGAAGAAGTGCTCCGAGCCCTCCTCGAAGCGGGCGTGGCCGTAGTCGTCGCACATCTTGCCGATGAGGCGGTGGAGCTCCATGAGGCCCCGCAGCCCATCGTCGGTCAGGTCGTGGATCGCGGGCGCCAGCTCCCGGAGCTGGGCGATGATCCGGAGCGACTCCGCGGCCGCGAACTCGTCCCAGGCCGGGTCGTGGCCCCGGGCCACGGCGTACTCCCAGTCCCAGCGCGCGGTGTGGCAGGTGAAGACGTCGCCGATCCCGCCCCGGAGGAGGTGGGCCGGCGCCTCGCGCATGAGGTCGAAGTCGACGAAGACCATCTCGGGGATCGCGTCCGCGGAGTAGTGGACGCCGGTCTCGTCGCGGACGGCGACCATGTGGGTGAAGCAGGCGTTCACGCTGGGGAGGGAGGGCACCTGCCAGAGCGGCAGCGTCCGTCGCCAGTGCACCCACTTCGCCGCGTCCATGGCGCTCCCGCCCCCGATCCCGATGATCGGGCCGGCGGGCAGGTCCCGGACGAGCCCCTCCAGGTAGGAGCGCTCCAGGCTCTCGACCATGACCACCGCCGCCGGCTCGGCCCCGAAATCGCCGGCCAGGCTCGCCCACGGCTCCGGGTGCGCGATCACGACCGGCGGCCCGTGCCGCTTCGCGAGCTCCGCGCCGAGCCCGCGGGCGACGCCTCGCCCGTACGTGGCGTTGAACAGCTCACCCATGCTCGGCGCCTCCAAGCTCGACCCGGCGGCCGGTCTCGCGATCGAAGAAGACCATCCCGGCGGGATCGAATGCAACGTGAATGCCGTCGTTCGGCGCATACCGCGCGATCCCGCCGACGCGGGCCGTGACCGTGCCGCCGTCCCATTCCACCGTGACGTGGGTTGCCGGGCCGATCGGCTGGACGACGCGGACGCGGGCCGGGACCCCCTCGGCCCCGAGGTGGACGTGCTCCGGGCGAATGCCGAGATCCACCGGCTCGCCGATCGCCAGGGCGGGCGGTACCGGGAACGCGCCGGCGCCAAGCCGGTACGCCGGCGCGCCGTCCTCGGCGCGGACGAGCTCGCCGACCAGGATGTCCATCTGCGGGCTCCCGATGAACCGGCCCACGTACCGCGAGGCGGGCCGCGCATAGACCTCCTCGGGCGTCCCGACCTGCTCGATCCGGCCGGCCCGGTAGACCGCGATCCGGTCGGAGATGGAGAGCGCCTCCTCCTGGTCGTGGGTCACGAAGACGGAGGTCACGCCGAGGCGATGGTGGAGCTCCTTGATCTCGCCCCGCATCTTGATCCGGAGCGCGGCATCCAGGTTGCTGAACGGTTCGTCGAAGAGGAAGACGGCCGGCTCCCGGATGACCGCCCGGCCCAGCGCGACCCGCTGCTGCTGCCCGCCGGAGAGCTCGCGCGGGAGCCGGTCGAGGAGCTGGCCCAGCTCGAGCATCTCGGCGACCCGGGCGACCCGCTCGCGGATCTCGTCCTTCGGGCGCTTCCGGAGGCGGAGCGTGAAGCCGATGTTCTCGCCGACGGTCATGTGCGGGTAGAGGGCGTAGTTCTGGAAGACCATGGCGACATCCCGCTCGAACGGGCTCAGGTCGTTCACGACCCGGCCGCCCATCCGGATCTCGCCGGCCGACACCTCCTCGAGGCCGGCGATCATGTTCAGGGTGGTCGTCTTGCCGCAGCCCGACGGGCCGAGCAGGGTGACGAACTCGCCGTCGGCGATGTGAAGGTCGACCCCGTCGACCGCGGTGACCGCGCCGAAGCGCTTCGTGACCCCGACCAGCTGGACGTCTGCCATCAGCCCTTGACCGCCCCCTCGACGAACCCCTGCAGGATGAAGCGCCGGAACACGACCGCCAGCACGACCACCGGGATGCTGGCGAGCACCGCCGCCGCGAGCATCTGGCCGTAGAGGGTCTGGTACTGGCCCGCGAACTCCGCGATCGCGAGCGGCGCCGTCTTGATGTTGATGCGCGTCAGGATGTTGGCGAAGAAGAACTCGTTCCAGGCCTCGATGAAGGCGAACACCCCTGTCGCGAAGAGCGGGGGCAACGAGATCGGCAGGATGACGAGCCGGAAGATCTGGATGGTGCTCGCGCCGTCGACGGCGGCCGCGCGCTCGAGCTGCGGCGGGATCGCCTCGAAGAAGCCCTTCAGGATCCAGATGACGATCGGCAGCGTGAACGACAGGTAGGTCAGGACAAGGGCCGGGTACGTGTCGACCCAGCCGAGCTGGCTGAAGACGAGGAAGAGCGGGATCGCGATGACGATCCCCGGGAACATCTGCGTCGCGAGCACGCCGAGGAGGATCCGGTTGCCCCCGGGGACGCGCAGCCGGGCGAGGGCGTAGGCCGCCGCGGAGCCGAGGGAGAGGGACACGAACGCCGTCAGCGTGGCGACGATCGCCGAGTTCACGAGCCCGCGCGTGAGGCTTCGGTCGGAGGCGAGCACGTCCGCGTAGTTGTCGAGGGTGAGCTGGGACGGGTCGAGGTCGGGCGGGACGTTCGTGAGCGCGCTCGTCGGGTAGAGGCTCGTCACGACGCCCCAGACGATCGGGCCGAGGGCCAGCACGACGAACGCGGCAAGCCCGACGCGGACGCCCCACGTCGACAGCCGGCGGCGCGCCCGGGCGCTCATGCCGTCACCGGTGCCCGGCGCCCGCGGTTCGGATCGAGCGTCCGGACGTACGCGATCGCCAGCAGGAACATGAACACGAAGAGGACGTTGGCGATCGCGGCACCGTAGCCGAAGTTGAGGAAGTTGAACGTCACGCGCCAGGCCAGGAAGTTGAGGAGGACGGTCCCGTCGGACGGCCCGCCCTTCGTCAGCACGAAGATGAGGTCGAAGACCTTGAGGGCCCAGATGCTCTGCAGGACGATCGAGATGAGGATCGGCGTGCGGAGGCCCGGCAGCGTCACGAACCGGAAGCGCTGCCATGCCCCGGCGCCGTCGAGGCGGGCCGCGCGGTAGAGGTAGGACGGGATGTTCTGGAGCCCCGCGAGGAGGAGCAGGGCGATGAAGGGGATCGCCTTCCAGATGTCGGCGACGAGGATCATGTTGAGGGCGAGGAACGGGTCCCCCAGCCAGACGACCTTCTCGTCGATCAGCCCGAGCTGCAGGAGGATCGCGTTGAGGATCCCGTAGTTCGCGTTGTAGATCCACTTCCAGAGGACCGCGTTGGCGACGGGCGCCAGGGCCCACGGGACCAGGAGGATGACCCGGAACGCGGCGTTCCGGCCGGCCGGGTGGTTGAGCATGAGGGCGACGACGAGGCTCAGGCCGACGACGGCGACCACCTCGACGAGGGTGAAGTAGATCGAGTTGCGGAAGGCGATCGCGAATGCCGGGTCGGATGGCATCCGCGCGTAGTTGTCGAGGCCCACCCAGGCGAGGTCGAAGCCACCGGGGCTCGGCGAGACCTCCGTGAAGGCGAGGACGATCGAGGCGAGGATCGGGTAGGCGAGAACGGCGATCAGCACGACGAGCGCCGGCGCGACGAGCCAGATGCCCGTCCGCCGGCGACGGCTCGCGTACGACGAGCGGGGGGCCGCGCCCCTGGGCGCGGCCCCCCGGCTGGTGCCGCTGATGGCGTCAGCCCCGGTTCTTGACGATCTCGGCGACGAGGTCCGACGCGCTCTTGATCGCGTCGGCGGCCGAGAGCTCCTTGCGGAGGGCCTTCTGGATCTCCGTCCCGATCGCCTGCGTGACCTCGTTGTAGTCCGGGGTCACGAAGCTGTCGTACGGGGCGTTGGCCTGCTCGAGCGTGACCTTGGCGTTGGCGGCCTTCTCCTGGACCTCGGGATCGTTGAGGATCGAGAGACGGATCGGCAGCCAGCCGGTGTCGAGCACCTGGCTCTTCTGGACTTCGGGGTCGAGGTAGAACTCGATCAGCTTGCGGGCATCCTCGGGGTTCGGCGAGAGCTTGGTGATCGTGTAGGCGTCCGTGCCGTCGATCGAGGCCGTGCCGGCGGGGCCGGCGGCGTTGATGGCGGCGCCGACCTTGCCGGCGATCTTGCTGGTCTCGGGGTCGTTGGCCGGCTTCCACATGAACGGCCAGTTCAGCATCATCGCGGCGTTGCCGGCCGAGAAGACGTTGGTCGCATCGTTGATGCCGACGTAGCTGATCGACCCCGGGTCGGTCGACTCCATGAGATCGACCATGAGCTGGAGGGAGTCGACGCCGGCCGGGTTGTCGAAATCCGGCGATCCGTCGGCCGCGTACAGCTTCCCGCCGGCCTGCTGGAGGTAGACCATCCAGTACGAGGCGACGCCGCCGATCCCCTCGGGAGCGCCGTAGTTGAGGACCCAGCCGTACTTGCCGTCCTTGGTGAAGTCCTTGGCCATCCGCTTGAGCTCGTCCCAGTCCTTGGGCGGCTCCGCGATGCCGGCGGCCTCGAACATCTCCATGTTGTAGAACGTCGTCAGGAGCGAGAGGGTGAAGACCACGCCCAGCTTCTTCTCGTCCCAGGTGACGGTCGAGAAGCTCGAGGCCGGGAGATCGTCGATGAGCTCCTTCGGGAGCTTGTCGACGAAGTCCACGAGGTACTCGGAGAACTCGGGAACCCAGCCCGACATGTAGACGACGTCGTGGACGTACTTGCCCGAGGCGAAGTTGGCCGCCATCTTGTCGTGGAGCTGCGGCCAGGGCGGCGCCTCGTAGACGACCTTGCCGTTGTCCTCCTGCCACTTCGTGAAGCGATCCGTGACCGACTGCGAGAACGCGCCCACCCCGGGCGGTGCCGGGTCGGGAGCCGCCGGCACGAGCACGTTGAGGGTCTTGTCACCCCCGCCGCCGCAGGCCGCGAGGAGCGTCGGGAGGCCCCCGACCATGGCGACGCCGGCCCCGGCCGCCGCGCTCCGCTGCAGGAAGGACCGCCGCGACAGGCCGCGCGGTGCCCGCTGGGTTTCCATGCGCTGCTCCTCCTCTAGGACTCGGTCCTCTGCGACCCCACCGGCCCGGTGCCGGTCTCGGCGGGTGACGCGATCATCACGCGCAGTCCCCGCTCCTCGAGGGCGGCGCGCATCGCAGGCCGGAGCCGCTCGTCGGTCACGAGCGTCCCGACCTGGTCGAACCCGAACATGAACCCCGGCGCCACGCGGTCGAGCTTCGTCGCGTCCGCCAGGACGATGCACTCGCGAGCCATCCCGCGCAGCGCGCGGTCCGTCTGGATCTCGCCGACGTCCTCGGTCATGAACCCGTGCGCGAGGTCGATGGCGCTGACCCCCATGAAGGCGTAGTCGGCCCGCAGGTCGCGGGCGGCGAGATCGGCCAGGTGGCCGACGAGGCTGCGCCGCCGTGGCAGGAGGATGCCGCCGAGGACGACGACTTCGATGGCAGGCTCGTCGGCGAGTGCGGTGACCACGTCGATCGCGTTCGTGATCACGGTCAGGCGACGGCCGCGCAACCGGTGGGCCAGCTCCAGGACCGTCGAGCCGCTGGAAAGCACGACGGTCGCGCCGTCGGGGACGAGGCTCGCCGCGGCGCGCCCGATGTCCCGCTTCGCCTGGGCGCCCGGTTGCATCCCGGCCGCCGACACGAAAGGGCGCTCGCCGGCGAGGACGGCGCCCCCGTAGGTGCGGATCACGCGGCCGGTGCGCGAGAGCCGGCGTAGGCTGCGGCGAACCGTGGCCTCGCCCACATCGAGGGAGCCTGCAAGCTCCGTGACGGAGCGGGCGCCCCGCGCGCGCAGGAGGTCGAGGAGGCGATCGTCGACGGGCAGCTGGCTCGGCACGAGCGGATTGTGCGCAGTCGTGATCGGACTGTCAATCGGATTGGCAGGGACTGAGTGTCTGGCGTAGACTCTCACCGCTCGATGTGACCTTCTCGTGACTGGAGCCGATCGAACTTGGCCACAGCGATGACCGAACTGATCACCCCGGACCTCCTCGCACGTGCGGCCGACCCGCCCCTGCGAGTCGGCCGGGGAACGCTGCCGACAACGCTCCGGGCTCTGCCGCACGGCTGGTCGCTCGTCACCCAGGCCGAGCCGCTCGCCCATCTCGACCCCGGGCTCATCGCGGCCGCCGGCGCGAGCACCCACCTCGTCGACTCGCTTGCCGTCGAGGCGCTCGATCGCCTCGCCGCCGGCCTGCCCGACAGCGCCGCGCCCGTCGTGGGGCTCGGCGGCGGGATGGCCCTCGACGCCGCGAAGTGGTGCGCCTGGCGGACGGGCCGGCCCCTCGTTCTCGTCCCGGGCGCCGTCTCGGTCGACGCGGCCGTCACGAACACGATCGCGGTGCGGGAGGCCGGCGGCGTCGTCTACCGCGGGTTCGTGGTGGCGGACGCGATCGTGCTGGATCCCGACCTGGTCACGCGGGCGCCCGCTCGCCTGAACCGCGCCGGCGTCGGCGACCTCCTCTCGATCCACACCGGGCTCCACGACTGGCGGTGCGGGGCGGCCGCCGGGACGATCGCCTTCGACGAGGGGATCGCCGCCGCGGCCGCCTCCGTCCTCGACCGGATCGAGGTCCTCGCGCCGGAGATCGGGGCCGTGGGCGACGCCGGGCTGGAAGGCGTCCTGCGCGCCTACGCCGAGGTCAACGCGCTCTGCCTCCGGGCGGGCCACAGCGGCCCCGAGGAGGGCTCGGAGCACTACTTCGGCTACGCGCTGGAGCAGGCCACCGGCCGCTCCTTCGTCCACGGCGAGCTCATCGGCCTGGGGACGGTCCTGATGGCGACCCTCCAGGAGAACGACCCCGACCGCCCACGGCGGATCCTGGACGCATGCCGGGTCGACTGGAGCCCCGCCGCCCTCGGCGTGGACCGGGCCGCGATCCACGAAGCCCTGGTCGGTCTCCCCGCCTTCGTGCGGGCCCAGCAGCTGCCCCGATCCGTCATCGACCAGTCCGACCTCGGGCCGGGCGCCGCTGACGCCCTCCTGGCACGGGTGCTCGGCCCGATCCCCGACGCCATCCCTGCCTGAACGGAGGAAGCCGATGTCTGCCGAACCCACGGGAGTCACGATCGCGGCGGAGACCGAGGTCCCGGTCGAGAACCTGACCCGCTGGCACGCCGCCATCGCCGACGAGCTGCGGCAGGCCTTCGAGGCCGTGCTGCCGGTGGGGAAGTACACGCTCGGGAGCCAGCTGGCGGCCTTCGAGCAGGAGTTCGCGGCGTACTGCGACAGCGCGTTCGGGATCGGCATCAGCAGCGGCACCGCCGCGCTCCACCTGGGGCTGCGGGCGCTGGGCGTCGGCCCCGGCGACGAGGTGATCACCGTCCCGAACACCTACGTCGCCACCGTCTTCGCGATCACCTACACGGGAGCCACGCCGGTCTTCGTCGACGTCGATCCCGCGACGGCGAACATGGACCCGGGTCGGGTCGGGTCGGCCCTCACGGGCCGCACCAAGGCCATCATCCCCGTCCACATGTACGGCCAGTGCGTGGACGTGGACGCCATCCGGGCGGCCGCCCCCGGGGTCCCCATCCTCGAGGATGCGGCGCACGCACACGGCGCCACCTACCGCGGGCGGAAGGCGGGGAGCCTCGGTGAGCTCGCCGAGTTCAGCTTCTACCCGTCGAAGATCATGGGCGCGCTCGGGGACGGCGGTATGCTCACGACGAGCGATCCCGAGCTGGATGCCCGGATCCGCCAGCTTCGCTACATGGGCCAGAAGGGCGTGAAGCACGAGCACCTCGTCCTCGGCTTCCAGGAGCGCCTCGACGAGATCCAGGCGGCGTTCCTGAGGGTCAAGCTCGGCCACCTCGAGGACCAGGTCGCCGGCCGGCGGCGGGTCGCCGCCCGCTACGCCGGCTGGCTGGAGGGAATGCCCGTCGAGCCCCCCGCCCACGACGTGACCGGCCGCCACGCCTACTACATGTACACGGTCCTCGCCCCGCGCCGCGAGGAGCTGCGGAGCCACCTGGACGCTCACGGCATCCGGACCCAGCTCATCTACCCGAAGCTCGTCCCGGAGCAGGGGGCCTACGCCGCCAGCCCCTGGCGGGCGGCCGACCCGCTCGACGTCGCCCGGTCCCTCGTTCCCCGTCTGCTGTGCCTGCCGATGTTCGCCGAGCTCACCGACGCGGAGGTCGACCGCGTGGGCCGCGCGATCCGCGACTTCTACGGCGCATCCTGAGGGCGTGATGGCACGCCTCGTCGTCCTGGGCGGCTCCGGCGCCTCGACGCCGGAGCTCGCCGACGCCCTCGTCGCCTGGCCGGGCGGGCTCGCCCGCCGGCCGCCCCTCACGATCGTCCTGCAGGGTCGCTCGGCCGACAAGCTGGCCATCGTCGCCCGGGCGTTCCGGGCACGCCTGGCCGGCGCCGGCGGGCCGGCGGTCGCCGTCGAGGAGAGCACCGACCTTGGGGCGGCCCTCGACGGAGCCGACGTCGTCCTCAACCAGGTCCGCGTCGGGGGTCTCGCGGCGCGCGCGTTCGACGAGACGTTCCCGCGCCCGTTCGGGATCCCCGGCGAGGAGACGATGGGGCCGGGCGGGTTCGCCAACGCTCTTCGCACGGTGCCGGCCCTGGCCTCGACGTGGGAGGCGGTCGGTCGACGCGCGCCCCGGGCGCTCGTCGTCAACCTGACGAACCCCTCCGGGATCGTGGTGGCGGTCGCGGCGCGCGGCTTCGGGCTCGACGTGGTCTCCGTCTGCGACTCGCCCGTCACGCTGACCGAATCGGTCGCTTCGCGGGTGGGCCGCCCTCGTGCCGACGTGCGCTCCCGGTATCTCGGCTGCAACCACGCAGGGTGGTGGGTGGCGGCGGACGACGCCGAGCTGGCTGCGGTGGCCGGGCTGGCGACGGGCCTCACCGAGGAGGAGGTGCTGACTGCCGGCGCCCTCCCGGCTCCATACGGCCGCTACTACCTGGTCCCGGATCGGATCGTCGCCGCGCAGGCGAACGGTCCATCCCGGGCCGAGCAGCTGCAGGAGCTGGAGGCTCGCCTGCTCGACGCGTATGCCGGTGCCGGCGGCGAGCCTGCGCCGCGCCGGGGCGCCGCGTGGTATCCCAAGGCCGTGGTTCCCCTCCTCGACGCGTACTGGAACGGCAGCTCCCTCCCGGAGGTCGTTGGGCTCGTCGTCGACGGCTCCATGCCGGGGATCCCCTCCGGGGTCGTGGTGGAGCGTGCGGCCGATGTCGCGACCCCGGGAGCGATCGTCCCGCTTCCCGCGCCAACCCTGCCGCCCCTTCCCGCGGCGGTCCTCTCCTCGCACGCCGCGTACGAGGCGCTCGTGGTGGAGGCGCTCTCGACGGGCGGCTCGCGCCGCGCGCTCGTGCGCGCCCTCTCTGCGAACCCGATGGTCCGCGACCTGGACCGCGCGGCCGCCCTGGTCGACGCGATCCTGGCCGGCTCGCCGCGGGGCTGACGTGGGAACGGGCGGTCGAGGGAGCGGCGTCGTCGGAGCAGTCGATGTCGGCGCGACGAAGACGCTCGTCGCCGTCGCTCCCGCGACGGCAGCGGGAGAGCTCCCGGGGCCCATTGGCCGGTGGCGAGTTCGCAGACTCATCACCGATCGCGATCCGGATCGCTGCCTCGCCGCGGTGGCCGCCGTCATCGTCGATCTCGCCGCTGGCGAGCCCGTTTGCGCCATCGGGGTCGCCGCCCCGGGCCCGCTGGACCCTGCCCGCGGCGTCATCCTCCACTCCCCCAACCTGGGGTGGAGGGATCACCCGTTCGGCTCGGGCCTTGCCGGGGCCGTCGGCGCCCCGGTCTGCCTGGAGGACGACGCGAACGCGGGGGCGCTGGGGGAGGCACTGCACGGCGCCGGGACTGGCCATGACCCGGTCGTGTACCTGACCCTCTCCACCGGCGTCGGCGCCGGCATCGTGGTCGGCGGAGGGATCGTTCGGGGCGCGCACCAGGCCGCCGGCGAGATCGGCCACCTCGTCGTCGATGCGGCCGGGCCTCGCTGTGGGTGCGGCGGCGCGGGACACGTGGAGGCTTTCGTCGGCGGGGCGGGCCTGGCGCGCCGCGCGGCGGCGGCGTGGCCGGCCGCGACCCTGGCGGACGGGAGTCCCGCTCCCCGGAACGCCGGAGACGTCCTTCGGCTCGCCCGCGCCGGGGACCCGACCGCGGTGCTCCTGGCAGATGACGCCACGGAGGCGCTTGCCCGCGCGATTGCCGCGGTGAGCGCGGTGCTCGACCCGGGCGTGATCGTCGTCGGCGGGTCGCTCGGACGCGGCCAGCGGGCCCTCGTCCGGCGTGCCGCGGCGCGCGCCCGCCGGCTCGTCATCCCGCAGGCCGGGGGGTCGCTCCGGGTCGTGCCGGCGGCCCTCGGCGAGCGAAGCCCGCTCGTCGGCGCCGCCGTCCTTGCCTCCGGACTCGCCGCGGCCGCCTCCCGCGAGGGACGGCACGGATGACGGCCTCGCTCCGCGGCCCATCGCTGATGGCCCGGGAGATCGCCGAGATCCCGGCGGTCGTGGCGCGCGCCCTCGAGGAGGGGGCCGGCGAGCTCGACGCGGCCGCCCGCGAGATCGCCCGGCGGGCGCCGCGCTTCGTCCTGATCGCCGCCCGGGGGACCTCCGACC
>Ga0209253_10005677_pt1 | contig 10824 bp, 21 predicted proteins | sample FrelakmetBRP12BR_FD_187145 | JGI IMG/M metagenome (GOLD analysis project Ga0209253, IMG submission 187145) | Freshwater lake sediment microbial communities from the University of Notre Dame, USA, for methane emissions studies - BRP12 BR (SPAdes)... | ecosystem: Environmental > Aquatic >... | reverse complement strand
GCGCCGATTGCGATGGAAGAAGGTCTGCGCTTTGCCATTCGCGAGGGTGGCAGAACCGTCGGTGCCGGCGTGGTAGCGAAAGTTATTGAGTAATAACTGGACAAAGGCGACAGGATTTGGGATTAAACGCTAAATAGCGAAATCACCGAATCCAGAATCCTGTATCCTCAATCCTGAGGTTTAACCGAGGTTTAATATATATGCAAAGCCAGAAAATTCGTATCCGCCTGAAAGCATTTGATTATCGTCTGATAGATAAATCAGCAATGGAGATCGTTGAAACCGCTAAACGTACCGGTGCAGTAGTGAAAGGCCCCGTGCCCCTGCCCACCCGGATCGAACGCTTCGACGTATTGCGTTCGCCGCATGTCAATAAGACCTCACGCGACCAGTTCGAGATTCGTACCCATCTGCGCCTGATGGACATCATGGATCCGACCGACAAGACTGTGGATGCTCTGATGAAATTGGATTTGCCTGCAGGAGTGGATGTAGAAATAAAGTTATAATCTTTAAATATTGAGTTTTGAGTTGGCTGTTTTCCTGTTAATCCCCTGAAATCAATAACTCAAAACTGCTTGTAATCTGCCGGTCAATTGTAATCGGCACCTTTAAAAAAGGTAATTAAAATGAGTTTAGGACTAGTCGGCCGCAAAGTTGGCATGACTCGCATTTTTACTGACGATGGCGAAAGCCAGCCGGTGACAGTGCTTGATGTGTCCAACAATCGCGTCACGCAAATCAAAACCCCCGACACTGACGGTTATTCCGCCGTGCAGGTAACTTTTGGCAAACGCCGCGCCAGTCGCGTCAACAAGCCATCTGCCGGGCATTTCGCCAAAGCCGCAGTAGAGGCCGGGCATATGCTAAAGGAATTCCGCGTAACCGAGGAACAACTCGTCAGCCTTAAACCCGGCGCAGTCATCGCCGTGGATATTTTTCAGGTCGGACAAAAAGTGGATGTGACCGGTGTCTCCATCGGCAAGGGATATGCTGGTGTAATCAAACGCCACCACTTTTCCTCCAATCGCGCCACTCACGGAAACTCGAAATCACATAATGTGCCTGGCTCCATCGGCATGGCGCAGGACCCTGGTCGCGTATTTCCCGGCAAGCGCATGTCTGGACATCTGGGAAGCGTGCAGCGTACCACCCAGAATCTGGAAGTGCTGCGGGTTGATAGCGCGCGCGGCTTGCTGCTGGTCAAGGGAGCGATCCCCGGTTCAAGAGGCGGCGATGTAATAGTACATCCAAGCGTAAAGACTCCTAGAATCGGCGCTAAACCTGCCATCAAGGTCGATGCACGGGCGGGGGCCAAGAGTGGCCCTCAGTCCGGCAAGAAGGCGGGGGCATAATGGAACTCAAACTTATCAATGATGATGGTCAGTCAGCTGCAAGCATCTCTGCTTCCGATACGCTGTTTGGCCGTGAATACAATGAATCCCTGGTGCATCAGGTAGTGACGGCCTATCTGGCCAATGCCCGCAGTGCCAATCGCGCCCAGAAAGGGCGTTCGGATGTAGCCAAGTCTACGCGCAAACCTTTTCGGCAAAAAGGTACCGGGCGGGCGCGCGCCGGTATGGCCTCCAGCCCGTTGTGGCGTGGTGGTGGCAAGATTTTCCCCAATAGCCCGGAAGAAAATTTCAGCCATAAGCTGAACCGCAAAATGTATCGTGCGGGCATCGGCGCCATTCTCTCGCAACTGGTGCGGGAAAACCGCTTGTCGGTAGTGGAAAATTTCACCGTGGATACGCCAAAAACCAAGACCTTGGCGCAGAAACTGAAAGACATGGGAATGGCTGAGGTCATGATTATCACCGATAGCGTGGATGAGAACCTCTATCTGTCGTCCCGCAACCTGCCGCATGTGATGGTGGTAGAAGTCGGTCACGCAGATCCGGTCAGCCTCCTGCGCTTTGCCAATGTGCTTATGACGCGCAGTGCGGTGACACAAATCGAGGAGATGCTGGCATGAGCGCACAAACTTTCAACCCCGAACGTCTGATGCAGATAATACTGGCACCGCAGGTTTCGGAAAAAGCTACCCACATCGCTGAGAAACATAACCAGATTATCTTTCGTGTGGCGCAGGATGCCACCAAGGCTGAGATCAAGGCTGCGGTCGAGTTGATGTGGAAAGCCCAAAGCATCCAGGTGGAAACTGTACAAGTGGCCAATATCAAAGGCAAGCAAAAGCGTTTTGGCCGCTTCATGGGACGCCGCAGCAACTGGAAGAAAGCCTATGTCGGCATCAAGGCTGGTCAGGAAATAAATTTTGCTGAAATCGCTCAAGGAGAGGTCAAATAATGGCACTGATTAAAGTCAAACCGACTTCTCCCGGACGCCGTGCAGTCGTTAAAGTAGTCAATCCGGACTTGCACAAGGGTGCGCCCTACGCAAAACTGGTGGAGAAGCAGAACCATACCGCCGGACGCAATAACAACGGTCACATTACTACCCGTCACATGGGTGGCGGTCATAAGCAGCATTACCGCAAGGTGGATTTCCGTCGCAACAAGGATGGCATTCCCGCCAAAGTCGAGCGACTGGAATATGATCCGAACCGTAGCGCCAATCTGGCACTGCTTTGCTATGCGGATGGAGAGCGCCGCTACATCATCGCTCCAAAGGGCATTGCTGCCGGGATGCAACTGTTGAATGGTAGCGATGCGCCGATCAAGAACGGCAATACCCTGCCGCTGCGTAACATTCCGGTAGGCAGCACCATTCATTGCGTGGAAATGCTTCCCGGCAAAGGAGCGCAACTGGCTCGTTCAGCCGGCACATCGGTGCAACTGCTGGCGCGCGAGGGAGACTATGCGCAGTTGCGCTTGCGTTCCGGCGAAATTCGCAAGGTACACGTGGATTGTCGCGCCACCATCGGCGAGGTCGGTAATGAAGAACACAACCTGCGCTCCATTGGCAAGGCTGGCGCTAACCGCTGGCGCGGCATTCGACCGACGGTGCGCGGCGTAGTAATGAACCCGGTAGACCATCCGCATGGCGGTGGTGAGGGCAAGACCGCTGCCGGACGCCATCCGGTCAGTCCGTGGGGGACACCCGCCAAGGGTTTCCGCACCCGTGGCAATAAGCGTACTGATGGCATGATCGTACGCCGCCGCTATTCGAACAAGGGGTAATAAATCATGGCACGTTCCGTAAAGAAAGGCCCGTTCGTTGATCTGCACCTGATGTCTAAGGTGGAGACTGCACGCGCAACCAACGACAAGCGTCCAATCAAAACCTGGTCGCGCCGTTCCACTGTTCTACCGGATTTCATTGGCTTGACCATCGCCATACACAACGGGAAACAGCACGTTCCGGTGTACGTTACCGAGAATATGGTAGGCCATAAACTTGGGGAGTTTTCCCATACCCGTACTTTCAAGGGACATTCTGGCGACAAGAAAGCAGCAGCCGGATCGAAGAAATAGGAGCGATGAACATGCAAACAACTGCTGTATTACGCGGGGTTCGATTATCTGAACAAAAAGGGCGACTGGTGGCCGATCAGATTCGTGGATTACCGGTGGATCGGGCGCTTAATCTGCTGGCTTTCAGCCCGAAGAAAGGTGCTGTCATCATTCGTAAATTACTGGAATCAGCTATTGCCAATGCCGAGCACAACGAAGGTGCGGACATAGATGAACTAAAAGTGTCAACGATATATGTTGATCGCGGGCCATCGCTGATGCGGACCAGCACACGCGCCAAGGGCCGTGGCAACCGTATCGTCAAGCCCACCTGCCACATTCTTCTCACCGTCGGCGACCAAGCCGGCAATAAAAAATAAGGGACGCGCGCGAGCATTATGGGACAGAAAATACATCCAACAGGCTTCCGCCTTTCCGTGCTGAAGAACTGGTCATCAAAGTGGTACGCCAATAGCAAGAATTTCCCGATCATGTTGAGCGAAGACATCAAGGTACGGGAATACCTGAAAAAGAAGCTGGCGCACGCTTCGGTAGGCCGGGTGATAATCGAGCGCCCATCCAAGAATGCCCGCATCACAATTTACAGCTCACGCCCCGGTATCGTCATCGGCAAGAAGGGTGAAGACATCGAAGTCCTGCGCGGAGAACTGCAAAGACGTATGGGTGTGCCGGTACATGTAAACATTGAGGAGATCCGCAAACCGGAAATCGATGCGCAACTGATCGCCGACAACATCGCGCAGCAACTGGAAAAACGCATCATGTTTCGTCGTGCCATGAAACGGGCGATGCAGAACGCCATGCGTCTGGGCGCCCAGGGGATCAAGATCATGAGCTCGGGCCGGTTGAACGGCATTGAGATCGCCCGCCGTGAGTGGTACCGTGAAGGTCGCGTACCGCTCCATACCTTACGCGCTGATCTGGATTATGGTACGGCAGAAGCCAAAACCACTTATGGCGTGATCGGCATCAAGGTATGGGTATTCAAAGGCGAGGTGATAGGCCACAACGAGCAATCCGCAGCAACGCCAGTACCGGCGATCCCCGCTTCGGCAGGAGAACCCGAAAAGAAGCGTCCAGTCAGGAAACCGCCGGCAAGCATGCCCAAGGTGGTAGCAGCGGAGAAACCAGCTGTCAAAGCCAAGACCGAAACTGAAGCAAAAACCAGCGCAAAGACAGACAAGAAACCTGTCAAGTCCGTTGAGAAGGCTGCACCCAAGACTGCCGCCAAGAAAACAGTAAAAACAGTAAAGCCAGGAGCATAAGATGCAGCAACCAGCTAGAACGAAATACCGCAAACAACAAAAAGGTCGCAACAAGGGAGTTGCAACCCGAGGTGCAAAAGTGAGTTTCGGTGAATACGGCCTTAAGGCAGTTGGTCGCGGTCGTTTGACTGCACGCCAGATCGAAGCTGCTCGGCGCGCCATGACTCGCCATATAAAACGCGGTGGCCGTATCTGGATCCGTATTTTCCCGGACAAGCCAATTTCCCATAAACCAGCAGAGGTGCGCATGGGCAACGGCAAGGGTAATCCGGAATATTTTGTGGCAGAGATCCAACCCGGTAAGATGCTGTATGAAATGGATGGGGTCGATGAAGTGCTGGCACGGCAGGCGTTTCGCCTGGCGGCTGCTAAATTGCCGATCCAGACCACGTTTGTTATCCGACAACTAGGCGGTTAATCATGAAAATGAATGAACTTAGAACCAAGAATCCGGCTGAATTGCAGCAGGAGTTGATGGCGTTGCTGAAGGCGCAATTTGGTTTGCGCATGCAACATGCAACCCAGCAACTCGGCAACACCAACCAGTTGCGCAATGTGCGTCGTGATATCGCACGTACCAAAACGATAATCAGTCAGAAAGCGAAACAATCATGAGCGAAGCCAATTTGAGCCGTACCCTCACCGGCAAAGTGGTGAGCGACAAAATGAACAAAACCATTACCGTATTGGTCGAGCGCAAGGTTAAGCACCCGCTCTATGGCAAGATCATGGTCCGCACGAAAAAATATCACGCCCATGACGAAAGCAATCAGTATCATCCGGGCGATCTGGTGATAATCGAAGAATGTCGCCCTTTATCCAAGACCAAGGCATGGCGCGTAGCCAAGTTGGTCGAAAAAGCCGATCCGGTCTAATTGATCAGCTATACCAGATACCAAGCGAAACCAGGCCGGATGGTGCAAGAATAGCAGCGGGTAAAAGGAGCGTGCGGTCATTTTGAATTAGCTGCTTTTAGCACTTGTGTTTTTAATCGTACACCCGTATAATTTTGCCTCTTCAAGCCTCTGGTTTTCAGATTTTTAATTCGCGCATCGTCGGGCAGTATCCGGCGGCGACATAACCCGAACGGGTTCCAATACTGTCCACACAGCGAAACCTGTACTGGAAAAGTTGGAAAGAGTGAGTAAAAAATGATTCAAATGCAATCTATTCTGCAAGTGGCCGACAATACCGGTGCGCGCTCGATCATGTGCATCAAGGTGCTGGGCGGCTCCAAGCGGCGCTATGCCGGAATTGGTGATGTCATCAAGGTCACTATTAAAGATGCTGCGCCGCGTGGCCGCGTCAAGAAAGGCGAGATATACAATGCGGTAGTAGTGCGCACCGCCAAGGGAGTACGTCGCGTCGACGGCTCGCTGATCAAGTTTGACAGCAATGCTGCAGTGTTGCTGAACGCAAAGTTAGAGCCGATCGGGACACGCATTTTCGGCCCGGTGACGCGTGAATTGCGCAATGCGCGCTTCATGAAAATCGTCTCGCTTGCGCCAGAAGTTCTATAAGCGCATGGCAAGGAGTCAATATGCAAAAAATTAAAAAAGGTGATGACGTCATCGTCACCACCGGCAAGGACAAGGGCAAACGTGGCACAGTACTGCGCGTAGCCGGAATAGATTTGATCGTGGTTGAGGGCATCAACAAAGTAAAGAAACACCAGAGTCCCAATCCGACCAAAGGCACAGCTGGCGGTATTATCGAGATGGAAAAGCCGATTCAGATCTCAAATGTGGCGATTTTCAATCCCGCCACACAGAAGGCCGACAGAGTTGGGTTCAAAACCCTGGAAGACAAGCGTAAGGTACGTTATTTCAAATCGAACGGCGAACTACTGGACGCCTGAGAGAGCAAGAGGAAATTATGGCTCGGTTGCAAGAATATTATCGTGACACCGTGGTGAAACAGCTGATGCAGCAGTTTGGCTACAAATCTATGATGGAAGTGCCACGCATTCGCAAAATCACGCTTAACATGGGTGTGGGAGAAGCGATTGCCGACAAGAAAATCATGGACAATGCTGTGGGCGATATGCAAAAAATTGCCGGGCAACGTCCGGTGGTGACCAAAGCAAAGAAATCCATTGCCACTTTTAAGGTGCGCGAGGGTTATCCGGTCGGCTGTATGGTGACATTGCGACGCGTTCGCATGTATGAATTTCTTGACCGCTTGGTGAGCGTGGCAATCCCGCGTATCCGTGATTTCCGCGGCATTTCTGGCAAAGCATTTGATGGGCGCGGCAATTACAACATGGGAGTGAAGGAGCAAATCATTTTCCCGGAAATCGAGTATGACAAGATCGATGCACTGAGAGGCATGAACATTACGATCACCACCACCGCCAAAACAGACGCAGAAGCGAAGGCGCTGTTGGCGGCTTTCAAATTCCCATTCAAGAATTGAGGATGGCATGGCCAAAATAGCTGTAATCAACCGTGATTTGAAACGACGTGTAACCGTGAAGAAGTTTGCCGCGTACCGTGCCGAGTTATTCGCCGTTATTAACAACGCCAAAGCAAGTGACGAAGAACGCCACTCTGCCAGAATCAAACTACAGATGTTGCCGCGTAACGCTAGCCCAGTGCGCCTGCGTAACCGTTGCTCACTAACCGGCCGACCACGAGGGGTGTATAGCAAGTTCGGCCTCGGACGTAGCAAATTACGCGACTTTGCCATGCGTGGGGAAATCCCCGGCATGACCAAAGCCAGTTGGTAGCAAGCGGATACTTGAAATTTTTAAGCACCAAAGTTTTTAGGCGGAATGCTGTGCGATATTTTGCAAAAATTTGTATTAAAGTTTGTGACGAAAATTGGATTTCTAGAGGTAGCCCTAGATGAGCATGAGTGACCCCATCGCTGATATGTTGACGCGTATACGTAACGCGCAGCTTGCTGAGAAAACTGCTGTGGCAATGCCTGCTTCCAAGCTGAAGGCGGCCATTGCTCAAGTATTAAAGGATGAAGGCTATATAGAGCATTTTGCGCTGCGCGAAGCAGACGGAAAGCCGGTGCTGGAAATCAATCTGAAGTATTACGCCGGCCGGCCAGTGATTGAAAAAATTGAACGTGTCAGCCGCCCTGGACTGCGTATTTACAAATCCAGCGACAAGCTTCCTAACGTGATGAATGGTCTGGGTGTGGCGATAGTCTCCACTTCCAAGGGGGTAATGACCGAACGCAAAGCGCGCGCCAGTGGTGTAGGCGGCGAAGTGCTGTGTATCGTAGCTTAGGGGTGTAGAAAATGTCTCGAGTAGGTAAGAATCCGATACCCGTACCCGCTAATGTTGAAGTAGCCTTGTCTGCTTCTGCAGTATCGGTAAAAGGCCCGCTGGGCACGTTGCAGCGTAGTCTGAATTCAGATATCACCGTTGAGCGTGACGGCGATAATTTGCTGGTAAAGGTTGCAAACAATTCCAAACAAGCCAATGCGATGTCCGGCACCATGCGCGCACTACTGGCCAACATGGTGCATGGGGTAACCAAGGGCTTCGAAAAGAAGCTGCTGCTGGTGGGGGTGGGGTACCGCGCCCAGGCTGCCGGCGAGATGCTCAACCTGACGTTGGGATTCTCTCATCCGGTCGCGCACAGAATGCCGGAAGGAGTCAAAGTTGAAACGCCGAGTCAGACTGAGATTCTGATCAAGGGCATAGATAAACAGCAGGTTGGTCAAGTGGCTGCAGAAGTGCGTGCCTACCGCAAGCCGGAACCCTACAAGGGCAAGGGCGTGCGCTACGCTGATGAAGTAATCGTCATGAAAGAGACCAAGAAGAAGTAATCGAGGAAGATATGTTGAATTCGACACAATCCCGACTGCGCCGTGCGCGTCAAACCCGTGCCAAGATTGCCGAACTGAAGGTAGTGCGGCTGGCAGTGCATCGCAGCAACTGCCATATTTATGCACAAGTGATCGATGGCAGCGGTGGCAAGGTGTTAACCAGCGCTTCCACCTTGGAACCAGAGGTACGCAAGACGCTAACCAATGGCGGCACCATCAATGCAGCGGCGGCAATAGGCAAACGAATAGCCGAGAAAGCCAAGAATCTGGGTATCGAGACCGTTGCGTTTGACCGTTCCGGCTTCAGGTATCACGGCCGCGTTAAAGCATTGGCCGAGGCTGCCCGTGAACATGGCCTCAAATTCTAAGCGAGAGGTAAACAGTGGCTAAGATGCAAGGAAGAATGCAGGGCAAAACGCAACAAGGCGAGGACCGTGGCGATGGCCTCAAGGAAAAGATGGTTGCGATCAATCGTGTTACCAAGGTGGTCAAAGGCGGGCGCATTCTTGGCTTCGCCGCGCTGACCGTGGTTGGCAATGGCGATGGCAGCGTCGGCATGGGCAAGGGCAAGTCCCGCGAAGTGCCGGTAGCGGTACAAAAAGCGATGGACGAAGCGCGCCGCAAGATGATTAAGGTGAATTTAAAGAATGGCACGCTGCATCATCCAGTTATCGGACGCCACGGTGCCGCCAAGGTATATATGCAACCCGCTTCCGAAGGTACTGGCATCATTGCCGGCGGGCCGATGCGCGCGATATTTGAAGTAATGGGAGTGCACAATATTCTTGCCAAGTGCATAGGCTCGACCAATCCCTACAACGTGGTACGTGCCACCCTGCAAGGTTTGCAATCAATGAACACTCCTTCCGAGATTGCTGCCAAGCGTGGCAAAAGCGTGGAAGAAATCATAGGGTCGGCAAAATGAGTGCGAACATGAAAAAGATCAAACTGACTCTGATCAAGAGCATCATCGGCACCAAGCAATCACATCGCGCAACCGTGCGTGGACTGGGGTTGCGCGGGATTAATAGCAGCGCAGAATTGGAAGATACCCCGTCAGTCCGGGGCATGATCAATAAAGTCTATTACCTCGTCAAAGTTGAGGCATAAGATGCGACTGAATTCGATTAAACCAGCCGACGGTGCCAAACACGCCAAGCGACGCGTAGGACGTGGTATAGGTTCGGGCATCGGCAAGACTGCCGGGCGCGGGCATAAGGGACAAAAATCCCGTACTGGCGGATTTCATAAAGTCGGCTTTGAAGGCGGACAGATGCCGCTGCAACGTCGCTTGCCCAAACGCGGGTTTATTTCTCCTACCGCTGGCAACACCGTAGAAGTGCGGTTGTCGGCCTTGAATAAACTGCCAGTTGATACCATAGATATCCTGGTTCTAAAGCAGGCAGGAATCGTTCCCGGTGGCGCCCTTAGCGCCAAGGTGATACTTTCCGGGAAAATTGAACGTGCAATTAAATTACAGGGTATCGCAGTAACCAAAGGCGCAAAAGTAGCCATTGAGACTGCCGGCGGCAGCATTGGCGCTGCATAAGGCTGCGAGGACAGAGATTGGCCGCTAACGAATCGCTGCGAGGACTTTCCGGAAAACTGGGTGACTTGAAGCGTCGTCTATGGTTCTTGTTGCTTGCGCTGGTGGTCTATCGAATTGGCGCGCATGTCCCGGTACCAGGCATAGATCCGGTGGTGCTGAAAGACCTGTTTGAATCGCAGCAGGGAGGCATACTCGGCATGTTCAACATGTTTTCCGGGGGGGCGCTTTCCCGTTTCTCGATTTTTGCCTTGGGGATCATGCCGTACATTTCGGCCTCGATCATCATGCAGTTGGGTACAGTCGCATTTCCCTATCTGGAAGCGCTGAAGAAAGAAGGCGAGGCCGGGCGCAGAAAGATCACCCAGTACACCCGCTATGGCACGCTGGGACTGGCGTTGGTGCAGGGCTATGGTATATCCATCGCATTGCAATCCCAGGCTGGGTTGGTGATCGAACCGGGACCGACGTTCTTGCTGACCACAGTGATAACTCTGGTAACGGGTACTATATTTCTGATGTGGCTGGGCGAACAGATTACTGAGCGCGGCATTGGCAACGGTATATCGCTGATCATTTTCGCCGGGATAGTCGCTGGCTTGCCGAGCGCAATTGGCGGCACCCTTGAACTGGTGCGAACTGGCGCAATGCATTTCCTGGTGGCACTGGGGATTTTTGTGGCGGCGACATTGGTAACCGCATTCGTGGTATTTGTCGAGCGTGGCCAGCGCAAGATATTGGTGAACTATGCCAAACGCCAGGTAGGGCGCAAAGTCTACGGCGGGCAGAGTT
>Ga0209253_10005676_pt1 | contig 10824 bp, 12 predicted proteins | sample FrelakmetBRP12BR_FD_187145 | JGI IMG/M metagenome (GOLD analysis project Ga0209253, IMG submission 187145) | Freshwater lake sediment microbial communities from the University of Notre Dame, USA, for methane emissions studies - BRP12 BR (SPAdes)... | ecosystem: Environmental > Aquatic >... | reverse complement strand
GTCGGTATCGACGGACCGTAGATGTCCGCGTCGAGCAAGCCCACGCGCGCACCCGAACGCTTGAGCGCCAGGGCGAGGTTGACCGAGACGGTGCTCTTACCCACGCCGCCCTTGCCGCTCATCACCAGCACGACGTTCTTGACGCCGGGAACGGGTTTGGGCTACAATCTGCCCAGCGCAGATGATCGATAAGAAAATCCTGATCGTGGATTTTGACGCCGCCAGCCTGGACTCCCTGGCCGCTATTTTCGAGCCTTACAACTTCCAGATAGTCCGGGCGGCCGACGGCCAGGCAGCCCTCGAAAAGTTCAAGGAAGAAAAGCCGGACATCGTCGTCCTTGAAGCCATCCTCCCCAAAGTCCACGGGTTTGACCTGAGCAAAAGGATCTTTGATGAGACCCACGGTCAGGTGCCGGTCATCATCGTCACCGGGCTCTACCGGGGACCTCAGTATAGGATGGAGGCGCTGTCCGCCTTCGGTGCCGCCGATTATCTTGAGAAGCCGGTGGACAAGGAGAAGCTTCTCCGGTCGGTGATGAACCTGCTCTCCGAGGACGAGGAGATCGAAGAGGACCTGCCCAGCTCCGAACGTGTCATAGAGTCCCTCTCCCGGCGCCTCAAGACTCAAGCCTTGGGGGCGGAGAAGAAATAGCGCCTGGATGTTGGCGCCGAAGTCCCGGAAAAATGCGGCCGATTTGAGATCAAACGATGGAAAACCTGTGGACACGCTGCAATAACTGCCAGCGCATCCTGTACAAGCAGGACATCCTGGAGAATAGCTACGTCTGTCCCTCCTGCAGCTTCCATTTCCGGATGTCAGCCCGGGAACGGCTGGAGACTCTCTTCGATGACGGAAAATTCGAGCTCCTGGACGAGGGCATCTTCCCCGTGGATGCCCTCCATTTCGAAGACACGCGGAAATACTCCGACCGGCTCGAGGAGAACCAGAAAAAGACCGGGCTGGTTGAAGCTGTGCTCAACGCCCGGGGAAAGGTCGGCGGGATCGAGACGATCATCTCGGCCATGGACTTTTCTTTCATGGGCGGAAGCATGGGTTCGGTGGTCGGCGAGAAGATCACCCGGGCTATTGAGCGGGCGACTCGCGAGAAACTGCCCCTGATCATCGTCTCAACTTCAGGGGGGGCCCGGATGCAGGAGGGGGCGCTGTCGTTGATGCAGCTGATAAAGACAAGCGCCGCCCTGTCGAGGCTGGGCCAGGCCCGGCTCCCCTATGTTTCCGTCATCGCCGACCCGACGACAGGCGGCACGACAGCGAGCTATGCGATGCTCGGCGACATCAACATCGGTGAGCCCAACGCTTTGATCGGGTTCGCCGGTCCGCGGGTTATCGAGCAGACCATCAAGGAGAAGCTCCCCAAAGGATTCCAACGCTCAGAGTTCCTCCTCGCCCACGGCCTCTTGGACGATGTTGTCGAGCGAAAAGCCCTCCGCAGCTATCTCATCCGGGCACTCCGGCTCTTCCTCAACAGGCATCTATGAACTATGGGCAGTGCCAGCGATACCTCCAAGAGATTCTCGCTTCCGGGGTCAAGTTCGGCCTGGAAAATGTCCGCACAATCCTGAGCGCGCTCGGCCAGCCGCACCTCGCCTATCCCTCGATCCTGGTGGCCGGCACAAACGGCAAGGGCTCGGTTTGCGCAATGCTGTCCCAAGTTCTCAGCCGGCACGGCTTCCGCACCGGGCTGTATACATCTCCCCACTTGGTGGCTATTGAGGAGAGGATCAGGATTGGGGATGAAACCATCAGCCGGCGAGATTTTTGCCTCCTCCTCAGCCGCTTGAAGGCCGTTATCCACGAGCTCATCTCCTCCGGGAAGTTGGAATCGCCGCCGACCCACTTTGAGATTCTAACGATTCTGGCTCTTCTCTATTTCCGTGAAAAGCAAGTGGAGATCGCTGTCCTCGAAGTGGGAATGGGCGGACGGCTGGACGCCACGAACGTCGTCACCCCTCTCGTCTCCGTCATCACGACCGTGGGCCGGGATCACCGGGAGTTCCTCGGCCCGAAGCTGTCCGATATCGCTTTTGAGAAAGCGGGAATCATCAAGCCGGGCGTTCCCGTTGTCTGCGGACTCGGCCGGGGGACGGCACGGCGTGTCATTGACCGGCGGGCCAGGCAGCTGGGGGCTCCAGTCCGGGGCGTCTTTGACAAACCCGCGGCCCTTCGGGCTCAGAGAAAGAAAAACGGGTTGCGGTTCTCCTTCCGCCTTGAGGGCGAGGACTTTGTCTTCTCTCCCAGGCTGCGAGGGGAACACCAGGGTCGGAATGCGGCCGTGGCCATCGCCGCCGCGGTCGAGATCAGCCGGCGCTGGAAACGGCTGAAAAAAAGCGGGATCGTTCAGGGAATCCGGGAAACTCGCTGGGAGGGGCGTCTGGAGTCCATCCTCCTCCGTCCGCGTGTCATCCTGGATGGGGCTCATAACGAGGCGGGAGCCCGGGCGGTCGCCGACTATTCCCGGGATTTCCTTCCCCAGCCGCGAACCCTTGTCTTCGCCATCATGAAGGAAAAAAACATCCGCCGGATTTCTTCGCTCCTCTTTCCTTTGGCCGAGACCATCATCCTGACTTCCGTCCCCTTGCCCCGGGCCGCCAGCCCTGAAATGATCTTTTCCCTGGCTCCCGTCCGGAGAAAAAAAACGTTTTTAGAGCCAGACCCGAAAAAGGCGGTCCAGAAAGCGATCGAGATGACTCCTCCCAGGGGCTCCGTCCTTGTCACCGGCTCCCTTTTCCTAGTGGGCGAGGTGAAACGGCTGTTCCCCTCATGGTCGGGAAGCGCGGCGAGTTGATTTATTAAGGGGAACATGGTAGATTTTGGCCTCTAATTCATCGGCTGAGCCGCAACCATATGCTCTATCTCGATGGCAACGTCATTGTCGTCTTCCTGATCGTCTGGATCCTTCTTTTCGCCCTCACCAAACTCTTTTTTAACCCCGTCCGCCGGGTCCGGGACGCCCGGGAAGAGTTCATTCGAGAAAACAAGGAGGCGTTTGAGAAGGCCGTCGAGTCATATGAGGAGAGTGCCCGGCAGGTCGACCGGGCCCTCAAAGAAGCCAAGGCGGCCGCCGAAAGCGTCCGGGCCCTGCTCGAAGCAGACGCCCAGAAGGAAAAAAGCCGCCTGATCGCGGAGATCAATACCGAGTGCCGCCGCCAGGTTGACCAGGCCAGGGCCGACCTTGACGAGAGCGTCCGGGAACTTAAGCAAAAGCTCGAGTCCCGGGCTGAAGGCCTGGCCGACCAGATTGAAAAGAAGCTCCTAAACTGATGCTCAAACCAAAACAGAAGGCCGGTCTTCTCCTCGTCCTCCTGCCCTTTTTGCTGGGTTTTTCTTCGGGCGAGGAACCGCCCGTCTCGCCGCTCGCCGACTTGCTGGGAAAGACCGTCAACTTTGTCATCCTCTTCGGAGGCCTGGGTTTTCTGCTGGCCAAGCCGCTCCGGAAATTCCTGGCGGAGATCGGCCTCTCCGTGGCCAAGACGATCCAGGAAATCGAGAAGGCCAAAATAAATGCAGAGGGCAGGTTGGAATCGCTTAAGGAGCGGATGCAGGGCCTGGAGCAGGAAGTCCGGAGGATCAAGAACGAGGGTGAGGCAGCCGGAGGACGGGAGAAAGAGCGCATCCTTGCTTTGGCCAGGCAAGAGTCTGAAAAGATCAAATCGTTCGCGGCCCAGGAGATCGATGCGCTCGCCCTGTCCGCGCAGGCTGAACTCAAGAAGCACGCGGCCGGGTTGGCCGTCTCCCTGGCCAGGGCGAACATCGAGCGGCGCCTGACGCCGGAGCTCCATTCCCGTTTGATCGACGAATCCATCCACAGTCTGGAAACCTTGTATGAAAAGTCCCATTCTCGTTAAACGATACACGCAGGGGCTGGTAGGGGCGCTCCAGGATGAGCCCGAGTTCATCGACATCAGCCGCGAACTGGCTGACTTCCAGGAACTCCTCTCCGGTCACGGCGTTCTCAATGAGACTCTGGCCAGTCCCTTTGTGGCCGCCCGGAAGAAAGCGCAGGTCATCAAGGATGTTCTGGCGCAATCGGGCTGCACCGCTAAGACCTCGCGCTTCGTCCTCCTCCTGCTCCAACACGGCCGGCTTGACCTCCTGGGGGATATCCTGGAAGCGCTCCCGGTCGTCTGGAACGAAAGGCGCGGCATGGCCACGTTCGAGGTCAGCTCGGTCGTTGCTCTCGCCGACAGCCAAAAGCAGAGACTTCAGGCGGAGTTGGAACGATTGGAGGGCCGGCCGGTCTATCTCCGCTACTCCATCGATCCGTCGCTTGTGGCCGGCTTCGCCTTGCAGAAGGGCAACCTCATCTACGACGCCTCCTTCAGGGGACATTTGGCGAAAATTCAACAGACGATCTCAGAAGGGTAGGACACTTCATGAACATCAAGGCCGACGAAATCACCAAGATCATTCAAAAGCAGATCGAGGGCTACGAGAGCGAGATCGACATCCGCGAAGTGGGGAGTGTCACGTCGGTCGGCGACGGGATCGCCCGCATCCACGGCCTCGACCGGGTTATGTACAATGAGCTGCTCGAGTTCCCTCGCGACGTCTTCGGCCTCGCCCTGAACCTCGAAGAGGAGAGTGTCGGCTCCGTGCTCCTCGGGGAAAGCCACCTGGTCAAGGAGGGCGACCTTGTCCGCCGGACCCACCGCATCATGCAGGTTCCGGCCGGTCCGGCCCTTATCGGCCGTGTCGTCGACTCGCTTGGCCAGCCCCTCGACGGCAAGGGGCCCATCCGGACCGACGTCCACATGTATGTCGAATGTCTGGCGCCGGGAGTCGTGGACCGCCTCCCGGTGCGGGAGCCGCTGCAGACCGGGATCAAGGCCATCGACGCCATGATCCCGATCGGCCGCGGCCAGCGCGAGCTCATCATCGGCGACCGCCAAACCGGGAAAAGCGCGATCGCCATCGACACGATCCTCAACCAGAAGGGCACCGGAGTCACCTGCATCTATGTGGCGATCGGGCAAAAAAACTCGACCATCGCCTACGTCATCAAGATTCTAGAGGATTACGGGGCTATGGACTACACCATAGTCGTGGCGTCCTCGGCCAGTGATCCATCGCCGCTCCAATATCTGGCTCCTTACAGCGGATGCGCCATGGGAGAGTATTTCCGCGATAAGGGACAGCACGCCCTGCTGGTCTATGACGACCTGTCCAAACACGCCGCCGCCTACCGCGAGATCTCGCTGCTCCTGCGCCGGCCGCCGGGCCGCGAGGCCTTCCCGGGGGACGTCTTCTACCTCCACTCCCGACTCCTCGAGCGGGCGGCTAAGCTCAACGACGAGCACGGAGGCGGGAGTCTGACTGCCCTGCCGATCATCGAGACCCAGGCCGGGGATGTATCGGGGTATATTCCGACCAACGTCATCTCTATCACTGACGGTCAGATCTACCTCGAGCAGGAGCTTTTCAACGCCGGCATCCGGCCGGCCATCAACGTCGGGATCTCGGTTTCCCGCGTCGGCGGCAATGCCCAGATCAAGGCCATGAAACAGGTGGCCGGGAAGCTGCGGCTCGACCTGGCGCAATACCGGGATCTCGTGACCTTTGCCCAGTTCGGGACCGAGCTCGACCGGGCCAGCCAGGCCCAGCTGGAAAGAGGGCAGCGGCTGACCGAAGTTTTGAAACAGGATCAGTATGTCCCCTTTCCCGTCGAGAAGCAGGTCCTGATTATTTATGCGGGGAACCGGGGATTCCTGGACGAGCTCCCGGTCAAGAGGTTAGGGGAGTACGAGGCCGGGCTCTATGCCTATATGGAAAAGGAGCGGCCGGACGTGCTCCGCCAGATCGCCGAGAAAAAGACCATCGATGCCGCCCTGGACGGAGCGATCGCCGAGGCCTTGCAGGAATTCAACGCCCGGTTCAAAAAAGAAGAATAGAATGCCCGCCCTCATCGACCTGCGACGGCGCATCAGGAGCGTCCAGAACACCCAGCAAATCACCCAGGCGATGAAGACTGTCTCGACGGCCAAATTTAAGAAGGCCCAGCGCACCGTCCTGGAGGGACGGCCGCAGTGGCATGACCTGCCCAGCCTGCTGGAAAGGATCGCCTCCTGGGCCGGCCGCCAAGCCTCCCCTCTGCTCGACCGTCGGGAAGAGAAAAAAATCGAGGTCTTGGTCGTCACCTCGGACAAGGGACTGTGCGGCGCGTTCAATTCCAACTTGCTGGCGAAAACGCAGGCCTTTCTCCAGGGGAAGTCGGCTCACTGCGAGATCGGTCTGGTCCTGGTAGGCAAGAAGGCCGTCAATTTTTTCAAGAGGCAGCCGTATGCCGTCCACCGTGCTTATACCGAGAAGGTGGATAAACTCGGGCTCGGGGAGCTCAGGGAGATCGCCCAATTCCTGATGCGGCAGTACGCGTTTTCCCGGGCCGACGCCGTCTATCTTGCCTACAATGAGTTCAAGTCGATCCTGGCCCCGCGCCTCACCATCACTCGACTGCTGCCGGTGGAAGAGACGGATAGAGAGGCCGCCCGGGTTTCTTTCCCCCCGGATTGGGAGCCGGAAGCGGAACGGATGCTGAAGTCGCTTCTACCTCTCTATGTGGAGACGCAGGTGGCTCATTGCTTCTTCGAGTCCCTGGCCGCCGAGCAGGCCGCCCGGATGATGGCCATGGAAAACGCCACCAAGAGCGCCGAGGACCTGATCAGCGACCTGGTCCTTGTCCTGAACAAGATCCGGCAGGCCTCCATCACCAAGGAACTGCTGGAGATCATGACGGCCGTGGAAGCCCTGGCCAAGTAGAGGAGAATACCATGACCAACGAGAGCAAGAGCCGCCGCATCGGCCGGGTGGTCGCGATCATCGGTCCCGTGGTGGATGTCGAGTTCAAGGACATGGAGCTGCCGGAGATCTACAATGCCCTCCGGATCACGAGCGAAGGGTTTGAGACACCCAGCCCCGTGGACATCATCGTCGAGGTGGAACAGCACATCGGAGAGGACAAGGTGCGCTGCGTGGCCATGAATCCGACCGATGGCCTGGCGAGAGGGATGGCGGCACACGACCTGGAAGGGCCCATCGAAGTTCCCGTAGGGGAAGAAACGCTCGGCCGCGTGCTCAATGTCCTCGGTGAGCCCGTGGACCACCTGGGCCCCGTCGAGGCAAAAAAGAAATATCCCATCCACCGCCGGCCGCCGCCGCTTGAAGAGCAGAGCACCAAGCTCGAGATGTTCGAGACGGGGATCAAGGTGATCGACCTTATCCAGCCCTTCCTCAAGGGCGGAAAGATCGGACTCTTCGGCGGTGCGGGAGTGGGCAAGACGGTCATCATCCAGGAGCTCATCCACAATGTCGCCCTGAAGCACGGCGGCTATTCCGTCTTCGCCGGAGTGGGGGAGAGGACGAGGGAAGGCAACGACCTCTGGCTGGAGATGAAACAGTCGGGAGTTATCGGCAAAACCTCCCTGATCTACGGGCAGATGACCGAGCCTCCCGGGGCCAGGCTGAGAGTCGGGCTGGCGGCGCTTTCGGTGGCCGAGTACTTCCGCGATGAGATGAATCAGGATATCCTCCTGTTCATCGATAACATCTTCCGCTTCACCCAGGCGGGCTCGGAGGTTTCGGCGCTCCTCGGCCGGATGCCCTCGGCGGTCGGCTACCAGCCTAACCTGGCGACCGAGCTGGGCGAGCTCGAGGAACGCATCACCTCGACCAAGAAGGGGTCGATCACTTCCGTCCAGGCCATCTACGTCCCGGCCGATGATTTCACCGACCCGGCGCCGGCAACGACCTTCTCCCATCTTGACGCTTCCACCAACTTGTCCCGCGCCCTGACCGATATCGGGATCTATCCTGCCGTGGACCCGCTCTCGTCCTATTCCCGGATTCTCGACCCGCGGATCATCGGAGAAGTCCACTACTCTGTGGCCCGGCGGGTGAAGGAGGTCCTGCAGAGGTACAAGAATCTTCAGGACATCATCGCCATCTTGGGTATCGAGGAGCTCTCCGACGAGGACAAGCTCGTCGTCGCCCGGGCCCGTAAGATCCAGAGGTTCCTCTCCCAGCCTTTTCATGTCGCGGTCGAATTCACGGGCCGCCCGGGCAAGTATGTACCTGTCGAGGAGACCGTCCGCGGGTTCCGGGAGATCGTCGAGGGAAAACACGATGACAAGCCCGAGCAGGCCTTCTACATGGCGGGGCCGATCGAGGAAGTCGTTTTTCGGGCCGAGGAGCTTCAGGCCTCATGAGCCAGGACATCCCCTCCTCGCTCCGGCTCAGAGTCATCACCTCTCGCAGCCTCCTGGCCGATGCGGACGTCGATGAAGTGACTCTACCCAGCCTGGAAGGATACTTGGGAGTCCTTCCGGGACATCGCCCGCTTTACACTTCGCTGGGCGCAGGTCTGGTGACGTACCGATTGGGAAATAGAGGGGAATCATTCCAGGTCCGGGGCGGATACGCGGAAATCGGGCCGGAGCTGGTGGTGGTATTCGCCGAGTTGAGCGAAGATGAAGAGGAGTGACCCCTCGCCCGGCGAGGATGAAACCCTCGACTCGTTCTATCACGGCCGCATCCTTCTCCTCCAGAAAAGGCAGGGATACAGGTTTTCGGTCGACGCCCCGCTCCTGGCTGATTTCATCCGCACCCGGCCGGGGGACAGGTTGCTCGAGTTGGGCGCCGGCAACGGCATCATCTCGCTCCTTCTCAGCCGCAAGCCTTTCCGGCGGATCGTCTGCCTGGAGGTCCAGCCCAGCCTGGCGGACCTGGCCCGCCGCAATGTCGCCCTCAATCGCCTGGAGAAAAAAATTCTCGTCCTGGAGCAGGACCTCAGGACTTTTCGGCCGGGCCGGAAGTTCGACCTCGTTTTTTCTAATCCCCCGTATATCAAGAGCAGGGGCGGGCACCTCAGCCGCTCCGAGGAAAAATCCATCGCCAAGCATGAGATTAAAGGCGATATTTTTGATATAATGCAGGCCGCCGGAAGAGTCCTGGAGAAGGACGGCCGCGCCTGTTTCATCTACCCGGTCAGGAGGAGAAACGATTTCGAAAGGGCGCTCGAGGGACCCGGATTGAAGATTAAAATCCTGCGCTTAGTCCATTCGCGAACTGGGGAACCGGCCCGCTGGTTTCTGTCCGAATGCCGGTTTGAGGCGTCCTCTCAAGAAGTCCTCCCGCCCCTATGGGTTTACGAGGAGAGCGGAGCATACACGCCCGAGATGAAGGCGATCTTTGCCGGAGAGGACCGTGATCCGAATCTTTAGAAACCTGAAAGAGCTCTACAGGTGCCGCGTCCTGGTCCAGAACTTGGTCGTGCGGGAGCTTAAGGCGCGTTACCGGGGTACGGTCCTCGGGTTCCTATGGTCATTTTTCAATCCCCTGCTGCTCATGATCGTCTACACAGCGGTCTTCGGCCTGATCATCAACCCCCGTGACCCGGCCTTCGAATCCAAACCCCTCATCTACGCGCTCTATCTTTTTTGCGGCATCCTGCCCTGGCATTGGTTCGCCTCGTCCACCTTGGAATCGGCCAACGTCCTGATGATCAACGGGAACCTCATCAAAAAAATCCTCTTCCCGGCCGAGGTCCTTCCCGTGGTTACGGTGACCAGCAACATGATCCATTTCTTCTTCGGGCTGCCCATCGTGCTGGTCTTCATTCCGATCCTGGGGAAGAAGTTGACGCCTTACGTCTTGTTGCTGCCCGTCGTCATCTTCGTCCAATATGTTTTCACTCTTGGGTTCAACCTGATGATCTCCTCCCTGACCGTTCATTTCCGGGACATCAAGGACATCCTGGCCAACTGGCTGACCTTCTGGTTTTTTGCCACACCGATCATCTATCCGATGACTTTCGGCACTATCCAGAACTCTGCTCCCCTTCGCCTCATGCTCAACCTCAATCCCATGACCCACATCATCCAAGGCTATCAGTACTGCCTCTTCTACGGCGGCCTGTTCCACTGGAAACGCCTCGGCATAACTTTCCTCGTCTCCCTGGTATTCTTTGCTGTCGGCTACATGATCTTCGACCGGCTGCGTGATTCCTTCGCCGAGGAAGTCTGAATGCGGGCTATCGAAGTCGATCACGTCTCCCGGATCTACCAGAAATATTCCGCCCGCCATCGTTTCCAGACTTTCAAGAGCGCCCTGGTCAAGGGAGATCTTTTCCGGGCGCTCCGTCCGGACGAGCTGGTGACCGCGCTCGACGACGTTACGCTCTCGGTGGAGAAAGGCCAGACCTTCGGCGTCATCGGCGAGAACGGGTCGGGGAAGAGCACCCTGCTCAAGCTGATCGCGGGGATCGCCAAGCCGACGACGGGGGAGGTCCGGACCCACGGCAAGATCTCGGCTCTGATTGAGCTCGGCGCCGGGTTCCATCCGGAAATTTCGGGCCGTGAAAATATCTTCATCAACGGAATCATGCTGGGGCTGTCCAGGAAGGAGATCAGCGCCAAGTTCGATGAGATCGTGGCCTTCGCCGAGCTTGAGGAATTTGTCGACGCGCCGGTCAAGACCTATTCTTCCGGCATGTACATGAGGCTGGGGTTCGCTATCGCCATCAACGTCAACCCGGAGATCCTGCTCATCGATGAGGTCCTGGCCGTCGGCGATGCCGCTTTCGTCCCCAAGTGCCTCGACCGCATCGACGATTTCCGGCGCCGCCAGAAGACTATCCTCTTCGTCAGTCATGACTTGACCACCGTAAGCAAGATCTGCGACCGGGTGGCCTGGCTCAAGAACGGCCGCGTCCAGATGATCGGGGAGCCCAAGCGGATCGCCGACGCCTACCTCCAGGACGTCGCCGAAAAGCAGGAGCGAAGCTTCGAGCGGCGGCAGAAGGAGCTACCGGG
>Ga0209253_10005675_pt1 | contig 10825 bp, 10 predicted proteins | sample FrelakmetBRP12BR_FD_187145 | JGI IMG/M metagenome (GOLD analysis project Ga0209253, IMG submission 187145) | Freshwater lake sediment microbial communities from the University of Notre Dame, USA, for methane emissions studies - BRP12 BR (SPAdes)... | ecosystem: Environmental > Aquatic >... | reverse complement strand
AAGGAAATGATAAAAAAATACCGAATGAAAATAGCGCCAGAGTCCGTCGACAAACTCATCTACTATGTCATCAGAGACTTCATCGGTTACGGTAGAATCGACTCACTAATGAAAGACCATCTCATTGAAGATGTCTCCGCTGACGGCGTCAACATTCCGATTTATGTTTGGCACAGAATTTATGAATCCATACCTACGAACATCATATTCAAAGAAGAAGCCGAGCTAAACTCCTTCATCATTCGCATGGCATACCTGTCCGGAAAAAACATCTCTATAGCGTCACCCATCCTAGACGCCTCACTCCCAGATGGAAGCCGTATACAATTGACCTACGGAAGTGAAGTGACAAGAAGAGGCTCGACATTCACGATCAGAAGGTTCAGAGTCGACCCGCTCACAATTTCAGACCTGATAACACTCAAAACCATCTCTTCAGAGACAGCTGCATATTTGTGGCATATCATAGAGAACAGGGCCTCAGTCCTAGTAGCCGGCGGTGTGGCTTCTGGAAAAACCACGATGCTGAATTGTTTGTCAATGTTCATAAAACCTGAAATGAAAATCGTAAGCGTAGAAGACACCCAAGAACTCAATCTCCCACATGAGAACTGGATCCCCTCAGTTGTGAGGCTCGGGTTCGGACACGAGGACAAGAAGAATGGCAGTATAACATTGTTCGATTTGTTGAAAGCAGCTGTCAGACAAAGACCGGATTACATAATAGTCGGAGAAGTTCGCGGCGAAGAAGCCTATACACTGTTCCAGGCCATGGCCACAGGACATCTTGGAATGTGCACAATACATGCAGAATCAGTTGAAGCCGTGATGAACCGACTTGAATCGGAGCCAATGAACATACCGAAACCGCTTGTTGCAATGACAAACGTCATCATGATAATGAACAGAACTGAAATCGATGGAAGACCAGCGAGAAGAGTGAACAACACGACGGAGGTTCTAGAATTCGACGCGAAAGAGAACAAAATTAGAACTGAGGAAATTACCACATGGAACCCCAAGTTTGACAAATTTTCATCTTTGAACAGAAGCTTCCTTCTTGAAAGACACATGAACAAACTCGGCATCAGCGAAGAAGACGTAAAACGCGAGCTCTACCGCAGACAGACCGTGTTGGAATGGATGTCTCGCGAGGGCATAAGACGCCACATTGACGTTGCGAATGTCATTAGAGAGTACTACGCTAGTCCAGAACGGGTTTTTCAGAAAGCCAGAGTGGGCCTTAAATGAAAAATGCCTTCACACTCCCTGATAAAATAAAGGCAACGGCTTTCCAACTCCTTGGAGAGAAGACAGAACGATTCTTACCTCTCTTTAGGGACCTTGACTTGGACTTACAGAAGTCAGGCATGAAATTCAACTTCAAAGCCTATGTCAGTCTAATAATCTTCTGTTCAATATTGGCTTCCCTCGTAACCTTAGCCATAGTCCCCTGTCTAGCGTTATTCGTGTTTAATTTCCCCCCGGTTCCGGCTTTTCTATTTGGGTTTGGAGGAAGCCTATTCAGCGGCGGAATCGCAACTATTGTATTTTACGGCTACCCGATTTACCGTGCAGATGCTCTGAAAAGGCAGCTGGAAGATGAGTTGCCGTTCACAACTGGATACATGGCAATTCTCACAAGCGCAGGCGTTTCTCCTGAGAGCATTTTCGAATCAATATCAAATCTTCCCGTACCTTTGGCAACATCTGCACTGGCTAAGGACATCGTTGGAGATGTGAACCTCTTTGGCTCAGACATAATATCAGCGCTTGAAGAAGCTTCTAAACGCGCTCCTTCTGAAAGGTATCGCGAAATGCTTGAAGGCTTGGTCTCAACAGTTCATTCAGGCAGCAACCTTGCAGCTTATCTGCGAGAGAAGTCCGCTCAGTATATGAAGTTGAAAAGAATAGGTCTTAAGAAATTCTCTGACACGTTATCAATGCTCTCGGAATTCTATGTAGCCGTGCTCTTGACAGGACCACTGATGTTGGTCATCATGCTCACAGTTATGGCTATGCTTGGCGGTGGTGAGTTGGGAATATTGAGCCCCGACCTACTGTTGAGTTTGCTAACATACATCGCGATACCGTTAGGCGCGGTGGTATTCCTGATAATCCTTGACGCATCTTCACCAAAATGGTAATGCAAATGCCGAAAATAGAGAGACAAGTCAAGAAAATTGCCTGGATAACGTCGGCATCGTTAGCTGTAACGATAATCCTTCTTGGCACGCTCTTTTTCCTCGGAAACCCGATATTTGACGAACTAGCATTCTTCGCAATAATCATCGCTGTCTTTCCCCCTGCGATTCTGACTTACCTTGATTTCAGGTGGAGAAGAGCAATAGACGAGCATCTGCCAGATCTTTTCAGAAGCATAGTGCAAGCTCAAGAGACAGGCATGACTCTCCCCCAAGCCTTGGAGGAGGCTGCCAAGAGGGATTATGGCCCACTCACTGTGGAGCTCAGGAAAATGACGGCGCAGATCTCGTGGGGAATGAGTTTTGAAGAAGCCTTACTTGCGTTAGGAAAACGAGTTAACACAATCCTAGTGCAAAGGACTGTGCCCATGATAATCGAAGCAAGCCGTTCAGGCGGACGTGTTGAAAGAGTCTTCGATCCAATGGGGAAATTCCTGCAGACGACATTGTTGCTCGATAAAGAGCGCCGAACCCAGACAAGACCCTACATCGCAATAGTCTACGTGGCTTTCTTTGTGTTCGTCTTCACAATAGTTTTGTTGTTCAAATCCTTCTTTGTGAGCATCGAGCAATTGCCCAGTCTTGGAACCGCATTAATGGCGCCCGATGACATAAAACGCATGTTCTTTCATATGACGGAAATCCAAGCTTTCTTCGGAGGACTTGTCGCAGGAAAAATGGGAGAGGGAACAATCAACGCTGGGCTGAAACACTGCTTAATCATGATGCTCTGCGGATATGTTGCATTGAAACTCTTCTTGTGAGGAAAAAGAGATGCGAAGAACACTTTCGGTTCTTGGAGACAAAAAGGGGATAACGCCTGTCTTGAGTAGTCTCCTGTTGACAGTGGTCGCTGTGGCAGCCATGGCCATTGCGACGACGGCGACCTACGTCATTACAACGAATTTGCGAGACGAAATGAGTGAAAGAGTGGTAGTAGAGGACGTCTGGTTCAACTCCGCGAACGCTACGAGCGTTTACTTACGAAACACGGGAAAAGTCGCTGTTCACATCTCAACTGTCTACATCAATCATACTTCTCAACCTTTCACAAAACCTTTCAACTTGGAAATAGGCGAAAATCGGTGGCTCAACATTTCTAGAAATTGGGTTTCCAATGCACTGTACTATATTGATATTACTACCACCAGGGGGACTCATTTTGCAGACTATTACAAGGCGCCTTAGACAACTGAACCAGTAAAGACGCGGCGTGCGCGCACGCTAATTCTCTTGAAACCAACGTTGGAAGATACACAGATACGGAATTCGAAACTGTTCTTGGACATGAGGGGCTTACCGTGTTAGTGTGGGGAGGCACCAATGTTGATTCAATAACCTACAAGCACTTCAACGGAGCAACACGGACACCTGCTGCTCAAATTCCTACATCGGTTTTTCGACGACTGACCAAGAATGGACGATAGAGATGAGAGACATGTATGGAAGAAAACTCCCTGCATGCGTGAACGATGGACACGACATTAACACTGGATACTGGAACGGAACGTACTGGATATGGACTGACGAACTGGAACTTGTTGCGTCATCTTATACAAGACGGTCTTTTGATTTGTCCCCAGACTTGTTCTGCGAGAAATGTTGGTTGATTTTTTGCTTATTTCTTTATGGTTGTCGCCAGAGACTTTATTGCTTCTTTTTGATCCTTCGCTTCTACAACTCGAATATTATATAGTTCAGCCATCTTCTTTCCGTTCTCGTTTACCTGTGGAATCGCGACCAAGTAGGCATTGTGCGGTGAAACATCGAAGATTTTTGCGAATAAGGCGATGACTGGCTGTTCAGACACGACACCTTCAGATGAAGTTGCCAAATCGATCACCGTCACTTTTCTCGATGAGTCTTTCGTTCTTGCCACAATGTCAAACGCGTGATTGGCTCCCGATTTGCCTTTAAGAAACGCAGGTCCAGCAACGTCGAATCCACTTTCCACCAGAAACTCTTTTATCGGCGCAACAAGAACCCAGCCCAAACCTGCTTCTTGTTTGGCTTCTTCCTTAAGACTATACGAATAGACATCCCTGATTACGGCTTCTTCAAATGTGAAGTTAGAATGGCAATCTCGGCAGAAGAGACCTGTGACAGGAATGTCGAAGCTTTTGCCGCAATCTTTGCACACGCACCATATTCCAGCTCTTCTGTGGTCAACATCAACCCTTTTCAGTTCTTCGTGGCATTTCGGACAAAGCAGTTTCCCGCTCTTACGAAAATTCTCTTCAACATCCATGTAGCCGCACTTGACATGCTCAATCAACGAGCTCTTCTGAATGTCAAACGACTTACAGTAAGGACAACAGTAATGAATCGAGACGCTTGCAGAATTGCATCTTGAGCAAAACACGACCTTGTCAAACAGTTTTCTCTCAAGCACCCCAGCTTCATGAAGCTTCCTGAGGAAAGCTTCAGCGCTCGAAGGGTCACCAACGATTGCCTCAACTATCGGGTAGCGATATCCAACCTTTGAATCATAAATGGGTTCGAGTTCGCTGATTTCGCCACTTAGGATTTTGCCTATCAAGACCTGTGTGTTCCTTTCCTTGTAAAGGTCCATTCGTTCCGCTTTGCCCGACGTCAGCAATCAACTCCAAGTAGACTAAACCAGTTGGTTGTTTTTGAAGTTAAGATTTCCGCTTCGACCCTTTAAGTATATCTAGAAAAGCTTTTAAAATCCTGTCGGCTCGATGACGTGAAAGAGCGGTTGAAATGAACATTCAGCGGAAACGAATAGTATGTTGCCCGAATTGTGGTTTCACATTTGATGTAACATACGGTAGAGCATTTGCTTGCCAAGGGTGTGAGTCTTCAATACATTGCAAGGGAGCAAAATGTCCCAAGTGCGGATATGAATTCCCTCTGACAGAGACAAAAGTTGCGGATTCAGAAACAACGGCACGACATTAACGAAGACTCACAGTCACGTTTTTTAGTGAGAACCCTCATAGTTCAAGCAAAATTCACGTAGGAACACGGTGAAACAGGTGGCAACCAAATCCGATCAGAAGAAACCGGCTGCCGGCAGGAAGATGTCGAAAGAACTGGGCACCACAGTCCTTTTTCTGATAACGGCGGTCGTGGTTGAATATCTGATCATCCTTTTTGCAATTAGCCTGGGTCTTCAGGACACCTCAATTGTGCAATGGAGTTTCCAGTTGCCAGGAACAAGTTCCCCGCTGACATTGACGATAAGTCCATTGTTCCATCTTGTTCCAATATGCGTGATAGCTACACTGGCTTTCAGTTGGATCTATTTGACGAAAAAATTGGCGATAAGAAGGCAGGAAATACGCAAAGGAAAGGTTGAGACCTTTTCTAGGCAGAAATCCGAAAAAAGAGGAATTGTGTCCAGAATAAGACGCGCTGGAACCAACTTTTCAAAAAGAATTCGGTCAAGCTTCTCTGGATTGAATCGCTTTTCACAGAGAATTCGTCTTGGACGGCCGACTGTAAGAAGCGCCTCGATGGTAATTCTGTTCTTTTGTGTGTTCACTTTGCTGTTTGTCCTTCTTGCGTACCCGAAACTGATCTACAATGGGATGTCGAGCCTATACCGATCCAATCCTGGACTGCTCAACTTCGTTAGCTCATTAAACAACTGGGTAAAGGGCGCTGGAGAAGCATTAGGACCAATCGGTGGGATAGGCAGATCGATAAACGATGGGCTCATCGCAGCCTCACCGGGAGTCAGAGACTTGGGCATCGGACTCGGTGAAATAATCAAGCCCATTGCCTCACTAGACGATGCAGGAAAGTTTCTGGCCTTTCAAAACGCAGCAGCCTGGATTTCTGCAATCGTGGCTCTCATCTATGGAGAACGTGTGGCAAAAGGTTACAGGTACAAGAAGTAACCAGTTCTGAGGGGTCCAAATGAGTACACGCCCCAGATTTGGACCAGCAGGGGTGCCTCCTACATTCAGAGTGATGAGGGCAACCATGGCCGATGTTCCAAAACTTCTGCGCGGTGAAGGTCTTGACGCCTTTGAATACGAGGCTGTGCAATGGGGAAAAAAGCCTCAAATGAGGGAAGAAGAAGCCGAAAGACTGGGTGTAGAGAGTAGGCAGAATGACGTGTTGCTGAGCCTGCACGGCTCGTACTTCATTAATTTCTGCGGGAGAGACACTATCGTCGAAGATAGTAAGCAACGCCTGATCGCGTGTGCAATCGCTGCAGAATGGATGGGTGCTGATGTTGTGGTCTTTCACCCTGGAGTCTACGGCAGACTGCCCCATGAAGAAGCCATCAAGATGTGCGTAAAAGCCTTGCAGGACGTTACCGAGAGGATGCGGAGTCTTGGAATTGAGACCGTGAAGATCGGACCCGAAACCATGGGCAGGACCTATCAGTTAGGAAGCCTAGAAGAAACCCTGGAAATATGTGAAAGGGTGGAGAGAACACGGCTTGTCGTCGATTGGTCTCACCTTCACGCTCGAGACCTGGGACGCTTTCGAAAGGCTGCAGATTTCCGCAAGGTCGTAGAGAGCGTCGAAAACCGGCTTGGAACAGATGTGGCCAAAACCATGCACTGCCACTTCACGAAAATCGAGTTCAATGAAAAAGGTGAAAGACGCCATCACACGCTAGATGAGCCACGCTACGGCCCAGACTTCAGGCTGCTTGCAGAGGTCATAACCGAGTTTGATTTGAAACCGACTATCATAAGCGAAAGCCCGATTTTGGACGTGGACGCCATAAAGATGCGGGACATTCTTCGAGAAGAACAGAGCAAAAACTGACAAAACAAGTGCGATATGCTTTTTACGTTGTCCAATAGTGCTGCTTATAGGTGTCCGTTTTGGCTCGTCTGAAAGGATTTCAGAAGCTCGTCCCGGTTGATGAAGCATTGAAGAGATTTCTCAGCGCCATCGAATTCAAACCAAAGGAGTTGTCTGTTCCTACACATTTGGCTCTCAATCGTGTCTTGGCTCAAAACATCAAGGCAGACTCGGACCTGCCAAGAACTGACAGATCTGCCGTAGATGGATACGCCATCGACGCGAAGGAAACCTTGGAAACAAGCCAATCCAGACCATCAATCTTCGAACTTACTTCACTTGAAGCCTTGGGAAAAGGACAAGCAAAACAAGTATGGACTGGCAACCCATTGCCAAGGAGAGCCAACGCGGTCGCGATGCTTGAAAACACCAAGATTGTTGGCAACAGAGTAGAGGTCTGGAGTCCTACGACGCCCTGGGAAAATGTGTCAAGACGAGGTGAAGACGTACGAGAAGGTGAAACTGCAATTGAAGCGGGAGCACGCTTCAGACCTCAACATCTTGGTTTAGCCGTTGCCCTTGGCGTCTGCGAAGCAAAGGTTTTTGAGAAACCCAGAATCGCAATCCTGGCAACGGGAAACGAACTCGCAGAGTTCGGCGCAAAACTGCGGGGTAGTCAGATTTTTGATTCAAACAGGTTAGTCCTATCTGCTCTGTGTAGCGAGTTGGGAGCTGAGACAGTGGACTTGGGCATTGCAAAGGATGAAGTGGGCGAAATTAGGCTGCGGCTGAGGAGCGGGCTTGAGAAAGCTGATGCCGTAATCACGTCGGGTGGAACCAGCGTGGGTGCTCCCGATCTTGTTCCGGAAGCCATCAATGAATTGGGAAAACCCGGCGTCATAGTCCATGGAGTAGCAATGCGCCCAGGCATGCCGACCGCGCTGGCAATAGTCAAAATGAAGCCCATAATTGTGCTTCCAGGCAACCCTGCCGCTGCTATGTTGGGATTCGAGGTTTTCGGCAGACCGCTGGTCAGCAAGATGCTCGGGCTCAATCACGTAGAACCAAGACCTGCGCTGAAAGCCAAGATGACCAGAAGTATTGCGATCACACTCGGTAGAAAGAATCTAGTGCGTGTGAAAGTGTTTCAGAAGGGCGATGAGTTCCTGGCAGAGCCAATAAGTGCTAGGGGCTCAGGTTTGTTGTCAACTATGACGAAGTCCAATGGTTACGTCGTTGCTCCGGAAAACAGAGATGGCCTGGAACTGGGAGAAATCGTCTCAGTAAACATGTTTGACAATTGGGAAGTGATGAATCAGGATGTTCAGAAAGATACTGTCACTTGAGGACGCTAGGAAACTCGTTTTTGATCAAACCAGACGAAGAGATCTGGGCACCGAAGAGATCCCGCTTGAAGAAGCAACAGGTGCTGTCCTGTCGGAAAACATTGCGGCTTCGAGGGCTATCCCTCCATTCGACAGGTCAACAGTGGACGGATACGCCGTAAGAGCCGAAGACACTTTCGGTGCAGAAGAAAACAGACCTGTCACGCTAAGGATTGCTGGAGCGGTGCCAATCGGTGAATTGCCCAAGCTTGAGGTTCGTAAAAAAGAAGCCGCTGAAATAGTCACTGGGGCGCCTGTTCCCAAAGGCGCAGACGCTGTTGTCATGATTGAAAACACCGAAAGACAGCCAGATCATGTGCGTGTTTTCAGCGCTGTGCCTCGATACGGAAACATAACGAAGGCAGGAGGCGATATCGAGAAAGGAGAAATCGTTCTTACCCGTGAAATGGTGTTGGGCTCAAGAGAAATTGGGGTGATTGCTGCACTGGGAATGAAAACAGTCAGAGTCCGCAGAACTCCTCGGATAGCAGTTTTCTCAACCGGACCTGAGATAAAGGAACCAGGTGAGGACTTGCCGCCGGGAAAGATATACGATGTAAACATGTACAGCCTAGGTTCGGCAATCCTTGAAAGCGGCGCCAAGCCGATTTATTTAGGAGTCATTCAGGACAGTCTATCCGAACTGCAAGAAGCCTTGAGACATGGCCTGGCTGTCGCTGATATGGTCGTTACTTCGGGAGGAGTCTCCGTTGGCCCAAAGGATATCATGCCTAAGGCATTGGCATCGCTTGAAAAATCAGCGGTAGTTCTTTCAGGTATTGCCATCAAACCGGGCAAGCCCACGACGCTTGCAGTCGTCGAGAACAAGCTGCTTTTCGCACTTCCTGGGCATCCTACATCTGCTTTGTTGGTCTTTTACTTGCTGGTGCGTCCGGCAATACAAGCGATGGCAGGAAGAAGACCAGAAGAAGACCTGCAGTCAGAAGCGTTGGCAGGAACTAGAATGTTCTCTGCAAAAGGAAGAAGAACATTCATTATGGTCACATTGAGACTTGACAAAGACCATAGAATTCTTGCTCAACCGGTTTCCAAAGGTGATTCGGGTGCAATAACCACATTGGCTAAAGCCGACGGCTTTGTGGAAATACCTGAAAACGTGCAGTTCGTGGATGCCGGCGAAGAAGTAACTGTACACCTGATCGGATCCAAGACACGACGGTTCTAGGCCTCAAGAACATGTCTTCTGATAGCCGTATAAGCTGTGAAAACCCATGTTAGAATCAGGTAGACGACCATACCTATGCCAAGAAGATAGTCTTTTGCCAAAACGTCGTAGATCATAAAGGCAGCGAAAGTGGTACCTGAAACAAACAGGATTATGACAAGCCACAATGACCAAGCTCGTTTTCTGAGTAAACCATAAGCAGTAACCAGGCTCAATATGCCAAGTAAGCCGACATGCGGTGCAAACCCTCGCATAACAAGCAGTGCAAGAAAGACTATGCCGACGACTGCATAGAAAGCGAACGTTGCAAACATGCCTTTGCTTCCAATCTTTGACCCAAGTGACATTTTCCTCGCGCCCTTGACCTTAATGCATTTGCAGTATCACTAATAAATCTAATGTTCCCTTCAAGCATTCAACGGCAAACTCAACCATAATTGGAAAAAGAGGCGCGCGCTTAGTCAAAGTTGCTTTGCCATATTCATGGAAGTGATCTGATATCCTAGTTTTTCGTAAAGGTTCTTAGCATTCGTGTTGAAGGCGAAGACGTGAAGGCGAAGCACTTTTAGGTCAAGTTGTTTTGCTTTTTCCTCTAGAAGTAGCATTGCCTGAGTTGCCATGCCTTTGCCTCGGTATGGTTCTTTGATGAATAGGTCGTAGATGAAACCTGTAGGTGTTTTTGACCTGTGGTCTTCGGCTATCCAGATTGTCCCGACGGAGTTTTTCTTGTCGGTTGTTATTGTGAATAAGCAGTGTCTTGGAGTTGCTAGTCCCTGAGGTAGGAGCCTATTGTGCGCTTCGATAGACTTTCTCAGGGCTTCGGTCTTCTTCCAATATCCAGCCCTGACGTTGGCTTCGGCATATCTTGCTGTTTGTTCCTTCAGGTAGGTTCGAAACTCTTTCTCGGTCTTAGGGACGAGTTGAATCAAACAATCACTTTAGCATTGAATTGGTGGCTTTGAAGAATAAGTCTATTTTGGTCTGTTTCGCGCGCGTTAACCTGCATGCTCCCATAGTATCACTAATAAATCTAATGTTCCACTCTCGCATTTAACGAGACATTCGTCAATCATATTTTGAAAAGAGAAGAGTGCGGGCTATGGGTAGTGTTGGTTGTAGTTGTTTGCCAGTAGTATTGCATCATATATGTCGACGATGTTGTCACTGTTGATGTCTGAATTAGAGTTCCAATTTGGACTGTTCGATTGAGAATTGTACGCGTTAGCGAGCAATATGGCATCGTAGATGTCAACGATGAAGTCGCCGTTGATGTCGCCTGAAATTGTCACTTTCAGAACGCCCAAAGTGAAGTTGTTGTC
>Ga0209253_10005674_pt1 | contig 10827 bp, 11 predicted proteins | sample FrelakmetBRP12BR_FD_187145 | JGI IMG/M metagenome (GOLD analysis project Ga0209253, IMG submission 187145) | Freshwater lake sediment microbial communities from the University of Notre Dame, USA, for methane emissions studies - BRP12 BR (SPAdes)... | ecosystem: Environmental > Aquatic >... | reverse complement strand
TTGTCGAGGAACTCAAAACCCTGGCGGGCGGACTGGCGATTTCGGAAGCTGGCCAGCGGCGCTTGTTCTTTGAGGAACAGCTTGGGCAAACGAAGGTGTCGCTTGCCCGGGCCGAGGAGGAGATCAAGGATTTCCAGCAGCGGACGGGTATGTTCCAAGTCGACGCCCAGGCGAGAGCCATCATCGAGGGGATCGCTCGCCTTCGGGCGGGTATCGCTGTGAAGGAGGTCGAGGCCAGGGTGCTGCGCTCGTTCGCGACCGCCCAGAATCCTGACCTGCAGCGGGTCGAGGAGGAGATCCGGGCCCTCCGTGCCGAGCTGGAGAAAATCGAGACGTCCAAGGGGGCGGGTTTCGACCCACTCATGCCCTCGGGGCGGGTCCCCGCGATGGGAACGGAATACCTCCGGAAATTGAGACAGCTGAAGTACAACGAAACCCTTTACGAACTTCTTGCAAAACAATATGAGCTCGCGAAGCTGGACGAGGCAAGAGGCGCAGTCGTCATCCAGGTAATCGACCGGGCGGTTCCTCCGGAGCGGAAGTCCAGGCCGAAAAGGGCGGTGATCGTCCTCGTGTCCGCGCTTCTCGGTTTCCTGGGATCCGCGGGGGTTCTGTCGGTGATGGAAATCCGGAAGGCCGACAGGGAGCATCGTCTGGTCGGCGGCAGCGTAAAGGAGGAATAGTGTTCACAGGGAAATCCATACTCGTTACAGGTGGTACGGGAACATTCGGGAAAAAATTTACCGAGAGGATATTGTCTGCGTATCCGGAGATCGAACGCCTGGTAATTTTCTCGCGCGACGAATTGAAACAATCCGAGATGTCCTACCGGTTTCCTGAGGAGAAATTCCCCCAACTCCGTCTGTTCATCGGAGACGTGCGCGACAAGGAAAGGTTGTATCGGGCCATGGAGGGAGTGGATGTCGTAGTGCACTCCGCTGCCTTGAAACAGGTTCCGGCATGCGAGTACAACCCGTTCGAGGCGATAAAAACCAATATTCTGGGGGCGCAAAACGTAATAGAGGCGGCCATTGATCGCGGAGTGAAAAAGGTCGTTGCGCTCAGCACGGACAAGGCGGCGGCCCCCATCAATCTCTACGGGGCCACGAAACTCTGTTCCGATAAATTGTTCGTTGCGGCGAACAATTTCAAGGGGAATCGGGAAATCAAATTCTCCGTCGTTCGGTACGGCAATGTCATGGGGAGCAGGGGCAGCGTCATCCCGTATTTCTTGAAGAAACGGGCCGATGGAGTCATCCCGATCACGGACGAGCGCATGACCCGTTTCAACATCACGATCGAAGAAGGAGTGGAACTGGTCCTTTACGCCCTCGAGCATATGTGGGGGGGGGAAATATTCGTCCCGAAAATACCCAGTTACAGGATTACGGATCTGGCCGAAGCCATCGCCCCGGGATGTCGAAGGGAAATCGTCGGCATCAGGGCGGGAGAGAAATTGCACGAAGAGATGATCACCGAAACCGATTCGTTAAATACGATCGAATTGACTAAATACTATGTGATCTTGCCCTCCGCGCAGCTATGGGACGTCAAAGAATTCATCGGGGCGTTCGGCGGGAAGCCTTGCGCCCCCGGATTTAAATATTCCAGCGATACCAATAATGACTGGCTCGGCGTGGAAACAATACGGGAATTGATCAAGAGGCATCTGGATCCGCTCTGTTTGGCGTGAGGGGGAAGGGTTTGACGGCGAAGGCAATCCCATACGGCCATCAGTCGGTATCGGAAGCGGATGTCGCCGCGGTAATCGAAGTTCTGAAATCCGAATGGCTTACGCAAGGGCCGGCGGTCGAGCGTTTCGAGAGGGCCGTCGCGGATGCCTGCGGGGCGGGATACTCCGTCGCGGTGAACAGCGGCACGTCCGCGTTGCATATCGCTTGCCTGGCCAAGGGATTGGGACCCGGGGACGTATTGTGGACTTCGCCCAATACCTTCGTGGCCTCCGCAAATTGCGCCCTGTACTGTGGTGCCCGTGTCGATTTCGTCGATATCGATCCGCGAACGTACAATATGAGCGTGGCCTGTCTCGAAGAGAAACTCCGGAAAGCGGAACCGTCGGGGGGCCTGCCGAAAATCGTGATCCCGGTCCATTTTGCAGGCCAGTCATGCGAGATGGCCAGGATCAGGGAGTTATCCCGGGAGTACGGGTTCGCGGTGATCGAAGATGCCTCCCATGCGATCGGCGGGGGTTATCGCGGGACGGATATCGGTTCCTGCGTGTTTTCCGACATGACCGTTTTCAGTTACCACCCGGTAAAGATCATCACCACCGGCGAAGGCGGCATGGTCTTGACGAACCGGCAGGACGTGTATGAAAGACTCGTCTTGTTTCGCTCGCATGGCATAACCCGAAATCCCGGCGCGATGCTCGGGAAGTCCCACGGCCCTTGGTATTATCAGCAGGTGGAACTCGGTTTCAACTATCGCATGAACGACATTCAAGCCGCCCTCGGCGCCAGTCAACTGCATCGGCTGAAGGAATTCGTGGAGCGTCGGCGCCTCCTCGCGCAACGTTACAATTCGGCGTTTATGGATATGCCCGTCGAGGTGCCCTGGCAACATCCGGACGCGGATTCCGCCTACCATCTCTATGTCCTCCGCCTGAAAACGGAGGAAGCGGGAAAATCCCGTAGGCAGGTATTCGAGGATCTGCGGGCGGCGGGCATCGGAGTGAATGTCCATTACATCCCTGTGCATCTGCAGCCGTATTACCGGCGCCTCGGATTCCAGCCCGGTGATTTCCCGGAAGCGGAAAAGTATTATGACGAGGCCATCACCCTTCCGTTGTTTGCCGGTCTTTCGGAAGAAGACCAGGATTACGTGATCGATGCCGTCCGGAAGACGTTGATTTGAAGGTCGTCGTTATCGTGCAGGCGCGGATGGACTCGACGCGGCTGCCGGGGAAGGTCTTGAAGAGGGTCCTGGACAAACCTCTCCTGGAATACCAGATCGAGAGGATCCGGAGGGTGAAATCGGCGGAGGAGATCGTGATCGCCACGACGGTCAATGACGCGGATCGGGCGATCGTCGAATTGTGCGATCGTCTCGCTTTACCCTGTTTCCGCGGGTCAGAACAGGACGTCCTGTCCCGTTATTACGCGGCTGCCGTGGCGTTCCATGCCGACGTGGTGGTCCGGTTGACCTCGGATTGCCCGATCATCGATCCGCATGTCGTGGAAAGGGTCCTCCGGCATTTTCTCGAGAATGCAACGGAATTCGATTATGTGTCGAATTGCCTGACGCGGACATACCCCCGTGGAATGGATACGGAGGTCTTTCCTTTCGGTATCCTTGAAGAGGCATATTCCGAAGCGGTGGAACCGATGGACCGGGAACATGTCACGCCTTTTATCTACAGGCAACAACGGCGCTTCCGGTTGTCGAACGTCGCATGTCGCGAAGATTTGAGCCGCCATCGTTGGACGGTGGATACCCGGGAGGATTTTGCCCTGATCCGTCGAATCATCGAAAATCTTTATCCTCGGGACCCGGAATTCCGGATGGAGGATGTTCTGGGCCTGTTCGACAGGGATCCCGGCCTGTTCCAAATCAACGCTCATGTAGAGCAGAAAAAACCAGGGGATTGATCCGTACCCCGTTGGGGGAGCCCGGCATATTATGGATAAATTCAAGACAAGCCAGGAAGAATTCTGGGCCGGGGAATTCGGGGACGATTATACCGACAGAAACCGGGGTGTCGATTGGATCGCATGTAACACCGCGTTGTTCGCGAAAATATTGGAGCGGGTGGGACCCGTTAGAACGGTCATCGAGTTTGGATCGAACATCGGGCTCAATCTGCAGGCCATAAAACATCTTCTCCCGAACGCCGAGCTTTCCGCCGTGGAGATCAACCGGAAGGCCGTCGAGGAATTGCGGGGATTACAGTACGTGAAGGTGTATCCCGAATCGATTCTCGATTTCTCTCCGGACTATACGCGCGACCTTGTCCTGGTGAAAGGGGTTCTGATCCATCTGAATCCCGACTCCCTTCCCCATGTCTACGACCTGCTCCATCGGACGTCGAACCAGTACCTGTGCCTGGCGGAATATTACAATCCGACCCCTGTCGTGATCCGTTACAGGGGTCACGAGGACAAGCTGTTCAAGCGGGATTTTGCGGGAGAGCTGCTGGATCGATACAAGGACCTGCGGCTGATCGATTATGGTTTTGTTTACCACGGAGACCCGAAATTCCCCCAGGATGATATCACCTGGTTCCTGTTGGAGAAAAAGTGAGCGGACATACTCATGTCGAGGAGAAACGCGGATGATTTACTGCAGAAGATGCATCATGCCGGACACCAAGCCCGACCTCTTCATCGATCCGGCAGGCGTTTGCAACGCTTGTCGCAGTTACGAGAGAAGGGGGGAAATCGACTGGGAAGGTCGAAAGCGGGAACTCCTGCAGATATTGGAAAAATATAAGTCCAAAAACAGCTCGAGATGGGATTGCATCGTTCCGGTAAGCGGGGGCAAAGACAGCACCTTCCAGGTCGTCAGAATGCTGCAAACGGGTTCAAATCCTCTCTGTGTGACCGCGACCACCTGCGACCTCTCCGACATCGGACGCCGGAACATCGAAAACATAAAAAACCTGGGCGTCGACTACATCGAATTCTCCCCGAACAAGAAGATCCGGAGAAAATTGAACCGGATCGGCCTGGCCCAGGTCGGCGATATTTCCTGGCCCGAGCATGTCGGGATCTTTACCATCCCGGTCCGGGCAGCCGTGGAATTCGAGGTCCCGCTGATCGTCTGGGGCGAAAATTCGCAGAACGAGTATGGGGGGCCTGCCGCGGCCAGCGAGAACAGCATTTTGAACCGACGCTGGCTGGAGGAGTTCGGTGGACTGTTGGGGTTGCGGGTTTCCGACCTGATCGGCCTGGAAGGGATCGAAGAGAGGCATCTCATACCCTATACCTATCCTACGGATGACGAACTGCGACGTGTCGGAGCAACGGGGATATTCCTCGGCTACTACCTTCCCTGGGATGGTTACTCCAATGCGCTGATTTCGCAGGCGTACGGTTTCTCCACCCTTCAAACCACGGTGGAGGGATCCATCGTCAGCTACGAAAATCTGGACAATCACCAGACCGGTATTCATGACTATTTCAAGTTCCTGAAGTTCGGTTTCGGCCGCGCCACCGACCTCGCGTGCCTGCACATCCGCCGGGGCCGGATAACGCGCCGGGACGGAATCGAGCTGGTTTGCCGGCACGACGGGAAATTCCCCTGGACGTACCTGGGCAAACCCGTGGAGAAGATTCTCGAGCCGCTTGACCTCACGCTGGATGAATTCGTCGGAATCTGCGATCGATTCACGAACAAGAAGTTGTTTCTACGGGACGCCAGAGGAAACCTCGTCAAGGACAAATTCGGCAACCTGACCAAAATCAAGTACCCGGATGTGGAAGGCGAGGATGTGTATTGTCCGTCCTGATCGTCGACTATAACCTGAGCAACCTCGGGTCCATCCGGCGTTCCATTGAAGAGTGCGGTGTCTCTCCCGTTGTTTCCAATGATCCGGGAAAACTGAAAACGGCCAGCCGCATCGTGTTGCCGGGGGTCGGATCCTTCACGGACGGAATGGCGAACCTCCGGGAAATGGGATGGGCTCCGGCTCTTCGGGAAGCGGCCATGGAAGACCGGATTCCATTGCTGGGGATATGCCTCGGGATGCAGTTGCTTGCCGAGAAGGGCGAGGAGGGAGGCACGGTCGGGGGATTGAAGCTGATCCCCGGCGAGGTCCGGCGGTTCGCGCCGGAGGATTCCTCCACCCGGATTCCCCATGTCGGGTGGAACGAGGTCTGGAAAGCATCCGGGAACCATTTATTCGAAGGGATCCCGGACGGCTCGGATTTTTACTTCGTGCACAGTTATCATTTCATCCCTCGCCGCAAGGAACATATCCTGGCCACCACCCCGTATTGCGGGAATTTCGTTTCGGCCATCGGGGTGGGGAACATTTTCGGCGTTCAGTTCCATCCGGAAAAAAGCGGGCGGCCCGGTTTTCAGATCCTGAAGAACTTCCTGAAAGCGTAACCGGCCGAGGAATCCTTGCTGAAAGTAAGGGTAATCCCCACTCTCCTGTGGAAAGATCCGGGCCTGGTGAAAGGAGTCGGATTCGACAGCTGGCGCAGGGTCGGAACCGTGATGCCGGCGATTAAAGTCTATAACACGCGGCAGGTGGACGAGCTCATCGTCCTGGATATTTCCGCGACGTCCGAGTGCAGGGTTCCCGACTATGAATCCATCGAGGAATTTTCGGCGGAATGCTTCATTCCATTGACGGTGGGAGGCGGGGTCCGGAGCCTGGAAGTGATCCGTGGGCTGCTCCGGGCGGGTGCGGACAAGGTTGCAATCAACACGGCAGCCTATGAGTGTCCAGGTCTCATCCGGGAGGCGGCGGAAAAATTCGGTTCCCAGTGCGTCGTGGCGAGCATCGATGCGCGCCGGAATTCCAACGGGGATCATGAATGTTTCTCCATGTGCGGTTCGAAGGCGACCGGGAAGGAAGCGGGGGCCTGGGCAAGGGAAGTGGAAAGGCTGGGAGCCGGCGAAATCCTGGTCACATCCGTGGAACGGGATGGAACCATGCAGGGGTACGATCTGGATCTCCTGAAGAGGGTCACGGATGGCGTCCGGATTCCGGTGATCGCGTCCGGTGGAGCCGGAAACTATCAGCACATGGTTGAGGCCGTCACGCTGGCCGGTTGTTCCGCCGTGGCGGCGGCCAGCATCTTCCACTTTACCCATCAGACCCCCATGGAAGCGAAAGAATACCTCTCCTCCAGGGGGGTTCCGGTCCGAAATGTGAATGTCCATGGGGGTTCCCGATAGGAAATCCGCAAACGCAGGTGCGTGCCGCATTCCGGACGGACTCCTCGATCATTATCGGGACAGGCCACCTGTTCCGATGTCTTACCCTGGCGGATGCCCTCCGGAGGAAGGGCGCGGCAGTATCTTTCATCTGCTGCGAACTGCCGGGAAACCTCATTTCAAGCGTGGAGGAAATGAATTTCCCGGTCCATCGTCTCGCCTTCGGAAACGTTTCTACCCATCACGGAATTCGGGAACTTCCGATCCCACCGGGGGCGGGGATTGCGTGGGAGAGCGATGCAAGGGATACCATCCGCCGGATCGCCGGGACTCCCAAGGTCGACTGGCTGATCGTGGATCACTACGACCTTGACAGAAGATGGGAAGGGGAGATGCGCCCTGTTGTGGGAAAAATCATGGTCATCGACGACCTGGCCGACCGCCCGCACGATTGCGATCTGCTGCTGGACCAGAATCTCGATGAATTTCCGGATCGGCGGTATGAGGGATTGGTGCCAGGTCATTGCCGGAAAATATTCGGTCCCCGGAATGCCCTGTTGCGGCCCGAATTCATCGAGGCGAGAAAAACGTTAAGGGATCGCGACGGGGTGGTCCGCGGGATCCTGGTTTTTTTCGGGGGTTCCGATCGGACCGATGAAACTTCGAAGGCGCTGGAAGCGCTGCGGAGATTGGGACGCCCGGATGTCGCCGTCGAGGTTGTTGTCGGCGGTTCGAATCCCCATGGGGACAAGGTCCGGCGACTTTGTCTCGCCATGGGGAACGCCCGATTTCATTTCCAGGTCAGGAATATGGCGGAGTTGATGGCGAAGGCGGACCTTGCGATCGGGGCGACGGGGACCGCGACCTGGGAGAGGTGTTATTTGGGGTTGCCGGCCGTGACCCTGGTGCTTGCCGAAAACCAGTTTTCCAACGCCGTCCAGGTTTCCATGGCCGGGGCGATCGCGAACCTGGGGTGGCATTCCGAAGTCGACGCGGACCATCTCGCCGCTGCCGTCAGGCGGTTGTTGGATGACCCGAAAGAACTGAAGGAGATGGGTTTCCGAGGGATCGAATTGATGGGCGGGGAGTCCTTCGAGGGAGCGGACGGGGTGGTACGGGAAATGATGGGGGATGGCCGTGCCCCGGCGTGAAGAGTACGAGTTGAGGCCGATCGAGGAAGGGGATCTGGACCTGGTCTTGCGATGGCGCAACTCGGACCGGATCCGTGAAAGCATGTATACCGATCACGAGATCACCATGGGCGAGCATCGGGCGTGGTTCGACAGGGCCCGGAAGGAACCCCTGCCCACAGTTCTGGTTTTCGAATTCCGGGGGAAGCCGATCGGTGTCATCCAGGTGACGCAGATCGATCGGCGCAACGACAAATGTTCCTGGGGATTTTACATTGGCGTCCCGGATGCATCCCCGGGAAGCGGGACAGCCCTGGGGTATTTCGGGTTGAACCATATCTTTGAGGTGCTGAAGATACGGAAACTTTGCGCGGAGGCTTTCGCGTCCAACTCGGCCAGTTTGAAATTTCACAAGCGGCTGGGTTTCGTCGAGGAGGGGCGTCTTGTCCAGCATGTTCTGAAATACGGCCGCTACGAGGATGTCGTTTCTTTCGCCTTGTTCAAAGAGGACTGGGTCCGGCACAGAAGCCGGATCGAGGAGTTGTGTTTTCACGAGGGAGGCCCCGGATGAAGGAAATCTTCCTGCAGAACAGAGGTGTCGGTGCCGGGCATCCCCCTTTCATCGTGGCGGAAATGTCTGGGAACCACAACCGGTCGCTCGACAGGGCAATGGGAATCGTTGAGGAAACGGCGAAGGCGGGTGCCCATGCGCTGAAGCTTCAGACATACACTGCCGACACGATGACGCTGGATCTGAGGGAAGGAGAGTTTTTCATCCGGGATCCTTCCAGCCTCTGGAAAGGTTCTTCCCTGTACGACCTGTATCGTGAGGCTCACACGCCGTGGGAGTGGCACAGGCCGCTCTTCGACAGGTGCAGGGAGCTGGGGTTGATCTGTTTCAGCACCCCGTTCGATGATACGGCGGTGGATTTTCTGGAATCCTTGGACGTCCCCTGCTACAAGATCGCCTCGTTCGAGAACACGGATATTCCGTTGATCCGAAAGGTTGCATCGACCGGGAAACCGATCCTCCTGTCCACGGGAATGGCGACGGTCGCGGAGCTCGACGAAAGTATCCGCGTGGCGAGGGATGCAGGGAGCGGAGGGATCATCCTGCTCAAATGTACGAGCACCTATCCCTCTTCCCCCGAAACATCCAATCTCCTTACCATTCCGCATATGAGGGAGTTGTTTGACGTGCAGGTTGGTCTGTCGGACCACACCTTGGGAATCGGTGTCGCGCTGGCCAGTGTAAGCCTGGGAGCGACGGTGATTGAAAAGCACTTTACCTTGAGCCGTGCCCATGGCGGGGTGGATTCCGCCTTCTCCCTCGAACCCGAGGAGATGCGCACCTTGGTGGCAGAATCCGAGCGGGCGTGGAAAGCGTTGGGTTCGATATCGTATGGCCCCACGGAAAAAGAGAGAGCGTCGATGCAATACCGGCGATCCCTGTATGTGGTGGAGGATATGAAATCAGGGGATTTCTTTACGGAAAAGAATGTTCGAGCCATCAGGCCGGGCTGCGGATTGCCGCCAAAATATTTCCAGATTGTCCTGGGAAAGAAGGTCAATAAAGATGTCAGGAAAGGCACACCGCTGGGCTGGGATATGATCGCCTGATGGGGACCTGCCGTTTTGACGGCGGGACCAAGAGGCCCCAGCACAACATTCCTTGTGTGACATACGGAAAGGAAAAACGAAATGGGTGATGTGGCGTCGCCAAGAAATTTCGCTCTTATCGGGGCCGCCGGTTACATTGCGCCACGGCACATGAAAGCCATACGGGATACGGGGAACAGGATCGTCGCCGCGGTGGACAAGTCCGATTCCGTGGGTGTCCTCGACGGCTTCTCGTTCGATGTGGTTTTCTTCACCGAATTCGAGCGGTTTGACCGGTATGCCGAGAAGCTGCGCCGGCAGGGTGGGGATAAGCGGATCCATTACACCAGCATCTGTTCCCCGAACTATCTCCACGATGCCCATGTGCGGTTTGCCCTGCGCATAGGGGCCGATGCGATATGCGAAAAGCCGCTCGTCCTGAATCCCTGGAACCTGGATGCGCTTGCCGAGCTGGAACAGGAGTCGGGTAAGAGGATATTCAATATCCTCCAACTCAGGGTGCACCCTTCCATCATCGCCCTGCGGGAGAAAATCCGGCAGGCCCCGGGAGGGAAAAAGCATTCCATCGACCTCACGTATATCGCCTCCCGGGGGAACTGGTACTTCGCCTCCTGGAAGGGGGATGTCAGCAAATCCGGCGGGGTCGCCACCAACATCGGCGTTCACTTCTTCGACATGCTTCTATGGATTTTCGGCGGTGTCCGGCACCATGAAGTGCACATTTCCGACGAACGCAAAATGGCCGGTTTCCTTGAGCTTGAGAATGCTCAGGTGCGCTGGTTTCTATCGGTGGGAAGGGAGGACCTTCCGGCGGAAGCCGCGAAGGGAGGAAAGACCACATACCGCTCCATCACCATAGACGGGGAAGAGCTCGAATTCTCCGGGGGCTTCACCGACCTCCACACGGTCATCTACCAGGAGATCCTTGCAGGCCGGGGTTTCGGGCTTGAAGAGGCCCGCCCATCGATCGACCTCGTATATAAATTGCGGAATACCGTGGCTGTGCGAGATGCAAGTTCCCGCGTCCACCCGGTTCTGAACAAACCCTGATCATTCTCCAATCAATAAGGAGAGCCTGATGGACTACTTTACCCATGAATCATCCTATGTCGATGAGGGGGCCGAAATCGGCAAGGGAACCAAAATCTGGCATTTTTCCCATATATTAAGCGGGGCGAAGATAGGCGAGCATTGCAGTATCGGGCAAAACGCCTCGATTGCCGGCGGAACG
>Ga0209253_10005671_pt1 | contig 10832 bp, 6 predicted proteins | sample FrelakmetBRP12BR_FD_187145 | JGI IMG/M metagenome (GOLD analysis project Ga0209253, IMG submission 187145) | Freshwater lake sediment microbial communities from the University of Notre Dame, USA, for methane emissions studies - BRP12 BR (SPAdes)... | ecosystem: Environmental > Aquatic >... | reverse complement strand
CTGGATCCATTGGCAATCCAAAACATCGCTCTTTCGTCCACTGACATTCTTCAAGTGCCGGGCATTCACCAGGCAGACCTGGAAACCGCGTTCTTCCAGTATTTCGTACAATGGAATCCAATATACACCGGTCGCTTCCATCGCCACTGTCTCGATCTTACACCCCTTCAGCCAGTCAGCCAGTCGTTGCAAATCTGCCGTGAAGGTCGGAAACGATTGGACACTCTCTTCATCTCGATCCGGAGGAACTGCAACATACACCTCCTCAGATCCAATATCGATCCCGGCTGCATTGCGGTTGATCTGTTCCAATGCATCCACTACTTCTTTCTTCGTCTTGCGGCTTGGTTTTTCCATCGCCTTTTTCTCCTCAAAATTGGGTTGTCCAGACCCGATTATCTGAGGAATGTGTACGCTACTAATCGGGATCCCTTGCGGGTCACCAATGAAAAAACCACCGATAATCGGAACCATTCTCGCAAACGGGTCCAAAGACACCATTGCATTTTCGGTCTTGACTGTCTGGACTTCTTGACAATTTTACCAACTGCAGCCCAGTTTCTTCCTGAAAGAAGGGCGCTGGCGCTGTGGAGTTTCTCGCAATGACAACCTGCATAGAGATTGCTTCGCATGGCGATACTGCGTATCGCTTAACGCTACTAATGACAACCTGCAAAGAGATTGCTTCGCAAAGTTCGCTCGCAATGACTGTCATTCTTCGAAGGAAAAGCGCGGGCGCTGTGGAGTTTCTCGCAATGACAAATAAGGAACGGAATAGTCAATTTATTCGTCTGGTAGAAGAAAAAAAATGAAAAGAATCGGTTTCCTGGTCCTTACACTCCTGTCTCTTATATTCACGGCTCAAGCGGCGACCCCGGAGTGCCCGGAGCTGCAGATCGGCTTGCGGCGTGATTTCGGATACGCTTCCGGCACAGGCAAAATCCAGGGTACGTTCACGATCAGCGCCAGCGGACCTACAGATTTGAAGCGGGTGATTTTCTACCTGGATGGGCAACCGATGGGGGAGGTCCAGCAAGCGCCATTTTCGCTGCGCTTCAGCACCGACTCATATAGCCTGGGCGAGCACACTTTTTCCGCCTTGGGCTACACCAGCAGCGAAGGCGTGTGTGAATCGAACAGCATCGTTGCGGTATTCGTGACGGCCAATGAGGGCTGGGAGGCCGGGCTGAAGATCCTGGTGCCGATGTTAAGCCTGGTCTTCGGTGTGATCCTGCTCATGATCGTAGGGACGATATTCTCTTCTGGTCTAACAGGCAAGCAGTTGAAAGATCTGCCGCCGGGTGCAGAGCGCAAGTATGGTCTGGCTGGCGGGGGGATTTGCCCGCGCTGCAAGCGCCCGTTCGGGCGCCATTTGCTCGCGCCCAATCTGGTGGTGGGGAAACTTGAGCGCTGCCCGTATTGCGGCAAGCTTAGTGTGGTGGCTGCCCGCTCGATGAGCGATCTACGTGCGGCAGAAGCGGCTGAGCTGAGCGCGGCAGGCGCTGCGCCGACCAATGGAGCCAGCCCGGATGAAAACATACGCAAGGAATTGGACGACTCACGTTACCAGGATTTATAATTATTTGCAATCCAGACCTTTCGGGTGGCGATAAAGAACATCGCTATAACCCGAAAGATCTGGAGAGACTAACTGGATTTATGAAAAGGTTGATTTACCCCTGTTTGGGGCTGGTTTTTCTGGCTCTGGCGTGTAATTATACAAGTCGGGCCACGCCCAACGCGCCCAATAATCCGACGCCTACCACCAGCCCGACAGCAAATGATGGCAGCCTGCTGGGTGAAACGCCTGCGCCCAAGCAGACCGAGGAAAACAAGCTGCCCACGCCCGCGGTGGGGAGTCTCATTGTTGCGTATATCAAAGATGGGAATCTGTGGGTCTGGTCGCAAGGTCAGAGGCGACAATTGACCCAGGAAGGGGAGGTAAGCCGGCCACGCCTCTCGCCAGATGGCAAAGTCATCGCCTACCTGCGTCCGGCGGATGATTTCCACCTGGAGGTGTGGGCGATTAACGTAAATGGGGAGAACGGACGCAGGCTGGTCAGCGTGGCAGATCTGGATGCGATCGGCGGCGGCGTGCGGGACCCCAGCGCGCTGGCGATCAACCCTTACCGCTTTGAATGGGTGCCGGGGACGCGCCAACTGGCATATAACACGTACCAGGTCTTCCAGGGGCCAGGTCTCAGCCTGCTGAACGATCTGAACCTGGTCGAGGCAGACACGCTGCAGAAAACGAACCTGCTGCTCTCCGGCTGGGGAGGTGAGTTCTACTACTCATCAGATGGGGAGCAGATCGCGATCAGCCAACCCGATAAGGTCATCCTGGCGAATGCGGATGGGAGCGATTATCGCCCGGTGATGAATTACCCGGTAGTAACGACCTACAGCGAGTATCGTTATTATGCTTCACCGGTCTGGGGGGGAGATGGGAAATCCCTGAGCCTGGCGCTGCCACCTGTCGATCCGCTGGCAACCCCGCAACAGCCGACCAGCCTGTGGCGGATTGCCGTAGATGGCTCTGAACCCCAACAGAACGGGACAATCCTGACAGTGCCGTTCTTCGAGCAGCCGGTGGAATTTTCGCCCGACCTGGCAAGGATTGCATTCGTGAAAGAAGTGGGGCAGCCCACAGAAAACCTGCGCGAGCTGCACCTGGCTGCGAATGACGGCTCTGGTGACTGGATGTATGCCAAAGCCGTGGCGCTGCATTTCCAGGGTTGGGCGCCCGAGGAGAACCGGTTCGCCTATACCCTGGGCGAGGCGCAGGAGCTGTGGGTGGGCAGCCTGCAAGATGTGCCCCAACAACCGGGCGGCGGGATGTACGGCGTCCAGAACCTGGGCTGGGTGGATAGCAACCGCTTATTGTTTTGGCAGTCCAGCGGGGGCGGTTTCGAGCTATTCCTGGCGAATATACAAGGCGGAACTCTGTTGCTGGATACGATTACTGGCGCACCGGATTACGACTTTACACCTTAGAGTGGTGCAGCCCCGGTGGCGACCGGGCGAGTGCGGGGGGCGATCCATTCGCTCCAGGAGCCGGCGTATAGCCTGGCTTCACCCAGCCCGGCAATCTGCATGGCCAGCAGGCTGTGCACGGAGGTCACTCCAGAGCCGCAATAGAAGACCACCTTTTCAGGGGAGGTGTCTGCAACCAGCTCTTGATAGAGCTGCCGAAGCTGGGCGGGGGAGCGGAAGGTATTTGCTTCAGTCAGGTTATCCAGATACGGGAGATGGCGCGCACCGGGGATATGCCCGGCGAGGGCGTCGATCGGCTCTGCTTCGCCGCGGTAGCGCTCCGGCGTGCGCACATCGACCAGGCGGTAGGTGGGGTCCAGGCGTAGACGCTCAACCTGCTCGGCGGTAACGAACATCTCCGGGCGGGGGTGGGCGATAAACTCTGCGGGCGGGCGACTCTGCCTGCCCGCTTGCAACGGGCGGTCTTCAGCCAGCCATTTCAGCAGACCTCCATCCAACACAGCGACCGAAGCAAAGCCCAGCCAGCGCAGCATCCACCACAAGCGGGCAGCTGCCAGCGCACCGCCGACGCTATCATAGGCGATTACCTGCAGGCCTGAGGCGATACCCAGCTGACCAAAGCGAAGCGCAGCCTCTTCCGGGTCTGGCAGCGGGTGGCGACCCGTTACGCCGGGGAGGATGGGGGACGACAGGTGGCGATCCAGATGGGCGTAAATAGCCCCGGGGATATGCCCTTGCAGGTAATTCTGCTCGGCTTCATCCGGCCTGGCTAACATGAAACTACAGTCGACCACCAGCCAGGAGGGATCGTCGAGGTGTTGGGCAAGCTCTGCGGTTGAGACGAGTAAGGTGTGAGCCATTTTGGGAGGTTGGGCGGGATTATATCACTTTACCGCAAACACCGTCTATGAGATAATCAAGGGACGAACCGAACCTCTAAACTGATCAGGTGCTATGTCATTTTCCAATGCTCCAGCCAACTTCCCAAAGCCTGGTGAAAGTGCGCCCGCCGACCGGCTGGCGTTACTTTATAATCTCTCCCAGACGTTCAATTCCTCGCTGGACCTGGACGAAGTGCTGAACCGGGTGATCGATGAAGTGATTGTGGTCACGCGCGCCGAGCGCGGCTTTGTAATGCTGCGCGATGAGCAGGGTAGACTGATGTTCAACGTGGCGCGTGGGATGGACCAGAACACGATCCAGGACCCGGTATTTCAGGTCTCGTTGGGGATTGTGGAGGGCGTCGCCAAGAATGGACAGCCTGTCCTGACCGGGGATGCGCAGATCGACCCGCGCTTCAGCATGCGCCAGAGCGTACGCTTATTGGGCTTGCGCTCGATCCTGTGCGTGCCGTTGAAGGTGAAGGAGCAAATCCTGGGCACGGTGTACGTGGATAACCGCATCCAGGCGGGTATCTTCACCCAGGCTGATCTGGACCTGCTCGAGGCGATCGCGTATAGCGCGGCAATCGCCATCGAGAATGCCCGATTGTACCAGCTGGCAGTCGAGAAAGGCCGCCTGGAACGCGAGCTGCAGGTGGCGCGCGATGTGCAGGTCAGCCTGCTGCCGCGCGAAATCCCCCAAATCCCCGGCTGGGAGTTCGTAGCTCGCTGGCTGCCGGCCCGCCAGGTGGCAGGCGATTATTATGACTTCATCCCCGGCAAGGATGGACGGCTGGGGATCGTCATAGCAGATGTCTCGGATAAGGGGATGCCGGCGGCTCTGTTCATGACCCTGACGCGCAGCATCATCCGCGCCAGCATGGACCTGGCTATTTCACCCATGGAAGGGATGAGCCGGGCAAACCGCTTGATTTGTGAAGACTCGACCAGCGGCATGTTTGTGACGCTGTTCTACGCGCTGCTGGACCCGGCAAACAACCGGATGGCATATGTGAATGCGGGTCACAACCCGCCGCTGTTTTTCCAGACCGGCAAAAGGCCCGGGCAAGGCGCGCTGAGCCACCTGGAGCGGACCGGGATGGCGATGGGTGTCGATGCCGACACACCCTACGAGCAAAAAACAATGACTTTCAACCCAGGTGATTTTGTGGTGTTCTATACCGATGGCATCACCGATGCGCTGAACCCGCAGGGCCAGGATTTTGGTATGGACAACCTGGAAGGTATCGTACTGGCCGAACGCGAAAACCCGGCGGAACAGATGAGGCGAGCGCTGGAAAACGAACTGCAGAACTTCATCGGCGAAGCGCCGTTATTCGATGACAGCACGTTTGTGATCGTGCGCAGGACTTAAGAAAACAGAACATGGATACGCTGATCAATAATCGCTACCAGCTGGGTACGCTGCTGGGACGGGGGGGCATGGGGGCGATTTACCGCGCCCATGATACGTTCCTGGAGCGCGATGTGGCGGTTAAGATCCTGGATGAGACCGGTTTGGGGACGGAAGGGCGCTCCCGTTTGCTCAATGAAGCGCGGGCGGCGGCGCAGTTGAACCACCCCAACATAGTCAGCATCTATGACGCCGGCGAGCAGAACGGTGCACCGTATATCGTCATGGAGCTGGTGGAGGGCGAGTCGCTTTTCGAGTCGCGACCGGAGAAGATGCCAGAGATCATTGCTATTTGCAAACAGATCTGCTCTGCACTGGAGCACGCCCATTCTGCCGGAATCGTACACCGCGATTTGAAACCTGAAAATGTCTTGATCCAGCCAAATGGAGTTGCCAAGCTGACCGATTTTGGCCTGGCGCGCTCGTTGTCCACCAGGATGACGTATGAAGGCGCGATCACCGGCACCGTTTTTTATATCGCTCCTGAGCTGGCGCTCGGGCAGCCCTTCGATGGACGGGCGGACCTGTATGCACTGGGGGTGATGCTGTACGAGCTGGTAGCCGGGCGGCCACCTTTCACGGCGGACGACCCGCTGGCGGTGATATCCCAACATATCCACGCGCCGGTCGTGCCGCCCAGCGCTTACCGCCCGGACCTGTCGCCGGCGATTGAAACGGTAATCATCAAGCTGCTTTCGAAGGCACCTGAAGACCGCTATCCCAACGCCCAGGCGACCCTGCAAGCGCTATCGGATGCAGAGCTGGGTGTGTTCCCGGTGGAGCAGCTCAGCCCGCGGGCTCTGTCAGATGTCTTGCTGGAGAAGCTGGCGCGTGGCCGGATCGTCGGACGGCGCGATGAGCTGGAGACGCTGCACCACCTGTGGAAGACCACGCTCACTGGTCAGGCCCATTTAGCATTGATTTCCGGGGAACCGGGGATCGGCAAGACCCGGCTGGCGAACGAGACCCTGGTCTATGCGCGCCTGAAAGGGGCAGTGGTGATGCGCGGCGGCTGCTATGAGTATGAGGCTGCCACACCCTATCTGCCGTTTGTGGAGGCGATCCGCGAATGGGTGCACGAGCAGAACGATGAAGAATTAAAGGAGCGCATAGGACCTTCGGCGGTGGAGCTGGCCAAGCTGGCGCCGGAAATCGAAAGCCGCCTGGGGGTGCTGGCGCCTAACCCACCGCTATCGCCTCAGGAGGAACGGTTGCGACTGTTCGACCATGTGTCCCGCTTTTTCCATAATTTGACGGAGAAGAACGGTCTGTTGCTGTTTATCGATGACATCCATTGGGCGGACCAGGGAACGCTATCGCTATTGCACTATTTGCTGCGCCACCTGCGCAGCGAGCGGCTGATGGTATTGGCCTGCTACCGGGAGGTCGAACTCGACCGCCAGCATCCTTTTGCGGCCTCGCTGGTAGAGTGGAACCGCGACCACCTGGCGATGCGCATCAGCCTCAACCGGCTGACTGCAGAGCAGGTTGGCCGGTTGCTATCGGCTTTGTTTGGACAGGAAGGCATCTCGGGGGATTTTACCCAGGCGATCTACAAGGATACTGAAGGGAATCCCTTCTTCATTGAGGAAGTGATCAAGTCACTGATCGAGCAAGGGCAGATCTATCGCGTCGATGGGCATTGGGAACGGCAGGAAATCTCCGAGCTGGCGATCCCGCAGAGCGTGAAAGAGGCCATCGGACGGCGGCTGGACCGGCAGAGCCAGACTTGTATGGAGATGCTACACATTGCGGCCGCGCTGGGCAAGCGTTTCTCTTTCTCAGAGCTGGCCGCCAGCTCCAGCATCGAAGAAGACGAGCTCCTGGATGCGTTGGACGAAGCCAGCCACGCCCAACTGCTCCGCCTGGAGAGCGGCGAGGTCTATTTCTTCACTCACGACAAAATCCGTGAAGTGCTGTATGAAGAGCTGAACCCGATCCGCAGGCGCCGCCTGCACCTGCATATCGGGGAAGGTTTGGAAAAGCTGTATGGGCTGAACGGCTGCGAGACCGGTTGCATAGATGCCCGGCTGTGCCATTGTGACGTCCAGGCGCTGGCGCACCATTTCATCGAAGCCGGTGAGTTGGAGAAGGGTTTGCGTTTTTCGGTCCAGGCGGCGGAAAAAGCCGAGCAGGTCTTTGCGCTGCCCGAGGCAGTTGAGTATTACCAGCGTGCCATCGAATGCGCCGAAGGGCTTGACCAGAAAGAAGATCTGTTACGCTTGTATGAAGCCGTGGGTTGGGTGCATTACCAGCATGGCGCTTTCCAGCTTGCGATCGAGGCCTTTGAACAAACTTTGAAGCTGGCCGATTCGCCGCAGCGAGGCGCCCGGGCCAAGTCGAACCTGGGGCTAGTCTACGCGCAGACCGGCGATGAGCGTGGACGGGAACTGTTGGAAGCAGCGATCCAGTCGCTGGACCCGGAGACCGATCAATTAGAGCTGGCCCAAGTCAATTCACGGCTGGGTCGTTTCCACCACCTGCACGCCGAGTGGGACAAGGCGGTTGAATACCTGGAACGCGCGAGGCAACTGGCTGAGCCGCTGGAGGATGTGGCGGTCTTATCCGAAATCTATGCTTACCTGTCCGGCGCGTACCAGCAATGGGGCAAATGGGAGCGCAGCATCTATTGGGCGAACCAAACGGTCGCTTTGGGCAAACGCACCGGCAGCCTGGTGGCAGAAGCGTTGGGTTATGAGTTTCTGGCGGAAGATTCGCAGGCAATCTGCCAGTGGCGGGAGGCGTTGGAGTATGCCGAGCGTGACCGGCAGATCGGCGAGAAGATTGGCTCGCTGCCGCGCATTGCCTGGGCTTATTCCGCTTTCGCGCATACTTATAATGGGATGGGAGAGCTGGAAAAGGCTCTGGAAGCCGCCAATGCCTGTCTAAAGATCGTCGAACAAACGGGCGAGGAGCGGCTGGCGGCGTTGATCCACGGTATTCGAGCGAGCACTTTCGCCGATATGGGCGATTTCGAATCGGCCTGGAAAGATATTGCCTTCATCAAGGAGCGTGCCAGCGCTAGCGGACACGGGCAGGTTTGGGGATGGAGCTTTGGCTACCAAATTTCGGTGCTGGTTTCAGAGGAACGCTGGGAAGATGCTTTGAGAGTCTCACAGGAATGTTTCGAGAGGCTGGGGTACCGCGACCTATTTACCGAAGCGCTGGCGTATATCTTTTTAGACCGACGCCAGGATCTGGAGCGGCTGATCCAGTCGGTCCAGCCGGATGGCGTCTCTGGTTTAAGGGAGCTGCTGCCAAAGGAGTACCTGATCCAGGCGCTGATTCAGGCTTATCTCGGAGAGCGCAGTAGCGCCGAAGGATATTTTGAGCAGGCGATTGCTGGTTTCGACCGCGGTGGCAGCAAGATCGGGCTGGCGCGGTGTCACTACCTGCGCGCCCTGTTCCGGCAGGCAGAAGGGCAGGTTGATCTGGCTCTGGAAGACGCCTGGCGAGCAAAAGAGCTGTTCCAGGCCTGTGGTGCAAAACGGGATGAGCAGAGAGCACGGATGTTAGCAACCGGATCAGGAAATTCTGGAAAATAACTGGCTGCCTGGTCAGCATGGTGAGAAATTGGCTGCCTGGCATAGAGAAGGGTAGATGAAAATGGAATTTCATGTAAGCCGTTGGGCGCGGGACTATTATGAGTTTGACCAGGCACTTTTTGCTACGAGCGGGAATGTGATCCTGGCAGATTTCCAGGCGGCGCGGTTGTTGGCGCAGAAGATGAACGCCAAACGCGACCTGCCCAACCACCCGGAAAAAGCAGTGCGCGCCGGACAGATCAACGCCATGGGTTTGATCGACGAAATCCTGCACCAGGTAGTCTACCAGTACCAGCAGCAGCGCAATCCGCTGGCGGTGAGGCAGGCTCTGGACTGGCTGGACGAGCGTCTTAGCAGGGTAGAGGTAGACCAGATTCTGCTGCATTTCAGCAACGGATTCCCACCGCTGAGGGTCTATTTGGGAAGCAGCAGCGCCGAGGAGTTCCTGACCGGCAGCACAACCCGAGCGGGCGGCGAGCGCGTCTCGAACCGCGAGATCGTCCTGGAAGAGCTGTTGATGCTATGGCTGGCGAATGAAAACCCGGCTTTCCTGCCTTTCGTGGAACTATTCGATGACAGCGCTCTGGAGAGGAACACCAGCTATAGCAAGGTCTTTCCCGAGCTGTATGCTTTCTTCGAGACGCAGCCGAAATTCGGCCCGGACAACCAGAACCTGGTGGCGATGCTGCGGGCGCCCGCCCTGGCGCACCCAGATTCGCTGTCGGACCAACTGGATTTTATGCGCCAGCGTTGGGGAGAGCTGATCGCCTGGATCATCCGGCGTCTGTTGAGCAGCCTGGACCTGATCCGCGAGGAAGAGCGACCGGTCTTTGGCTTGGGGGGTGCGGGTCCGGCGGTGGTGCTGGAATTCAAAGGCCCTGAATACGAATATGAGGTGGAGCGTTTCAGCCAGGACCTGGATTGGATGCCTAACCTGGTCTTGCTGGCGAAGAATGTGTATGTCTGGCTGGACCAGCTCTCGCGGCGCTACCAGCGCGCCCTGACCCGGCTCGACCAGGTGCCCGACATGGAGCTGGATAACCTGAGGCGCTGGGGTTTCACAGGCCTGTGGCTGATCGGATTATGGGAACGCAGCCCGGCCAGCCAGAAGATCAAACAGATGCGCGGCAACCCGGAGGCGGTGGCTTCGGCCTATTCTTTGTTCAACTACGATATCGCGGCTGACCTGGGCGGCGAGGAAGCTTACCAGGAGTTGCGCGAGCGAGCCTGGCAGCGTGGCATCCGGCTGGCATCGGATATGGTGCCGAACCATATGGGCGTCGACTCGAAATGGGTGGTCGAACATCCCGACTGGTTTGTGCAGCTCAACTACAGCCCGTTCCCGACCTATTGGTTCAACGGGGAGAACCTGTCCTGGGATGGAAGGGTGGGGCTATTCCTGGAAGACCATTATTACGATAACAGCGATGCGGCGGTGGTGTTCAAGCGGGTCGATTTCTGGACCGGCGATACCCGCTACATCTATCACGGCAACGACGGCACCTCCATGCCCTGGAACGATACCGCCCAGCTCAATTACCTGATCCCCGAGGTGCGCGAGGCAGTCATCCAGACGATCCTGCACGTGGCGCGCAAGTTTCCGGTAATCCGCTTCGATGCAGCTATGACTTTAGCCAAACGCCACTACCAGCGCCTGTGGTTCCCCGAGCCAGGCGGTGGTGGAGATATTCCCAGCCGGGCAGAACACGGCCTGACCAAGGCCCAATTCGATGCGGCGTTCCCGGAGGAGTTCTGGCGCATGGTAGTCGACCGGGTGGCGCAAGAAGCGCCCGATACTTTGCTGCTGGCGGAGGCCTTCTGGCTGATGGAGGGCTATTTTGTGCGCACGCTGGGGATGCACCGGGTATATAACAGCGCTTTTATGAATATGCTGCGCGATGAAAAGAACCAGGAATATCGCCTGGTAATGAAAAATACCATGGAGTTCGACCCGGAGATTCTCAAGCGCTTCGTCAATTTCATGAACAACCCGGACGA
>Ga0209253_10005670_pt1 | contig 10833 bp, 7 predicted proteins | sample FrelakmetBRP12BR_FD_187145 | JGI IMG/M metagenome (GOLD analysis project Ga0209253, IMG submission 187145) | Freshwater lake sediment microbial communities from the University of Notre Dame, USA, for methane emissions studies - BRP12 BR (SPAdes)... | ecosystem: Environmental > Aquatic >... | reverse complement strand
CGCGATTTATATCACGCCCTGCCAAGCCAAAACCATTTCCATCCTCCAGCCGGCGGAGGAAGCCAAGAGCTATTTGGACGGGGCGGTCGGCATTTCTCAAGTTTACAATGACATCCTTTCTAAAATGCGGAAGATCACCAGCATCGGAGACACCCCCAAAGGATTGATGAGTTCAGGCGAATTGTTGCACTGGGGACCTCCGGAAGGGGAATTCCCAAAATTGTCCCGCGAACACTACCTCCCCTTGACGGGGCTGACGGATGTCATCAAGGTTTTTGATGATATCGAAAAGGGCAAGATTCGCAATATCGAATTTTTGGAGTGCCATGCCTGCCAGGGGGGCTGCGTCGGGGGAAATCTGACCGTTGAGAATCTTTACGTGGCCCGAAGCAAGAACCTCCATTTGCGGGCCAATATGCCGAAACCCGGCCCCTCGTTCGAGAAGGAAGTGGAAAGGCGCTATGCCATTGAGGATTTCTCGCTGAGAGGCTCCGTCAAACCCCGACGGATCGAAGGAGAAGTCATCGACCTTCGCGAGCGGGTGACACGAAGAAAGAGGGCGGACGAGTTGTCAAGGGCGCTCCCCTTGCTCAACTGCGGCCTGTGCGGCGCTCCCACCTGCAAGAACCATGCCGAAGATGTGGCCGCCGGCCGAGCCGAGATTGGCGATTGCGTTTTTCTGTCGCTTCATCGGATCGATATTTTGAGAACATTCTATAAAAAATAAACGGATGGGTTCCATTTATTTTCTGAAACGCCGTTTCCTTTCTCTCGCCTTCCGAATACAATAGATCTTTCCATTGTCCATGATCGATCGAGGATGCCATGACCACGGATTGGAAAAAAATCAGGGATGATTTTCCGGTCACGAAGACTCATGCCTATTTCCTGAGCGCGGCCATGTCCCCCCTCCCGGTATCCGTGTTCGAAGCCTTGGCCGGGGAATACCGCAAGGTGATGCTCGACGGAGACATCCATTATGAAGAGGATCTGCGGAAGTGTGATGCACTCTCTTCCGACTTGGCGTGTCTCCTTGGCACGAAGGCGGACAACATGGCCTTCGTGGCCAATACGTCGACCGCCATGTCGCTGATCGCCCTGGCCTTCCAGGACCGCGTCCCGAAGCCGTTCAACGTCGTGTCTCTTGAAGACGAATTCCCGTCCTCCACCCTTGGTTTCGAACATCGAGGCATCGAGATGCGCTATGTCCGGCCGGCAAACGCCAGGTATTCCCCCGAGTCCATCATCGCCGCCGCCGACGGGGAAACCCTCGCCGTCGTCGCTTCCTTCGTCCAGTACGCCACGGGATTTCGCCTCGACCTCGAGGCGCTCGGCCGCCTCCTCAACGACAGGAGGATTCTGTTCATCGTCAATGCCACCCAAGGATTTCCCTATTTTCCCATCGACGTTGAGGCTATGAACATCGATGCGCTGTCCTGCTCTTTCCATAAATGGGGCCTGGCCGGCCACCTCGGGGCGATGTTTTATACTTCGGAGGCTTTTCGCGCTCGATTCCCTGCGCCCTCAGCGGGCTGGCTGTCGGTGATGGGGGAGGGGGAGGATTCGATCCATACGGCGAAAAATGTGCCCTTCCGGCTTCATCCCACGGCCAAGCAATACATGCCGGGCACATACAATCTTCAACCGCTGCTGGCCTTCCGTGTTGCCGTGGACTACATGAAGAGGATCGGTTTCGAGAACATCCGCCGGCGCCTTTTCGATCTCACGGATTATCTTATTGCCGGATTGGGCCGCCTTGGCATCCTTATCGTATCCCCCATCGACCGACTTGAGGAGCGCTCGGCCATCGTCGCCTTTTCGCTGGGGGAGGGGAACGGCCGGTGCGTCGAGGCGCTCGCCGCGAAAAACATCCACGTCTCTCTCCGGATCGGCCTCATCCGCGTTTCCGTGAACATTTTCAACGATGAAGGGGATATCGACCGGCTTCTCGAGGCTGTCAAAAATTTTCGGTCGGGCCGCTCGTAAAATTTATTTTCCCTGCCGACGGCATCGGCAAGACCAAGGCCCTCTCCAACCAGCACCCTGATATGGCCAAAGAACTCTACGGCAAGCTCATGGCTGCCCGCCAGGCTAAACAGACGCGGAGGTAAAGGGGACGGCGCCGGCCGACCATTCCTTGTCGCACTGTTGCCGGGAACCTAATCAATGGAATCTAGCCTGTATTCCGTAGATCCTTAATGGATTTTAAGGAAAAGTTCAGTAGCCAAATCATTTTCCCAATGTTATATTCGTGCCCTCGGGTCGATGAAAGCCCGACTCGGTTTTATCCCCGAGAGATTTGGAGAATCGATAGGATGAAGAGATGACATTGAAGAGACGTTTGATTGCGCCGCTTTGTACTTTTTTCGCCCTATCATCCGTCGTTCCTTTGTTCGCCCAGCGCAGCCAGCCTGATTCCTTAAAAGCTTTCCGGACCGAATCGCCCGTTAAGCTGGACGGGAGCCTGAATGAAGCCGACTGGGCGAAGGCCCCCCGTATCTTCAATTTTACCCAGCGCGAATTGGATGAAAACATGCCGGCGACTGAAAAGACCGAGGTCGCCGTCCTCTACAGCCGGACCGAGCTCTATATCGGCATCTGGTGCTTCGACACCGAACCGAACAGGATTATCGCCCAAAAAATGAAATGGGATTTTGATTACGACACGGAAGACGATTTCGAGATCGTCCTCGACACGTATGCCGACAAACGAAATGCCTATTTTATCGTCATCAATCCCAACGGGGCCCAGTACGACGCCCTGATCATGGACAACGGCCGCAAAACCAACTCCGATTGGAACGGGGTTTGGCATGTGGCCGCGGCGCGTACGGACAAAGGCTGGTTCGCCGAGATCCATATCCCGTTTTCGACGCTGAAATTCAGCGCCGCCAACGAGCAAACCTGGGGGATCAATTTCAAGAGGAACATCCGGCGAAAGCGCGAGCAGGTGCTCTGGCAGGGATGGTCGCGGGATTCCGATCTTAGCCAGGTCAACCGGGCGGGAACGCTTGTGGGTCTCGAAGACCTGACCCGGATGAGGGTCTTTGAATTCCGGCCCTATGCCGTCGGAGGCGCGGAAAAACAGAGGCAGACGGCGGCAGTGACCGTGGGCGACGTGGGCCTTGATTTCAACTACCTCGTCAACCCGACCGTCAAGCTTGATTTTACGATCAATCCGGACTTTGCCCAGGTCGAATCGGACGAGATGATCGTCAACCTCACCCGATTTTCCATTTCCTATCCGGAAAAGCGTCAATTTTTTCTGGAAGCCCAAAACTTTTTCGATTTTCCGCTCGGCCGAGCCAGGCCGTTCTACAGCCGCCGGATCGGCATCTACAAGGGGCAGGAAACGCCCATCCTCGGCGGCGCGCGATTTCTGGGAAAAATGAGCAACACCACGCTGGGAGTTATGGTCCTTCAAACAGAGAAGACCGACGCTTCAAAAGCCTCAAACTTTTCTCTGGTTCGCTGGAAGCAGGATCTGGGGGAGCAGTCTTCGGTCGGTGTCCTGGCCATCGGTGCCGCCCAGGCGGGACGGTTCAATGGAACCGGCGGAGTGGACGCGCTTTATTCGACGTCCAAGCTCTTCGGCGACAAGAATTTCCAGGTCGGCGGAGCGATCGCGGCGACCTATACGTCCGACCGGGAAACCGCGTCCGGCAGCGCCCACCGCCTGTTCCTCAGCTATCCCAACGACCTTGTCGAGCTCGATGCATCCTGGGAAAGGGCGGGCAAAGAGTTCAACCCGGAGGTTGGATTTTTGAGCCGGACGAGCTACCAGGTGTTCTCGACGGAGCTTTCGATCAGCCCCCGGCCGAAATTTCTTCCCTGGATCCAACAGCTCGAGTTCAAACCCATCGAGCTCGATTATTATATCGACGATCTGACGCACGAGATGCAGTCCGTCTACATGGAATTCCGGCCTTTGGGGCTGCAATTAAAGAGCGGCGAAGCCCTTGAGTTCAATATCCAGCGCAACGCCGAGAACCTGACCGAGGAGTTCGAGATCCGGGAGGGCCACGTCATCGGCGCCGGACGATATTGGACAAACCGGGGGGAAATCCAGTTTGAAACGTTCGAGGGACGGCCTGTGGTCGTATCAGTTGCCGTTAACTGGGGTAAATTTTACGACGGGACGAGCACGGAATGGGAGGCCGACCTGGCCTGGAAACCGAGCAAGTTCTTCAGCGCCGGCACATCCTACCAGCGGACCGATATCCGGCTCGATGGAGGCGCGTTTGCCATCGACGAAGTCGTCGGTCGGCTGAATTTTTCGCTAAATCCCCGGCTCTTCGGATCGGTCTACACCCAATGGAATAACGACGACGACGAAATCCGGTTCAATTTGCGAGTCACCTGGATTCCCAAGCCGGGGGCTTATCTCTATTTCGTCCTTAACCAGTTCGGCGACACCCTCGATCCCCACGGGAACTGGCGGTTGAACAAGACCGTGGCCATGCTGAAATTTGTCTGGTATTTCAGCCGGCCCTAGGAAACGAAGCCCTGACCTCGGCTCTTTCGCTTTACTATGGGCTCCCCCCAGATCCATGTTTGCTTCAGTCCGATTTTTGACAAATTCTTAAGGAAAAGTTCAGTAGTCAAATCATTTTCCGAGTGTTATATTCATTTCAGGGTGCCCTTGAGAATATTGGTCATAGAATGAGAATCTTGGTCATCGAAGATGAGAAAAAAGTCGCTCAAGCGCTCAAGAAAGGGCTGGAATCCGAGCACTATGACGTCGAGGCGGCCTTCTCGGGGGAAGAAGGCTTCTTTCTCCTCCATTCTCAAAAATTCGACCTGGTCATCCTGGACCTCATGCTGCCGGGAAGAGACGGGCTGGAAATCCTAACTGCCCTGCGCAGAAAACATAACAAAACGCCGGTCCTGATCCTGACGGCGAAAGACACCATAAAAGATAGGGTGATCGGGCTGGATGCGGGGGCGGATGACTATTTGATCAAGCCGTTTGCCTTTCCCGAGCTTCTAGCCAGGCTAAGGGCCTTGCTCCGGCGGGGGAGCGATGGCCAGGTTCTGAAACTCAAACTGGCCGACTTAGAAATGGATCTCGTCGGCCGCCTCGTCATTCGCAATGGACGGCCGATTCCGCTCACTGTCAAAGAGTTTGAGCTTCTCGAATATCTCCTCCGCAACCAAGGCCAGATTGTGACGCGCGAAATGCTGGCCAAGGACGTCTGGGAGGAAACGCAGAGGGCGACGCCCCTCGACAACGTCATCGATGTCCACATCGCCCGCCTCCGAAAAAAAATCGACGAGCCGTTTGCCAAAAAGCTCCTGCATACCGTCCGCGGCGTCGGTTTTATCCTGACGGAGAGGACGCCATGAGAATTCGCCCATCGAGCGTGCGGGTGCGGCTGACCCTCTGGTATACGCTGATCCTGGCTTGCATCGTCTTGGTTTTCTCCATCTCGGTTTATCTGTTTGTGAAAAGCCGGCTGGGCCAACAGTTGAACCAGCAGCTGGACAAGGAATTCGTAGCCATCGCCGGAGAAGTTTCCGAAGAGCCCGGCGATGTGCGCGATTTGGAGCCTGAAAGTTCGGCCAAGCTTTTCCAACTCGTCCAAGGAAAAAATGTTTTTTTCCAAACCGGTCCCTATCTAAAAGCGGGGCTGCCGGAAATCTTAAGCGTGCCGACTGTCAAATACCGGACTCTTCGATCAGCGTCGGGGAAAAGGTTTCGCTTAATCACAGGCTCTACAAAAAATGGATTCGTCCTGACGGTCGCCCAGGACGAAGAAGCCCTGTGGAGCAATCTCCACACGCTTTTCATGATATTGGCCCTGGCTCTGCCAAGCGCGCTCATTCTTGCCGCATTGGGCGGCTCCGTCATGGCCAACCGGCTGCTTAAACCCGTGGCTTCGATGGCTCATCAAGCTGAAAAAATCAGCGCGGAAAATTTTGCCGAACGGCTTCCCGTTGAAAATCCGGAGGATGAATTCGGGAAATTGGCGACCGTCTTTAATCATACGCTCACCCGCCTCCAGAATGCCTTTGAACGGCTGCAGCGTTTCACGGCCGATGCCTCTCACGAGTTGCGCACTCCTTTGACGGCCCTTCAGAGCGTGGGGGAAGTGGCCCTTCAGGAAGACCTTGACACCGGCGCCTACCGCGACAGGATCGGCAGCATGCTTGAAGAAACGGCGCGCCTGACGCGTTTGGTCGACAGCCTGCTCCTTCTGACCCGAGCCGACCGCGGGGAGCTCCTGGTCAGCCGGAAAGACCATGATCTGACAAGGTTGGTCGAAAAAGCCGTCGAAGACATGCGAATCATGGCTGAAGAAAAAAGTCAGAGATTGATGACAAACCTCCAGAGAGGAGCAAGAGGGAGCGTGGATGAAGACACCCTGCGACGGGCCCTGGTCAACGTTCTTGATAATGCCATCAAATATACCCCCCAAGGCGGCGCCATTTCCGTGGGATTAGTAGAAAGCAAAGGCAAAATGATCATTGAAGTGATCGACACGGGCCCGGGAATTGCCGCCGAGCACCGGGAGAAGATATTCGACCGCTTTTATCGGGTCGAAAAGGACCGCTCCAGGGAAATCGGCGGAGCCGGGCTGGGGCTGGCCATCGCCAAATGGGCGGTTGAAGCGAACGGCGGCCGGATCGAATTGGAGAGCCGGGAAAATCACGGCAGCACATTCCGGATCGTGCTGCCGAAATGATCCACAGAAAAACAAAACATGAAAAGATAAAAAAGGAGGAAGGCATGAAACTCAAGAGTATTTTAGTGTTTCTGGTCGCGGTGGTTTTTGTCTTCGCCATCAGCTGCAAAGAGAAGGCGAAAGAAACGGCTCCGGCGCAAGCTGAAGTCAAGGCCCAGGGACAGGCGGTTGAAAAGGCGGAAGTCAAGGAAGCCGAAGAAAAAGAGGAAGAAGAGAAGGAAGAGAAAGAAGAGGAGGCCGAGAAAGACCAGGAACAGGTGAAAAAGGAGAAAGTGGAACTCCCGGCGGCGGTCGTCAAAGCCATCAAAGACAACGTCCCGGACGCTGAAATCGATATTCTGACCGTGGAAAAGGAAGGCGGCATCGCCCTCTATGACATCGAATTCAAAGCAGGCAAGGGCGAGATCGAAGTCGCCGAGGACGGCACCGTTATGGATATTGCCACGATCATTTCTATGACGGATCTTCCCAAGGCGGCGGCCGAGGCGATCCAGAAGGCTGCCGAAGGCGCTACGATCAAGCAGCTCGAAAAGTCCGAAGTCCGCGCCGAACTCAAGATCGAAGGCGATAAAGGCACGATCGTCAAACTGGCCAGTCCCAAGTACGTCTATGAGGCGGAAATTGTCAAGGGCAACCGGACGGGCGAAATCCAGGTCGATCCGGACGGCAAGATCGTCGAAGCCCTCAAGTGGAACACCAAGGGCGAAAAGGATTAGGAATAGAAGAGGGAAAGAGCCGAGCCTACAGCGCTTTTATTTGCCGAATTCGAGCACCTGGAACGATCCCGGCACGGGTGTGGGCCGCGGCTTCGGTTGGTCTTTGGTTGGGGCGGGAGCCGGCCCAATTTCCGCCGTCACGACGAAGACATGGTGTGTTTTCGGATCGAGTTCCATGGTCCGGGCCCGGGGGGCTGTTTTAATCGTTTCGAGAACGCTGTATTTGTCGGCCGATTCCTGGTGGACTACCGTCAACGTGCCCTCGCCGTTGGAGGAAAAGACCAAGCCGGTCCCGGCATCATAGCGGACCGCGTCGGGGCCGCCGCCGATCGCCACCGTCGTAACGACTTTTCCGTTTTCAAAATCCGAAACGACCATCACTTTGTCGCAGACGCTGAACAGACGTTTGTTTTTCAGGTCGATGGCCAGCCCGCTCGGGCCTTCACCGGGTGCGATCGCCCATCTTTTCTTGACCTCGAGCGTCTTGGCGTCAAAGGCGATGATTTCGCTCTTGTCTTCGTTGTTGACGAAGATCATGCCCTTGCCGTCCGTGACGGCGAATTCCGGCTTTCCGCCGATGTCGATCGTCCCCACAACTTTGTTGGTGGCGGCGTCGATGGCCGTCGCGTTCGCGGTCCGGCCGTTGAACGTGAAAACCCGGCCCGAAAAGACGTCGTACATGATGGCGTCAGGGTTTTGTCCCGAGGACGGGATTTCTTCCAGAACTTTGTTCGTCTTAAGGTCGAAAACCGAGACACTGTTGCCGCGTCCATTGGAGATATACCCGCGCCCTCTATCCGGAGCAAAAGCAACTCCATGAACGCCCTTGAGGTTGGTGATCGGCTCGCTCTTGACGCCGGTGTCGACGTTGACGATCTCGAAGGCGTTTCCGTGCGACACATAAAGGAGCCGCGATTGGCCTTCCAGCGCCAGATAGTCCCAGCCGCCTTCTCCGCCGATGACAATTTTTTTGAGAAGGTGATAGCCAGATGGATTTGCCTGCTGGATGGCCGCCAGGCCGAGCCCGACTAAACCACAAACCAAAAGACACGATAGTAAAATACTCTTCTTCTTGCTCATAATATAATTATACTCCTTATACTCCTTTTATGTCTGATCAAGGAAAACTCTATAGGGTGCCTCAATAACAAAGTTTCTCTCCTTTGACATTAAGGGTGGACTTGGTTATATCCTAAAGGATAGGAATCAGGCTTCTTGGAGTTGTGAAATGACGAGACCAATGGAGATGAAGAACAGATCCCGGGCGGTCGTTTTTTTTATCGCTTTATTAGCTGCTACGTCCTTCGCCTTCGGCCAGAAGCCGGAAGGAACGATGGCCTTCACCGTATCCATGGAGCAGCCGAATACGCATTATTATCATGTCGTATTCCGGTGTGAAGAGATCAAAGGCGAAACTCTGGATTTCAAGATGCCGGCTTGGACGCCGGGATACTACCAGATCATGGATTACGCCCGAAACGTGCTAAATTTCCGGGCCGAAGACGGATCGGGCAAGTCCCTGGCCTGGGAAAAGACCGCCAAGAACACTTGGCGGATCAAGTCCGGCAATGCGGCCGCCGTTGTCGTAAGCTATGATGCCTACGCGTTCGCCCCGTCGGTTGCCGACAGCTACCTGGACGACAGCCGCGGCTTCATCTCTCCGACCGGCGTCTTCATGCATGTTGCCGGCCGCCTTGCCCATCCCGCAACCGTCGTCGTCAAACCCTATGAGAGTTGGACCAGGGTTTCAACCGGGCTCGATCCGGTCGAAGGGAGGCCGAACACGTTCTTAGCTCCGGACTTCGATATTCTTTATGACTGCCCGATCCTCATCGGCAATCAAGAGATCCTCAAATTCGAGGTCCAGGGGATTCCCCACGTCTTTGCCATCCATAATCCGGGAACATTCGACCGTGAAAAATTCATGGCCGACCACAAGCGGATGGTCGAGGCGGCTGTGGCCATTTTCGGGGAGATCCCTTATCGGCACTACACCTTCCTGATGATCGGCCCGGGCGGAGGCGGCCTCGAACACCTGAATTCAACCGCCCTCACCTTCAACGCGGCCAGCCTGAACGACCCGGCTGGCTACAAGAGATGGCTGAGCTTCGTCTCCCACGAATATTTCCATCACTTCAATGTCAAGAGGATCCGTCCGATCGCCCTGGGCCCGTTTGATTACGACAAGGAAAACTACACCAACATGCTTTGGGTGTCCGAGGGGATCAGCGTCTATTATGAAGACCTGATCCTCAATCGGGCCGGGCTCCTCACCCGGGACGAGGTCCTCGAGCGGTTCCGGTCATCCATCGCAGGGTACGAGAACGCCCCCGGACGCCGCTTCCAATCCGCAACCGAGTCGAGCTTCGACACCTGGATGAAGTTCTTCAGCCGGGGAGGGAACACAGCCAACACCACCATCTCTTACTACGATAAAGGCGCCGGGCTCGGGATGCTCCTGGATTTCAAGATCCGCAACGAGACGAAGAACCGGAAGTCCCTGGACGATGTGATGAGGACTCTGTACCAAAAATTCTACAAAGAGAAAAAGCGGGGCTTTACAGATCAGGAATTTCGCCAGGTCTGCGAAAGCACGGCCGGATGCCCGCTCGCCGAGATCTTTGAATACGCCGCCACAGTCAAGGACATCGATTATCCCAAATATTTCGCCTACGTCGGGCTGGAGATTGACGTTAATCCCAGGGAATTGCCCGCCGCCTTTTTCGGTGCCGCCACCCAGGACCAGGGCGGGAATTTGATGATTTCGAATATCGAATGGGATTCTCCGGCCGGGCGGGCCGGCCTCAGCCTGCAGGATGAGATCATTGCCCTGGATGGCTTCCGTGCCAGCTCGCGGACGATAGGCGAAATCTTCAATTCCAAGCAGGCCGGGGACAAAGTCCGAGTCCTCGTTTCGCGTCGCGGCGCGCTCCGCGAAGTCGAGGTCACTCTCGGGAAAAAGACGGAGCGGAGCTTCCGGATCAGGCCCCTCTCAAACCCAAATCCGCTTCAAGCGGAGATCCTCAAGGATTGGCTAAAAGATTAATGGAATTTCAGGTTCCCCCTCCAAGTTGACTTCGATCGGCGTGCGTTATATATTTCGCGCGACATGATGGAGAGGCCATGAATCCCAATCCCTTTCTCGGAGTTTTCCTCCACGCCGTGGGCGGGCTTGCCGCCGGCAGCTTTTATATTCCGTATAAGAAGGTCCGCGGCTGGGCCTGGGAAACATACTGGCTGACAGGCGGATTCTTCAGCTGGATCATTACGCCCTGGGTCGTCGGGCTGCTGACCTGCCCGGACATCGTCAAGGTCCTGACCTCGGCCTCTAAAGGGACGCTGCTCTGGACTTACCTTTTCGGCGTGATGTGGGGAATCGGCGGCCTGACCTTCGGACTTTCCATGCGCTATCTCGGCCTCTCCCTCGGTAT
>Ga0209253_10005669_pt1 | contig 10834 bp, 12 predicted proteins | sample FrelakmetBRP12BR_FD_187145 | JGI IMG/M metagenome (GOLD analysis project Ga0209253, IMG submission 187145) | Freshwater lake sediment microbial communities from the University of Notre Dame, USA, for methane emissions studies - BRP12 BR (SPAdes)... | ecosystem: Environmental > Aquatic >... | reverse complement strand
GTTGTCAGCAGAACGCGACACCATCTCTAACTCTTCACATGCTACCTGCGCTTACCCAGTCACTTTCGTGCGGTATCGCACATAAGGCGATAGTAGGCTACACATGGGCTATGCATACAGCCGCGCACGTACCCGTTGGGCTGGCGCAGCTGCTGCGTAGATGAAGCGTGTTATTTGCTGATTTCGTGGCCGATGACGCCGCCAACCGCCGCGCCGCCCACCGTGCCGACAGTGCTGCCGCCAGTCAGGACGGAGCCGCCAATAGCGCCAACACCGGCGCCGATCGCGGTATTTTTATCCTGCGTCGACATTCCGGCACAACCCCCCAGGCCGAACAGTACGGTTACTGCTACCGCATTCACTGCTAATTTTTGTATCGTGTTCATTTGGAATACCTCCATGTTAAACATCCGGTTCCAGGGAAATTTCTACCTGGCGGCTTATTTGCCGTAGTGCTTCTTTGCTTCATTACATACAAGGTTCCTTGGCGTCGCCCGACATTGCATTGACTTATTGCCTGCGGCAGCAAAATTCATCATGGCCGGCCGCAGCTTTGTTACGTTAATCAGGAGGAGCTGATTCTATTTGCGCACAAAAAACAGAATCACTCCCGCCACTATCGCCCCCACGCCGGCCCAGACTGGGACGTTTACTGTCTGAGTGTCCTTGATAGACAACTCTATCGGGCCCAGCTTGGCCTCATGCGTGTCCTTGGTGTAAGTGAAGCTGCCATACACCAACCCCAGGCTGCCTGCCACGATCAGCACGATTGCCAAAATTCTGACTGGGTTCATCTCATCTTCTCCTGTGGAGGTACACTTGTATTGGCGATGGGGTGGCTTGGTAAAACAGAAACCGTGAACAACCGGATCGTTTTACTCGTCACCCCTCACGGCATTGAAAAATTCCGGAGTCGTTACAGGCGGCGACCCTGAATGACACGCACCAATACCACCACGATAGCGATGACCAGGAGAATGTGAATGAATCCACCCATGGTATACGAGGAGACCAAGCCAAGCAGCCAGAGGATGAGCAAGATAATCGCAATAGTTTCTAGCATATTTGTTGCTCCTGATTAAGACGAGCAGAATTACTGCCGACCTCTAACCCGCATGTCATTCTTGACGGATGTCACACCCTTGACGCTGCGTGCAATTTCTACCGCCTTTTTAATATTTGCCTCCGAACTGACGAAGCCGCTCAACTGAACCTCACCCTTGAAAGTTTCGACGTTTATTTCATCAGACTTCAACGAAGGTTCATTAAATACCGCCGCCTTTACCTTTGTCGTGATAACAGTGTCATCAAGGTATTCCCCTGTGCCTTCCTGCTTGGATGTCGATGCGCAACCCAGCACAGTCGTAAATATGACGGCAAGGATAATGGTAGAAATGGTTTTAAGTTGTTTCATCGCTGTACTCTCCGTGGAAATTTAAATGACTTGGGCGCAAGTCATGATCGTAAAATCTGGACCACCCTGGCGTTACATACGACCTTGCATCGTGAATTCAATGAATTGCATTAAATCCCACACGAGCGTCATCGATCGTATAATGATGATCCCCTTCTTTTCAAAAGCGCTCTGTGCGCTAGTGCACTTACCGCGCAGACTTTTGACACCATGACATTAATGTATAGCAAAGATTTTGATGCAGACGCCTAGCGTGTAGCGATGTTGCAGTTGTGGTCTGAGGATGATCCCCACGCGCAGATTCAATTGACGACTGGTGGAGCGTCGTGGATGGAAATTGGATAGTGCAACTGGTGTGAATAGTGCCTTGGCTCCGGTTGTTCCGGTTTTGAATTGGAGCAGACCAAACTGAGGCTCGCATAGTCACGAAGCATGTCAACAGAGAATATTGACGTAGTACACCAGGATAATTGGCAGCAAGGGGCCGGTCGGTTGTTGACGGGGGAAATATATAGGCTATGCTGAAGATTAATAAAGGGTAACCTTTGTGCAAAACGGTTTTGTGTACCATATGCAGCTTAGTTGCATCCAAATTTAATAGGAGAAAAAATTATGAACTCACGTTTCATGCGCATAACCAGTCGTTTGCTGATCGCCAGCGTTTTGGGCCTTGGCCTGCCGCTTCAGTCGACCCACGCCGGGTTGGTGGGAACCGACAAGGTGGCCGTGTCCGCTCAGTCCCAATCCGAGCGCGAGCGTATTCGTACTTTCCTTGACCGTGAAGACGTGCGTAATGAATTGCAGACTCAGGGAGTTGATGTCAACACCGCCAAAGCGCGTGTGGATGCACTGACCGACGAAGAGGTGCAGAAGGTTGCGGGCAAGCTGGACCAGATGCCCGCCGGTGGTGAAATTATCGGGATTCTGTTCACCATTTTCATTGTTCTGCTGGTGACGGACATTCTGGGCTTTACCAAAGTGTTTCCGTTTACGCGCTCGATCAAGTAACTCAGAGCCATGTTGTTTCGAGTCTGCGCCCGCTTAATCGCGGGCGTTTTCTTTTTGATCTGGCTGGGCGGCTGCGCTACGCCGCAGACGCAGTCCCTGCTCAAGACGCACTCCAGGCAGCTGCCGCAGCAGGTGGAGCTCAGCAAGGTGCCGTTCTATCCCCAGGAGACCCACCAGTGCGGCCCGGCGTCACTCGCCATGGCGCTTAACGCAGGTGGCGCCAAAGTGACACCCCAGGACCTGACTCCACAAGTGTACCTGCCTGGACTCGCGGGCAGCCTGCAAGTCGAAATGCTGGCCGCCACGCGGCGGAATGGTTTTTTGGCCTATGAGCTGGCGCCGAAGCTGGATGATTTGCTGACGGAAGTGGCTGCCGGTTCGCCGGTGGTCGTGCTGCAGAATGTTGCGCTGAGCTGGTATCCGGTGTGGCATTACGCGGTGGTGGTGGGGTACGACCTCAAGCGCGAGGAAATCATTCTGCGCTCCGGCCTGGAGCGGCGGCAGGTGCTGCCTTTTACGACATTCGAGCGTACTTGGGAGCGCGCCGGCTACTGGGCCATGCTTGCGCTGCCGCCGGGCAGGATGCCCCGCACCGCGACTGAAGCTGCCTACGTTGCCGCGGCAGTGGCTCTGGAAAAGGTTGCCCCGCCGAAAAGTGCCGAAGCCGCCTATGAAGCCGCCCTCAAACGCTGGCCGCGCAATCTTTCCGCCCGCATCGGCCTGGGCAATTCGGAGTATGCCCAAGGCGACTGGAAGCGCGCCGAAAAAGCTTATCTGCAGGCAACGATGGATCATCCGAAGTCCGCCATTGCCTACAATAACCTTGCCCAAACGCTAGCCGAGCAAAAGCGTTATCCCGAAGCGCTGGCGTTGGCAAATCAGGCCGTCCTCCTGGGCGGTCCGGAGCAGGACACCGCCAGGAATACCCTGGATCAGATCAGAAATAAAATGCGGAAGTAAGTTCTAGGCTTCAGGACGGATTGCGCTGGAACAGCCAATAGCGCTCCGATTTGTCTCCGGGCCGGTTGCCTTCCCAGATTTTGGTCCATTCCGGGCCGGGCGGTGCATCCGGGTTCCTGGCAAAGCCCTGCACCAGCAGCAGATCACACGTTATCCCCTTGTGAGTTTCAGTGCGTCGGGTAAGGATGCCGGCGTAGTATTCCAGCATGGCGCGTTGCGGCTCGCCCAGTTTGTTGCTGGAAATACATGCGTGGCGAGCGGGCAAGGCTTGCTGCATGGAAGTGATCATGGAACGGTAGCTCTTGCCGGCATCGAGCCAAGGCAGGGCTAGAGTCATCATGATTACCCATACCAGCGTGATGCCGGTAGCCGAGTTGAGCACGGCACGCGGATTGCGGGGCAGGGATCTTGCCCAGAAAATGATGAACAGCCAGGCCAGGGTGGCCAATAGCGCAATGCTAAAATGCAGCAGTTCGAAAGTCGGGATGTAACCCGGTTGCAATCTTTGCAAACGCTCTGACTGGGAGGCGGGATAGCCAGAGACTATGGCAAACCAGTAGAACCAGAACACGCCAGCGATAAAGCCGAAGGTCATGATGCTGAACCAGTTCAGCGCGCTGGCCGCGCCGCGGCGCAGGGTGCTGACGCCGGGTGCGGCCAGCAGCGAGAGGGGCAGCAGCATCGGCAGGGCATACAGCTCGCGCGCGTCGGAAGCCATGCTGAGCACCCCCAGCATCACCAGGAAGGCGGTGAGTGCAAGCTGAATCCCGGCTTGCCTGAAGACGGTGCGCCGTCCTTGCCACAGCGTCCACAGCGCAATCGGCAGGGCAGGCCAGGCAAACCAGGGCAGGATCTTGAAATAATGCAAATGATCGCTGCCGGGGCCAAGTTTGGCAAACCCCAGGAATCGCCCCAGGTTGTTGATCCAGAACCATTCCCTGAACAGTTCCGGCGAGCGCAGATAAAGCAGGGTCGGCCAGATGGTGATCCAAGGCACAGCCGCAAGGAATGCGATTGCAAGGCACAGCAGGTAATCCCGGCTGCGCCAGTGGCGGAATAAGAGCGGCAACAGCAGGGCTGTCAGCCCTATGATCCCGGGTGCGATCAGGCCCTTGGCCATGAAGCCGATGCCGATCCCCGTGCCGAGCCAGATGCCTGCCAGCGCGAATCTCCTGCGACTCAGCGCCAGGCCGTAGATGGCCATGGCAAACCCGGCCAGCAAGGCGGTGTCGGTGATCATTTCATGGCCGCGGATCAGCAGTCCCAGGCAGCCGATCAGGATGAGTACGGCGATGCGGCCATGGCCCTTGCCCCACAGTTCCCTGCCGGTGAGCCCGGTGAGCAGCAGCGCGATCGACATGAAGAAGCCGGTGGTCAGGCGCGCTGCATCATGCACAGGGAGCGCGAAGGAGAGCATTTTCGCGAATAGCGCCGCAGTGATGTAATACAGCGGCGGCTTTTCCATGAAAGGCTCGCCGCCCAGGGTCGGTACGATCCAGTCGCCGCTTTGGAGAATATGGTAAATCAGTCCGAAGCTGTAGGCTTCATCGGGTTTCCAGGGCTGATGGCCGATCAGGCCGGGCAGTATCCAGGCCAGGCAGAGGATAGCAAGCAGGAAGAAGGTTGAACGGCTGCTGGAGTTGGTCAAGTTTGTGGGTGGGCTCATGGCATGTTGGATAGTGACGGTGGCTATTCAACCGTTTTAAGGGATTGCCCTGCCTGCGGCTCACCGCTGGGATAGGCGTGATTCATCAGGCGCAGATAGCCCTCTGCATTCTTGCCGAGGGGGGAAAGGCGCGCCAGGTTGGCGAAGGTTTCCCCTTTTTTGGCGGTGCGGGTATGGATGAGTGCGGGTTTCGCCTGTTTGCGCTCGGAATCCTGCAAGGCGTGGAAACTGTCGAGCGTGGACGATATGGCTGTCCGGTGGCGGTTATAGGCGGCCGGAGTTTTTGCGGTGGCAACCAGGGCAAAGGCCTGATCCCGGAAAAAGATCACGCCGACCTTGACCGGTTTGCCCTGCCGTATCCCGCTCATGCTGGCGGCGGGCAGGCCGTTGATCGGGGTGGTATCCAGTTCGTTGCCGGCTTCCAGCCGGACACTGCGGCGCAGGAAGTCGGCCGGCGTGCCAGTTGCGGGGCCGGCCAGAAGCAATTCGATCTGGCCATCGTTTTCCGGGCTTAGGGCGATAACCCTGTCGGGGCTGTTTTTGACTTTCCAGTTGGGCGGAAAATTCAGCCCGAATCCCAGTCCCTCATGCAGGAACCGGCTGTCGCGGACGATGCCCTGGCTGGGGCTGTCGCCGAAAACCAGGCCATTGATCTGAGCCAGGTAGGCGGCTTGGCGGCTGTCCGCTTTGGGCTGGGCCAGGCGGTCGGCCTCGCTGACCACTTCCTTGAGCCGGGTATCGTTGTCGGGGTGAGTGGCGAACAGGCCGTGATAGCGCCTCGGCTCGCGGCCTTCTCCGCGCGCAATTTCAACATCGAACAGTTCCTGGTCTTTCAGAATGCCGACCACTTTCACCATTGCCTGCGGATTGTAGCCGGTGCGCGCCAGGTATTCTGCACCGAGGCGGTCAGCTTCCAGTTCGTGGTCGCGTCCATAGCCCGAAAGCAATGCGTTGCCGAGCTGGGCAAGCAGGTTCTGTGCGCCGCCTCGCAACTCGGGCACCAGGATAGAGCCCAGCGCCACGCCGATGTTGGCGGCCATCGAAGCGCTGTACTGCTGCACGCTGTGGCGCGCGGTGACGTGACCGATCTCGTGTCCCAGCACGGCAGCGAGTTCGGCTTCGGAGTTAAGGTAGGCCATGATGCCGCGGGTGATATAGATGTAGCCGCCGGGCAGAGCGAAGGCGTTGATTTCCGGGCTGTCGACTACGGTGAAGTGGTACTCCAGGTTGCCGCGGTGACTTTTCTGCGCGAGACGCTGGCCGACTTCGTTGACGTAGCGCTGCAGGGCGGGGTTGTCGTAAACACCGTATTCCTTGCGGACTTCCTCGTCGCCCTTCTTGCCGGTGCGGACTTCCTCGCTTTCGGACATCATGACGAAATTCTGCCGTCCTGTAACCGGGTTGACGGCACAGTTGGCGAGCAGTCCCAGGCAGAGCAGACCGGCAAAAAATCTGGAGGCGAACGTGAATCTCATCACGATTTATTTTAGCTAACCATAAACAAAAAAGGCAGCCTCAAGCTGCCTTTATGTTGCTGCGTAGCGTCGAAGCTTACTTCATGCCGTATTTCTGGCGGAACTTCTCGACGCGGCCAGCGGTATCGATGGTCTTCTGCTTGCCGGTGTAGAACGGGTGGCACATCGAGCAGACTTCAATGCCCAGCGATTTGTTCATGGTCGAACGAGTCTTGAACTTTTCGCCGCAGCTGCAAGTCACTTCGATTTCGTTATATTCTGGGTGAATTTCCGGTTTCATGGCTTAAATCCTTGGAATCTGGCGGCTTTTTTTAGGGCCGAATTCTTAAAAAAGAGGGATTATCCTCTAAAAAATGGGCTTTATCAAGTCCGGTTATTACCGGCGCATCGAATCGAAAAAGTCCGCGTTGTTCTTGGTGGCTTTGATTTTGTCGATCAGGAACTCGGTTGCCTCCAGATCATCCATCGGATAGAGCAGTTTACGCAGTACCCAGATTTTCTGCAGGATGTCGGGTTTGATCAGCAATTCTTCCTTGCGGGTGCCGGAGCGGTTGACGTTGATCGCCGGGTACAGGCGCTTCTCCGCCATCTTACGATCCATGTGGATTTCCATGTTGCCGGTGCCCTTGAATTCCTCGTAGATCACGTCGTCCATGCGCGAACCGGTATCCACCAGCGCAGTGGCGATGATGGTCAGCGAGCCACCTTCCTCGATGTTGCGCGCCGCGCCGAAGAAGCGCTTGGGGCGCTGCAGGGCATTGGCGTCCACACCGCCGGTGAGCACCTTGCCGGAGGCCGGCACCACGGTGTTGTAGGCACGTGCCAAGCGGGTGATCGAGTCGAGCAGGATCACCACGTCCTTCTTGTGTTCCACCAGTCGCTTGGCTTTTTCCAGCACCATTTCGGCGACCTGGACGTGGCGCGTGGCGGGTTCGTCGAAGGTAGAGGAAACCACCTCGCCGCGCACCGAACGCTGCATTTCCGTCACTTCTTCCGGGCGCTCGTCGATCAGCAGCACAATCAGATAGCATTCCGGGTGGTTGGCCGCGATGGAGTGGGCGATATGCTGCAGCATCACGGTCTTGCCGGATTTTGGCGAGGCCACCAGCAGGCCGCGCTGGCCCTTGCCGATCGGCGCGACCATGTCGATGACGCGGCCGGTGATGTTCTCTTCCGCCCGGATATCGCGTTCCAGAATCATCGGCTGATTCGGGAACAGCGGCGTCAGGTTCTCGAACAGGATCTTGTGTTTGGAGTTCTCCGGCGGTTCGCCGTTGACCTGATCCACCTTGACCAGTGCGAAATAGCGCTCGCCCTCCTTGGGGGTACGGATCTCACCCTCGATCGAATCGCCGGTGTGCAGGTTGAAGCGGCGAATCTGCGAGGGGCTGACGTAAATGTCGTCCGGTCCGGCCAGATAGGAGGTGTCAGGAGAACGGAGGAAGCCGAAACCGTCCGGCAAGACTTCCAGCGTGCCTTCGCCGTAAATGCTTTCGCCTTTCTTGGCCTGATTCTTCAGTAAGGCAAAGATCAGATCCTGCTTGCGCAAGCGGCTGGCACCCTCGATTTCATTGGTGATAGCCATTTCCACCAGTTCGGTGACGGGGAGGTGTTTTAAATCGGATAAGCGCATGGTAATAAAGGAGGTTGGATGAATCAGTGGGAAAGGTGGATCAAAGGTAGAGCAAGGTGAATCTGGAATTATTTGAGTGCGGCGGGAAGAAGCTTGCGCCTGAGCCCGAGGAACGGGCAGTCAGGCGCTAGGTTATCGGCTTTAAATATTGCTGTCAATGAATGCGGTAAGTTGGGACTTGGACAGGGCGCCGACTTTGGTAGCTTCGATGTTGCCATTCTTGAAAATCATCAGGGTCGGGATGCCGCGGATGCCGAATTTTGGCGGCGTGGCCTGGTTTTCGTCGATATTGAGTTTGGCGACCTTGATGCGTCCTGCGTATTCCTGCGCGATTTCGTCGAGAATCGGGGCGATCATCTTGCACGGGCCGCACCAGTCTGCCCAGTAATCAACCAGTACGGGTAGCGGGGATTGCAGGACTTCTGGCTCGAAGGTGTCGTCGGTGACGTAATGGATATGTTCGCTCATGAGGTTCTTGCTCCAGTTCAAAGAGAATCAACGGAAAAGATGGTGAAACGCTGTGACAGTTAGACGATTGTGTTTGCTTTTGTGTTGTGACAGACGTGTTGCCGGTTTATGGGCTGGGTATGAAATGTATTTTTGAACTTTATCCTAACCAAAAAAATCCGGCAAGAGGAATTGTTGGGCGAATGCGTTGATTATGCCACCCGGTTTCGGGATAAAATCGGGTTGTTCCCCACTGTTTCCGGTATTCCCGGATACCATCAATATTATTATATGCGGAAATTTCCAGTTGACACTGTTTCCGTCCCCAGCCTGCTGCGCATCGCCGCGCGGGAAATCGTCGCGCGGGAGCGGGAGCGGCTGCCCAGGCTGACCGGCCTGGTGATACTGCTGCCGAATTTTCATGCCGTCGATTTGATGGGCGAGGCGCTGTTCGAGGCGGAGGGCGCGCCCTCCCTGCTGCTGCCGCGCATGACCACCCTGACGGAATGGGCGGGTGAGGTGGCTCTGAGTCGTGAGATTCTCCCCGACAGCTGCCGTGCCGCCCTGCTTTACCAGGCCCTGCGCGAGAGGAAATGGTTTGCCGACGCCGATTTGTGGCATGTCAGCCGGGAATTGCTCAGCCTGTTCGACGATATGGCCCGGCACGGCACCGGCCTGCCGGATTCCTATCCCGAGTTCGTCGCTCTGCTGGAAGCCGCCTACCGCGCCCGTGCCGGCGCGTCGCTGCAGTTCGAGGCAAGTCTGGTGCACGAGCTGTGGTATGCCATAAGCCTCGGCGGCGATGGCCGCATCGATAGCGTCACCGCCTACCATCTGCGGCTGGCCGGTTTGGCCGATAGCGCTGCCTCACCCTTGTATGCCGTCGGACTGTCCGGCCTGACGCCGATGGAGCAGGACTTTTTCCGGCGCTACCGGGAAAGGCGGCCGGTGCACCTGTACGGCTGCGATGGCGAGGTTCCGGACGATGACTTGAGCCGGCTGGTGCAAATCGCCTGGCAGTCGCCGGTGGCCACGGAAGAGGTGGCTCCTCTAGGCCTGCGTGAGCGCGCCGCCGAATTCCGCCAGCACTGCCCGGCAAGCCCGCTGTCCGGCCGCCTCGAATTGCTCGAGGCGCACAGCCTGGAGCAGGAGGCGCAGGCTGTGGACGGCCAGATTCGCGAGTGGCTGCAGGCAGGCAAAAGCGCCATCGCGGTGATCGCCCAGGACCGGCTGGTCGCACGCCGCGCCCGCGCCCTGCTGGAGCGTGGCCAGATCCTGGTTGCGGACGAAACCGGCTGGACCTTTTCCACCGTGGCCGCCAGCGCCGTGGTGATGCGCTGGCTCGACGCCATGGCCAGCCGCTTCCATCACCTCGACCTGCTCGACCTGCTCAAATCCCCGCTGATCTTTGCCGACTGGGAAGTTGGGGCGCGCAAGCACGCCGTCTACGGCCTGGAGCAACTGGTACGCCGCCATAGCGTGATCTCCGGCCTGCACCACTACCGTGGCCTGGCACAGCGTGAAGGTGCGGAGGACGTGCTCACACTGCTGGCCCGGCTGGAACAGGCGCAGGCCCGTTTCGGCGCACGCAAGCGCGGGCTGGCTGCATGGTTGGCCAGCCTGCTGGAAAGCCTGGAGGTGCTGGGCTTGCGCCAGGGGCTGGCGCAGGATCTGGCCGGGGAGCAGTTGTTGCGCCTGCTCGAGCGTCTGGAAAAAGAACTGAGCCAGGATCAGGGGCTATTCTCCCTCAGCGAATGGCGGCGCTGGCTCGACAGCCAGCTCGAGGCCGCCCGCAGCCTGCTCGAACGACTGCGCGAGCCGCCGCAGCGGCGCTGGGTGTGCCCGGCCTGCGGCGAACGGGTCGAGGGCGCGTTCGAGCAGTGCTGGAACTGCGGCGCGGCGATGCCGTCGTGAACGTCAGGATCACCCCGAGGCTCGCGCTGCTGATGACGCTGCCGCCGGTGCTGTGGGCCGGCAATGCGGTCGTCGGCAGGCTCGCGGTCGGGCAGGTGCCCCCGCTGACCCTGAACGCGCTGCGCTGGCTGCTGGCGCTGGCGATCCTGCTGCCGCTGGGCTGGAACGCGATCGCCACGCGCGAGGCCCGGCGCGCCGTGCTGGAGCGCTGGCGCCCGCTGTCTGCGCTGGGCCTGCTCGGGGTGGGCTGCTACAACGCGCTGCAGTACACGGCGCTGGCGACCTCGACCGCGCTGAACGTGACACTGATCGCCTCC
>Ga0209253_10005668_pt1 | contig 10836 bp, 7 predicted proteins | sample FrelakmetBRP12BR_FD_187145 | JGI IMG/M metagenome (GOLD analysis project Ga0209253, IMG submission 187145) | Freshwater lake sediment microbial communities from the University of Notre Dame, USA, for methane emissions studies - BRP12 BR (SPAdes)... | ecosystem: Environmental > Aquatic >... | reverse complement strand
TTCGCGCTGGAGATCACCCGCTTTCTGCAACGCCGCGCCAGCAAACCCCCGAAGAAAGCTAAACCAACTTCTCGCCCGACAACTGCTCACAAGGACGGGGGGTGGTGCGCGTGACGGTCACATCCGCTGGCCTGACGTTTCATTCCCGCGCAACAGGGCGACCAGACGGTAGCCGCGCGCATCCAGGTACCCATTACCTTCAAGCTCGAATGATTCCTGCTTAACCCCCGTTTGCCGCGGTGTGCTGTACCGGGAACCCTGACTCCAGTAGGGAAGCGAGCTGTTGCGCAGGAACTGGAGGACTGAACAGGAACCCCTGCATCTCGTGGCAACCATGGGTATACAGGAAAGCCTGCTGTTCCAGCGTCTCCACGCCCTCGGCGACAACCGTCAACTGCAAATTGTGGCACATAGCGATTATAGCGCGGGTGATGGCTTCGTCATTGCTGTCATGCGGGATGTCCCTCACAAAGGACTGATCGATCTTGAGTTTATCCACGTTAAAGCGCTTCAGATAGCTCATGGACGAGTAGCCAGTACCAAAATCGTCGATCGCCAGGGTAACGCCGAGCGCTTTCAAGGCATCCAGATTAGAACTGGCCTTCTGGGCCTGGTGCATCATGGAACCTTCGGTGATTTCCAGTTCCAGGTAGCGGGGTTCGAGACCGGTTTCACCCAGCACCTGCCTCACTTGGCTGACCATATCGCCACGGATGATTTGCCGACCGGACAGGTTTACCGCCATCAGGATCGGCGGCAGCCCTGCCAGTTGCCAGGTCTTTGCCTGAATGCAGGCGGTGCGCAGCACCCATTCGCCAATGGGATTGATCAACCCGGTCTCCTCGGCCAGCGGAATAAACTTGGCCGGCGACACCAGGCCCAGGTCGGGATGCCGCCAGCGGATCAGTGCTTCCACGCCAAGGATACGATTACTGTGCAAGGAAAGCTGGGGCTGGTAATACAGCACAAACTCATCCCGTTCCAGGGCGTAACGCAAGCTGGTTTCCAGCGTGAATTTTTCCAGGGCCGTCGCCGTCAGTTCCCGGGTGTAGAACTCATAGTTGTTGCGGCCCTGCTCCTTGGCCCGATACATGGCGGTATCCGCATTGCGCAGCAAGTCGCCCACGGTTTTGCCGTCATCCGGATACAGGCTGACGCCGATGCTGGTGGTGACGAAGATCTCTCTGCCCGCCAGGGCGAAGGATTTGGCGAAGGCGGCCAGGAGCTTGCGCACCACCACGGCCGCATCCTCGGCGTGGCGCAAGCCTTCCATAGTCACGACGAATTCATCGCCACCCAGGCGCGCCACCGTGTCCCCGTCGCGCACGCAGTGGAGCAGACGGGCGGCGACGGCTTGCAGCAACTCATCCCCCACGGAATGGCCCAGGGTATCGTTGATATTCTTGAACCGATCCAGATCCAGAAACAGGACCGCCAGATGGCGTCCCCCGCGATGCGCATATTGCAGGGCATGGGTCAGGCGAGCATTCAACAGGAGCCGGTTGGGTAACCCGGTTAGTGGGTCATGATGGGCCAGCTGGGTAAGCTGTTCCTGGGAGTTCTTGATGGGACTGATATCGGAAAATACGCATACGTAATGACTGATGGCGCCCGAGTTATCCAACACGCTGCTGATGGTCAACCATTCCGGATAGATCTCGCCGTTCTTGCGCCGGTTCCAAACTTCGCCCTGCCACTGTCCGGTCTCGCGAACGGATAGCCACAGGGCCGCATAGAAAGCCGCATCGTGGTGGCCCGATTTCAGAATGCGGGGATTTTTGCCGATTACGTCTTCTTCGGTATAGCCGGTAATACGCGTAAACGATTTATTGATGGCGATGGTATTGGCCTTCTCATCGGTGATCAACACACCTTCAAGAGTGCTTTCAAATACCGTGGCCGCCTGCTGCAAGCGCTGTTCCGCCTGGCTGTGCTCGACGGCAATGCCGGCAAGCTGCACGACCGCCCGCATCCACTCCAGGTCTTGCTCGGTGGGACGGCATGAGCGGGGATGAGAGATCACAAAAATCCCCAACATATTGTCATTCCTGGCAAAAAATGGCATGGCCCAACAAGCGTGGATACCGTATTCCAGGGCACTGTCACGGTAACTGTCCCATGCCGCATTCCGTGCCACGTCCTCGATCACAATCGGCTCGTTGTGGCGGGCCGCCATTTCCCAGAAACCAAGATAGGCGGCGCTGGGCAACTTTTGCAGCCCTTGCGCAATCCGACTGGTTGCCTGGGAGGCGGCGACCAGCGTCGGAGTTTTGCCATCCGCGGCCAGGAGCAGCACCCCCGCAACCGCACCAGTATCCGCTGGCCGCTCCATGAACAGGCACAGTTCGGTGAGGATTTCACCCTGCATGGCTCCCCGCGCGATCAGCTCTAATATGCGACGCTGCGCGTCCCGCAAATTTTCGGAGCGCTTGCGCCGAGTAATATCGCGGGCGATGACCATCACTTGTTGATTTGAAAATGGCAACAGCCTTGCCTCATACCAGCGCTTTTCTGGCGGCATGGGTAAGGCATATTCGATGGACACCCGGCGGTTGACCTCGAGGACCTTGCCGATAGCATCCCTAAGTTGGTTTTCAGGGGGCAGCGGCAGCCGTTGGCTGAAGCACGGGTCATCTTCCCGCCTGCCCTGAGGGCCGAGAAACGTACCGTCAGCGGCGAGCAGACAATAACAATCAGGACTGGCCGCGAAGATAGCGCTAAGCTGCTCGGTCTTTTGCCGCAACTGCTGCTCTACCTGCTCGTGCTGGGCCAATTGCACCACCAGCGCGTGGGTCCGCTCGGCTACTCGTCTTCGCAACGACCAGGACCATATCACCACGATAACTAGCAAACTCAACGACGCCAGCAAAAAGGTTACATGGAACGGCACGGTGGCTTGCGGGAATCCGCGAAATCCCTCCCGGAACAGGTCATGCGCACCCTCCGGTTCGGCCATCACCAATACTGGCATCAAAAAGCCTAACATCGCCGATCCTGGCATCCCTGGCACCCAGGTCCCACCTCGACTTCGCCGATTCATGGCTGCGACAACCTCCTTAACCCTGGCACGTCCTGACGTTGTGATCCTAAATCCAGCACCCGGCAAAATAGTTCAGTACGGTGCGGCTAAATATTATTTCTACTGGGCAGTTTGCTATGCATCTGTTCAGGATAGTAGCTTAACCAGGTAATCCCAATTATTTATTTATCTGGCTCAAGTAACTACCTATGAGCAGAGTAAGCCGTACAGTCGTTGAGAAATGAGCGGCTACTCACTATGCATTCATGAGTACAATAGTAAGATTACAAACAGCCAGTGTTAAGTCACTACCTTGCAGCGTATTATCGATGCGCCGGCAATATGCTTGCTAAGGATTTGGGGCAGCCTAGGAACTCTACTATAGTGGCGAACAACGTAAATAAGCCGTACCGCATCCCCGAGCAACGTCGCGCGGCAAGGGAAGCGCCTTGGATCACGTCGGACAGCGAGTTCCAAGCCTATTTGCTGAGCGGCGTATCGCGTACTTTCGCCCTAACCATTCCGCAGTTGCCGCCAGCCCTCGCCAGGGTCGTCAGAAACGCTTATCTGTTGTGCCGCATCATCGATACGATCGAGGACGAGCCAGCCTTGAGCCCGGCCTGTAAGCGTTATTTTTGCCAGCAGTTCACCGCCGTGGTCGGCGCCACGAACCCGGCTGAGCGGTTTGCCGCTGAGCTTGCCCCGCTCCTCTCGCACCACACCATCCCGCCGGAACATGAACTGATTCGCAGCACGCCGCAGGTCATCGCTATCACCCACCGCTTGACCCAGCCCCAACAGGAGGCGCTTGTCTGCTGCGTGCGGCTGATGAGCGACGGCATGGCGGAGTTCCAGGAGAGCCATGATCCCTGCGGCCTTGAAAACCTGCCCCAACTGAATCGGTACTGTTACTTTGTCGCCGGAGTCGTCGGGGAAATGCTGACTAAGCTATTCTGCGATCACTCGCCGGAAATCGCCCAACGCCGGGACGCGCTGATGAATCTGGCGGTCTCGTTCGGCCAGGGTCTGCAAATGACCAATATCCTGAAGGACATCTGGGAAGACCGCCGCCGCGGGGCCTGTTGGCTGCCGCGCGATGTCTTCACCGAAGCGGGCTTCGATCTGCGCGAATTGACTCCAGGACGTTATCAGGCTGGTTTTGGTCAAGGCCTCACCCGCCTGATCGGCATCACCCATAATCATCTGCAGGATGCCCTGGCGTATACCTTGCTCATCCCACGGCACGAAACCGGTATCCGTAATTTCTGTTTATGGGCACTGGCGCTGGCGGTGCTGACTCTGCGCAAGATCAATCGACGCCGGGACTTTAGCATTGGCCATCAGGTCAAGATATCGCACCGCAGCGTGCAGGCGACTATTCTTACCAGCCGCCTGACCGTGAGCCACGATTATCTGCTGCGCTCGATCTTCCACTTGTCCAGCATGGGCTTACCGCACGCGCCGAAGCCGCGGAGTTACCCCGAAAGCCCCTGATGAACTCATAACCAGGGTGGCTGCGGCAGCTCCACGGCATTCACACCTAACTAAAGAAAATCCTGATATGCTTAAAAAAATTACTTGCTGGCGATAGCAAGGTTACACATGCAACGCAACAGATCATTTACCACGCTTCTAGTCTGCTTGAGCTTGCTGCCTCTGGGAGCGGCGGGAGGCGAGGTCTACAAGTGGGTGGATGAACGAGGCCAAATTCACTACAGCAATCAACGACCCCCGTCCGTAGACAAGGTTGAAGTGCTGGACATTTCCGAGTCCACCGCCAACTCATCACCAGTGCCTAACCCAAATGAAGAACTGGCAAGAATAAAGGATTTCACGCGCCAGCTTACGCTGGAACGAGAGGCCCGCGAGCGGCAAAGGCTCGAAGAGCGCCTGAATGCCCTGGAAAACTCGTATCAGCGGCTGCAAGAAGAGCAACAGCAACTTCAGCAACCTCAGCAACCTCAGCAACCGACCGTAATATGGCAGTACGCCGTACCGCCTTATTACTATCCGATTCCTCACCCGCACCACCCGCCCCCGCACCACCCGCCGCGGGAATGGCCTGACATCCACGCGCCAGGCGCGTCCGGACCTGCTGATAACCAGCCCGCGCCCGCGCCATTGCGGCCGCCAGTGAAACCAATCGCCCCCCGTGAGCAAGGGGTACAACTACCCAACCCGTCAACCAGCATCATGAAACGCGGCGCGCCCGCCCCAGGACCCGACCCAACCACGCCTGCCAAGCCATAACCCTAGGTGCCACCCGCCGCCGGCGGAGTTTCTCCTGTCCCCTCGCGCAGACTGGCTTCGATCAACTTGGCAAGTTCAGCCTTGGCGGCCGCGCGCCCGGAATCACCGGCATTGGCCGCTGACTCCGCGCTGTCCAGCCGTGACCATTCGGGATGCACCTTGGCTTCCGCCAACATGACCGGCAGTTGCTGCGTTTTCCAGACTTTCCGGGCAACCGCCGATTGCGCCTTGAGCCGGATCTTGTCCTGGCTGGCGTGCCCCCGCCGCAACAGCGCCTGTACCAGCTCGAGCTGACGCACCGCAAGCAGGCGCAGGGTGGCATCGTTGACCCTGAGTTCGGTAAACCCCCGCGCCCGGTCGGCCAAGCGTTTGCCATGCGTCTGGGAACTGCTCCACAGCGCCCCAAGGGTGGCGCCCAAAGCAGCGGCAGCGCCCAGCGTCAGGCCGCCCGTCATCGCATCGATCGCCAGTCCCGCGATGCCACCCGCCGCCGCACCGCCGCCGGCCCGGATCCCAAACTGCCTCAGCGAGGCCGGATTGAACAGATCCAAGCCCCACTGCCCATCGTCAATGGGTAGCGCCTCAGCCTCATAATCGTCAGGTCGAAACTGGTACAGATCCAGCAGGGCGTCGACGCAACACTGCTCGCGCTCGCGCACCAAACGCTTGAGCGACTCCATGGCGGCGGCGTTATTTCGGCCATCGGCGGGCAGGGTGACCCGGTAGGCAGCGACATCGATGAACAGGTCGGCCAGGAGATCCGTCGCGGCGTGCCTCAGGCCTGTCCGGTGCCGGATGCGATCCGCGATCACCGCCTCCAGGGTAGCGCGAAACGGGTCCAGCAGGGTCTGCATCTTCTCGAACAACCGCTGCTCGCCGTTCTCATTCAGCACGACGGTGTCAAACTCGACCACGGCATGCATGTTCACCCGCGCCAGATGCTCGCGCCACTGGGCGGTCCTGGCCTCCGAGCTGACCACAAAGTTCAGCACCGGCACCACCGGCTTTGCGCACCGCCCCAGGATTTCCAGTTCATCGCGATGCTTAGCCAGCACGCGGTCACGGACATCGATCACGTACAAGGCCACATCGCTGGCCAACACCTGTCTGAGCGCCTTGGCCTCCTGCTCGAATGCGCCGTGGGCCGCGGCACTGTCGAGAAACCGCCGCAGCACCACAATCCAGTCCATTTGCCGGTCTACACGGAGACCATCCAGATGCTCCAGCAGGCCAATGGAGTCCTCCAGGCCGGGGGTATCGTAGAGTTCTACCAGCGGCACACCGTCGACCAGCAGGCAAGCGCCTTGCACATGGCGGGTTGTGGAAGGCCGGTTGGAAACCTCGCCAAACGCCGCATCCCGCGTCAAGGTACGCAGCAACGACGTCTTGCCGGTATTGGTATGGCCGACGACGGCAACTTTCAGTACGGGCAGGCTCACGAAGAACCCTCCGCCACCAGCGCCAGGGCCAACCGTTGCTGCAGCGCGTTCAACCACTCGCGTGCGGCAGCGCGGCTGACGATGACAGCATCGTCAGCCAGGGTAACCTGGTCGATGATACGGGTAATTGCAACTTCATCGCGCCCCTGCAATTCCAACAGGACGGCAAACAGCGCCGCGCTGCGCACCACTGTCGTCAGGTCCACGGGCGGTGTGGCGATGGCGGATGACGGTTGTATCACCGCCGCGAGGGCAGCCCCCAACCCGGCCCAGGCGGGTAATGCCGCGATGGCGGCAGGCGCTACCAGGGTCGCGGCGGCGACACAGCCCAGAGCGCCCGCCATGGCGCCCGCCGCCAGCCAGCGGGGATTGGCGCGCAGCCGCGCGGGAAGCAGGTTCACCATGCGTTCCGCGCTGACTTTCAGTTGCTCGACCCGGTTCCCGCCATCCTGGAAGCGGGCTCGCAGCAACGCCTGCCAGGACTGGCCCTCGCCGCGATAGAGGATGGCGATGGCCCGGTGCAGTTCCACCTGTTCGTCGAGGCTGGGCTGGCCCGGCCAGCGCTCGATATGCTCCATGATTAATGTGCAGGACCGCGCCAAGCGCCCAACCGGGACAGGAACGAGGCCGGCTACGCCGAACAGGGAGGCCAGCCGGGCGCGGCTGGCGTCGGTGAGATGGTCCAGGTCTACCTCGATGACCCGCTCACCAGGCACCTGGGTGGTGTGGAGGAGCCGGCGCCAGTCTTCGATCCGTGCCGCGACCTGTTCGGCGTCCCCCCGCAACCGCAACCGCTGGCCCTCGGTCAGGACAACGACCACCGGGATATGGGATGCCGTTTGCAGATCATGGATAAAGGAACGCGTTCCCCGGTCTGGGGTAGCCGCCAGCGAGCAGACCACCGTGATCGCTCGCGGCGGGATGGCTGCCACGCGGATCTGTTCCAACGCGCGCTGGCGGTCGCCGCGGCTGTCCACGAAGCCCAAGTCCAGCCACTCGACTCCCTGCAACAGCGGCGGCCAGTGGGTTTGCGGTGGCTCGATCTCCAGCCCCAGAATCACCAAGGGTCCCGCCGCCTTGATGGGCAACGGTTGGCCGCCGCCCTCCTCGCGCTGTCCGTTCGCGACACCGGTGTCGGCATCAACGATACCAATGTCCTGAGCCTCCGGCAGCAGGCGGGGCCGCAGGCGCGCGTAACCGGGCAAGGATATGTCCAGGCGAAACCGGCGCCCGGCCCGCTGAACCGCCAACAGACTGAAGATCAGCAACAGCGAACGCGGCAACAAGCCATAGGCGACCAGGCTACCAACCAGCAACCCCGACCAGGCTTCCCGGGATTCGCCAGCCACTGGACCCTGGCGGGTCCAGTGGCTGGCCATGATCTGCTGCGCCGTAGGGGTTGTGAACCCCAGCGCCGCAGGCGCGCTGGCGAGGGTACGAGTCAGCGCCACATAGGTGCGATCGGACAGGATCGTGGTTTCCCAAGCGAAGGTGTACTGCTTGGTGCTCAGGATAAAGATCACCAGCACCAGACAGCCGCTGAGAAATGCCAGCCACAGCGAGTGGCTGATCGCGCTCAAGGTCCATCGGCCGATAGGATTGCGTGCATAGATCGAGGCGCTGGCCCGGACGGCGGCCACCTGCACAGGCTCCCGATGCAGCCAGCGGCTGATCCGCCGCCCCAGGGCGAGCGCCATGCCCCCCAGCGAACCGGTCGTCATGGCGCCGGGCCACAGTAACATCAGCATCAGCCATATCAGCAAGGCGAGGGTATGCACACCCAGCAGGCTGCCCAATACCCAGAAGAAATTGACCGGCCCCTCCCCCTGGGAACCCAGCGCGACTTGCGCGGTGGTCGCACCAGCCATTATCGCCATGACCAGCCCAATGGCCACGGCCCAGCGGGAAGCGCCACGCAACTGGCGCAGGGCCACGCTCAGCGCAGGCGCCATGGCCAGCGCCCGCGCCCGCGTCACCAGTCGCCGCTCCAGATCGCCGCCCGCCGCGCGGGCCAGCGCATCCGCCTGCGGATCGTCGCCGGCGAGGCCCTGCGCATCCTCGTGCAACCGCACCGCTTCGGCAAGCAACCGTTGACTGAAACCGATCGGTTCCTGGGCCGGTTGCGCTGCGGTTGTAGCGAACGCCTCGCTTGCATTTAACTTCAAGGGCATGGTTCTCTCTTATTGGGTCCAGCACGCCATGATAAAGCATGCGGGCGACCGCGGGCCAGATTACACTTGTTTCGCTTGGATCGGGAGCGCCTCCACGACCTCAGCGGCTTCGAGGCACGCGGCGTGGCCGCATATGGCTTTACATAACTTCTACATCTGGTTCAACGAGCAGCCCGGCCAGCCTCGCTTGGCGTTCGCTGATTTGGTCGATTGCTACGCTATCATTCATCCTAAGCGTTAGTGTGCTTTCACGAGGGCTTGTAAATGAGACGGAGCGATGTTTGGCGTGCAAATAATCTTACAGTGCCGGCCATATTTGCGCTGCTGGGCATCATTATCCTCTATTTTCTTACTTGGCCCGTGCCCATCGATCCGGTGCCGTGGCAGGCGCCACTGAATCCTGGCTACACAGGCGTTTTCGCGCTCAACGAGCGCTTACAGGGGGTGGAACGATTGCCCATCGGTGATAATCATGGGCCGGAGGCTGTCGTGCTCGACGCCCGCGGGCGGATCTATGCCTCCACCCACGAAGGCCAGATCGTCCGCCTGGCGCCGGACGGCTCCCAGCCGGAAAACTGGGCCGACACAGGCGGGCGGCCGCTCGGCATGGCCTTCGATAGCCAGGGCAATTTGATCGTCGCCGACGCCTTTCGCGGCCTGTTGCAAGTAACCCCGGACGGCCAAGTTACGGAACTGGCCACCCGTGTCGACGGCATCGCTATCGGCTATGCCAACGATCTCGACGTGGCCGCCGACGGCAAGATCTATTTTTCGGACTCTTCGACTAAATTTAGCGCTAAAGCGTCCGGCGACACCTACACGGCCAGCATGCTTGACATCCTCGAACATGGTGGTCACGGTCGGCTGCTCGTCTATGATCCGGCCACCGAAACAACCATCCCCCTGTTGGGGAACCTGAATTTCCCTAACGGCGTCGCCATCAGCCCGGATCAAACCTATGTCCTGATCAACGAGACGGGCGCTTATCGGATTCTGCGCTACTGGCTGGAGGGCCCCAAGGCGGGGCAAGCCGAACCTTTTCGCGAGGCGCTGCCGGGATTTCCAGACAACCTGACGGCCGGCCAAGGGGGGCGTTACTGGGTCGCCCTCATCGCCCCCCGCAACCCCCTGCTGGATAAATTCGCGGATAAGCCCTGGCTGCGAAAAATCATCCAGCGCCTACCGGCCTTCCTGCGTCCCAAGGCCGCGCCTCACGGGCACGTCATCGCGTTGAACGGCGAAGGCAAAGTCGTCCTGGATCTACAGGATCCAAACGGGGCTTTCCCCATGATCACCGCCGTTGCGGAGACGGAGACCTACCTCTATTTAGGCAGCCTCAGCGCACCGGCGGTAGGACGCCTGGCAAAGGCGATGATCGGACTGTAGGGGCGGCTTCATTCGCGTGTTTCCTGCTTCCCGTCCATACCTCGGATGATTTCCAGCGAGCGCTGGGAGAACAGACAGGCGCACGCCGGGTAGTTATGGCTGGCTATTCTCCGGGTGTCGGATGCCCAAACGTGGTGGTCAGGACTGGCGTGATGTGATGAAGAATAGCCACGCATAGCGGGATCGGCGCGTCCCGATAACCCTGGGCAAACAGCGCCGACTCAATCCGGTTACGCAGCCGCTGGGCGTCGTGCATCAGCGCCTCTCTTTCCCGCGGTAACGCTCTTTGATCTTCCACCTCCGGCGAGGGAACCCGGACGATCCGCAAGGCTTTCGCTTGCCCCCGCGCCTTACGCTGCACGAGTTCACCCTACACGAGCTTTATCCGAGTCACGCCCGCTATAATACTTACTCAGCTTCATCATGGAGAAAGTAGATAATGCCTACTGAAACACTGCCTGAACAGTTGCATGATAAAGCAACCCGTGGTATCCCGCTTTCAGCGGACGAGCAGGCTGAGCTTGATACCTGGTACGCTGAACAGGATCGAGCAGAGAGCCATCTGCTGGGT